>Ga0209039_10000505_pt1 | contig 38023 bp, 36 predicted proteins | sample BogFormECP12_OM1_FD_188238 | JGI IMG/M metagenome (GOLD analysis project Ga0209039, IMG submission 188238) | Bog forest soil microbial communities from Calvert Island, British Columbia, Canada - ECP12_OM1 (SPAdes) (version 2) | ecosystem: Environmental > Aquatic > Freshwater > Wetlands > Bog ...
TCGGTCAGGAAGGAGAGCGGATTGGTGCGGGTGGCAGTGGGCATGGCTTACCTCAGATGCTTGTTGAGAGCTTAATCAGTCTAATACTGGCGGCGATGGGATGGGAACTTGGGTTCGTGGGCATCCCCCGAGAGTTCTTTACCACAGAGGGTACAGAGGAGCACAGGGAAACCGCAAGATTGATCGCTTCCCTCACTGAAAGTTCTTTTTCGGTTCGGCGAGCGCCGCGAGCTGGCCGTTGGTCGCGCGCAGGTAGTCGCCAGGCGCGATCAGAATCTGCAATCCGCGAACGCCCGCCGAGATGGAAACCACGTCGAACAATTCGATGGTTTCGTCCACGTACACGGGAAAGTCGCGCTTGGCGGCGAGCGCGGTGACTCCGCCGCGAATGTATCCGGTGAGCGATTGCAGTTCCTTCACTGGGACGAGCTGAATTTTTCTTTCTCCCGCCGCGGCCGCCAGCGCCTTCAGGTTGAGTTCCTGATTTCCGGGAATCACCGCCATGGAAATTCCGTTGCGGTCGCCGCGCGCGACCAGCGTTTTGAAAACCTGCTCCGGCGGCAAGCCGATTTTGGCGGCAACCGTTTCCGCGGCGAGGTCGTCGGGGTCCACTTCATACTCCCGCAGTTCGTAGTGGATCCCCATCTGGTCGAGCAAACGCGCGGCGTTGGTTTTCGGCGGTGGTTTCACTGGTATAGTGTCCAATCATCCTCTAAGGAGGCTCATCGTGCGTCTTCTGCTCTCTTGGATTCTAAGCGCTATGGCGGTGTGGGTCGTGGCCCACATCGTGCCGGGCATTAGCGTAAGCGGGCCGACGGCGGCGCTGATCGCGGCGGCCGTCATCGGCCTTGTCAACGCCACGCTCGGCTTGCTGCTCAAGATCCTCACCTTCCCGCTGACGATTCTGACGCTAGGCCTGTTCTGGTTCGTGATCAACGCGCTGATGCTGGAGCTGGCGGCGGCGTTCGTGCGGGGATTCCAGGTGCGAAGCTTCGCGGCGGCTTTTATCGGCGCCATCCTGCTGAGCATCGTGAGTTCGATTTTGCAGTGGTTGGTCATGCCGAGCCGCGACCGGAGCTAACGAACTTGTTTGTTTGCCGAGCGCAACGCGGCAAAAACACGCTGCACTTGTTGCTCGGTGGCATCGAGCGATCCGGAGTTATCGATTACGAAATCGGCGGCTTTGATTTTTTCTTCGTCGGGAATCTGCGCCGCCATGCGGCGAGTCACTTCGGCACGGGCAGCGTCTTCGGAAATTCCAAGGCGGCGGGCGAAACGCAGAATGCGCTGTTCGAGTTGGCAAGTCACGACGATTAGATGGTCGAAACGGCTGGCGGTGCCCGATTCGAGGATGAGGGCAGCTTCGACGATGGCGATGGCGTTCGGATCGCGGCGGCCGATTTCTTCCATCCACTCGTTTTCGTGCGCGATCACAGCGGGGTGGACAATTTCGTTGAGTTCCTTGACGCGCGGAGGTGCGCCACCAGGGGTGCTAAACGCGGCTTCGGCCAGCTGGGAACGATTGATGCTTCCGTCGGGATTCAGGATTTCGCGTCCGAAGCGGCGGACGACTTCCTCATAGACTGGGCGGCCGGGCTCCATGAGCCAGTGGGCAACGGCATCGGCCTGGAGCAGATGCACGCCGAGTCGAACAAACATCTCGCCGACGACGGATTTGCCGCTCGCGATGCCGCCGGTAAGTCCGAGTTTTAGCAATGGGTGCTCACGGTGAATCCGTCGTTGGTCGCTAGTCGCTGGCCGTTCGCTATTCGTCGTTCGCTGTTCGCCCCAAGGTACTTTCGGCTGTCTCCCAAACTCCTAAGCCCGGCTCAACTCGGGATGTCTGAGTTCACGCCGCAGCATTGCGGCTTTTACGGTGTTGGCCATCAGCATGGCGATCGTCAACGGGCCGATGCCTCCGGGGACGGGCGTTATCGCGCCGGCGATTTCGGCTACTTCGGGGTGAACGTCGCCAACCAGGGTTGAGCCTTTGGCCAGAAACGTTTCTTCGCGCTTTTTGTTGCCGGCGAAGAAGCGGTCGAATTCTTTTCGGTCGGTGATTTTGTTGATACCGACGTCGATCACGGTGGCTCCGGGCTTCACGTAGTCGCGGGTGACCATGCCAGCGCGGCCAATTGCCGCCACCAGGATATCGGCGCGGCGGCAGACTTCGGGCAGATCGCGGGTCTTCGAGTGGCAGACGGTTACGGTGGCGTTCTGATTGAGCAGCAGCATGGCTACGGGCTTGCCGACAATGTCGCTGCGTCCCACGACCACGGCTTCCTGCCCGGCGACCGGAATCGCGCTGCGCTTCAGGATTTCCATGACGCCGGCGGGCGTGCAGGGCACGAGGCCCGGACGCTGCGTGGAAAGGTAGCCGACGTTCATGGGATGGAAGCCATCGACGTCTTTGGCGGGATCGACCGCCAGCAGAACTTTCTTGGCATCGACGTGCGCGGGGAGCGGCAACTGCACCAGGATGCCGTCGATTTCGTCGCGGCGGTTCAGGCCGGCGATCAGCGCGAGGAGTTCTTCGGTGGTCGCGCTTTCGGGGGGCGTGTGCTGTTCGCTGTAGAGGCCGACCTCCCGCGAGCTCTTCACCTTGCCGCGAACGTAGACCTCAGATGCGGGGTTGTGCCCAACCAGCACCACGGCGAGGCCTGGGCGCAGGCCCAATAATGCCAGGGCTTTCGCCTGGGCGGTGACTTCCGCGCGGATTTCACCGGCCAGTTTGGTGCCGTCGAGAATCCTGGCTGCCATTCCACCTCGCTGCGGCGTGCAGTGAATTGAAAGGCGATTCTATCGCATCGAAACGTCGGCAGATGCTCGATCTTGAGAGTTTGCCCCACTCTACGGACCAGTTCTCAACCACAGGGGGCACGGGGGATCACAGGAGTTGCGCTACAATGGAGCCGGTATGATTTCTCAGGATCTGCTTGACATGCTGGTCTGCCCGGTTTGCAAGAAGCCGGTGGTCCTGAATGCGAACGGGGAAAGTCTGAAATGCGGCGAATGCCGCCGTGTTTACCCCATTCAGGACGACATCCCAATCATGCTGGTGGACGCCGCCAGGATTGACGCGGCCTGAAGCCGGAGCCGGCAGAGCATCCGCCAAAGTTTGGTTTCCTCCCGTCACGAAACGACATTTAGTGTCATTCTGGCAACGGATGCCGCTGTTATGTCTACCGCTCGCCTGCCGATGATATCCTCACAACCTTTTGCAAAATCTTGGGTTCTAAGAGCTTGAGGACCCTAGAAGCGGTATCTGACGGTGTACCAAAGTTACGGCATTACGATTGCATGTAACCAAGTGGGTTGCCGATGAATCTAATTGGGGCAACGGTAGGGAGGTCGGTGGTGAGAATGGCCATGAAAGAGAGATTCACGGTGACCGAGCTATGCGCCCTGAGAAACGACCTGATCCAGGGCGGCATGGTGGATTCCCGCGAAGCAGCGGAACTGCTGCAGGTTTTTCTGGCGGGGCGCGGCTATGGCGTTTCGCAGACGGCTGCGATTGACGCCGCCGGGCGGGTGGAAATGGCGGGCTGTTCTCTGCCGGTGCTGGAGCGTGAACTGGAAGGCCTCGCGCTGGTGATGTGAGGTTTCGCGCAATGATTAAGAGGATTCGCGCAACGAATAAAACGAGGTTAACGGGAAACTGATCTAGCTCAACTCAGCGATTGACAGTTTCTCAGTACGAAGCGCCGGGCCCAATCGCCCGGCCTTTTGTATTTCTGGGGCGCCCTAAAGAGTGTGTGTGAGGACTGGGCCGTCCCTCCGGGACTGGAAATCATTTCTTCCACTTTTCCCAGCGCTGAAGCGCTGGGCTAAGCTGGTTCGCCCCTGCCGGGGCTGGGTTCAGGATTCGGAAAGTCATTCCGCGAACTTGAGGGACACGGTACTAGAGATCCCCGACAGCTTTCTGCAGGGCCCGCGCGATTTCTTCCGGGTCGGTTTCCGGCGCGAACTGCACCGGCTTGCCGATGCGCACATGAATTTTGCCGGGCGCCGCAAACTTCTTGCCGGCGTGCTTGATCTCAAACAAACCATCAATCCGCATCGGCAGGATGGGGGTGCGCAGATTGTTGGCGAGCAGGCCGATTCCGGTGCGGAACGGGCAGAGTTTGCCGTCTTCGGTGTGCTTTCCTTCCGGGAAGACCAGCACGCTATAGCCGCGATCGACGGCCTCGCCGGCGTAAGCAAAGCTCTTGCGGAAGCCGGACTGGCGCGGCAGCGGAAACAGGTTCAGCAGGGCGACACCCAGCGTCCATTGCACGCGGCCGTAGATTCGACCGATTGGTCCGAACCGCACGCGCTCCGGACCGGGCGAGCGCAACCGTTCGAGCGCCTCGCCGCCGGTTGCCGTCGCCAATTTGTGGCGGATGCGCGCGGGAAGCACCGCCTGGATGAAGCCGAGATCGACATCGGCAATGTGGTTTGAGATTACGAGCAACGGCCCCCGAACGCCGCGCAGGTTCTCACGTCCGGTTACGCGGGGCCATCCCAGAAAAAACACGGCCGGCCGCGCCAGCAGATAATATGACGCCAGTCGCAGCCACGTAGTCGGCCAGCGAAGTGTCCAGCGTGGATAGTGAAAACCTGAATACTGCGACTCAGCGCGCTCGCCGTGAGTTCCCTGCAGGAGCTTTTCCAGATCGCCGACGGTCGCTGCATTCGCGAAGTTCGTTTCATTCAGGTCAACTTGGTAGCGGTCTTCGAGCGCACTGAGCAGTTCGACTCGCTCCAGAGAACTTAACCCCAGGCCGCCTTCCAGGTTTGCCTCCGGCCTCAGGTTCTGCGCGGCGCGTCCGGTGATTCGCGTCAGCAGCTCGGACAGCGGGCTGGCGGCGTTCGCTGGTTCTTGTCCGTGGAGACTCGCTTCGACCGCATCGCGAATCGCGTTGCGGCGCGGTTTCTGCGTGGCACTGCGGGGGAAATCTTCCTCCGCCCAGACGAACCAGGCGCGCATGCGCTGATATTCGGCCAGTGTTTCGTTGGCGCGCTGGATGATGCCGGGCACAACGGCGGCCGACGCGTCCGGCGTATGGTCGCGCAGAATCAGCACGGCACAGGGCTCGGCATTTCCGCCGCGCTCCAGCCCGACGACCACGCAATCCCGAACCTCTTTCTGACCTCGTAACGCCGCTTCCAGGTCCTCGGGATAAATGTTCATGCCCGCGGGCGTGACGATCACTTCTTTTTTTCGGCCCTTGAAAAAAAGATTGCCTTGCTCATCGAGCGCGCCCAGATCGCCGGTGCGATACCAGCCTTCATCTTCGGTCCCCGTCACCGGTTGCACCTCGAGGCCGTTCCAGTAACCGCTGGCGACGCCACTACCGCGAACGAGAATTTCCCCATCTTCCGCCAGCCTGATTTCGCGCCCCGGCAGGACCTTGCCGATAGAGCCGCGACTGGTGTGGAAGGGATGGTTCAAGCTGATCAGGGAAGTCGTTTCGGTCAATCCGTATCCCTGGACCACGGCGTATCCCAGGCGATGCCAGAATTCTTCGGTCTCGCGATCGAGGGCGGCGCCGCCGCTGATCATGGCCCAGAACTTCCATCCGAACTGGCGGCGTAGGTCGCGGAAGGTCCACCAGCGCCGCAGGAAGTGCTGGCTCGCGGCTGCAGCGTAGCGCGCGGCAAAATTCTCGCGGCCGCCGGCGTCGTCGAGATCGCGTTCGATCTTCTGCTTCAGCGACTCGATCATGCGCGGGACGGCTACCAGCACCGAGACGCTTTCGCGGCGGATGGTCGCCATGACTTCGGTTGGGTTAAATGTGTTTTCGAACACGACGGTCGCACCCAGCAGCGGGGGGAGAAAAATTCCCAGGAATTGGCCGAAGACGTGGCTCAGCGGCAGCAGGTTGAGGAAGCGAATGGGATGCACCAGGCGCTCGTACTTCAAGTATTTTCCGATCTCGGTTTCGAGCGGCGCGAGGTTGCCGACCACGTTGGCGTGGGTGAGAACGACTCCCTTGGGCTCGGCCGTGGTGCCGGAGGTGAAGACGATTTCGAGCGTGTCGGAAGGCTGAATCTGAGCGGGACGAAAGCGTTCGGGCCGACGCGTTGCGACTGCTGCCGCCAGATCCGCGGGATCGATGGTTGCGATCTTCTCCATCCCGAGCCCGTCGAAAATTGGGGCGCGCTCGCGCGGACACAACACCAGCCTGGTGCGCACCTGCGCGCTGATCCGGCGCGCAAAATCGAGGCTGGCGGCGTCGTCGATGGGAACGGCAATTACCCCGCAAAGCGCGCATCCCAGGAACGCCGCTACCCACTCGGCACAGTTCGGGCTCCACAGCAGCACGGCATCGCCCTTGGCGATTTTGCGCGCCTGGAGCTCTCGGGCAAACTGATATGCGACTCCGGCTACACGCTGGTAGCTCCAACGCTCGCGCCGGTATCCTCGCGGAAACACGTAGGCGCAGTCGCCGCCCCAGCGCTCGAAATCGTCCAGCGAATCCAGCAGACTTGCCCGCACACCCTGTTTAGTAGCACAATTCCCAGAACTTTACAGGCGGGAACTGTTACAGAACAGAAACTGTACGGGAATGACTGGCCGCTCGCTGCCGCGATCAGGAGCTCGATGACTAAATTGTTTGAAATTCGCGCCGTCATAGTTCGCATCGTTTTCGCGATGGGGCTGTGCGGCCTGATCTCGTGCCAGCCGCCCGCTTCCACGAATGGCGCGAGTTCGGCGGCGTTTCCCCCCTCTTCTTCTATTTCTATGGCCGCGCGGGTTGAGGGCCGCCTGACGAATGGTCCCGTGCGCGACCTCAGCCAGGACGAGGCCGCCGGCGGACACATTCTGCGCAAGCATGTGGGACAGACCGATGAGCAACTGCGCGAACGCCTGCAGCGAGAGCCCCGCATTACCGGCGCATCGACCTACACCGACCGCCCGGCTGCTGAGCATGCCGTGGGCGCGGCAATCGCAGAATCGCAGGACCGAATCCAGCGCTGGCTGCGCCGCTCGGGTGGACATCCCAACCTGGTGCTGGACTACGATAATGAGGCTCCGATTGGCCGTACCATCAATCGTGGCGAGAACCAGTCGCGTCCGTGCGCGCACGCGCTGGTGGTATTGAAATACGCCGGGCCCAATGCTTACTATGTTTTGACTTCTTATCCGGAGTGCCGCTGATGAATCCGAAACCGGAAATCACCGCCGCCAACTTTCCCGCACTGCATACGTTCCTGCGGGGCTACTTCCACGAGGATGTCGCTGACGAGTACGGAACTCCTCCGGAAGCGGCCGATCAATTTTGCGAAGACGCCGAAACCGACGAGCGCATTCCAGTCGCGCGGGAGTGGCAGCAGCTCTCGGAACTGACACACGCACAGCCTGCCGCTCTGAACGCGGCATTGAAGAAACTGGGCAGCGCGATTCAGTTAAATGAAGAGGAGATTCCGCAGGTCGCGGCGATCTTCGCGCGTTGTCTGGCGGTGAAATCGCATCGGCGGGTGGCCAACGAGTAGAGGTGGGCGCCGTAGCGGCCCTCAGTGGCTGAAGCCGCGCCCCTTCAAAACAAGGTCAGGCCGCGAATTTTCCCGCACCCTGAGCCGCGGCAAGCCGCGTCTCTGCCTTTCCCGGATTACGTTTCCCGTCCTACGCCTGCGGATAGAGCGACTTCCGCCCTTCCATTGCCTGCCGAAGTTCTTCGTCAGCTTCGGAGAACGGAATGGTACGAATCCAGGTCATGGTTCGATCTGCCCTCCACGCGGGGTTGCCGGTAATTCCGGCGTTTCCGCACCTTACGCGCTGGCCCCCGCAGTTGCCAATACTTGGAAAGCGCTACCGGGCCCGGTGCTGGTAGCATTAGTTGAGTCACACCAAAATGCGCAGGCAAACATTCTTTTGTGACGCAGGCTACTGCGTCCCAGTGCCGGCGGTCGATAGCATTGGTGCGGCCGCGCGTTGTCCCGCGTTATATTCTTTCGCTTGCAGTTGTTCTCAGGAGAGCTCGAATGCCGCAAGATAGCTTGACGATCACCGACAACCGTACCGGGCAGAACTACACTCTTCCCGTCGAAAATGGAACCATCCGCGCGATGGATCTGCGCAAGATCAAGACCAGCCCCGAGGATTTCGGCTTGATGACCTATGACCCGGCCTTCATGAATACCGCTTCCTGCCGGAGCGCGATCACCTACATCGACGGCGATCGGGGAATCCTGCGCTACCGCGGTTATCCCATCGATGTTCTCGCCGAACACTGTACGTATCTCGAAGTTGCCTACCTGCTTCTATTCGGCGAATTGCCCAACGCAAGTGAGTTGAAGAGTTGGGTGCATGACATCACGCACCACACCATGCTCCACGAAACCACCAAGAAATTCATGGAAGGCTTCCGCGACAACGCGCACCCAATGGCGATGCTGGTGAGCACGGTAGCGGCGCTGTCGACGGTATACCCGGAGGCGAAGAACATTCACGACCCGGCGAACCGGCTGCTGCAGATCAAGCGCCTGATCGGCAAGATGCCCTCCATCGCGGCCATGTCGTATCGCCACATTGTCGGATTTCCGTACATTTATCCGGACAACGACCTCACCTATGCCGAAAACTTCATGAACATGCTGTGGAAGATGGTCGAGCCGAAGTATGCCGCCAATCCGGTGATTGCGCGGGCGCTCGACATCCTATTTATTCTGCACGCCGACCACGAGCAGAACTGCAGCACGAACGCCATGCGCGCCGTGGGCAGTTCTCACAGCGACCCTTACCTGGCGACGGCTGCGGCCGCCGCCGCGCTATCCGGTCCTCTGCACGGCGGAGCCAACGAAGAAGTGCTGCACATGCTGGACGAGATTGGTTCCAAGAACAACGTTCCCGCTTACATCAAGAAGATCAAGGAAGGCAAAGGCAGGTTGATGGGCTTTGGGCACCGGGTGTACAAGAACTACGATCCGCGCGCCAAGATCATCAAGTGGACCGCCGACCGCGTGTTTGAAGTGACCGGACCGAATGCCAAACTTGAGATTGCTTTGGAACTGGAGCGCATCGCGCTCGAAGACGATTATTTCGTGCAGCGCAAGCTCTATCCGAATGTGGACTTCTACTCCGGGATCATGTACCAGGCGATGGGCTTCAAGCCGGAAATGTTTACCGTGCTGTTCGCGATTCCGCGCACCATCGGCTGGCTGTCGCAATGGCAGGAAATGCTGACCGACCCCGAACAGAAGATCGCGCGGCCACGCCAGGTTTGGATTGGGCACGAGACGCGGGAATTTGTACCCATGGAGAAGCGGACCAAGTAGAAGTTAGAGATCGTGTGGGGACGGGCGCCCTCGCCTGTCCAAGGCGACCGCAACTCGGCAGCTCCGTGGTCACGACTCTGGATTCGCTCTAGCCGCCGGCAATGGCTCCGATAACGATAAAGGGCTCTGCCCCGGACGCGACCGCATCAGGCAGCGCGGCGTCCAGTGGCTCATGGGACAGATCCTCCCCGCAGGCGAAGAAGCGCAGGAATGGCCGGCGCCGATGCGTGGCTTGGTCGCGTATCGTCCCGCGCAGCATCGGATAGCGGGCCTCGAGCGCGTCGAGGATTGAGCGCTGCGTGACAGGGCCGTCAATTTCGATCTGCAACTCGCTGCCGACCTGCGCCAGGCTTCGGAGATGTTGCGGGATTGTGACTCGGATCATGTCAGTTTGATCTGTCAGCGCGCATTACGCCAGCGTCTGGACCTCGACCGAAAGCACCGCCGGTAGATCCCGGACAATGGGCGCCCAGTTGTCTCCAGCGTCCGCCGAGGCGTACACCTGCCCGCCGCTGGTGCCGAAGTAGACGCCGCACTTGTCGAGCGAATCGACGGCCATGGCATCGCGCAAGACGTTGACGTAGCAATTACTTTGCGGCAGGCCTTTCGTTAGCGGCTCCCACTCGTTTCCGCCGGTGCGGCTGCGGAAGACGCGCAGCTTGCCATCGGGAACAAAGTGCTCCGAGTCGCTCTTGATGGGAACGACGTAGATGGTCTCCGGCTCGTGCGCGTGCACGTCGATCACGAATCCGAAGTCGGTTGGCAGGTTTCCGCTGATCTCCTGCCACGAGTCACCCGCGTCGTTGCTGCGCATCACGTCCCAATGCTTCTGCATGAAGAGTACTCCCGGACGCTTGGGATGCATGGCAACGTGGTGCACGCAGTGGCCGACTTCGGCGTTCGGGTCGGGGATGTATTGTGACTTCAGTCCGCGGTTGATCGGCTTCCAGGTCTTACCACCGTCGTCGGTGCGGAAGGCGCCCGCCGCCGAGATTGCGATCCAGATCCGCTGCGGGTTGCTGGGATCGAGAATGATGGTGTGCAGGCACATGCCGCCCGCGCCCGGCTGCCATTTAGGGCCGGTGCCGTGGCCGCGCAGTCCGGCGAGTTCCTGCCAGTTCTCGCCGCCGTCGGTCGAGCGGAACAAGGCGGCGTCTTCTACTCCGGCGTAGACCGCGTCGGGATCGGTGAGCGACGGCTCCAGATGCCACACGCGTTTAAATTCCCACGGACGCTGCGTGCCATCGTAATGCTGATGCGTGGTGAGCGGTTTGCCGGTTTCGGCAGAAGTGTCATAGACGAACTTGTTGCTTGCGGCCTTCGGGGGACCTGGGGTGGGCTGGTCTCCGGGCGGCGTTCCGGGCTGGAGCCAGGTTTTGCCGCCATCGTCGGAGCGTTGAATGATCTGCCCGAACCAACCGCTCGTCTGCGAGGCGTAGATGCGATTCGAGTCGGCGGGCGATCCCTTGAGGTGGTAGACCTCCCAGCCCGCAAAATAAGGGCCGCTAATGTCCCACTGTTCGCGCTTGCCGTCCGATGTCAGGACGAATGCGCCTTTGCGTGTACCGACTAAGACTCGCACTTTGCTCATGGCTTCTCCCTTATTTGTACGCGTGAAACTGTAAACAATCTCGATTGTGAAAAGCAATGGGTCCTCCCACGGCCCTCACGGAAATGGGGGCACGCTCGCGAGGCTGCCCGATGCCTTTCTGGAGCCGTTTCCTTGCTCCCATTCTGGAAGCAAGAAGCGGAGTTTTTTCATAACCGGACGTACACGCCCTTTCGGTAACCCCCGGTAATCGTCGGTAACCATCGGACTGCGGGTACCCGGCCTTACAATTACCTTACTCCGCGATCCCGGTTGCGCGATTTGCGGGGTTTCGTCTGGGAATCTCCCGGCGAGGTTCAGACCCGTTCGGCAACGCTGGCGGAAATCGCGGGCGTTGGGCGGGAAAAAGGCTGGAGTCCGCAATCCTATGGCGTTTGGTTTTGGCTTTAACAAACAGAAAGTTCTCAGCGCCGCGGAAAAGTTTGTCCAGCAGGGCAAGCTGCAGAACGCCATCGCTGAGTATGACAAGGTCCTGAAGCACGATAGCAAGGACCTTACCGTCAACAACACCATTGGCGACCTTTACGCTCGACTCGGGGACGCCGCCCAAGCCATCGAGTGCTTCAAGATAGTTGGCGATGCCTATGCCGCGCAGGGCTTCACGGTCAAGGGCATCGCCATGTACAAGAAGATCACCAAGCTCCAGCCGAGCGTGGATGCATCTCTGAAACTGGCGGAACTCTACACCCAGCAAGGGCTGTTCAACGATGCCCGCGCCCAGTACCTGCAAGTCGCCGAAGGCTTCATGAAGAATGGCGACCTCGAACAAGCCGTGCGCCTTTTTCAGAAGGTCCTGGAAATGGACCCGGAAAATGTGCCCATGCGGGTCAAGCTTGCCGAGGTCTATGTCCGGCTGGGGAAAAAGAAAGAGGCGTGGGAGATTTTCAGCGCGGCCGCTGAATCGTTGCGCTCGCGTGGTTCACTCGCCGCCGCCGAAGACGTTCTGAAGCGGATGCTGGTGCTCGATCCCGGCAACGGCTACGTTCTGCTGCTGCGCGGGAAGGCCGCCCTAGAGAGCGACGATCCGAAGAACGCCATCGCGTACCTGGAGAAGGCTCCCGATCTCGATTCTCATCCCGAAGGTTTGCGCGACCTGCTGAAGGCGTACCTGCAAATCGGACCCTTGACCAAGGCTGCCCCGATCGCGGAGAAGCTGCTCGCGGTGCACAACGATCCCGAGGGTCTGTTTCTGCTGGCGGAGGGTTGCGCCCGGCAGGGTCAGTATCACGAGGCACTCGACGTTTACACCCGGCATGCCGATCGCCTGCTGGCAGCTGATTCGACCAAACTGCTGGCCAGCCTGCATGCCATGATCACGCATGTGCGCGACGATTCGGGCGCGCTGGACGCGCTGATGCTTCTGCTGAACAAAGCCGGCGAGAGCACGCACATCAACGAAGTCACCGAACTTCTGGCGCACTCCTCCGTCAAGGACGGAAACCTGGCCCGCGCCCGCGACCTGTACCAGATGCTGGCCACCACCGAGCCCCAGAACCAGTTGCACATGCAGAACTATCAGCAGGTGGTGGGGCGCATGGAAGGAGCAGCGCGCGCCACCGGGATCACCGCCGAAGAAGGGGCGGTCATAGTGGAGGAGTTGGAAGCAACCGCACCGGTCATCGATCAGCCTTATCCCGACCACGTCGCGATCGCAGTGCGCTCCGCGGTGACCGATGCGGACCTTTTCCTTTCCTACAATCTGCCGGACAAGGCGGTGGTGCCTCTGCTGGGCGCTCTGCCGCAGGCACCGCGCGACGTGCGCTTGAACCAGCGCCTGGCGGCCCTGCATACCCGCTTCCAGCGTTTTACCGAAGCCGCCGTCTGCTGCCGCACACTGGAAAGTGTGTACCACGATGCGGGTCATCCGGATGAAGCCGTGCGCTATGGAGAATTGGCCGTGCGCTACGAGCAGAACGCGGAAGTTGCTCCATTGTCTGCGGCATCATCGATTGCGACATCATCGCCTGCGGCTTCCTCGGCGATCGCTTCGCCTGCGCCCTGGCCGATGGCCGCGCCCGCGGCTCCGGAGCACGAAATTGGCGCTGCCGCGCCTCCGGAATTCGCCATCGAGGAACGGGAGGAGCACGCGCCTTCCGACGCGCACGATCTTTCCTCCGAGTGGGAGCATTCCCTTTCCGTCGACGAGCACGCTCCGGCCGCGGAACTGTCGGCCAGCGGCGAAGCCACCGCCGATGGCGATGCTTCCAGCAATCCCGAGATCGCCGAGACGGTCGAAGAAATCCGTTTCTATCTCGAGCACTTCATGATGGATCAGGCCCGTGCCGGGATCGAGAAGCTCGAATCCCTGACCAGCGATGCCCGCATTCTCGATCCGTTACGCGCCGCTGTCGAATCTGGCGGCCAGCCGCCGCCCGAGCCGGAGCCGGAAATCACCGAGATCAACGCCGGCGAGCCCGCGGATTTCGAAGTTGAAATGGAGGTCCAGCACGGGTCCGAAATCACCGCCTCGCCCGGTCTGCTGGCCGGGTACGACCACAACACCCACAGCGAGATCCACGACCACGCTCCGGCGGAACTCGCGCCTGAACCGGCGTACGCCGAGCCCGCCCATGCAGAAGCTGCGCATGCGGAGGCAAGCGAACTGACCTCGTTTGTCGCAGATCTGGAAGCTTCGCTCGGCGATTCTTTCCCGCAAGCGGCGCCAGCGCCGGCTGCAGCCAGAACGCCCGAGCCGAAACCCGAACCCGCGGCAAACCAGCCTGTGCCAAACGTTGAAATTGAAATTCCGGCGGCCATGCCCGCCATGGCAGCATCGGTGGGAGGCGCCGCGACTGCCGCCGCCCCTGCCATGAGCTACAGCCACACTCCCGTGCGCCCCCTGGGAGCCGGAGCCCAGGCCATGCATCCCTCCGGCAGCGTCGATCTTTCGGAGATGTTCGGCGAGTTGAAACAGGAACTCGAAGAAGAGGTTGCTGCCGGCGACGACGATCCAGAAACGCACTACAACCTGGGCGTTGCCTTCCGCGAAATGGGCCTGCTCGACGAAGCCATCGCCGAGTTGCAGAAAGTCTGTACCTCGATCGATCACGGCAAAGCATTTTCGCAGCCTGTCCAGACCTATACCTGGCTGGCCCAGTGCTTTCTCGATAAAGGAGTTCCTGACGCCGCCATCCGCTGGTATGAAAAAGCGCTTAACATCCCCGGACTCGATGACGAAGCACGCCTGGCCATCAACTATGAGCTGGGGTCGGCCTGCGAAACTGCCATGGACAAGCCCGCGGCGCTGCGTCATTTCACCAGCGTGTACGGTTCGAATATCGATTATCGCGACGTGGCCGAGCGCATTCAGGCTCTGAAGTCGTAGAATGCACCAAGTGGGTTCGAAATTTGCGCCGCGGATGCGACCCGATCCCGCGCCCTCCCACGACGACGCGTGCAATGATTTCCGATCCCAAGCTACCCTTTGCCAGCGACTCCACCGGTGTCGGGGAACTCAAATCCCCGGCGGAAACATCCGTCCCGGCCGCGGCAGTGCCAGTGCCAGTTTCCGTTTCCAGGCCCGAGCCTTCGGTCGCGCGTCTGTGGCTTCGCCGCATCGGAGTGCTTCTGTTCGTATTCTTGTGCGCGACGCTCGGGGTGATGCTCATGATCTTGCCCTGGCGTTCCGAGTGGTCCGACAACCCTCTGCTCCTCCCGTATCCCACGCTTCGCGCCGTGGTAGCCAGCGGCTTCGCGCGCGGTGTCTCGACCGGCTTGGGCGTGCTCAATGTGTGGATCGGATTTTGGGAGGCCATTCAATATCGGGAGGAATGAATCAGTAACGGTCGTCGGTCGTTCGTCGTTCGCGAACAACGGCCTTTGGCTGCAGCCCCATTTATTCAACGAAGAATGACTGACGACCAACGACTAGCGACCAACGACTGATTTACATATGACTGATCAAAAACTCAAGCCCGCTCCCCTCGCGTATCAGAACGAACCATTTCTCAACAGTCCTGACGGCAGAATTCTGCGCCTGCTGTCCGAGTACAGCGAACCGCTCTCGCGCTTCCGCCGCGAGCAGATCCAGGATACGGTCGTCTTCTTCGGCTCCGCCCGCATCCACAGCCACTACAACGCCAACAACCGTCTGACCGAAGTCCAAGGCAACGGCGCTCAAGTTTCCACCGCACAACAAGCCAAGGATATGAAGAGCGCCGAGGCCGCCGTCGACATGGCTCGCTACTACGAGGACGCGCGCCGGCTGGCCCGCCTGCTGACCGAATGGTCCACCCAGATCCCCGCCAAGCGCCACCGCTTCGTCGTCACCACCGGCGGAGGTCCGGGCATCATGGAAGCCGCAAATCTCGGCGCCCACGAAGCGGGAGGAAAAACTATCGGCCTCAACATCAACCTGCCCTTCGAGCAGAATCCGAACCCCTACATCACGCCTTCGCTCAACTTCGAGTTCCATTATTTTTTCATGCGTAAGTTCTGGTTCGCCTACCTGGCCAAAGGGCTGGTGATCTTCCCCGGCGGCTTTGGCACGCTCGACGAACTTTTTGAGATCCTCACGCTCGCTCAGACGGAAAAGCTCGCCAAGAAAATTGTCGTCGTCATTTATGGCAGCGCTTACTGGAAGAAGATCGTCAATTTCGAAGCCATGGTTGACGCCGGCGTGATCTCAGCGCCGGACCTTGAACTGTTCACAATGTCCGATTCGCCAGAAGAAAGTTTCGAGTTCCTGAAAGAAGGACTGACTAAGTACCATCTCGGCCCGCAACAACCCAAGCGCAAAGGCGAGGCGGCCGTCCCCGAAATCGCCAAGACGCGGCCGTAGGCCGATCTAGCCCGGCCCTTTGCTTCCCCGTAGAGACGCGGCTTGCCGCGTCTCACCCCGGCGGACGCAATCGCATTTACGCCGCCATGCGCTGGAAAGCCGAGAATTTGAAGTTGTTCATGGGCCAGCAGGAGCGCCCGTGTAGGGACGGCCGCCCTCGCCGGGGTCCCCAGACCGCGCGTATTCGTTTTCGCGGACAGGAGTGTCCGCGCCACACTCGTAGTAGGCTGAGAGTTGATGGCTGACCGCTGTCTGCTCTATTACATTACCGACCGAAGCCAGTTTCGCGGCGACGAAAGCGCCCGACGCCGTGCCCTGCTCGCCAAAGTCGCCGAAGCCGCGCGTGCCGGCGTTGACTACATCCAGCTCCGCGAAAAAGATCTGAGCGCGCGGGACTTGGAAACCTTGGCACGGGATGCCCTAAGTGCCGTGCGCAACAGCGCTCCACTGAGAACTGAGAACCGCGAACTGAGAACTCGTCTCCTCATCAACTCCCGCACCGACGTTGCGCTGGCTGCGGGAGCCGACGGCGTTCATCTGCGCGCCGACGATGTCGCACTTCATGAAGTGCGTCAGGTGTTGGAAGTTTCTGCCCACCGGCCACTGACCACTGACCACTTCCTCGTAGCCGCCTCCTGCCACACAGCCGCCGATGTGTTCCACGCCGAATCTGAGGCCGCCGACTTCGCTGTCTTCGCTCCGGTATTCGGAAAAAGAGGCACTGCCGGAACGCCACCCGCCGGCCTCGCCGCCTTGCGGGAAGCCTGCCGGGCGAAGATCCGTGTTTTCGCTCTCGGTGGCGTCACGATAGAAAACGCAGCATCGTGCCTGAAAGCCGGAGCGGCCGGCATCGCCGCCATCCGCTTGTTTCAGGAGAATAAAATCGAAGACGTTGTCCGAGCGCTGCGGGCACTCTGACGCCATGGACCCGACGGCACCGACGAGACTGCTCTCCCCATCCCGAGCGGAAGAATACGTTCCCGCGCTCGTCCGCATCCCCGCGGGATGGTTCCTCATGGGCTGCGACACCGGACAGGACAACGAAAAGCCCGTGCATCGCGTCTGGGTTGACGAATTTCTGCTCGCCGTCCGCCAAGTCACCAATGCCGACTACGAGCGCTTCCTGCGCGACACAGCATCCTTGCCGCCGCCCTTTTGGAGCGACCCCGCGTTCAGCCATCCTGAGCAGCCTGTTGTCGGAGTGTCGTGGCACGAGGCAGTCCGCTACTGCGAGTGGCTCAGCGCAAGCACCGGCGGGAAATTCCGCTTGCCTACTGAGGCCGAGTGGGAGCGCGCGGCGCGCGGAGGCCACAATGACGCAGACGCAGGCGCACTGTTCCCGTGGGGCAACACGCCTCCGCAGTCGCTGCCCGGCTACGCTGAACGTTGCGCCGGTCGTTGGAAAACCGGCCCAGAGCCCGTTGGCCGCGGCGAAGCCAACGCATACGGTCTCTACAACATGTGCGACAACGTGCACGAGTGGTGCAGCGACTGGTACGCGCCCGCCTACTATGCAGTGTCGCCCGAGCGCAATCCGCGCGGCCCTGAAACGGGCGACCGTCGCGCTTCCCGCGGCGGCTCCTGGCGTCACCACGTCAAGATGTCGCGCTGCGCGGCCCGCTCCAGCATTCCTCCCGAGTTCAAGTACGCGGACTATGGGTTCAGAGTCGCTTGCGACGTACAATTGCAGGTCAGAGGTTAGAGGTTAGATTGCAGAGGTAAAATCCTCTTTGCAGGAGCAAGAAATTGAGGTTCTTACCTCGGCAATCTAACCTCTGACCTCTGCCATCGACTTCTATGACTGACCTCGCTGCCCACTACCTCGACGAAATGAAGCGCCAGTTCCGCGGCCACAAGCGCATGGGCGAAGCCGCCATGGCGCAGCTTGAAGAAATGGACTTCTTCGTCACGCTCGATCCCGAATCGAATTCCGTCGCTGCCCTGGTCAAGCACCTCGCCGGCAACGCGCGCTCACGCTTTACCGGCTTCCTCACCAGCGATGGTGAGAAGCCGGACCGTTTTCGCGACCAGGAATTTGAAGTCTCGGCGAAAACAACGCGCGAAGAAGTTCTGCGCTGGTGGGAACAGGCGTGGTCCCATGTGTTTTCCGCGCTGGACGCGCTCACGCCCGAAGATGTGCAGCGCACCGTGACCATTCGGCAGCAGCCGCACACCGTGATGCAGGCGCTCAACCGCGCGCTCGCTCACTACGCGCAACACATCGGACAAATCGTCTTCCTCGCCAAACACCTGCGCTCTTCACAATGGCAGACGCTAAGCATTCCGCGCGGCAAATCCGAAGATTACAAAGCAGTCGCACCGAAGGCCTACAAGCCGGCGGGTTAACGAAAAGATTCCGGAGACTAGTCCCTGCGAAAGATATTCATAATCACGTTCTTTCTGGCCTTGAGCGCTTCTCTAACCGCGCGGCAGCCAAGTGTGCACGCTGACGCGAATGTCACCGCGGAAGGCGAAATCAAGGCTCTGGAACTGAAGCTGCCAGAACTGATCGTTCACGGCGACTGGGACGAATACGCGAAACATCTTGCCTCGGATTACTTGCACACCCGCGACAACGGCCATGTCGAAGACAAAGACGAGGCGCTGGCGAGTCTGCGCGATGTTAAGCGCAAGGTCATCGTGATGGAAATGGAGCCAGCGGATCTTGCCATCCGCATTTACGGCGACACAGCGGTTGCTAACGCGGAGTTCACGATCAGGGTTCGGGACTCCGGGCAAGTCAAGAGCCGCCTCACCCGCCTAACCGGCGTCTTCGTGAAACGCGACGGGCAATGGTGTCAGGTCGCCGAACAGGAGACGCCGATCGGCAAGTAGTTCTTAAGAGCGATCCCGCCTAAGCGCGACTCGGCCTCGGGCTCTCCACAGTGACATGCCACCCATTCTAGAAACGCCCGCCTCAGGCTGCGCCGCGCCAGTCGAGTATGACTTTTGCCGCGTTGCCGGTTTCCATTGCCGCGAATCCTTGCTCAAATTCTCGCCATGAGAACCGGTGCGTGATAACGGGCGAAATGTCGAGGCCGGACTCCAGCATCACCGTCATCTTGTACCAGGTCTCGTACATCTCTCGTCCATAGATGCCTTTGATCGTCAGCATGTTGAAGATTACGCTGTGCCAATCGATCGCCATCTCGGAGGCTGGAATCCCCAGCATGGCAATCTTCGCGCCATGACTCATATTGGCAAGCATTTCGCGGAAGGCCGCCGGGGAACCCGACATTTCCAGACCCACGTCGAATCCCTCTTGCATGCCAAGTTGCTTCTGCACCTCTTTGAGAGGCGTCTTTCGCGGGTCCACCGCCATCGTGACTCCCATCTTCTCCGCAAGTGCCAGGCGATAAGGATTCAGATCGCTGATGACCACATGGCGCGCTCCGGCGTGTCGCACGACCGGCGCCGCCATCAGACCAATCGGGCCCGCTCCGGTGATCAGGACATCCTCGCCGAGAACCGGGAACGACAATGCCGTGTGCACCGCGTTGCCAAACGGATCAAAGATCGCGGCAATCTCAGGATTGATCTTGGGATTGTGTCTCCAGATGTTGCTCATCGGCAGAACAATAAATTCCGCGAAGCATCCGGGCCGACTGACCCCGACTCCTTTTGTGTGTGCGCACAAATGCCGGCGGCCGGCCAGGCAATTGCGGCAGCGCCCGCAAATTACGTGCCCTTCTCCGCTGACCAGTTCTCCAACCCGGAAATCGGCAACGTTCGAACCTACCGCGGCAATCTCGCCCACAAATTCGTGCCCGATGACCAGCGGCACGGGAATGGTTTTCTTCGCCCAATCATCCCATTGGTAAATATGGAGATCGGTGCCGCAGATCCCGGTGAGCAGCACGCGAATCTTGGCATCGTTAATGCCGATTTCCGGCTCGGACACATCTTCGAGCCATAGACCGCGCTCAGAGCGGCTCTTCACTAAAGCCTTCATTGGGAATTCTGTCCTTTCGTGCTGTTACCGAGTTCTCCGCGCACGAGTTGGCCTTTATCTGAAGCGGACGCGGTGGGCGGTTTCCTATATCGTTGTAACACCAACCCGCCATCGCAGTGAAGTGCATGAGTCACTGCGATTGATGACGAAGCAAGATTCTGGATTATTCACACAGAAGCGAGAAGTGAGTGGCGAGGCCGCATAGCTGCGCAATCCAGGCCAGCCCCGAGTGTTCTGTTCGCTATTCTCCGCTTCGCTGGCATCGCCTCTGCCATAAAATGAACTCTGTAGTAAAACAATAAGAGCCGCGGAGAGGTGGCCGAGTGGTTGATGGCACCGGTCTTGAAAACCGGCATACCTGAAAGGGTATCGGGGGTTCGAATCCCTCCCTCTCCGCCATGCAGTCTGGACTGTAGAGAAATCCGGCGGCATTGTTCTGAAAATCGCGGGAGATCGCCGCAATTTCTTCAACTCTTGTTCTCAAACTGGACCGGAGAAAGTGTCCCGCCGCACTCCGCAGGCAAGCTTTGGAGCGTTTTTCGCTGGAGGGCAGACGCGCAGTCCGGTTTTCAACGACCCCATCAGCGGACGCGTCCCCCGACTCATTCTAAGAGTGCATGGAATGGAGTATTAAACCGCAGGGCTCCATGCGAAACTGGGCGCATGAAAATCATCGCTGTGATTCCGGCGCGGCTGGCTTCGACGCGCCTGCCCCGCAAGATGCTGCGCGAGATAGCTGGCGAACCCCTGCTGGCGCTAACCTACCAGGCCGTGCGCCGCTGCCCCCAACTCGACGAAGTCGTGGTGGCTACCGACTCCGACGAACTTTTCCAGTTCTGCCAGCGGCGCGGCTTTGGCGTGCGGATGACTTCACCCACCCATCGCTCAGGCACGGAGCGCACCCACGAAATCTCCACGGTCATTCCTGCCGATATCTATATCGATGTCCAAGGCGATGAGCCGCTGACTCGCCCCGAACACATCGCCAAACTGATCGAAGTCATGTGGCCACCCGAGGTCGAAGTCGGCACACTGAAAACGCCAGCGGCTGACATCGACATCAACAATCCAGGCGCCGTGAAGGTGGTGACAGATGCTGCCGGTCGCGCCCTCTACTTTTCTCGCGCCACGATTCCCTTCGATCGCGACGGCGCGCATCCCCGATACTACAAGCACCTCGGAATCTACGGACATCGCAAGGACGCGCTGGACAAGTTCGTGCGCTGGCCGGAGTCGCCGCTCGAACACAGCGAGCGCCTGGAGCAGTTGCGCTTCCTGGAGAACGGAGTGCCGATTTACGTAGCCGAAACGCCGTTCGACACCGTCGGCGTCGACACGGAAGAGGATGTGCAGCGGGTGGAAGCGATGCTGCGTCTGTAGAGACCCCGTCTCACTGTCGGCCAAGACGCGGCAAGCCGCGTCTCTACGGGAAATGCGGGGCGCTCTCGGCGAGTGGGCGGCAACGTCAGTATTAATGCGACTTCGCCCAACCTTCCGCGGCGGCGATTCGCTTTGCGATCGCAGGATGCGAGTGGAGTAACCACTCGACCCAGCGGGAAGGCGTTTTTTCGGCGAGATTCTGCTCGGCCAACTTGTTCATCGACGAAATGAAGGGCTCGACGCTGGCCACAGACTGGAAGCAATAGCGGTCGGCCTGGCGCTCGTTGAAGCGCGAGTAGGCGTTGAGCGCAGGCATCAGTAAGAACGAAAGTACGGTGGAGACCAGAATCAGCAGCGGCAGATTGGCGAAATCGTGCATGGTCTCGAACATGTTGCGGCGTTCCACTGCGTAGCGTAGAACTTCGTTGGCCAGCCAGAAGCCGAAGAGCGTGATTCCCGCCTGCACGAAAATACTCTTCAGAATGTGCCGGTGCACGTGATGCCCGAGTTCGTGCGCCAGCACGGCTTCGATTTCGTCGTCGGAATAATTGTCCAGTAAGGTGTCGGCGAGAATGATGCGCCGGGTCGCGCCGAGTCCAGTCAGCGCGGCGTTGGCCTTCTTGCTTTTCTCGGAAAGATGCCACTTATAGACGCCGCGCACGCGCGTGCCGGCACGTTCGCTCAGAACGATCAAGCGGCGCTTGAGTTCCTCGTTTTCAAGCGGCTCGAATTTGTAAAAAATCGGAAAAAGCACAACCGGCGCGAGTTGGGCGAGCAGTACAAAGAGTCCGAGGAAAACAGCCCACGCGATCACCCACCAGTGCTGCGGGGTCTGGCGCATGAGCATGTAGAGCAACTCGACCGCAATCGTGGCCATGACCAGGCCGATCAGCAGACTCTTGAATTCGTCCCAGAGCCACGAGCGGAATCTTTGGTTGGACAGGTTATAGCGGTGCTCGAGCCGGAAACCGTAGTACTCGAGCGGAGTTCCAAGCACTTTACTGATCAGAATCAGCATCAGGACATAGAGGAAAACGGCGTACGAGTAATTCTGCGAGGCACCTCGCTCGGCGAGATCGCGGAGGGTTCCGGTCCAGCCGGTGGCGAGCAGCACGACGAGCAGCCCGAAGCCAATCACAAAATCGGCGACGCCCAACCACCGCTTGATGCGGTTGTAGCGGCGCGATTCCTGAGAATCGGCGAGAACCGGTGTACTTTCCTTGGCGGCCATCATCCCGAGTGTTGTCACTATCCTATCGTGTTCCGAGGCTGGCCAGAACGCTAAAGGGCTGGCCCGACGGCCAGAGTATTTGAAGGTTGGATGTGCTAAGTCCGTCGAGTTCCTGCGCCGTGGATGGCGGCTCTTGAGCTTCAGCCGTTCGCTCTCTCCGCTACGAGCATGGACTGCAGAATCTGGTCCGAGACCTCCTTGACCGCAGTCGGCGAGTGCGACAGAAACAGCGTGTTGGTTTTGTCGTTCTCCCCAATGGACTTCAGAGTATCGAAATACTGTGTAACCATCACCAATTGCATGACTTCTTTCGCGGACGCCCCCTCCACTACCTTCTGGAACTGTTCGATCGAGACCTGCAACCCTTCGATGATGGCCTTCCTTTGATTTGCAATCCCTTGTCCCTGAAGCGCCTTGCTTTCCGCTTCGGCCTCGGCCTTCTTGACCACCAGAATCTTCTCCGCCTCGCCCCTGGCGTTAGCGGCTACCTGTTCGCGCTGTGCCGCGTTGATGTCGTTCATGGCCGACTTCACCTTGGCATCGGGAACAATATCGGTCACCAGCACATTCACAATTTCGTATCCGAATGTCGCCATGTCCGAATCCAGCTCCTGCTTGACGGCCGCGGCGATACTGGATTGCGAGGCAAACACTTCGTCCAGCGTCATCCCCGGGACATGCCCCAGGATCACCTGCTCGACGTAGGACTTGATCTGCGCCACCGGATCGGACAACTTGTAGTAGGCGTCGTAGACTTTTTCCGGACGAACGCGATTCTGCACCGAAATCGGAATGGTGACGAACACGTTGTCTTTGGTCTTCGTCTCCATGGTCAAAGTGATTTGATTCACCCGCAAACTTACTGTACCGGTCACGGAATCGAAAAACGGCCGCTTCCAGTTCAACCCAGGCTGGGCGACCCGAAGGAACTTGCCGAATCGCGTGATCACGGCGACCTCGGCCGTGCGCACGGTGAAAAAGCTTCCCAGAATCAGGTAGAGCGCAATGAAACCTACGATCCCCAACGGAACCCAGTACAGTTGATCCATTTGGTTTCCTCCGCTGCTTCTTCTGGAAGCAAGCCAGATTATATTCTCATTTCCTTTTCTGAAGTCCGGTCAACGCCCGTATTCATTGAAAACGACTCGTGTCTAGCCCTGTCTTACGAATCGCTCGCCGCTTTCAAGAATTTCTTCGACCAGAGCGGGAGTGGCCGCTTCCACATAGCAACGCAGCATGCGTTCGGTGCCGGAGGCGCGGAACAATACCCAGGCGTCGGCGCCGTTGCCATTCTTTGGAGCATCGAGGTAGAACTTCACGCCGTCGCGCTTTTCCTTGTGCAGGATCGGATAAGCGCCGAGCTTCGCAGTCTGCGAATCGGCGGCGCGCCGGATGGCGCCGTTCTTGATCTCATCGGAAATGTGCAGATCGCGCCGGCCAAAGTAGTGCGCACCGAATTCCCGCTGCAGGTCGGCGACGAGTTGGCCGAGCGGCTTCCCTTCTTCCGCCATAATATTCGCCAGCAGGAGCGCGTTCAGAATGCCATCGCGCTCGGGGAGAAAGCGGCCATATCCGATACCACCTGACTCTTCTCCGCCGATCAGAATTTCGTGGTCCATCATCAGATCGGCAATGTACTTGAAGCCGATGTTGCACTCGTACAGCTTGCGTCCGTACTTGGCGGCGATGCGGCCCATCATGCCGGTGGTATTGAAGGCGCGCACCACATCGCCCGGCCACTTCTTGTACACCAGCAACCAGTTCAGCAAAACGCACATGCACTTGTGCGAATCGACGAAGCTCCCATCTTCCGCCACCGCGCCGATGCGGTCGGCATCGCCGTCGGTGACCAGTCCCGCGTGGCATTTTTCTTTCACCACGGTTTCCTGCAGCAGCGCTACGTGCGGCAGGATCGGTTCGGGATTAATGCCCGGAAACAACGGGTTCACTTCCTGGCGGATCGCTACGTACTGAATTCCATTCTTGTCGAAGATGCCCGGCAAAACTCCGCGCCCCGAGCCGTACATCGAGTCAATGGCGAACTTGAAGTTTGCTTTGCGGATCAGGTTGAGGTCGGCAAACTGGCAGATCGCCTCGACATAGGCGGGCTTTAGATCGACCTCGTCGATTCTGGCGGGTGCCCCATCCTTCCGCGCACCTGGCGGAAGGGTGGGCGGACCGCTACCGAGCATCGCGTCCAGTTCTTCTTCGATCAACTTCATGATCGCGGGCGTGGCCGAGCCTCCGAACTTCGCTTTGAACTTCACGCCATTCCAGTTCCACGGATTGTGGCTTGAGGTGACCATGACGCCGCCGGCCGCGCCCAGTTTCTTGACGTTGTAGGAAACCGTGGGCGTGGGCACATAGTCGTTGGCCAGGAGCACTGGGATGCCTGCGCCAGCGATGACTTCCGCGATGGCACGAGCGGCGCGGTCGGACAGAAAACGCGTGTCATAGCCGACAACAACGCCGACGTCGAGAGCTGCGGCTTCATGCTTGCGGACGTAGCTTGCAATCGCTCCGGCCACGCGGCGCACGTTGTCGAAAGTAAAATCGTCGGCGATCATGCCGCGCCAGCCGTCGGTACCGAATTTGATTTGGGTCATAGTCAGTCGTTGGGCGTTAGTCGCTGGTCGTTCGCTGTTCGCTTCGGCAGCCCGTTAGCATCGAGAGTCAAGGGATTGCCAACGACTAACGACCATCACACAAGCTTCTTCAGCTTTTTCTCATCCAGATGCTTCACCACTTTGCCGACATCCTGTGACTGGTCGAGCGTGGTGACGAGCAGGGCGTCTTCGGTCTCGACAATTACCAGGTTGCTCACGCCGACCAGGGCGACAAACTTGCCGGGCGCATGAACGTAATTATTCTTCGCGTTCAGAGCAAAGCTTCCGGACGCCGAGGCTAGGCTTCCATCGCCAGGTTTCGCCTTCGCGACGTGGTGCTCATGCAGCGCGGTCCAGGAGCCGAGGTCGTTCCATCCGAAATCGGAGGGCAGACAGAAGATGCGCGACTGGCCTTCTCCCCTGGCGGATCGCGGCTCCAGCACCGCGTAGTCGATGCTGATGTTTTCGCACTTCGGGTAGAGCTTGCGAAAAGTGTCCGCGAACTTGCGCGTGCCATAAGCCGCGGCAATCTTTTCGAGGAGCGGAGCGGTGTTGGGAAGATGCTCGCGCAGCGCGTTCGCCAGCGTGTCGGCGCGCCAGAGAAACATGCCGCTGTTCCAGAAGTAGTTGCCGGCATCGAGAAACTGCCGGGCAGTGGCGAGATCCGGCTTTTCGGTGAAGCGGCGCACGCGCAGAGCAGCCTGCTGATCGGGCGCGCCCGCCTCGGGTGCTCCAGCCTCGATATAGCCGTAGCCGGTTTCGGGACGTGTCGGGCGAACGCCGAGGACAACTATGTTTTCTCCCGCCGCGGCGATTTCGTTGCCCCGGTTGAGGGTCGCGCGGTATTGGGCAGGCTCGGCGATAACGTGATCGGAGGGAAACAGACCTAGCACGGCATCGGGATCGTGACGAAGCAAGAGAAATGCTGCTAAGCCAATGGCGGGGGCGGTGTTGCGTCCGACGGGCTCGGCGATGATCTGCTTCGGGGGAAGTTTTGGGAGCTGCCTAAGGACGGCGGGACGCAGGTCGTTATTGGTGATGATCCAGAAACGGCTGGGCGCAGCCATGGGTGCGAGGCGCGCGACGGTCTGCTGGATCATGGTTTGCTTGCCATCGAGCGCCAGTAGTTGCTTGGCACGGCGCTTGCGGCTCAGCGGCCAGAAGCGCGTGCCTCGGCCGCCGGCCAGAATTACGGGATAGAAGTGCGGGTTCGCTCTCACGGTCGTAGAAAGCCTACCACTTGAGCGCCGGAGTAGAAAAACCTTTCACCACAGGGGGCACAGGGGTCAACGGGGGAAACCCCTGACACACAAGAGAATTTTGTCTCCTCTGTGTACCGGAGCCTGCCCTGAGCGAAGTCGAGGGGTGCCCCCTGTGGTGGATGGTTTGGTTTAGAGCCGTGTCGCGGGCTCAGGCACCGCCGCACCCGGCACGCAGGCTTTCAAGAACTCGACCGCCCACTGCGGCCGCACCATGAAACCTTGCACGGCGGCCGGGATCACAACCGCGTCGCCTTTGGCCAGTGTCACCGGGTCGCGGCCCTGCGCCTCGACAACCCCGCAGCCTTCGACGGCGACCAGGATTTGCACGGACGTCTTGCCCGAATTGTCGGCGGTAGAGAACACGTGCGCCTCCTTCAATTCAAACAGGTCCACCGTGAAGTAAGGCGCGGCAATCATCGAAGACTGACGGCTCTTGCCGCCGTGAATACTGACGGGCGCCGGCCGGGTCACTTTGCCGGAGGCAACGCGCTCCTTGACCGAGGCGAGGCCCCGCTCCAGATGTAGCGGGCGCGGCCGTCCGTAGTCGTAAAGGCGGTACGTGGTGTCGGATTGCTGCTGCGTCTCCACGATGACGGCCCCGGGTCCGAGCGTATGCACCGTGCCGCCAGCAACGTAAATCATTTCGCCCTGATAGACGTTGATCCAGTTCAGCAGTTCTTCCGCCCGCTTTTCATGGATGGCTTGCTCGAATTGAGCCACCGTAACGCCGGGCATCAGTCCAAGCGCGATCTGCGATCCGGGCTTGGCATGGGCCACATACCAGCATTCGGTCTTGCCCCAGGGCTCGCCGAAGCGCTGCGCGGTGGTGTCGTCGGGGTGCACCTGGACAGAAAGTTTTTCGTCGGGAAACAGAAACTTCAGCAGCAAGGGAAAGCGCTGTGGGTCGCGCGCGGCTGTTCCGACGAGTTCGGAGCCGAATTCCTTGCTGAGGTCGGTGAGCGATCTTTTCGCGAGCGGGCCGTTCGTGACTACGCAATCGTCGCCGGTAAGCCAAGCTTCCCCGATGCGTTCGTTGAATTTGTGATTCGGATAGATGGCGGAAAGATCAAGCGTGCCCCAAGGGCGCGGGTCGAAGGCGGGCGACATCAGGAGTGGGTAGAGTTGGGTCATGGAACCGAGCAACGCAGTTAGAAGCTTAAATCAAAGGCAGGGGAGCTTGGAATTGCGCGGGTTTCGGACCTGCTTCATTTCAAGCTTTGAAGATGTCGGGTTTGAATATCGCGCACACTATGAACACGACCCCAAATATGATCGCCAATGGCCCGAATACCATTCCGCCCCACCAGTTCCGATAGAAGAGATAACCGTGTCGGAGCGGAACGAGACCGAGCCCGATCGCGGTAACCCCGAGGGCGATGAAGATAACGCGGTTCAATGGCCGCTTTGGGTCCGGGTTAAACATTTTGGCCTAAGAAAGTACGCAGCAAACCTACAGGCCGCCGAAAAACTTCCGCATGCGCTCCAGTCCGCGATCGAGTTCGGCCATCGAGGTGGCGTAGGAAACGCGGATGTGTTCTTTAGTTCCGAAGCCTTCTCCGGGGACTGTAGCGACGTGCACCTCGCGCAGCAGTTTGCCGGCGATGTCGGACGCCGAGTTGATCCCGCTACGCCCGAAAAACGCCGAAACATTGGGGTAAGCGTAGAACGCGCCTTCCGGCAGCGTGCATTTTACGCCCGGTATGGAGCGTAATCCTTTCACCACGTGATCGCGCAGCTTGATGTACTCCGCGCGCATGTCCTCCACGCATTGTTGTGGACCTTTAAGCGCCACAGCCGCCGCTTTCTGCACGATCGAGGTCGGGTTCGAAGTGGACTGGCTCTGCAGCTTCTGAACGGCAGTGACGATGGGCGCCGGGCCGAGCGTGAATCCCAGACGCCAGCCGGTCATGGCGTAAGTCTTCGACAGCGATCCAACCACCAGAAAGCGGTCGCGGAACTCGCGCAACGAACCGACAGAGAAGCGCTTGCCCGTGTAGCTCAGATAGACGTAGCACTCATCCGAAATCACCCAGATGCCGCGCTGGTGGGCTAGGCGGACGACTTCGGTCATGTCTTCCGGGCTCATCACAGCTCCGGAAGGATTGGAGGGTGAATTCAGGATGATGAGCTTGGTCTTCGGCGTCACCAGGCGCGCCACCATGTCGGCGGTGACGCGAAACCCCTGCGATTCGTCACTCTGGAGGAGCGCGCAGTTGCCGCCGGCGTAGCGCACCATGTCCTTGAACGAGACCCAGTAGGGGACGGGAAGAATGACCTCGTCGCCATGATCCACGAGCACGGAAATGACGTTGAACAGCGCATGCTTGCCGCCCACCGAGGCCGCGGTTTCTTCACGCCGGTAATCGGAGTCGAAGTCCACGGCATGACGATGCACGATCGCGTCCTTCAGTTCGGTGGTGCCGCCGACGGCGGTGTACTTCGAAAAATTCGCCTGGATCGCGGCGATGGCGGCATCCTTGATGTGCTGCGGCGTGGAGAAGTGGGGCTCGCCGGCGCCGAAATCCACGACGTCAATACCCTGCTGGCGCAGCTTGTCGGCCTCGGCCACCACCGCCAGGGTCGCGGAGGGCTCAATGCGATTGATGCGTTCCGTCAGGCGGACGGGGTGAGTGACGGGTGACACGACTGTGCTCATAATTTCTTTTTCCTGGACTTCTTGCCCTCGGAAGGCGTCTTGCCCGCGGGCTGCTCGCCGTTCTCGAATTTGTGAGCCACGTCCATTTTCTCACGAAGCTTCTGCTCGACGAGTTCAGGCACCAGGCATTCGATGGATCCGCCCAACTGCGCGACTTCGCGCACCAGACGCGAACTCAGGTACGAATACTTTTCCGCGGGCATCATGAACACCGTCTCCAGACCGGGCTGAAGTTTGCGATTCATCAGCGCCATCTGGAGCTCGTACTCGTAATCGCTGATCGCACGAATGCCGCGCAGGATGGCCCTCGCCTCGACTCGCAACGCATAGTCCACCGTGAGGCCGGCGAAAGTGTCCACCGAGACGTTGTCAAAGCCAGAGGTCATCGCCTCCAGCATCTTGCGACGGTCGGCCACGCTGAACAGCGGGTCTTTCTCGGGATTCTGAAGAATGGCGACCACCAGCTCATCGAAAATCTTGCTGCCGCGCTCGATCAGGTCAAGATGTCCGTTGGTAGGAGGATCGAACGATCCGGGATAAATGGCTTTGATGCGCTTCACAGGGCCCTCGGTCGAAGAAAGGAGGATTGTATGCGGGGGAAAGCGGGGATGGCAATCGGAGTGTGGTCCAGGCGGGGTGATGGAGAGCCGGGCGTCCCCGCCCGGCAGACGGGCGAGACGCCCGTCTTTCCATCGATTAAATCAGCTGTGTTCGCGGCAGCTACCGTCGCGCTGCCGGCACTTTTGTCGCTTCCGCCGCCGACGGCATCGTCGTGACGCGTCCCTGCGTGCCGGTAGCTTGCGCCGGAGCCGCTGCCGCAGCCGGCGACGCTGCAGCCGGGGTCAATCCCAGAGCTTTACGCACTTCGGCATCCAGCTTGGCCATCGTGTCTTTATTTTCTTTCAGGAAGGCGCGGGCATTCTCGCGTCCCTGGCCGATGCGCTCGCCTTTGTAGCTGAACCACGAGCCCGACTTCTCCAGGATATTGTTGTTCACCGCCAGATCGATCAGGTCGCCTTCGCGCGAAATTCCTTCGCCATAAAGAATGTCGAACTCGGCTTCGCGGAAGGGCGCTGCCACTTTGTTCTTCACGATCTTGACTCGGGTGCGCGAGCCGGTGACCACGTCTCCTTCTTTGATGGCCGCTATGCGGCGGATATCAATGCGCACCGACGAATAGAACTTCAGCGCGCGCCCGCCCGTCGTCGTTTCGGGGTTGCCGAACATCACGCCAATTTTTTCGCGGATCTGGTTGATAAAAATCAGGCAGGTGCGCGACTTGGCAACCGTCCCCGTCAGTTTGCGCAGTGCCTGCGACATCAAGCGCGCCTGCAGGCCCATGTGGCTGTCCCCCATTTCGCCGTCGAGTTCGGCCTTCGGGACGAGCGCCGCGACCGAGTCCACCACCAGCACGTCAATGGCGTTCGAGCGCACCAGCGCTTCCGTGATCTCCAGCGCCTGCTCGCCATAGTCGGGTTGCGAGACCAGCAGATTGTCGACATCCACACCCAGCTTCTTGGCATAGCCCGGATCGAGCGCATGTTCGGCATCGACGAACGCCGCCATGCCGCCAGCCTTTTGCGCCTCGGCAATCACCTGCAAGGCAATGGTAGTTTTGCCGGAAGACTCCGGGCCGAAAATTTCCACGACGCGCCCGCGCGGCACGCCGCCCACGCCCAGCGCGGCATCGAACGAAATCGCGCCCGTCGAAATCACCGCGATCGGGACAATGGCTTCCTTCGACCCCAGCCGCATAATGGACCCTTTTCCAAACTGCTTTTCAATTTGTGCGAATGCGAGATCAATTGCCTTGACCCGCTCATTGTTGCGGTCATTGTTGCGATCTTCTGCTCGGCTACGCTCTTCGGCCATAATGGCTGCTCCTGATTTCTGAATCTGGAATCCCGAGGGTACGAATCCCCCGTAGCCTACACCCGCGGACTGGAGCGTGAAGTGTTGGCTGTCACATCAGTTTTGGTCAGTTTAGCACGAAGCGAATAAAAGGCGAAGTGAAGAGATGATGAACATGGTTCGGGCTTCACGGCAAGAACCTACCACGGAGGCACTGAGACACGGAGAAAAGCAAAGAATTCTTTCTGTGACTTCCTCTGTGCCTCTGTGTCCCCTGTGGTGAACGGTTTTCTTGCTAGACTCACCTCATGAGCGAAGACAAGCAGAATGGCGGCGACTCCGAACGAGGCACAGTTGGAGGCCCGTCGCTGTATCTCGTGGCCACGCCCATTGGCAACCTCGAAGACATCACGCTGCGCGCCCTGCGCGTACTCAAGGAAGTTGACCTCATCGCCTGCGAAGACACGCGCCAGACCCTGAAGCTTCTCAGCCATTACGCCATCCACACGCGCACCGTCAGCTATCACGAGCACAACGAGATGACCAAAGCCGCCGAACTCGTCGTGGACTTGGAAGGCGGCGCCAAGATCGCTCTGGTCACAGACGCAGGAATGCCCGGCATCTCTGATCCCGGATTCCGCCTGATCACGCTCGCTATTCGGCATCATGTGCCGGTGGTGCCGATTCCTGGTGCGTCGGCGTTCCTCGCGGCGCTCGTGGCCAGCGGCCTGCCCACCGATTCCTTCCGCTTCAGCGGCTTCCTTCCGGCCAAGGCAGGACAGCGCCGCAAGTTGCTGGAAAGCATAAAGGAATCTCCGCGCACGCAGGTGTTCTACGAAGCCCCCCACCGGCTGCTGGAGACGCTGGCGGATGTGGTCGAAGTTCTGGGGGACGACCGCCACGTAGTCGTCGCACGCGAAGTGACCAAGATCCACGAGGAATTCCTGCGCGGCCGCGCGCGAGAAATTCTCGACCAACTCAAAGCCCGCGGCGCCGTCAAAGGCGAAATCACGCTCCTGATCGCGAAAGCCGAAGAGGGAGTAGCCCCGTCCGCATCCGAGACGGTAAGCATCGCCCAGCGCGTGCGCGAAATCATGAGCGAAGAAAAGACAGACGAAAAAACCGCGCTGAAAACAGTTGCCAAAGAGCGCGGGATTGGGAAAAGCGAAGCGTACCGGGAATGGCAGCGGGGGAAGTAGCACCACGAACGTTCGCATCGCCACGAACCGCGTAGGGACGGCCGCCCTCGGCCGTCCAGCCGAGCGAATGCTCGGCTACTTTCCCGCCAACTCTTTCTTCACCGCCTCGCTGACCACCTTCCCGTCCACGCGCATGCCGGCGGCGGCGAAGCGGGCCATGGCGGCCTTCATCACCGTCCCCATGTCTTTCATGGCGGGAGGGGGCGTCATCTCGGCAATAGCGGCGCGGACTCCGGCTGTGATTTCTTCTTCGCCTGCGGCCTTGGGCAAGTAGGTCTCGATCAGCTTGATTTCGGCGGCTTCCTTGTCGGCCATTTCCTGGCGTCCGCCCTTGGTGAACTGCTCGACCGAGTCTTTGCGCTGCTTGATCAGCGTGGAGAGGACCTGCTGCGATTCTTTGTCGTCGAGCGGCGCCATCTTGTCGATCTCTTTGTTCTTGAGCGCGGTCTTGACCATGCGCAGGGTGGAGAGTCGCTGCTCTTCGCGAGCCTTCATGGCCGCGACGATGTCTTTCTGGATCTGGTCGATGAGGGGCATGGGAGAATTATAGAGGTCAGAGGTTAGATTGCAGAGGTCAGAATCGCCGTTGGTTCACCTCTGCAATCTGACCTCTGACCTTTTCTCCCATAACCGCAGGCTTTCGCATATTCTGGTTCCCATGCTCAAGAAGAACAGGCTCTTTACTCCCGGACCGACGCCACTGCTGCCGCAAGCCCAGATGGCGATGGCTTCCTATAGCGCACACCATCGCACCGCCGAATTCCGCGCTCTGTTCACGCGCGTGCTGGCCGACGTGAAGGAGTTCATTGGCACAAAGAATGACGTGCTGGTGCTGACCTCGTCGGGCACGGGTTTCATGGAAGCCTCGGTCTCGAACCTGACTTCTCCCGGCGACCGGGCGCTGGTGTTGACCGCCGGCAAGTTCGGCGAGCGCTGGACCTCGCTGGCAAAGGCGTTTGGCTGCTCCGTGGAGACGGTGACCGCTCCCTATGGCGAGACATTTTCGCTGGAGGAAGTGCGCCGCAAGCTGACGCCCGAGATCCGCTGCGTTTACGTGCAGGCGACCGAAAGTTCCACGGGCGCTCGGCATGACGTCGAGGCGATAGCGAGGCTGGTGCGAACGTCGCCTACCTCACTGGACACTTTGCTCGTCGTCGACGCGATCACTGGGTTCGGCACAACCCATCTCGACGTGGACGCCTGGGGAATCGACATCATCCTTGGCGGCTCGCAAAAGGCGCTGATGATCCCACCCGGATTAGCCTATGGCGCTATCAGCGAGCGGGCTTGGCAGCGTATGGAGACGACGAAGTCTCCGCGATTTTACTTCGATCTGCGGAAGGAACGGAAAGCGGTGGCCAAAGGGGAGACGGCATCCACGCCCGCAACTTCTCTCTTTGCTGGACTGGCCGCAGCGCTCGATTATGTTCGTCAAATGGGGGACGGCAACCTGGCGGCGGGACGCGACGCGCTGATCGCGAACGCGGAGTTGTGTGCGGCGATGACGCGCGCCGGCGTCGAAGCCCTGGGACTGAAGTTATTCGCGCCGAGTTCTCCGGCGGCAGCGCTGACGGCAGTGGCGGCTCCGGCCGGCGCCGATTCGACCGCCATTTGCAAACGCTTCCGCGAGCAGTTTGGCGCGGTCGTGGCCAACGGAAATGCGGAGATGAAGGGACAGCTTTTCCGCATCGCGCACATTGGCTACTACGATTATCTGGACACGGTGGGAGTGCTGGCCGCACTCGAACATGTAATCGCCGAAGCCACGGGGAAGGCGGTTGAGTTTGGCTGCGCGGTGCGCGCGGCACAGGAAGTCTATGCGAAGGTCAGGTAAGAGGTCAGATTGCAGAGGTTAGAACCCAAGTGCGCACACTGTGTCGTCGAACCTGGGATTTTAACCTCTGCAATCTGACCTCTTACCTCTGACCTTCCTAAGAGTCCAGCGCTTCGCGCCGCAATTTGCGGCTTTCGGCGAGCAGCGACATGGAGTGCATCAGGTTCTGCAGGGTAACGATTCCGACCAGATGCTGATTGTCTACGATGGGGATGATGCTGAGATTGCGGGCGGAGAGCTTGCGGAAGGCGGAGGCGAGCGACTCCTGTTTGGCGGCCACGTCGAAGATGCGGTTCATCACCGCTTGCACGTATCCGTTGCCTTCGGCGCGCAACGCTTCGAGGAGTTTTTGCCTGGAGACAACGCCCACCATGTCGCTGCCGCGTACTACCGGAAAATCGTCCTGCAGCGTGTGCACGGCTTTTTCGAGCGCGTCTTCCAGGGTGTCGGCGGGCGAGAGGGTGGCGAAGTCGGTGAGCATGACTTCTTCCAGACGGACGCTTTGCAGCACGGATTGAAATACCGCCGAGCGCTCTTCGAGTTGTGCGCCGGCAAAAAGAAAGAAGCCGACCATCATCAGCCAATAGCCGTTCCATCGCGTCTCAGGGTGCATGCTGATCAGCATTCCGACCATGATCATCAGGATGGAAAAGACATGGCCGATGCGGACGGCGCGCTGGGTAGCTTGAACCATGTCAACGCGGCGCGAAAAAACGGCGCGCAAAGCGCGCCCGCCATCCATGGGATACGCCGGCAGCAGGTTGAACAAGCCAAGGGAGAGGTTCGCCCAGACGATGCTCCGCAACAGGGCGTTCGGGTCGAGAAGCGGCCTCGCGGTAAGCGAGAAGCCTGGTATGGCCGCGAACAAAACGAGTGCGGATAAACCGGCGATGAAGAGATTTACCAGCGGTCCGGCAACTGCGATACGGATATCGCGCTTCCAGGCGTTGATCGGGTCCGGAATGGCATGCGCTTCGTCGAGGATGGTGATTCCGCCGATCGGCAGCAGAATGATGCCCTTCGCAGGAATGCCCGATCCGCGGGCCACCAGAGCGTGCCCTAATTCGTGCAGCACCACGCTGCCGAAAATGATGCCCACCAAACCCAGTACGCGCAGGACAGCGGTGGCATCCTGAGTAGCGGCTGTGGTGCTCCACAAGAAGACGAGCAGAAACAGGAAGGTCAGATGAATGCGAATTTCGATTCCGAAAAGCCGTCCGACCGGGATGGACCAACTGCGCATTGACATGCCTACCAGTATTCTATCTGTTTAGACACCGGTTGATGCCGCGGAGACGCGAAAAGGGTGAGTCGGAAGGGCTGGGCCGAAAGGATAATTTGCTTCCCCGTAGAGACGCGGCTTGCCGCGTCTCCGGCGGCCGCACAGACTTTCGGCCGGGTAGGTCTGGGAAGGGCACAACTTCAGCCGTGCCGCTCCGAGCCACCAACAATCGGGCTTTAGCCCCTGAGGGCCAAAACCTATGAGAGTGATTGCCGGACAGTACCGGCGCCGCACCTTGCGGTCGCTGCCCGGGCTCGAAATCCGTCCGACGGCCGACCGCCTGCGCGAGACACTGTTCAACGTGCTATGCGCGGGCGATCCGGCGGCGCTGGTGGAGTCGGCGTGGCTCGATTTGTACGCGGGGACCGGCGCGGTGGGCATTGAGGCCCTGAGCCGCGGCGCGCGGATGGTGTCTTTCGTCGAGTCGTCCAAAGCAGCGGCGGAGTTGATTGCCGGGAACTTGAAGTCTTTGGGGATTGCGCGCGGGTTCCAGATTCTGAAGATCGAGGCCGGGAAAGCCTTGCGGCAGTTGGAGGCGGCGGGGAACGTTGCCGATTACGTGTTTCTGGATCCACCCTACTCGATGCAGGATGAGTACGCGAGGACACTGGCGGCGCTGGCGGAATCGAAATTGTTGCGCGAGCGGAGCCTGGTGATCGCCGAGCATGAGAAGAGGTTTGATCCGGGAGAAGGGTTTGGGGATTTGCGGCGATACCGGAAGCTGGTGCAGGGGGACGCGGCGCTGAGCTTCTATCGGCGGGGGTGAGCTACAAGCTTCGATCGGTCGAGCGACGGGCGTCTCGCCCGTCCGCCGGGCGGGGACGCCCGGCTCTCCACTAGCGGGATCGCTATAATCACTTACGACATGGCTAACTTCCCACCGGTTGACGAACAACTGGCATACCTCAAGAAGGGCGCGGCGGAGATTGTCAAGGAATCCGAACTGCGCGCCAAGCTTGAACGCTCGCTCGCTTCGGGCAAGCCTCTGCGGGTGAAAGCGGGCTTCGATCCGACCGCGCCCGATCTGCACCTCGGGCACACGGTCCTGCTGCGCAAGCTGAAACATTTTCAGGATCTTGGACACACGGTCATCTTCCTCATCGGAGATTTCACCGGAATGATTGGCGATCCGACGGGGCGCTCGGCGACGCGGCCTCCGCTGTCGCGCGAGCAAATTGCGGAGAACGCCGAGACCTACAAGGCGCAGGTTTTCAAAATTCTCAGCCCGGAAAAAACCGTGGTGGACTTCAACAGCCGCTGGTTCTCGAAGTTCTCGGCCGAGGATTTCATCCGTTTGACCGCGAAATACACGGTCTCGCAGATGCTGGAGCGCGAGGACTTCCACAAACGCTTCCATGACGAGAAGCCGATTGCCATGCATGAGTTGCTGTATCCGCTGGCACAGGGATATGACTCAGTCGCGCTCGAAGCTGATGTGGAGCTGGGCGGCACCGATCAGAGATTCAATTTGCTGGTAGGGCGCGAGTTGCAGCGAGCTTACGGGCAGGAGTCGCAAGTGGTGCTGACTACGCCGATCCTCGAAGGACTCGACGGCGTGAACAAGATGTCGAAGTCGCTGGGGAACGCGATTGGAATCCACGAGCCGCCGCTGGAGATGTACGGCAAAGTGATGTCGATTTCCGACGAGATGATGTGGCGATATTACGAGCTGCTGACGGATGTGCGGGTAGAGCAGATCGCGACGATGAAAGCGGACGCCGCGAGCGGGAAGGCGCATCCGATGGCGCTGAAGAAAGAGCTGGCGCAGGGGATTGTGGCCGACTTTCACTCGGCGGAGGCGGCGACGAAGGCCGCGGAGGATTGGGCGAGACAGTTTCAGAAAGGCGGTGTGCCGGAAGATGTCGAGGAAGTCGCAGTGCGTTTTATGGAGTTGTTGGCATCCCACCCTGGAGATACGCAAAAGGAAAGAGTGGCGGAGATCATAGAGTCAAAGCAATTCCCGATCAAGCTCGATAAGCTCCTTGTACGCGCTGGTCTCGCAGACTCCGGGACTGACGCGATCCGGAAGCTGAAGCAACGATCCGTCCAGGTTAATGGCGAGGTCCAGACAGGGCACGTCTATTACTGGGCGCCCAGCAAAGAGTTATTCTTGCGCGTCGGAAAAAAGATCAAGAAAGTGAACCGTTTGGACTAATTTCTCTAAGAGCTTGCCAGTGATGGCATCTTATTGTGCCACTCCGTCGCTTGCTCGTAGGCATTTGCTGCTTGCAGGACCACGTCCTCCCGCCAGGGAGCGGCGGCTAGTTGCAGGCCTATCGGCAGGCCATCTTTTGTGAATCCGCAGGGTACAGAGATCGCCGGGATTCCCCATTCATTGAAGGGACGCGTATTGCGCAGCATGAGCAGTTCGGCTGGACGCAACTGGTCGGGGTGCGTTTTCAGGTCGCTGATCGTGGGCGGCGGGATGGGAGCCGTGGGCGTGAGAAGAATGTCTACTTCTTCGAATGTTGCCCGGATCGCATGCCGTCTGGCTTCGAGTTCCCGGCGCGCGCGCAGGGCGACGGCGGCAGACGTGTTCGCTCCCGATTGAATTCGAGCGAGGGTGGCGGGTTGGTAGAGCTCGGGTGATCGGGTCGCAAGGGGTTCATGATAGGCCCACGCCTCAGAAGTCAAAACTGTGCGGTCGGCTGGGACGTCGAGTTTAACTTCGCGAATCTCGGCATGGAACCCGGCGAAAACTTTGATTGCGCCTTCCGTGGCTTGAGCGACGTCGGGATGCAGTTCGTCGAAGAAGAACGGCCGGGGGACGCCGATGCGGAGCTTGCTCGGGAATCGATCCGGATGGCTGGCGAAATCGCCGACCGGCACGTCGATGCTGGACGGATCCCCCGGGTCGTAGCCCGCGAGGACTTGCAGCAGCAAGGCCGCGTCTGCGACGGAGTTCGTCAGCGGGCCGATGTGGTCGAGGGACCAGGACAGGGGAATGACACCGCGGGCGCTCACGCGGCCGTAGGTGGACTTGATTCCGACGACTCCGCAGAAAGAAGCGGGCTCGCGGACGGAGCCACCAGTATCGCTACCGACGGCGGCGAAGCCGAGGCCGGCGGCGACGCTGGCGGCGGAGCCTCCGGAAGAACCTCCGGCTACGCGCGAGGTGTC
>Ga0209039_10000506_pt1 | contig 38014 bp, 38 predicted proteins | sample BogFormECP12_OM1_FD_188238 | JGI IMG/M metagenome (GOLD analysis project Ga0209039, IMG submission 188238) | Bog forest soil microbial communities from Calvert Island, British Columbia, Canada - ECP12_OM1 (SPAdes) (version 2) | ecosystem: Environmental > Aquatic > Freshwater > Wetlands > Bog ...
TCGAGATGATGGGCGCCACGCCATCTATAACGACGGCTGGATCGCCAGTACGAAGGTGATCCGACCGCCGTGGGAGGTCATCGGGCCAGTTAACCAGGATCCCTTCAATAAAGTGACGTGGGAACTTTACGACCTGAGCAAGGACTGGACGCAGAGCGACGACGTTGCCGCAGCTAATCCGGAGAAGCTGAAAGATTTGAAGGAGTTGTTCTTGCAGGAGGCGCGCAAGTACGACGTGCTGCCACTCGACGCTACCGTCGCAACTCGTCTCGTAGCGCCGCGGCCAAACATCACGGCGGGCAGATCCGTGTTCACCTACACAAAACCGCTGACAGGCATCCCACAGGGCGATTCCCCGTTATTGCTCAACACGTCCTACACCATCACCGCGGACGTCGAGATTCCCGAGGGGGGCGCCGAGGGCATGATCCTGACTTCCGGCGGACGCTTTGCCGGCTACGGCTTCTACCTGCTCAAGGGCAAACCGGTGTTCCTCTGGAACCTGATTGACCTGAAGCGCGTCAAGTGGGAAGGCCCGGGGGCGCTCACGCCCGGCAGGCATATAGTGGAGTTTGACTTCAAGTATGACGGCCTCGGCCTCGGCACGCTCGCCTTCAACAACATGAGCGGCCTCGGTCGGCCCGGCACCGGCACGCTCAAAGTGGACGGCAAGGCAGTCCAAACCATCACCATGCCGCGCACCCTGCCGATGATCCTGCAGTGGGACGAAAGCTTCGACATCGGCTCCGATACGCTCACCGGGGTCAACGACGAGGACTACAAGCCGCCGTTCACCCTCACCGCCAAGCTGAACAAGCTGACGATCAAGGTGGACCGTCCGCAGCTGTCGGAGGCGGACATCAAGAAGTTCGAGAAGGCGGAAGGAGAAGCGCTCGACGGCACGCCGCTGCGCCATGGGCAGCCCGGGCCTAATTAATCCTGCACAGGAGCGCGAACAGAGAGGGCATCATGAAACTCGAAGCGGTGCATCGCAATAACAAGGCGAGCGAGTGAAGTAACGGTGACCGGCGGCAAAAACAGTTATCAGTTATCAATTATCAGTAAAAGCGTTTAACTGGTTACCGATGATCAGAATCGAGGAGGAGGAACAGCATGAAGAAAGTGGCGATCCTTTTGACGGTATTGGTTTTCGTCGTTGCGGGCATGTTCGCATGCTCGAAGGAACAGGCCCCGGCCCCTGCACAGAAGTCGGCCGGTCCCAGTGAGCAAGAGCTCGTGGCCATGGCCACAGAGGCTTACATCTACGGGTATCCGCTCGTGACGGTGGAGATGACCCGACGGGTGTCGACCAATGTAGTCAAACCCGAAGGCACCAGGGCGCCCATGGGTCAGTTCGCCAGGTTAAGGGAGTATCCGAGCGCCGCTTTCCGGGATGTCACGGCCCCCAACGCTGATACGCTTTACACAATAGCCTGGCTGGACGTCTCCAAGGAGCCGTGGATCCTGAGCATCCCGGACATGAAGGGCCGTTACTACCTGATGCCCATGCTCTCCGGCTGGACCGATGTGTTCCAGGTGCCGGGCAAGCGCACCACCGGGGACAAAGCCCAGAAGTACGCCATCACGGGCCCTGGCTGGACGGGTACGCTGCCTGAGGGCGTCACCGAGTACAAATCGCCCACAGGCATGGTCTGGATCGTGGGCCGTATCTACTGCACGGGCACCCCCAAGGATTACAAGGCGGTGCACGCGCTTCAGGACAAGTTTTCCGTGGTGCCGCTCAGTGCGTATGGCAAGCCCTACACCCCGCCTGCGGGCACGGTGGACGCGAACATCGACATGAAGACGGCAGTGCGCGAGCAAGTCAATGCGATGGACGCGGCAGGCTATTTCAAGCTGTTGGCAGCATTGATGAAGGACAACCCTCCAGCCAAAGAGGACGCTCCCATCGTCGAGAAAATGGCGAAGATCGGCATTGTCCCGGGCCAGGAATTCGACATGACCAAACTTGACTCGGCGGTGGCTAAGGCCCTGCAAGGCGTGCCGAAGGTAGCCCAGGAAACAATCATGGCAGAATTCAAGAATATGGGTGCCCCGGTCAACGGCTGGATGTACTCGACGAAGCTCGGTCTCTATGGAACGGCGTACCTGGCGCGTGCCCTGGTCACGGCCATTGGCCTCGGCGCCAACCGGCCAGAGGACGCGATCTACCCCACCTCCGAAGTGGATGCCGACGGGAAGCCTTACGACGGCGCCAACAAGTACGTAATGCACTTCGACAAAGGGGGGATGCCCCCGGTCGACGGCTTCTGGTCGCTGACGATGTACGACGCCGAGTACTTCTTTGTGCCGAACAAGCTCAACCGCTATACGCTCAGCCAGCGGAATAAGTTCAAGATGAACAAGGACGGTTCAGTCGACCTTTACATCCAGAAAGATTCGCCGGGCAAGGGCAGGGATGCCAACTGGCTCCCGGCACCTGCCGGCAAGTTTATCCTGATGCTGCGTCTCTACTGGCCCAAAGAGCAGCCTCCGTCGATCATCGACGGCTCCTGGAAACCGCCGGCAGTGAAGATGGTGCAGTGAAGAATTGAGAGTGACGAAGGTCGGGTGGCGAGTGGCAAATGACATCCGGAGGCGGGAATTGTAAAGATGCCGGTATTCACAAAGGTGATTAGGTCAGGAAATCGGGTGGCGCCAGCGAAGGCCGGGAAATCTTGCGTAGTCTCGATCAGTGGTTATCCATTCAGTGCCGGACTCTATGGCGAGGGCCGCGAAATAAGCATCCGGAATGAGGTTGCCACGTGCGTTCACTGTCTGGCAGAGGCGGACGAATATTTCCCAGTGGCGCGGCCCTGGGGAGATCGGAATGCAGTTGGAGCGATCCCGAATCTCCGCTATAAACTTGAGAGCGGTGTTCAGAGGGGTAGGCCTATGGAAGACACGCGGATGTGTTACAACTCTGAGGAACCCGGACAGTGCAAGGTCAGACAAGCCATAGCCGGCGTCGCTGTTCACAATACTTTGCAGCCAGTCTCGATAGCGCTTATGAGCAGCCGCGTCGGCTCGATGGGCATATACGAGTACGTTAACGTCGATGAGAAGCAAGGTCGGCCTCCATGAGGTCAAGTAATGCTGCGCTGTCATCCAGGTCGACACCCGGCTGAAGGCCTCCCTCACCATAGGTCGTTAGCCGCAACGGCTTGGACCGGGATTTTTGCCGTCGTCTTGATAGCCTTTCTCGAAGGGCATCCTCGATTAAGGCTGTAACGGTCGTATGAGATTCAGCAGACAGCTTTTTGACCTCCTGAAGCAGATCATCAGGAATGTGGATCGTTGTTCTCATGCATAAAAACATACAATGCTCCCATATTGATGTCAAATGCTTACGACAGGAAGGTCGCCGGACCAAGTGGCGAGTGAGCAAAACACAGTGGCCAGTGGGCAGCGAGAAAAAGACACTGAATGGCAACCAGTAGATGAAGGCCCATTGAGAGTCCAAGATATTCGATGGCCGGCCATGACTCAGCGTTTCGGGCCGAACATCCCGCTACAAACAAAAAGAATCAAGGAGGAAGGAAAAACATGAAGACACAGGTAGTTTTGGTCATGGCGACGGCATTGGTCGGCGCGTTGCTACTCGGCGGCTGTGCGACTCCGCCCCAGGTAGTACAGGTAGAAGAACCGAGTGGGCAGCAGCAAGCAATGACCATGCCCAAGAGCACGTGGACCGGCGGAGCCTCCGGGACCCAGGCGGACGCGCTGGCGAGGGAGATCCAGCAGTCGAATAACAACACCATGCAGCAGTTTGACCAAGTGCAAGGAGATATGAGCAAGCTGCAGACCACGGAGAACAAGGACCTGCAGACGTCACAGCAGGCGTTGGCCAAGCTCGAGGAGCTGTCTAACCAGCAGGGTTCGGGCCAGATCACGCTCTTCTTCAAGATAGGATCAGCCGAGCTTGATCAGTTCCAGTTCCAGCGGCTCGTGAGCTTCCTCGACTATCTCTCCCGCGAGAGTCGCGGACGGTCGGTGATTCTCGTATCAATCGGCAGTGCGTCTGCCATCGGCAGCCCCCAGATAAACAAGAAGCTGAGCATGGAACGTTCAGAGGTCCCGCTGCCTATCATCAACCAGTACCTGGTCGATGTCCCGCACAAGTTCTACAAGGTCACGGGCATTGGCGATCTGTACGCGCCGAAGAACGCGTCTCGGCAGGTTGAGCACCGTTACCAGAGCGTGCGCATCATCGCCGCGTACGACGCTGCCAATTTACCTGCAACTCCCGGGAGCTGACGGGCACCGAACGAGGGTCTCTTGGGGCTCTGTTCCTTGAGGTGATGACAGAATGGTTTTGGAACTGAGCAGGGTATTAACTTTAAATCGGGAAGGGGGTAAAGCGTGAGCGCACTCGTAGCTTCTTTGATCGCTTTCGGTTGTATCTTCGGAGGCGTGCTGCTCGGCATGGTCGTTCGGACTGTGCTGCCTGACCATCATGTGAGCGCTGAGTCAAAGGATGCCCTGAAGCTGGGGACCGGTATGATCGCAACACTGTCTGCTCTTGTCCTTGGCCTGCTGATTGCGTCGGCAAAGGGGACGTTCGACACGACGAGCAGCGAACTCAAACAGACTGGCTCGAAGATCATCTTGCTCGACCGTACCATGGCCGGCTACGGACCCGAGACAAAAGAAGCCCGGGACGTGCTGCGCCGCAGCATCACCTCCGCTCTTGATCGAGTCTGGCCGGAAGAGAAAACGGAACAAACGGAAGGTAAGGCTCTTGCGCCGATTGTTGGGGCTGAGGCTGTCCAGGAGTTACTGCTGCAACTCTCCCCGAAGAGCGACGCCCAGCGCTGGCTTCAATCACGAGCCTTGCAGGTGACCGGCGAGGTGGTGGAAGCGGGCTGGCTCCTCATCGAGCAGCGGGGAGAAAGTTCACTGCCGAAGCCGTTCCTGGTGATGCTGGTGATCTGGCTCACCGTCATCTTCTTCTGTTTCGGCTTGCTCTCCCCTCGTAATGCAACGGTCATTACCGTCTTGCTCATCTGTGCTGTGTCGGTCGGGAGTTCACTCTATCTGGTCCAGGAATTGGACAACCCGTACCACGGGCTGCTCAAGATCTCCAGTGGCCCGCTACGCCACGCGCTCGCGCAGGTCGGTCGGTAGAGCTAGTTCGACGCTTGTGATCGGTTTGTTGTTGTCCGCTCAGCCACGGTCATTGTTTGATAACTCGTGAGGGAAACAGACCTCACACAAGGAGGGTCGTGACATGACGAGAGCCATGCTAAGCCTAACGAAAGATGCAAGGCGGGTTGGAATCGCGCTCGTACTGGCGTGTGTCGTTTTCGTCGCGGGCTGCGCGAGTTCTGCTATCCCAAGTCAGCCTGCCACCATGCCCGGTGTATCTGGCAGCGTTCCTGCAGGTTATCTGCCGTCCAATGCGATCCCCAACAGTGTTGCTCTGCTTCCTTCTCCTCCGGCGCCGGACTCTGTCGCTTTTTCCCTCGATGAGGAAGTCAGCAAGAAGAGTCTCGCATTGCGCGGCACACCGCGCTGGACGCTGGCAACGGAGGACGCTGATCTTAACTTTCCGCGGGCGGCCGGCGCGTTCTCCTGTGCCTTGAATGCCCCGATCACCGAACAGAACGCGCCGCATCTCTACCTGCTGTTGCGTCGGACACTTTTGGATGTGGCTCATTCCACTTACGCGGCGAAGGATCGGTATAAGCGTGCGCGTCCCTTCGTAGTTAACAAGCAGCCTATCTGCACACCAGCCGATGAAAAGCAGCTGATGGAGAGCGGCTCGTATCCTTCGGGCCACGCAGCGATCGGCTGGGCCTGGGCACTCATCCTTACCGAGATCTCACCTGAGCAGACCGAGGCAATTCTTGAACGAGGCCGGGCATACGGCGAGAGTCGGGTGGTCTGCAACGTGCATTGGCAGAGCGATGTAATTGAGGGTGCTTTTATAGGTGCGGGGACCGTCGCACGACTGCACGCTGATGCCACGTTCCTCGCTGACCTGGAGGCAGCCAAGGCCGAACTTGCGGCTGTCCGCGTTAAAGGGCTCAAACCGCTGCGCGATTGCGCTTCCGAAGTCGCAGGAGGGTCGAGCAAATAGAGACAGTGGCCAGTGAGAAAGACAGGAAAAGGGAAAAGGGGACGATTAAGGAGGACGGCGGCATGAACAGGATGAAGAAAGTGGGTGCAACTTCGATAGTACTGCTTCTATTTCTGCTGACATCGTGTGCAAGTAACACAGAGTGGAGAGCATACCGCGACGGCTTGTTTCAGGGGTATACAAATCTGCAGAATGGGGAATATCAGCCTGCCATACAGCAGTTCCTGCAGGCAAACAAGGGTGATCCGACCAAAGCTATTCCGCTGGCATTAGCGGGCCAGGCAGCCTACCAGATGGGTAACTATGCGCAGGCGAGCCAGTACCTGGCGCAGGCAGAGAGCCTTGTCAACGGCCCGGATGCTGCGTACCTCATCATAAAAGGATACCAGGCCCTCATCGCATTTAGGGCAAACCGGCAGGACGAAGGTATGGCTGCACTGGGAGAGTACGTGCGGGTCTACCGATTCAACTACCCTGATCGAACTTACTATGATGTCGAGCGTATGTATCAGTCGAAGAACATCGTGCTGCCGACCCTGGAAAACTTCATCAACAATGAGATGGCCCGATACGAGAGTGAGCTGCAACAGTGGGGATGGACGAGAGGCGGCTAATAATAAAAATGAGTGATGAGTGACCGGTGTACGGTGGCCAGTGGCAAAAGAAGTGATCAGTTATCAGTGAAAAGTGATCAGTCCGCAACGCCCGATAACCGATAACCGACAACTGATGACTATTCCACGGATTAGTATACATGACTAACGAAGACCAAACGAGATGCGAACGGGGCGGGCCGCAGGGTATTCATGTGGTGGCAAAGCCTATAGGTCCCTTGTGCAATCTCAACTGCGAATACTGCTTCTATCTTGAGAAGCAGGCGTTGTTCGGTGCTGACGAGAACTACCGGATGTCCGATGGCGTTCTTTCGGCGTTTATCACCAACTACGTCAAGTCCCAGCCGACACCGGTGGTAGAATTCGTCTGGCAGGGAGGAGAGCCGACTCTGCTGGGAATCGATTTTTTTAAAAGGGTGGTCGATCTCCAGAAGCAGTTCACCGGAGCAAAGACCATTACCAATTCACTCCAGACCAACGGAACGCTGCTCGATGAGGACTGGTGCCGCTTCCTGAAGAAGCACAATTTCATGGTGGGCATCAGCCTCGACGGCCCAAAAGAGATTCATGACCGCTATCGCCGCGACCGCAAAGGCACGGGCACGTTCGACAAGGTCATGCGGGGGCTCAAGCTCCTGCAGAAACACAAGGTCGAATACAACGTGCTTGCCTGCGTTGCGCGCGAAACAGCAAGAAAGCCGCTTGACGTCTATCATTTTTTCAAAAACGAAGGGGTCGAGTTCATCCAGTTTTCTCCGGTCGTTGAACGCGTGACCGATGGGGGTGGCGCTCAACTGGGTCTGCGTCTCGCCGGTCCAGCGGCGCTCGAAAGGGAGGAGCGCGAGACCGACGTAACGCCCTGGTCCGTTATCCCCGAGGAGTATGGCGACTTCCTGATCGACATTTACGAAGACTGGGTGCGTCACGACGTGGGTACCGTCTTCGTCATGAACTTTGAGTGGGTGCTCAATGCGTGGATAGGCAATCCTTCGCCGGTCTGCGTCTATGCAAAGACGTGCGGCCGTTCGGTCGTCATCGAGCACAACGGCGATGTCTACGCGTGCGACCATTGTGTCTATCCGGAGTACAGACTAGGCAACATCAAGACCGATAGGCTTTCGGGTATGGTAGAGCGATCTTTACAGTCGGGATTTGGCGTTAAAAAGGAAGCGGTGCTGCCAGGCTGGTGCAAAGAGTGTGAGGTGCTCGCGGCCTGTCACGGTGGTTGCCCGAAGCATCGCTTTGAAAAAACGTATTACGACGAGCCGGGCCTCCAGTATCTCTGCCCGGGATACAAGAAATTCTTTCTCCATATCCGCAAATACTTGCGGGTGATGGCCACGCTGCTGGAACACGGCCTGCCTGCGTCCCGCGTGATGGATGCCGTAAAGGGCCCGCTGGTGATAACACTAAATGACGGTAAGCAGTGAGCAGTACACAGTAAGCAGTGAAAGACGAGGATCGACACTTTTTCCTCGATCACTGATCACCGATAACCATTTTTGCCCTTGCGGATGGAGCGATTAGCAGGTATAATTGCTAAATGAAATGAAGCGATTACGAGCAGGACATGAAATACCTATGGCAGCATAAGAACTGGCCTACACTCTTCTGGAAAACTGCGCCCTTATTGCCTCTAATCAGCCGGGCGCGGCTCGGACAGGGGAAGTTCCTGACCGAGGTGACCGCTTTGGGCTTTAAGCTCGTCCGGGAAGCCCATGCTGAGAGTTTGACAGAAGAAGCGATCAAGACTTCCGCCATTGAGGGGGAGCGTTTAAACAGGGAATCCGTCAAATCTTCAGTGGCCAGACGCCTTGGCCTGCCCTCTGCCGGTTTACCGGAGCCGGACTGTGCGGTGGACGGATTGGTGCAAGTGCTACTTGAGGCGACCGGGAATTACGATAAACCTCTGACTGCGGCGAGGCTCAAACGCTGGCATGCTGCCCTGTTTCCGACGGGCTATTCTGGTTTAACCAGAATTCACGCGGGCAGGTGGAGGGGTTCGCAACCCATGCAGGTCGTTTCGGGCGCTATAGGACGGGAAAAAATCCATTACGAAGCGCCTCCCGGAGAACGAGTTGAGAGGGAGATGAACCAATTTCTGTCATGGTGGAAGACGAGCCTTGGCCGCGAGGAGGGGCTTCTACGGGCAGGAATGGCGCACTTTTATTTTGTGACCATTCATCCCTTTGAAGACGGTAACGGGCGCATCGCGCGCGCCTTGACTGATATGGCATTGGCGCAGGATGAAAAGCTTTCTACGCGGTATTACAGCCTTTCCTCTCAGATCATGGCGGAGCGGTCCGATTATTATCGTGTTCTCGAAAAGTGTCAGAAAGGAAATGGAGATGTCACCGAATGGCTTATGTGGTTTTTAGGGTGTCATATCCACGCAATGGAAAGTGGCGGGAAGCTTATCGCAAACGTCCTGGCGAAAGCCCGGTTCTGGCAACGTCATGACAAAATGGAGATCAACGAACGTCAGCGAAAAGTGGTAAACCGTCTCCTGGACGCTGGAAAAGGGGCCTTCGAGGGAGGATTGACGACCCGCAAGTACGTCTCAATGACCAGGGTAAGCCGGGTAACCGCCTATCGCGAGATATCTGATTTGCAGGAGAAAGGTATGCTCCGACAAAATCCTGCAAAGGGGCGCAGTGTCAGCTACGAGATCAAGTGGTAAACCCAAGCAGGCAGCGTCGCGATGATCATTCTCCAGTTTTTTTGATGGTCATTATTTCTGCGATCCTCTGGCAATCACGGAGAGGCGATAGCGGATGGGGAACAAGGACCAGTGGACAACCACTGGCTGATGCATACGGTTTACTATCCGTAGCCGGAAAGGACCTTGTTGCATGGCAAAGAGTAGATTCCTATGCGTACTTTCCTTAGCGGCCATACTTATCTGGTCACCACAGGCGATCGCTCAAGAGAAGCAGCCTGCAAAGGCCTCAACCCCTTCGGGGCAGCGCGGTTACGCCGGCTCCGTAAGCTGCCGGGAGTGTCATGAACAGTTCTACCAGCTCTGGTCCACGTCGAAGCACGGACTGGCCATGCAGCCCTATACACCTGAATTTGCCAAAGCCCAGCTCACGCCGCAGCAGAACGATATCGTGATCGGCAAAAGTAAATACCGCGCCGATATCATTGAAGGTGTGGTCATAGAAACGGGTGCAAAAGGGATTAACAAATACCCGATCGAACACGTCCTTGGCGGAAAGAACGTCTACTACTTCCTGACGCCTTTCAGGAAGGGGAGGCTCCAGACCCTGCCGCTTGCCTATGATGTGCAGAAGAAAGAATGGTTCGATACGGCCGCAAGCGGGGTGCGCCATTTCCCGGGAGGACAGACGAGCGCGCCGGTCAATTGGAAGGAATCCTCTTATACCTTCAACACCGCCTGTTACTCCTGCCACGTGAGCCAGCTCACGACGAACTATGATCCGAAGACCGACACGTACAGAACCACCTGGCGCGAGCCGGGCATCAACTGCGAGACCTGCCACGGTCCGTCAGACGAGCACAACAAGATCGCGAAGGCCACACCCAAAGGCCAGCCTTTGCCGGAGCTTCGCATCATCAGGACCAAAACGATGACCAAGGAACAACGTAATGACCTCTGTTCGAGCTGCCACGCGAAGGCCAGCCCGCTGACCTCGGAGTACAAACCGGAAGAAAAGTTCTTTGACCACTTTGATCTCGCGACGCTGGAAGATGCTGATTTCTATCCTGACGGCCGCGACCTCGGTGAAAACTATACCCTTACATCATGGCTCATGAGCCCTTGTTATAAGTCGGGTAAGATCGATTGCATCCAGTGCCACACGTCGAGCGGACGCTACCGTTTCAAGGCCGAGGATAAGGCAAACGAGGCCTGCATGCCCTGCCACGAGGCGAGGGTGAAAGACGCCACGACCCACACGCACCACAAGGCCGACAGCCCGGCGAGCAAGTGCATCTCCTGTCACATGCCCATGACGTCATTCGCGCGCATGAACCGCACCGACCATTCGATGCTGCCACCGACACCCGCAGCCACCATCGCCTACAAATCACCGAACGCTTGCAACCTCTGCCACACTGATAAGGACGCGGCCTGGGCAGACACTTACGTACGCCAATGGCGCACCCGGGACTACCAGGCGCCGCTCCTCAAACGCGCAGCGCTCGTTGACGCTGCCCGCAAGCGCGACTGGAAGCAGCTTCCCGAGATGCTTGCCTATATTCAGACCAAGGAGCGCGATGAAGTCTTCGCCACGTCCCTCATCCGACTTTTGAGGATGTCCTCCGACGAACGGATTCCCCCGGTCCTGCTCGTCGCCGCGAAGGACCCGTCACCCCTGGTTCGGTCAGTGGCAATTGAGGCCCTTTCCTTGAGGCCTTCCCGAGAGGCGCTGCAGGCGCTGCTTGATGCGACAGGTGATGAATCCCGCCTCGTTAGGACCCGCGCCGCCGCCGGCCTTGCCGGCTTTCCTATGGAGCAGCTGGCAGGAGAGCTCAAGACAAGGGTCGAGAAAGCGAACAAAGAATATCTCGCCTTCATCATGGCGCGACCCGACCAGTGGACGTCTTATTACAACATGGGCAATTACCAGCTCAGCCTCGGCAAGTTCAAAGAGGCTGTCGCCTCATACAGGACCGCCCTCAAGTTGGAGCCGACCGCTACCCTGGCTATGGTGAACGCATCTATCGCCTATTCCCGGATTGGGGAAACAGAAAATGCAGAGAAATCCCTGAAGCAGGCGCTTAAAAACGCACCCGATAACGCAGCCGCGAATTTCAACATGGGCCTTCTCAAGGCAGAGAAGAATGAGCCCAAGCAGGCTGAAGCCTATCTCAAGAAGGCAATCAAGGCCGATCCCCAGATGGCGCAGGCAGCTTACAACCTCTGTATCATCACGTCAAAGGACCGCATCAATGAAGCGGTGACATGGTGTCGCAAGGCAGCGGACTTGAGACCGCAAGAGCCAAGGTATGCTTATACGCTTGCTTTCTATCTGAACCAGAAGGGAGACACGGACGCCGCCGTCAGGACGCTGAAGGGAATCATACAGAAGCATCCCGAATACCGGGATGCGCAGATGCTTCTTCAGGAAATATCGAAAGCGAAAGAGAAAAGACCTAAGGACGGTTAATCACATGCGAAGAGTGGATGAAGTAAAGAAACCAATCACAAACGGGGTAGCTGTCTGGATCGTAATCCCTTTGGTTTTGGCGCTGTGGCTTCCGGCTTCGGCACAGACAGTCCCGCTTCTGTCGTGGAATGACGGGCCTGCCAGGAAGGCAATCATTGAGTTTGTTCAGGTCACCACCGACAAGGCAAGCCCGAAGTTCGTGCCGCCGGAGGCACGAATCGCCACATTCGACAACGACGGCACACTTTGGGCCGAGCAGCCGATGTATTTCCAACTTCTCTTTGCGCTCGACCGCGTCAAGGCGCTCGCGCCGCAGCATCCCGAATGGAAGGACAAGGAACCCTTCGCCTCGCTGCTCAAGGGCGACGTGCAAGGGGCGCTGGCGGGCGGCGAGCGCGCGATGCTCGAAATCGGCATGGCCACGCATGCTGGCATGACTACTGAGGAGTTTGAGAAGATCGTGAAGGACTGGATCGCCACCGCGAAGCATCCAAAGACGGGTCGGCCATACAACGAAATGATCTACCAGCCGATGGTCGAACTTCTTCGCTATCTGCGCGCGAACGGATTCAAGACGTACATCGTCTCCGGCGGGGGCGTAGAATTCATGCGGGCGTGGGTGGAGAAGGCCTACGGCATCCCGCCCGAGCAGGTCATCGGCAGTACCATCAAGACAAAGTTCGAGCTGCGCGACGGCAAGCCGGTGATCATGCGCCTTGCCGAGCTCGATTTCATCGACGACAAGGAGGGCAAGCCGGTGGCGATCAACAAGTTCATAGGCCGGCGTCCGGTCCTCGCATGCGGCAACTCGGATGGCGACCAACAGATGCTGGAGTACACGCAAGCCGGCCCCGGGGCACGGTTGATGATGCTCGTTCACCACGACGACGCGGTCCGTGAGTTCGCCTACGGCGCGGCATCGAAGATCGGTACGTTCAGTGACGCACTCATGGCCGAGGCGAAGAAGGACGGCTGGACGGTCATCAGCATGAAGAACGACTGGAAACGTATATTCGCGTGGGAGCAGTGATGCAGTAAATCAGTGATCAGTTATCGGTGAACGGTGAACGGTGAAAAACAAGTGATCAGTTATCAGTAAACAGCTTTCAGCTAAATGCTCTTACTGATCACCGATTACTGATAACGATCTTTTCACTGATAACTGATGACCGATTACTGATAACTTTTTTGCCGTGATCGGCGAAGGGAGGTGCGAGGCTAAAACGATAGCCAACACGTGAGAAGCGAGAAGAGCTATAAGTTGTTTCATTTTATTAGAAAGAATAGTAGACAAAGGAGGAAAAGAATGAAGTATACAGCAAAAATCTGTCTAACGTTGTTTGCACTGATTGCTGTGCTGGCGCTGGTCGCAGGACCGGCATCCGCACAGCAGAAGCCGAATATCGTCGTCATCATGGGCGATGACATCGGCATGTGGAACATCGGCGCCTACCATCGCGGCATGATGGCCGGCAGGACGCCAAACCTCGACAAGTTGGCCAAGGAAGGCATGTTGTTTACCGACTACTACGCCGAGGCGAGCTGCACGGCGGGTCGCGCCAACTTCATCACCGGGGAGCTACCGATCCGCACCGGCATGACCACGGTCGGCCAGGCGGGCGCCAAAATCGGCATACCGGCAGAAGCCTGCACGATTGCCACGGCGCTCAAGGACATGGGCTATGCCACCGGCCAGTTCGGCAAGAATCACCTGGGCGATCTCAATGAGTTTCTGCCGACTGTCCACGGCTTCGACGAGTTCTTCGGCTACCTGTATCACCTGGACGCGATGGAAGACCCGGCGCATCCCAACTACCCGCAGAATCTGTTGAACGTCGTCGGCCCCCGCAACATGGTTCATAGCTGGGCGACCGATAAGGACGACCCGACGGAAATGCCGCGCTGGGGCAAGATCGGCAAGCAAAAGATTGAGGACGCCGGCCCGCTCTATCCCAAGCGCATGGAAACGGTGGACAACGAGATCCGCGACCTCGCCCTAAATTTCATGGACAAGGCCAAGAAAGACGGCAAGCCGTTCTTCGTCTGGTTGAATCCGACGCGCATGCACATCGTCACGCATCTCTCCCCGAAGTATGAAGCGATGCGCAACTCGGAAAATGGCTGGAGCATTCAAGAAGCCGGCATGGCCCAGCTCGATGACGACGTCGGTTTGGTGATGCAGAAGCTCAAGGACATGGGGGTGGATGACAACACCATCGTTGTCTTCACCACCGACAACGGCACCGAACTCTTCACGTGGCCCGACGGCGGAACGACCCCGTTCGCACAGTCCAAGGGGACGGTCCTCGAGGGCGGCTTCCGCGTGCCGGCGATGATACGCTGGCCCGGCCATGTGCCGGCGGACTCGGTGCAGAACGGCATCTTCTCCGGCTTGGACTGGTTCCCCACCTTCGTGGCCGCGGCCGGTAATCCGAACATCACCGAAGAATTGTTGAAGGGCAAAAAGATTGGCGACCGGACTTACAAGAACCATCTGGACGGCTACAACCAGATGGCTGCCATCACCGGCAAAGGGCCGTCCGCGCGCCACGAAATCTTCTACCTCGGCGAAAGCGCGATCGGCGCGGTGCGCATTGACGACTACAAGTTCCGTTTCATCGACCAGCCCGCCGGTTGGCTGGGTGAAAAGACCCATCCAGACGTGCCCTACGTCACCAACCTGCGCTTGGACCCGTTCGAGCGCATGGGCTGGCCCAACAACGGAACGAAAGAAGGCGCCCAGCAATACTTCGATTGGTTCAAGTATGAATTCTGGCGCTTCGTGTTCGTCCAGCAGACAATGGCGAAGGAAATCCAGACCTTCCTCGATTACCCGCCGATGCAGCGGGGCGCGAGCTTCAACCTTGACGCCTTGAAAGCGGAGATGGCGAAAAAGATGGAAGAGGCGGAGAAAGCGGCCAAAGGCCCCGGCCAGTAACTCGAATGACCTTCACGGCGGGCGGCTCTCAAGGGCCGCCCGCCATCATTCGCCGCGCAGCGACTGGGCTGATCGTGGCGATGTAGCTGTATAACCTCACCGCCGTCGCGATCCGCGCATCTGCAGACATCGGCTCGGAGCTGGCCGGCGTCGCCTTGCGGCCGTCTCGAGGGCAGGCTATTCATTGATTACTTATTTACTGCAGCCGGGATAATTGTACAAAAATAATTATGGACAAGCTGAACGGACTTGGAATAAGCTCAGATAAGGCCGTTCGATACTCGACACGTACATGATACAAAGAAAAAAAAGGGTATTCCTTACATTTCTACTCGCAAGTCTCTTCCTGACGGCCTGCAGCGCTGTCGGCCCGGGGTCGGTGGTCCGCGATCGTTTCGATTATAACCGGGCCATTTCCGACTCCTGGAAAACCCAGATGCTCAACAACCTTGTCGGGATCCGCTACGGGGAGGCCCCGATCTTTCTGGATGTCGTATCCGTGATCAACCAGTATGAGTTACAAACCCAGGCCAATCTATCGGCTTCATGGCAGTCGCCCCTCAGGGTCCCCACGGGTAACAATAATAACATCAATGCTAATACGTTAGGGCTGGGAGGGTCCGGGAGCTATACCGACCGGCCTACCATCACGTATAGTCCCCTGTCAGGCGAACAGTTCGCTTTTGGGTTGATGAAGCCCATCGTACCCACATCGATCCTCAGCCTCATTCAGGCCGGTTTTCCCGTTGATTTTATTTTTCGGCTCTCTGTCCAGTCTATAAATGGGGTTCAAAACCGATACGGCGGAGCTGCCAGGGCACGTACTGCCGACCCCGAGTTCTATCGCCTGCTTGAGCAATGGAAACAACTCCAGGCTTCCGGCGCGATTGCGTTGCGGGTTCAGAAGGTGAACGACGAAGAATCCCTCGTGATTATTTTCAGGAAAAACGTTCCTGAAGAGACCGAAGCAGAAGGCGCAGAAGTCAAAAAAATGCTCGGGCTCAATCCGCAGAAACGGGAGTTCAGGGTGGTTTATGGTGCGGTTGCCTTAGGCGATGATGAGATCGCGATTCTCAGCAGATCAGTACTGGAGATCATGATTGATCTGGCTTCGTATATCGAGGTGCCCGAGACCCATATCGCCGAGAAGCGTGTGGCCCCCACCTTCAAAGATGGGGGTCCTCCCGGGGCTCCAGCGGCCCCTCTCATTCGAGTGCATAGCTCGCCTAAAAAGCCGACTGATGCCTATGTATCTGTTCCCTACCAGGATTACTGGTTCTGGATCGACAACAAGGACTTACCGTCCAAGCAGATATTCTCCTCTTTGATGTTTGTTCTCACCCTCGCAGAAACGGGCACCAAAGCAGGAGCCCCGGTCGTGACCATCCCCACGCGGTAAAGAGGTGTCGAGTGTCGGGGGTCGAGTGGAAAAACAGACCCGGAGACAGGGTGACACGGAGATGCGGAGAGCTAAATGCAGCTTATCCCTTATCTTCCCATCTCAATTTCACCGCGTCCCCCTTTCACCATATCTCCAGGTTTCTCGGCCTATCGAACCCTAATACAATGGTATTTTCCAACGTGTTGACAAGTTTACCAAAATGGATGATACTCCATATTAGTTCAACTAAAAAGGAGGAACATCCATGATGCAGACGATGCCCCGGTTACTGAAGATGAAGCTGCCGAAAGGGCAGTCCGCCTTCTTGTGGGGGCCGAGGAAGACAGGGAAGACCACGTTCCTCCGGGCGACCTTCTCGGACAGCCTGAGTTATGACTTACTTCAGACGGACCTTTTTCTTGAATTCGTCAAGCGTCCTTCTCTGCTGCGGGAGCAACTCCTTGCGGCATCTCCGAAGCAGTTGAAGGAGCCGGTCATCATCGACGAGGTGCAGAAAGTGCCGCAGCTGCTTGATGAAATCCACTGGCTTATTGAGAACAGGGGCCTGCGGTTTATTCTGTGCGGCTCCAGCGCAAGGAAATTGAAACGGGGGAAGGCGAATCTGCTTGGGGGCCGTGCCTGGCGCTATGAGATGCACCCGCTTGTATCGGCAGAGGTGGCTGACCTCGATCTGCTCAAGGTGCTCAACCGGGGAATGATACCCATGCACTATATGCAGGAGGAATACCGCAAGTCGCTGCAGGCTTATGTTCGGGATTATCTCAAAGAGGAAGTGTTCGATGAGGGATTGACCCGGAATATCCCTGCCTTTTCGAGGTTCTTCGATGCCATGGGTTACTCGCACGGAGAACTGACGAACTATGCGAACATTGCCCGGGACTGCGGCGTAGACGCGAAGACCGTCAAGGAGTATTATCAGATCCTTGTCGACACCCTGCTCGGTACAATGATCGAGCCGTACAAGAAGCGGCAGGACCGTAGCGTGATAATTAGAGCCGGTAAGTTCTATTTGTTCGATGTCGGCGTTGCCGGGACCATCACCCACCGCCGGATTCCTCAGGAGAAAGGTGAACAGTTTGGCAAGGCCATCGAACATTTCATCCTGATGGAGATACTTGCCCATCGCGCTTACAGGGATCTGGACTACGATGTGAATTTCTGGCGCACTAAGTCAGGATTGGAAGTGGACTTTATTTTAGGTCAGGGAGAAGTGGCCATCGAAGTAAAGGGGACGAACCGGGTCGATAGCACAGACCTGCGTCCACTCAAGGCGTTTATCCAGGAATACCATCCCGCAAAAGCGCTTGTTGTGTGCAACGAACGCGCTCCACGGGTGCATGAGGCTATTCGTATTTTGCCATGGCGTAATTTTCTGAAAATGTTGTGGAACGGAGAAGTGATATCGTGAGGGCAAAGGAAAGAACATGAAAAGGGTGTGGATTTTGGCAGTGTTTTGTCTCGTAGTAATTCTAATGGCAGCGCCCTTATGGGCAGCCGACGACCAAACCGAACTGGCCAAGAAGGCCCAAACCCCGGCGGCTGACGATGAGACCGAACTGGCCAAGAAGGCCCAGAACCCGGTGGCTGACCTGATCAGCATCCCGATCCAGAGCAACTTTAACTTCAATTACGGAGCCAATAGAGACAAATCACAGATAGTGACGAATATCCAGCCGGTCGTCCCAATCAGCCTCAACAAAGACTGGAATCTCATCACACGCAGCATACTGCCTGTCGTCTACACTGAATTTCCTGCATATCAGACGGGGTTAGGTAACCTGCAGTTCACGGGCTTCCTGTCACCGGCCAACCCAGGCAGGTTAATCTGGGGCGTTGGCCCGGTCTTTCAATTACCGACGAACACCAGCACTAATCTGGGCAGCAACCTGTGGAGCACCGGGCCGTCAGCGGTCGGACTTGTTGTGACCGAACACTGGGTCGTGGGTCTGCTCGCGCAGAACGTCTGGTCCTTTGCTGGGCCGGGCGGCAGGGACAACTCAAAGGTGAATCAATTTTTGGCCCAGTACTTTATTAACTACAATCTACCGCATGGCTGGTACATCACCTCATCACCGATTATCACGGCCGACTGGACGGCATCAGGCTCCGATCAGTGGACTGTGCCAATCGGTCTGGGCGCGGGGAAGATCTTCAAAATAGGCAAGCTACCGTTCAACGCTAACGTGTCAGCCTTCTATAACGTCGTAAGGCCCAGCGTCGGTCCCGACTGGTCAGTGCGGGGACAGATAGCGCTCCTGCTACCGAAGAGTCTTTTTTGAATCTGCGGGACTGACATGAGTCATCCACAGAAGTGCATGATAGGTGATTTGAACGTTGGAGCCACTATGAACCCAAGAACTATCCTATGCGTGTTTTCCGGCATGCTCGTCATGATCCTGGCGGGTGCCTTGTTCTGCCCATTGCCGCTCTATGGGCAGGCGTCTGATACAAAGACTCCGGTACCGCAGAAGGTGGCGCCACCTCCATCACCCGCAGCGATCCCGGTTCCTGAAATCGCTACACAGGCAACGCAGGTCTCCAATCTTCTCCGGACAACGCTCCTTAAGCTCGCACCCAGTTCAGAGATCGAGAAGATTCAGCACCTTCTTCCCAGGATCAGCGAGCGGATCGACTTAAGACTCGCGGATATGGCGCAGTTCCTGGAAGAGCAGCCCACCCTCGAAGCACTCCAGGCCCAACAGCAAGCATGGCAGCAGATAGAGCTTGAAACGTCAGGCTGGTTAAAGGTGCTCACGGAACGGGCTGTGGCACTCAGGACAGCACAAAACCAACTCTCTGACCTCAAACAAACGTGGGCCAAAACCCTCGACGCAGCCCAGGCTTCAAAGGCTCCCGGACCGGTCCTTCAGCAGGCCGGCCAGGTGCTGGCTGATATCAACGCTGCTCAGGCGCCATTGGAAACGCAGCGTGCCTCCGTACTCGATCTCCAGAGCTGGGTCGCTAAAGAGTTGAGCAGATGCAACACGGCGCTGTCGCAGATCGCCGAAGCCCAGCAACTGGCCGTTGGGGGCATCTTGAGGCGGGACGGGCTCCCCATCTGGAAGCCTGCGTTGTGGGCTCGCGCACAAGCCAGACTGCCGATCGCCACCCGCAAAGTCGCTGCAGACTCTTACCGAGAAATTTCCGACTATGTAAGCGGTTCCTCCGGGGTGCCCTTCCGCCACTTCCTGATTCTGGCAGGGCTGCTGCTGCTCTTCTGCGGCATGCGAAGTCACCTGCATCGATGGAAAACGAGCGACGAAGAAGGATCTTCCGCTATCGCGGGTCTTGATCACCCCTACGCCGCATCTTTTCTCGTTTTCTTCCTTCTGGTCTCTGGGCCGCTTTCGGAGGCAGCCCCGGCGGTAAAGGCGTTGTGCGGGATTATGGCGGTCGCGCCGATGATCAGGCTTACAAGGCCTGTCATTGATCCCCGGGTGGTTCCCGAACTCTTTGTCCTTTGGGTCCTCTTCGCCATTGATGTCATCCGGCAGGCCTTTGCCGGTGCGCTGCTGATCGATCAGATTATTCTCGTTTTCGAAACAATGGCGGGGATGGCGGTGTTCGGCTGGAGCCTTCTATTAGGACACCTTCGGGGCATTGCGGTAAGGGCAACGGGATCGGCTCAGACACGAACGCTGCGCGTAATCGCCGGAGTTGCTTTTTTAATTCTTGGCGCCGCGATGGTAGCCGGGGTTGCAGGTTATCTGCGCCTATGCAGGATTCTCGCTTCGGAGGTTCTCGCGGGAGGCGTAACGGCGCTCGCACTCTACGCAAGTCTCCGCGTGGCCAGTGGCGTGGTGGCCTTCTTCTTTCGCGTATGGCCGTTGCGGCTCCTGCACATGGTAGCGCGTCATCGTGATCTCCTGGAACGACGGGTTCACAAGCTATTCATCTGGATTGCAGTCGTGACCTGGGCGGCCCGCTCATTGGACTACGTGGGTCTGCTGCAGCCGACCCTCTCCCTGGGGAGCGCCATTCTGGAGACGAAACTGGAGCGTGGGTCGATCAGTGTCTCTATTGGCGACATCATCGCCTTCTTCCTTACGGTATGGATCTCCTATCTGTTTTCTTCCTTTCTCCGGTTCGTGCTGCGGGAGGACGTCTATCCCCGGATAGGGATCCAGCGGGGCGCGTCCTATGCCTCATCGAGTCTTCTCAACTATATCATCCTCGCCCTCGGGTTTGTGGTGGCACTCGGCGTTCTCGGTGTAGACCTCACCAAGGTGACGGTCCTTGCCGGAGCGTTCGGCGTGGGCATCGGCTTCGGGCTCCAGAGCGTGGTAAACAATTTTGTCTCAGGACTGATCCTCCTCTTCGAACGCCCGGTCCACGTGGGCGATATCGTGGAGATAGACGATCTGCTCGGCGAGATACGGCGGATCGGCATACGGTCGAGCGTGGTACGCACGTGGCAAGGCGCTGACATCATCGTGCCCAACGCTGATCTCGTCAGCAAGCAGGTGACCAACTGGACCCTTGGAGACAGTCTGCGCCGCATCGATCTCGATGTGGGGGTGAATTACAGTGCCCGACCAGACGACGTGATACATGTGCTCGAAAGCGTGGCCGGCAAGCATCCTGACATCCTTCAGAATCCACGTCCCAGAGGTCTCTTTGTCGCCTACGGTGACAGCACAATCAACTTCCAGCTCAGGGCTTGGACGGATAAGTTTATGGAGTGGCCCAGGATAAAGAGCGATCTCGCGGTAGCCCTCTACGATGCCGCGCACGCGGCAGGGATGTCCTTTCCGTTTCCGCAGCGAGAAGTGCGCGTGCTGCACGATTCAGCTAAAAAGACTGGCCCACCGCCTGTTGACAGCGGCACAACGGTAAGCTCCGAAGAAACACAAGAAAAGAAATGAGGAGGAAAAAAATATGACAAGACAGGTTCGTCTCTGTGCATTGATGATTACAGGGTGCATCGCCCTGGTTCTCACAGCATGCGCTCCCACGCAGGTGACAGTGCTGCAACAGACCGCGGCCCAGGTCCCGAAGCCCGATCAGATTCGCCTCTATAATTTTGCCGTATCTCCTGATGAGGTCAGCCTCGATCGCGGCATCAGCGCCTCGATTCAACAGTACATCAATGGGACACCGAGGACGGCCGAGGAGAAAGCCGTCGGTCACCAGGTGGCCACAGCCCTCGCGAATGAACTCCAAAAACAGATCCTGGCACTCGGCTTCAATGTGGTGTACGTTGCGTACCCGGAAGGACCGCCCACGGGCTGGGGCAACGTGGTTGAGATCACCGGCGAGTTTCTATCTATCGACGAGGGCAACAGGACGGAGCGGGTCGTTATCGGGTTCGGCGCGGGCAGGACCGATGTAAAGGCGCTCGTACAGGTATTTGACGCCAGAGGCGGGCAGAGAACCCTCATCGGTGAGTTTGATACTAACGCCGCGAGCGGATACAAGCCCGGCATGGCGGAGACCATGGGGGCGGGCGCTGCCGCAGGACACCTCGCGGCATCAGCTGCAGTGAGCACCGGTTTGGCTGTTGGGAGTGAAGAGTTCTCTGCAACGGTTGAAGCTGACGCAAAACGCACAGCCGAAGATATCGTGAAGAAATTGAAAGAGTTCTTCGCGGTTCAGGGATGGATGTAAGGAAGAGGAGGAGCAAAAATGAAAGCGTTTAGATTTATGGGCTGTTCCACATCCGTTATGATCCTGCTGCCGTTTCTTCTCGTCTTATCGACGCTGTGTTTTTGGCCTTCGCAAGGCTATTCCCAGGAGCCCCAGCCTTCGGCTGAAGAAGTGACCCCTGACAAGTGGCCCAGAACAGCTAACCTAGGCGGCGTGAAATACACCATCTATCAACCGCAACTCGATACGTGGGACGGCTACCAGTTCGAGGCGCACGCAGCAGTTTCGGTTCTTCCTGCAAGTGCCAAAGAGCCTTTGTTCGGTGTGATCAACACCACCGCCGTTACCCAGGTTGACCGGGTATCCCGGGCCGTGCGCTTCTATAACGTAAAGATTGTGAAGACAATTTTCCCATCGGCCCCGGATAAAGAAAGCCAATTCCAGGCCGGTTTTCAGACGATGCTTTCCGGGATCCCTTTCCACACGTCACTAGACCGGCTGCAGGAAGCACTCGCCGTTGAGGGAGCCGAGACAAAGGCGCGTGCGATCCCGGTAAAGAATGAGCCGCCAAGATTCATTTTCTCCCAGACCGCGGCAGCCCTGATCCACATCGATGGTCAGCCGGTCTGGCGCACCGTGCAGGGGACCAGAATCGTGCGTGTCCTCAATACACGGGCCTTGATACTGGGTGATACTTCGGGCAAGGTGTACCTCCACCTCTTTGATGGTTTCCTCCAGGCACCGTCGCTTTCCGGTCCGTGGGCAAAGGCGACGACGCTGCCGGCGAATGCTGGAAAGATTGCCCAGGAGCTTTCAAAGCAAAGGGTCGTCGATCTGATGGAAGGACCGCCTGACGATACTACCAAGAAAAAGCCTTCCCTGAGGAACGGCTTTCCTCAAATCATTGTCACAACCACGCCAACGGAGCTTATCCTGACCCAGGGTCCGCCCGATTGGGGCAAGATCGAAGGAACGATGCTTCTCTATGTGCAGAATACAACAGGCAATATCTTCAAGGACCTCAATGATCAGCAGACCTACGTGCTGGTTACGGGCCGCTGGTTCCGGGCTCCTGACTTCGGAGGACCGTGGCAGTATGTGGATGGAAAAGACCTGCCTGTGGAGTTTGTAAACATACCGGACGACAGCCCGAAGGAGAACGTGAAGGCTTCGGTTCCGGGCACGCCCCAGGCGCAAGCAGCCGTCATCGCCAGCGAGATTCCCCAGACGGCGCGTGTTGACCGTACGAAGGCCAAGTTCACGCCGCAGATCAGCGGGAACCCGGATCTCAGGCCCATCGAGGGCACCCAGCTCAGTTATGTTTTTAACTCACCAATGCCGATCATCGTGGTCTCACCGACCCAGTGGTATGGCGTGCAGAGCGGTGTATGGTTCACCGCTTCCTCGGCCCAGGGGCCATGGACCGTTGCAACATCGGTCCCGTCGGTCATCTACTCGATACCGCCCAGCTCGCCTGTCTATTACGCGACCTATGTGCACGTATATGATGCGACACCCGAGTATGTCACTGTCGGGTATACGCCCGGCTACCTAGGCACTGTCGTGACCCCGGATGGGGTAGTGGTATATGGGACCGGATACGACTATGTCCCTTACGTAGGTTCGACGGTCTGGTACGGATGGCCTGTCACGTACGGTTATGCCGCGAACCCGACCTGGACACCCTGGACCGGCTGGGCTATCGGCTTCGGCATGGGCTGGGCCCTTGGCGCGGCAACAAGCAACACCTATTGCTATGCGCCTGCCCCTTACTGGGGTGCCATGCCGTACTCTCCGTACCACGGCTACGCTTACGGTGCTTATGGCGGCGTGGCAGCCTGGGGGCCAAGAGGCTGGGCAGCGACGAGCGGCGATGTCTACCAGAAGTGGGGCCCCACGACCGCGGTTTCCCGCACGTCAGCAGGATATAATGCATGGACGGGAAATGCCTGGAGTGACAAAGTGGGTACTTCGTACAACTCGGTGACCGGCCGAGTCTCGGCAGGACAGAAAGCCTCAGTGTCGAACGTCTACACGGGAAATTATGCTTACGGTCAACGGGGTGCTACCTACAACCCCAACACGGGTGTTGCGGCCAAAGGTGGCACCGTGACCTACGGCAACGCCTACACAGGTCAGCAGGACACCGCGAAATATGGCAAGGTAAGCGGACCGGGCGGCCAGAGCGCGGAGGTTGCGAAAACGGGAACCACCAGCTACTACGCGGGCCGCGACGGCACTGTTTACAAGAACACCGGAAACGGCTGGGAATCGAATAGCGGTAGCGGCTGGAACAGCGTACCGAAACCGACGGAGGCCGAGAGCACGAGACCGAATGCAGCCGCAACCGAGAGACCGAGCGCCGCGCCGTCTGTAGCTCCGAAGACGATAACGATCACAAATCAGTCGCTGGGATTGAATGCGTCGGGATTGGACGCCCAGCAGCAGGCGCGGCAGCAAGGTGACCAACGGTCTGCCGCATCCTCCTGGGGTTCGAAAAGCTGGGGCGGCGGTTTCAGCGGCCAGCCAGGCGCGTCCGCCAGTACGGCGGGCACCCGCGCAGAAGGCGCGTCCGGCAGCCCCGGTGGGGACCGCGGCGACAGCAGTAGTTTCGGTAGTTGGGGTGGAAGTAATGGCAGTTCCGGCGGCGGGAACAGGGATAGCAGCAGTTTCGGCAGTTGGGGCGGAAGTCAGGGCAGTTCCGGCGGTGGGGACCGCGGCGACAGCAGTAGTTTCGGTAGTTGGGGTGGTGGAAGGTTTGGTGAATCCGGTGGTGGGGGCCGTCGCTGAGAAATAAAACAAGAAAGGTGATAATCTTATTTTTGAGACTAACAAACAAAGGAGGAATCGCTATGCAAAGAACGAGGATGGTGCTGCTATTTTCCGTTGTATTGCTTATGCTCGTTTCCCCGTTGGCATACGGGCAGACCGCATCACCCGATACGAGCAAGCCTGCCTCGGGTGGCCAGACCGCATCCCCCCCCAATACGGGTATACCCGCTTCACCCGATACCAGCAAGCCTTCGCCCCAGGGTGACCAATGGCAGTTTCGTGTCACCCCCTACCTGTGGGCCGCACAGATCGAAGCCAAGGCGACGATAGGTGGTTACAGCTCCACGGTCAACGTCTATTTTCCCGAACTCTTGAGCCATCTCGAAGGTGGAGCCATGGTAAACTTCGAGGCCCAGAAAGGAAAGCTGGGTTTCTTCATTGATCCACTGGCCCTCAAGGTTCGTGGAGACGGTGACTTCACCCGCACACGCAGTCTGGGGCTCATACAACCCCCGACCAGAAATGTCACGCTCACCCTGAGTGTAGGGATGGTGGAATTCGGCGGTTTCTATCAGGTTTTGAAGTGGCCCCTTGACTGGAAGCAGGGGAGCGGGCGGGCCATCACCGTTGACGTACTCGCCGGCGGCCGCTACTGGTATTTCCAGGGCGACCTGGATACGACGAGCCCCATTAACCCGACTGCATACAACAACTGGGTCGATCCTATCATGGGCGCACGGACCAAGATAGATCTTACCGACAAGTTCATGCTCAACCTGGAGGGCGATTTCGGGGGCTTTGGCGTGGGTTCCAAATTTACCTGGAATGCCCAGGGCAGCTTCGGTTACCAGTTTACGCCCCGTATCTCCGCTTTCGCAGGCTACCGGATACTCTATATCGATTACAAAGGCGCCTCCAGCCGTGTCGGGTATAATGTGACCATGGAGGGCCCGACGGCGGGGGCTACCTTCACGTTCTGAGAAGTGCCAAGTGTCGAGTGTCGAGGGACGAGTGTCGAGGGACGAAGAGACGCCGAGACGCGGAGACACGGAGAGCGATCGGTGACCAGTAATCAGTAATCGGTGGTACGACACGAAAGAACAAATGGAGGCAAGAATGAAAACGGTGAGAATAGTCTTGGCAATAATGATCGGCTTTGCCTTCGTGGCATCCGCAGGGTTTGCAGCAGAGCCGAAGTATTCCGGTTTTCTCGGGGACCTCTATAAGAACTTGGAGCCCGGCCCTGAGGGCGGAGCCAAGATGCGCTGGATGAAGCCGGGGGTCATGTTCGGCAAGTACGACAAGTTCATGGTGGACAGCGTCATCTTCTTCTTTGCCGATGATTCGGCGTACAAGGGCATCGACCCGAACGACATGAAGGAGCTGGCAGACAAGTTCAACCAGGCAATCGTGGCAGCCTTCAAGGACAAGTACCCGATTGTGGTCGAGCCTGGTCCTGACGTTGCCCGGCTCCGCATCGCTATCACCGGCGTTAAAGGGAGCAGACCGGGCGTGAGCGCGGTGAGTTCGATTCTTCCGATAGGCTTGGCGTTCAGTCTCGTCAAGAAAGGAGCCACCGGTTCCTATTCGGGGTCCGGCACCACGAGTGCCGAGCTTGAATTCCTAGATACCACTACTAACGAGCCCATCGCTGCCGCGGTTGATGAGCAATCTGCCGGATTCACTGACCGCTTCTCCAAGTGGGAATCAGCCGAGGAGGCTTTCAAGTACTGGGCACAGCGCATTGTGGGCTTCATCGACAACACGCGCGGTATGAAGTAGCAGGCCCAAGAGGCCGGCAATCCTTCGGTCTCACTTTACAGGCGAATGAATTGAAGTTGCGCTAAAAAAATGCTGAAAGGAAAAGAACAGATGAAAACAGAAAGCAGAAGAATCGTTATTATAGTCCTATTGGCACTGGTTTTGGCTCTATCAGGCCTGCCGGCACTGGCTCAGGATAAACCTGAGGATACCATGCCGTTCATCCGCGAAAAAGTGAAGGCAGACAAGAAATTATTTGTGGCTGAGGTCATGCAGCTCACGGAATCAGAAGCAAAAGCATTCTGGCCGGTATACGACAACTACCAGAAAGATCTGGCAAAGATTTACGAGCGCACCATGCTGATGATCAGGGACTACGCCAATAACCATCAGTCCATGACCAATGAAATAGCGAAAAGGCTGACCGTTGAGCTTCTGGCCACAGGCATGGATCATCAGAAGCTGAAAGAAAATTACTGGCCTCTGTTTCGGGGCGCATTGAACGATATAAAAGTTGCGCGCTACTACCAGCTGGAGAATAAGATCGCTGCAGCGATCAATTACGACGCCGCTAACAACATACCGCTTATCGGCAAGTGACCAGTAATCAGTGATCAGTAATCGGTAATCAGTAATCGGTAAGAACGATCCACAGAGAATCGGAGGCAACAAGGTTGAGAAGACTGAAGGCTAGCCGAGTAAGCGTGTTGCTCCTGGCACTGATCGCGACGGGTCTCTTAACGCTGTTGTTGTCCTGCTCGACCACGCCGTTCACCGACTATGATCAGGCGAAGAGCCTCTCCGATGCAGGGCAGTACCAGCAGGCGATCGTCGTATATTCAAGGAGCATTAACCTCGATCCGTACAATACGGATGCATACCTCGGCAGAGGATTTGCCTATGAGAATCTGGGGGAGTATGAAAAGGCGCTAAGCGACTACAGCCAGGTGATTGCGCTTAAGCCGGAGGACCCCCAGGCCTACTTCGTCCGCGGACTCCTCTATGATCTCCTGGGCAAGACAGACCAGGCCATTCAAGACTACACCACGGCGATCAGCCTGAAGCCGAACAATGCTGATGCCTACTATTACCGGGGCATGGACTGGGAGAAGCTGGGCAACACCGATAGCGCCAGAGCCGACTACCGGAACGCAGTCATGTACGGACGCGCAGATGCAGAAACTAAGCTCAGAGCCCTAGGAGGCAGCACGGCGACCGGCGGAACAAATTAACGGGAATTACAAAACTCTTATGAAAAATGCGGAGCGAAGGAAATGGTTGAAGCCGGGCGGATTTTCACAATACCAATTAACATGAAAGGAGGCTTACTATGAAGAGATTGATCTTACTGCTTTCAGCATGCGCTTTGTTGATGGTTGCGTGCGCCACTGCCGATAGCGGCCCACCAACGGTGATCTATCCTGATGCGGAAAAACATCCCCAGGATTATAATCCGGGTAGCCGTTGAGCACGTAGGTACGCTGAAGAGGTTTAACCAGCCAGGTCCCTGAAAGGAGCCGTGCCGAAAACCAGCTGCGCATCAGTCGTCCCGATAGCGGTGCGCTTATCATCCACCTTGCGGGAGACTGGCGCACCGTAACGACCTGCCCTCTGCCTGCCCGGGAAGTGAGAGCGAGGTAGTGATAGATATCCTGTCTTCAGGGATTGGCTATCCCTTTACATAATTTCCCACGTTCGATAGCAGTATAATTCCAAGAAAAAAGGAGGCACAAGATGAAGGCAAAAAGATGTTGTGTGTTTCTCTGTATGGGCGTGTTCCTGGTCGGTCTTGCCGGGTGCGGCTGCTTCATACAGGCGCAGAAGGGCGAGGCTCCGCCACCAAAGCCGCCGGAGCAGCAACAGGTCGTGATCGAGGAAAAGAAAGAAGAAATCGTTGTAGTACCACCACCTCCACCACCACCCCCACCGGCTCCCATGCTCCAGGACATCCATTTTGATTTTGACCGGTACGCGATCAGACCTGCTGACGCAGAAATCCTGAAGAAGAATCTCGACTGGTTCAAGGCGAACACCGGCCAGAAGGTGAGAATCGAAGGTAATTGCGATGAGCGGGGTACGGTTGAGTACAACCTTGCCCTCGGCCAGAAACGGGCCGATGCAGCGAAGAACTACCTCGTCGGTCTCGGGGTCAACGCAGCAGCACTCGATACCGTGAGCTACGGCAAAGAGCGGCCCATCTGCACGGAGCACAACGAGGGATGCTGGGCTCAGAACAGGAGAGACCACCTCGAGCCCACGCAGAGATGACGCAAGAAAAAAGGCCCTGTTCCATGGGCGAGGAGAGCGACGCAGCAAACCCGCAAGCGGGTACCCGGAAGGTATACACCTGAAGGCGAATTAGTATTAGCATTTGTCCCCCTACTGGGCAGAATCCGGTAGGGGGATTTTTTTGTCCCCACCCGCACGACTGTCTGCGCGAACGTGTATGCAAGCACCACAGGCTTGTCCGTGGGAATCTATGAATATTTTTGTTGCGAATTAATGGATATGGTATGATGCTATTCCCGGAGGGTGAAAGCCTGCCGGGATATAGGTTTGACGACCCATGAGGCGCCTATGGACATAGCGCGATACCCCCTAGCGCTATTTATTCTCTCGTTCTTCGGTTTAGCGCTCTCGGCGTGGCTTGGGGCGCGCTGCCGAGCCAGTCACCGTACGCCGGAACGTGCCGCACAGGAACATTTCGGCCTGGTGATCGGCGCCACGCTGACCTTGCTCGGACTGATCATCGGGTTCACCTTTTCCATGGCTTTGACCCGATACGATCTGCGCAAGAACTACGAGGAAGCAGAGGCAAACGCTATCGGCACGGAATTCGTTCGCGCAGACTTGCTGCCCGCCGCTGATGCGGCGAAGGTGCGTGCGCTGCTCCTCCGCTATGTCGATCAGCGCATTCTTTTCTACACCGTCCACGATCAGCAACGGCTTCGGCAGATTAACGATCAGACTGCGAAACTGCAGGCGGAGCTCTGGTCCGCGGTGCTGCCTCAGGCCCTGGCGCAGCCAACACCGGTAACTGCTCTCGCGGTTGCGGGCATGAACGACGTCTTGAATTCGCAAGGCTATACGCAAGCAGCCTGGTGGAATCGGATCCCGCCCGCTGCGTGGGGCTTGATGGCTACCCTGGCGGTCTGTGCCAATGCGCTGGTGGGCTTTGCCGTGGGGAAATCCGGGGCTCTCTGGATTCTGCCCCTCGTAGTTTCCATCGCATTTTTTCTCATGGCTGACATCGACGCTCCACGCCGCGGCGTCATTCGGGTCGTTCCACAGAACCTCCTCAGTCTTTCAGAATCCTTGCGCGCGCAGTCGAGTTCGCCCGCCCGTTAGGCGAGAGGAACCTGAGATCAAGGACTTTCGTAAGTCGTGGAATTATGCTTGTAGAGATATCGGGATTAACCGACTTCTTCACGATCTGGATAAGGTGGTGAATTTGGTTAAGAAGTAAATATGCCCAATTACCAGAGCTGATCGGGGCCGTCTAGAGCGTGAGTCCCTTCTTTTTCGCGATACCTTTCCATAGCTCTGCGAGTTATATACCAGCCTCTTATATCACCCTCAATGTTAAACCTTTCTCTCAGCGTGGAGAGAAATTCCTTAACAGCCTCATCAGAAGTGAGCATAAGGACGTCATCTGCTTTGTCAGTCCTCAGGAAAAGTTGTGCATCGTCCTTTAAGCAGTGAAACCTACCAAGATTCTCCTGATCAACAATGGCCCTGTAAAGTGAATAAACATCGACGGTGCTTTTCGGACGAATGTGATCAAGCCATGATTCAAAGTCCGTTATGGTCGCCATCGATCCTATCCCTTCCCAGCAATGCACATTCAATGAACAACTAGTGTGTTCCTGTCAGGTCCGTCTATAGATTACCATTTCCTGCCCATTTCCGCTACAAGAGAAGATCGATCGCAGACGAATATAGAAGAACCTTTTCGCTATTCAGAGATAGTTACGGGTAGCTACGTGAAGGTAATACCCTCCACCTCCTCCACCCAGTATGCAGTCAAATCCCTTCATAACAGTCTTCTTTCAAATGTTACGGAGTCGTGTTCAGAACCTTCTGTGCGATGGCGATCCACTGACCTTGACTCAGTTGCATCCTAAAGGGCATACGAATTGCTGATGATTGAGGAAAAGAAGGTGAGATCGTTTTCAGATTACTCTTTGAGAAGAAGGAGTGGTATCGTGAAAAAAGGAAGAGACACAGCTGAGCTTCTTGGCAGTGATGGCGGGCTTGATGATATAGAACTGTCGGAGGATGGAGGTCACGACAGAACGCTAATACTCAAAGCAGAGCCCCGATCGAGGAGAGTACAACTTATAGCACAGGGCGCCAAGCTAATAAGGTGCGTTTGTTGCCATCAGATCAGGCCCTTGGTGGTGGCCATGGAATACGAGGAGGGATGGGTCTGTAAAGATTGCAGCCCGATCTAAGGTCCCGAATATCTGCCACAATCCAAGCACAATTTCGTGTTAAAGAAGTACCGGCGCCTTGGTAAGGTTACTGGGAGTGGCGTATTTAATTTGGTTAAGAGTAGCATATATTGTCGAATGTTCTTCGATGAATCAATCCCCCTTGCGTACTTGATTAATTTAGGATTTGAAAAGAGAATTGAGAGTTGTATAATAGAGGGAAAAGGAAGGGGAGCGTATAATGATAATTTTCAAGTGTGTTACTTGTGGCAATGATATAGAGGTTAGTCTCAAATCAATAGGAAAGAAAGGGAAATGTCCTATCTGTTCTTCGATTAATGTTGTCCCTGGCCATTCTAAGAATAAACTGATTTTCGATGAAACCGAAATTAAGTGTAAGAATCCTGTCCTTCAAAAAATTTGCGATTACGTATCCTCGCTTATCTTCCCCGAGAGCATTATTACGTCTCGCATCACAACAGATGCCAACGGGGTAGATCTTGTTTTTTTTAATATTCGCGTGGGAGACAAAGAAAGAAAACAAGCTGTGACATTGACACTCTCCCCACTACTCGAAGGTGCGACTGAAGAAAAGCTTGTGTACGTAAATACCGAGATTGGAAACCTTAAAGACGCCACCGCGGATGACCTGCTGGAAACACTAAAAAAAATCGCTGACTTTTGGTCTTTTAAATTGCATGTGGACGAGAATTACGTCGCGAGTTTGAGCTACTCGGTTCCTTTAGGGTCGGCGAACATCCCTTGGGTTGCCAAGGCAATTCTTGTAATCGGGTGGGTCGCAGATACGATGGAGGCGGCCATACTGGGTATAGATGAACACTGAATACCGACTCAAGCTCCCAGTCCGCTCTCACACAACCCAAGCACAATCCAAGCACAATTTCCTTAAATGATAGAGGGAAGTTGCCTGGTGGGCCACTGTATTTTTGTGCATCAAAATAAATCGGAGGTGTATGCTTAATACTTATTCCGCAGAGAGCTTGCGGTGGTAACAACGGTTTGGTTGGGTATGGAGGTAGGAGATGGGTGCCAGTGTAGATTGTCAAAAGCGTTGACAATCTACGAAAATGTTGACAAGTCCAACAATAGCATTATATTTATACTGCGGATGGGGCTATCGAAGCTCAAAACAACAAGACAGAGGGAGGTTAAAAACTATGAAGATTGTAGCATTATGCAAAGAGGGTTCATGCTGTCCGGTGGTTAAAATAACTGATTCACAGGTGGAGATAGGTGAGAAGGACAACACATGTGTCCTGACAATGACAGAGTGGGAAATTCTGAAAGAAAAGATACTAAACCAAGAGCTATAAAACAGGTAGCCCCACCCGTGTACGATTGAAGTTTACTAGGTAAATAGAAATCTGATATCGACTCAAGCTCTCGTCTCACTCCTAAGACAAGCACATTCCAAGCACAATTTCCGTAAAGCATAGAGGGAGGGCGCCTGGTGGACCTCCAGTTGCTACTCGATTTTGCCCTTATTCATAGTGAAACACCATTTGCAGAATAGTTCCTTGGGATGAGGATCAGGAGGAGCAAACAAACATTCGACCTTAATGTTCCTGTCAACTTCCTCGACCATGCTCGTAAATTCTCCGAAGTGCATGTCCTTACAGTTGTATTCTCCCAGTCCTCTTTTCAGTCGAGCCTCCTGGGAAGGGCAATGGGGGATCGACACTATGATCTCGTCATCTTTCGCCTCGATTTCATACGGTGATATTATTGCCCAAGGGAAATATCTAAAGACCTTAACAAGGGCTTTGAGCCCCTTTTCTTCAATCGAGAATCTCTCTTTGATTTCCCGGGTCATGATCTTCCCCATCCTATGCCACACTTCTTCGTTCATCTTAATCGCGGCGTCATAACCGAAGGTATTTTCTACTCCGAGAAACCAGAATCCATCCGTTTTTCTGAACTGATTCAGCATAAATTCGACATATGGTTGAAGCTCTTCATTATTGAATTGAGGGATCTTCATATAAGGTTTTCCTCCTTGCCTTAACAGATGTGGAAAGTGTGCTGGAAATAGGTAACCAGCGATAGAACGGGGTAGTGTTGCGCTTGCATAGTGCCTAGTATAGCACGTTCAGAGCTACCCTTGATCTTTATGCCGGTTTATTATAGACGTATCAACGTGTACTCTCTATCGTATCAAACAGAAAACGTTGATCAGTAGCGCGATTATGAAAGTCCGCTGAAAAATAGCCAATACGAATCTTGTCTCTCCGTGGGTGTTTAGAGATCGCACCAAGTGAATGATTGACTGGACACTTTTGTTGAACATAGATTTCAGAAGTTTTCCTTTGCAATGAAAGCGAGTCTTTGATGCTAAGCACAGGGAATGGCAAAGATGCTTTTCCATTGCATTTGATCTTATTTTCAAGTTCAACACATTGAGTCTCAGCTTCATCCCAATCGCAAATAAGCATCTTTGTATGTAACCGCATACCATACAAGAAATCATAATCGGGTTTAATCGCAATTGCCTTGTCGTAACTTGCCAACGCTGCATCAAACTGTTTGAGTTCGTGAAGGGCAATACCACGATTACTATAAACAGCAGGAGCATTCTGATTGACTGCTATTGCTTTATCCATCAACTCTACAGCAGTCTTATGATTCTTTGTTTTTGCAGCAATCACACCCAATAGATGCAAGGCATCAAAGTGCTTAGGCTGTAATCTGAGAATTTCTTCGTATAAAACCTGAGCTTCGGCAAGCTGCCCTTCTTGATATAAAGCAAATCCTTGTGCAAAAAGCTTCTGAGCTTGCGCCGAAGCATTGTTAGCAATAGGGCGCTGGGGGATAAAAGTTTTTGTTGGTTTAGCCATTATGATCCGTTTCCTGTTTCCGCTGTTTGTCGTCCGATGGATGGAGGTTGCGGACGGCAAAACAACTTCTCGAATGATGCCCCAGCACTTTCTAAACTGTACCTGCCGCGCGACTGCGATATTTACCCTTTTACCGTCCCCAACATTGCAGGAAGTAACCCTCTGCCTTGCAGCCGCTCCGAAGCTCTATGAATACTCATTCGCCGAGGACTTCGCTAATGCTTCCAGAACGAGTCCCTTTACCCTCCACTATATCGACGCGCATGGCTTTTGGCCCACACACTATGAAAGCCGCTCTTGCTTGAAACTGAGGGGCATTATTTTCTCCTACAGAAATTCTGCATACACTATTCCCCTCCTTCTCAAACTGCGATATCAGGCCATATACAGCCTTAGCGAACTCGTAACCCTTCTGCTGGTCATCGGGTGATACATAACGCACAACAGAGGTGAGCTTGCCATTCTTAAAGGAGATCGATCCGTAAAGCTGTGACCTCTGGACTTTTGATTTTATCACCCATGATGAACTATCTTTTGATGACCCTGTGAGCTTTTCTAAATCATATTCTTTATTTAACTCGGCAATAACGACTTCCTCCTGCATACCTGTTTTGAGATCAACCGTGCCGAAACTAATGGAAGGGTCTCCAGCTTGTACTATAGACGGAACGACCAAAAGGAAAATAGTCGAAACCAAGACAACAAAATATTTAATCATGTTCCCTTACCTCCTCTGTCACTCCCGTTGTTATGAGTAGCGATGGGCTTCATGGCAACTTCACGCATCATTTCCGACTGCTATTTTATGAAGCCTTGACTTCTTCCGAGCGTCGTGCCTCTTCCTGCGAGAAGGTTGAGTACGCCCCTGCTCTCTGCAGTACTCACACATCGTAACCTCGTCAAGGAGGTCGATGAAGGTGAGCTTGCCGCAATAAGAACACTTCGCAAAGGAAACAGGTTTGGCTGGCTCTTCCATAGAAGTGACGCGTCCTTTAGCAGTGGCACAAAATCTATTGTAGTGGGAATGACAGATGTTATCAAAGGCTCTTCCTGCTGTCAACTGTTTTATGAATGGAGAGCTGTGGATGAAGGATGCGGCCTCTCTGGTGTGCTCGCCATCGACATGCTGCGAAAACGAAGCACGGAAAGAGAATGTATGAGGAGCATGAACGTGGAGAGCCACCATGGAGTTGTAAACCAAGTGACAAAGAAAGATGATGGTGCTACAGTGGAGAGTTTGCTTCCAGGTTTTACGGGAGTTCCTTATTTGTCCTGGAACGGTTATAGGCGGGACAGGTCAATCCGATCATCTATCCAAAGAATGCGCCATGAAGGTCTTTATCAACCTCAACAACAAGCCTTTCGATCGTTGGCGATTCAGGACCTTGGTCCACAATTTAAGCACAATTCCTTTTTAGGAGAGTGCCTTATGCTGTTGTCGTCTGTCGGGTCCAGAATAGTTACCACCCATCCCTCGAATGGGATCATGGTACACATTGACCATCCTTTTTTTGGATGGACGGTAGAACTCTAAGAGACTCCCGTCTGCAAGGAGCCGGTCAAGGGCACGAGTATTAACGAAGTCATACTTGAAATCTTTGTATTGCACATGGAGAATCATTTCATCACTTCCTTTGCATGTCATTTCTGCCTAATATAATTATAAGCATTCCTCAGTGAATTTGCACACCAACCCAAGATCCCAGTCCACTCTCTACCAACCCAAGCACAATTTCCTTAAATGATAGAGGGAAGGCGCTTGGTGGGCCTCCTAGACTTCAACGTCAAATACCTTGCAGCATATTGAGGTTATTGGTGTTATTAATTGGGGGAAGTGAAGCATACCGTTGAAGAGACGCTAACTTCATTACTTGTCATTTAAATCTAATTCTTTCTTTAGAGAAGGATCTCTCTCAATTAGAGCATTTAATTTGTGCAAAAGTTTAACAATCTTGTTCAGATTAGAAAGTCGAAGTTCAAGGTTTGCTCTTTCTTCTGCCTCTAACCGTGAATCTTCCACTCTCTCATTCAGTTCTAAGATGCATTCGTCCAGGGCCTTTTTTCTGTTTTCAATCTTAACATTCATCTCTCCTCTCCCATTCTTCCTTTTTAGGAATATAAAGCAGAGGAACAACAATTACAACATTCATTAAGGGCCTGTGGGCCACATCCAAGCACAATCCAAGTACAATTTCCTTAAAGTATAGAGGGAAGGCGCTTGGTGGGCCCCTGGACTTCAACGTCAAATACCTTGTAACGTATTGAGGGTATTGCGATTATTAATAATGGCGGAAGTGCATGGGAATCGAACCCACCTACCAGTTTTTGGCCGGTACTCTGGATTTGAAGAACAAAAATGCTAAACTTCTGAAGCTCTTGATATTTGGTCTGATTTCCCGTAATGCGTTGAGCCAGTGAGCTTTTCTGCTTTCCATGTATTTCGGTTTGCTCTATCCATTTCAGTTCTTTTCAGTTTATTTTGTCACACTGAAAATTCGAGGAATCCGTTCGGGATCCTCGCGGGACTGTCTATTTTGTCGACAAAAATGCGACCGTGTAAGGCGGTAACCCTTTTGGGTTGCGGGAGGCGAAGGCCACGAGCGCTTTGGCTGTGTGTTTGAACTCGTCGCCCCTAAAGGTGTACGGTACTATTATAACCCCAGAATGTGCTCGGCCAGCGTCCAGATACATCCTGGAGAGCTCGATGAAATCATCCCGATTAAACGTCACGAGACACCTCCCCTGCCGAGCTGCAAAGTCAAGCTGTTCCTCATCAGCGGCTCCTGTCATGTTCACATCGTGGGCACTGACCGCGTCTATCCCGAGCCTTCTCGCGATCTCCGCTATTTTGGGGCTCATGTTCTCGTCCAGATAGAACTTCATATTCTCGGACTCAGGGCTGGGTAGCGCTTTTCCAGGGTCTCTTCCGTCCACTGCTCGTTGCGGGCTATGAGTGCGTTGATTTCAGCGGGATAGGCGGCATAGTAGCCGAGCGCTGCCTTGATCTGCCCCGGTGTGAGCCAATGGAAAGCTTGCTGGAGCCGTTTCTGATCGCGATTCAAGCTACGGTACTGCACGATGATCTCCCATACCTCGATGCCTGTGCCAGCCACCCGGGCCCTGCGGCCGGACACGCCAGGGGCGAAAATAATGCCCGGGCATCTCCTCGTTTTAATGGCTTCTTCCAGCAGATGTTTTGCCGTTGCAGAAAAATCCTCTCCCCGTTCTTTGGCAAGCTTGTCGATCTCTTTTACGGTCTCCTCAGGAAGACGAAGACTCTTTTGAACAGCACCCATAGGTTGTCTCCTTGTGAATGTCAATGTCACCCATTATATTACATTGGGATTACAGAAATGTCAAGATGAAACAGGCACGAAGTCTCCTCTGTTTGCTTCGCCGTGCATGCACTGGGAATCCCCGCGGTGGAACTGGCAAAGCGCTTTACCATGACTCCCTCGGCAATCAGCTATGCGGTGGTGAGAGGAAGGGACATCGCGGAGCGGAATCATTATGACGTGCTATCCGAGGATACCAATTGAATTACTTAAGAGTGTCCCTCCCATTCGGAAATAAAACTATTATCAAAAATGAACTACCAGTACATTTTAACGTATCAATATAAACCAATGCTGCCGTCATAGCTGCCCCGAGCGTGCGCCTTAAATCATTCTGTGCGGAGAATTTGCCAGATGGCATGTGGGATTTCTCATCGGTAGGTACGTTACCTAATTACCTCAAACCTGTTTTCACTATGGGTTACTATACCGGAATGAGAAGGGGAGAAATCTTTTCACTCAGATGGTCCAACGTAAACGTCTTCGAGAAGAAGATTACGCTTGATTGGGGTATGACCAAGAATGACGAGCCTCGGGTCATTTTTCTTACGGGAGAGCTTTACGATGTCATTCTCGAGCAGAAGAAACTGCACGACTCGAAATACCCCGAATGTAACCTCGTCTTCCCATTGAAAGGGTCCAGGATCAAGGATTTCAGGAAATCATGGAATAAAGCCTATAGAGAGATAGGTATCAACAGACTCTTTCACGATTTACGGAGAACTGCAGTCAGAAATATGGTCCGAGTTGGCATACCAGAAGTCGTGGCTATGAAGATAAGCGGGCATAAGGCACGGTCCGTCTTTGATCGGTACAACATCGTCAACGAGGCTGATATCAGGAATGCCTGTGAGTTGGTCTCAAAGGCGCATCAAGAGATGGAAGAGGCTGTGGAACAGGCGCAGAATGGGGATAACGTGTTGAATCTGGTTACGGGATAATATAATTAAGCTGTAGAAGTTTAAACTCGACCTGACTGACACTCAAAGGGCAAGTCAGAATAGGTATCGAGGTGAGTGGCGCAGGGGAACTTCCCCCCTGCGCTCTCTCAGAACCCGGCGTGAGCCTCTCGGCTCACCGGGCTCCCATCATCCAGCCGTCGGT
>Ga0209039_10000507_pt1 | contig 37909 bp, 47 predicted proteins | sample BogFormECP12_OM1_FD_188238 | JGI IMG/M metagenome (GOLD analysis project Ga0209039, IMG submission 188238) | Bog forest soil microbial communities from Calvert Island, British Columbia, Canada - ECP12_OM1 (SPAdes) (version 2) | ecosystem: Environmental > Aquatic > Freshwater > Wetlands > Bog ...
GGACGCCGTGTTTTTCCTTCGCCGAGGCAAGGTCAGGCTGACGGTTACATCCCAGCAAGGCAAGGAAGCGATCGTCGCCAACCTGGGCGCCGGTGAGTTCTTGGGCGAGGGGTGCCTCGCCGGTCAGCCGTTGCGCATCGCTTCGGCTACCACGACCACTGATTGCAGCCTGGCCCGGATTGAGAAGCCGTTGATGACGCGCATGCTCCACGAGCGGCAGGACATCTCGGAATTGTTCGTCACCCATCTGCTTTCGCGAAACATCCGGTACGAAGCGGACCTCGTGGACCAGCTTTTCAACTCCAGCGAGAAGCGCCTGGCCCGGATTCTCTTACTCCTGGCGCATTTCGGCAAGGAAGGTCGAGCTGAGACGGTAACGCCAGGCATCAATCAGGAAAGCCTGGCACGGATGGTCGGCGTAACCCGGGCGCGGGTGAGCCATTTCATGAATAAGTTCAAGGACCTTGGCTTTGTCGACTACCGCAACGGCAGCGGATTGACGGTGAATAGTGGCCTCCTCACCGTGCTCCTGCGCGACTAGCCTTGATGCCGAACCCTCGGGACGCTTTGCCCACGGTCGCAGGCAATGTGCCATTTTGAACACGGTAGTGAGCAAAATGGAACAGACGGTGAAAGGAAGCACGGAGAAAATTCCAAACGGCGCTGGCCCGACTTGGCTACCCCACCCCCCCTCCGCGGGTAGACAACCTCCATGTGAGGTCGGGCCGGCGTCCCTTGGATGACTCGGTACCCGCGGTTTTCCCCCAGCTATCGCGGCCTCGAGAACTCATGGCCGAGCCGGGGCTGAACGTCAACCACACTACCGTTTGCCGCCGGGGGCGGCGGCCGAAAAGGAGTTCATAGCCATGCGGATGTGGGCACTGATGGTGCTGACCACGACGCTCGCGCTGGGGCAGACCAAACCCTCCGATACCGTCCCAAAGTGCCGGCGCATGCTGGACGAGGCCGCGCAAGACAGGAATCCGGACGTTCGCAAAGGCGCGGCAGAGGCCCTGAGCCTGGTGGGGCTGAAAGACAAACCGCTTCAATCTCTCGCCCCGATGCTCGATGACCACGACGTTTCCGTCCGGATTGCGGTGGTTACCACCCTGGGCGACTTCAAGGACAACAGTACCATTCCTCTCTTGAAGAAAGCCTTGAAGGATCCCGTTCCCGAAGTTGACTTCGCCGCCGCCAAGGTGCTTTACCAGCTCCACGACCCGGATGGAGTGCAGTTTCTTCTCGCGGTAGTTGCCGGAGAGTCTAAGGCATCTTCAAGCTATCTCAGCAAAGAGAAACGCAGCGCCTTGCGCTTGTTGCACACTCCCACCAAGCTTTTCACCACCGTCGCCATCGGGGCCGCAGGTTTTGCTCCCGTGCCCGGTCTCGGGTTCGGACTATCTTCGGCGCAAGGCATCTTGTCGGACCCTGATTCTTCGGCCCGCGCCGCCTCTCTGCTGCTGATCGGAAACACGCATGATCCGGCTCTGACGGATGCGGTTGGATCAGCATTGTCGGACAAGGAGTGGTCAGTGCGCGCTGCGGCCGTTCACCTGGTCGCGACGCATCCCTACCCGCAATTCCGGCAGGACTTGGTGACCCTGCTGGACGACAAGAAGGATTCAGTTCGCTTACGCGCCGCCGCCGCCTACATCAGGCTGCAGCGGCGAACCAAGGAGCGGCCGGCGAGGCGAGGCGGCACGACTCAGTGACCGTGTATTACGGCTGCTATGCAGACAATTCACCGCCGAGCCTAAAGTAAAGATTCGCGCTTTGCGGCCAGATCAGCGCGACACGGAATTTTATGAAAGTTGCTGCCGACGGGGAGAAAGGTCGGGAACTGGGCTTGGTTCTAAGGCCGCAGGCTCTGCCTCGGTCCTCCACGCTGAGTTCCGCCAAGGCTCTGATCAATGGGTTTTTCGAATGGTTCGGCGAACTGGGCCTTTTCTCCTGGCAAGTGATGCGGGCCGCAGTGACACCGCCGTTTGAATTCCGCGAGCTTGTCCGGCAAGTCGACGAGATCGGATCGAAATCGCTTCCGCTGGTTGCTTTGGCCGGGGCCGCCATCGGCACTGTCCTCTCCCTGGAAACCCGCGATAGCCTGGTTCGATTCGGAGCCAAGTCATTGCTTCCCGCCGCCGTCGTGTTCTCGATCATTCACGAGATGGGTCCCGTCATCACCGGCTTAGTCGTGTGCGGCCGAGCGGGAGCTGGAATCGGCGCTGAGTTGGGATCGATGAAGGTCACAGAGCAGATCGATGCCATGGAGGCGTCAGCGGTAAATCCCTACAAGCTGCTGGCCGCAACCCGCGTTCTGGCTTGCATCCTGGTACTGCCACTCCTGACCCTCGCCGCCGATTTCTGCGGTGTGATCATGGGTTGGGTCGCTGCCGCCTTGGCTGAGCCAATCTCCTTCCAGCAGTTCATCCATAGCGGCTTCAGCTATTTCAGCTTCAACGATTTTCTGCCGCCAACCTTCAAGACCGCCGTGTTCGGCTTGATTATCGGGATGGTCGCGTGCTTTCAGGGCATGCGGACCGAAGGCGGTACCGAAGGCGTCGGGCGCTCGGCGACGAGTTCGGTGGTGTTGTCGTCGCTGTTTGTGATTCTGGCCGACGTGATCCTGGTGAAACTGATCGTGGTGTTTTTCCCATGAAGGGTTCTTTTTAGTCGTGGTTCTTCATAATTACGATGAGCCATTCCGCGATCTCTTGCGGTTGACCCCCTCACCCCAGCACCTCTCCCCCAACGGGGCGAGTGGAGATTTATTCCTTTTGAGAACTTTCCGCCTGCGCAACGCCGAACCATCGCGGAGGTCGCGGGCGCCCCACTTGTTCCACAAGCTGAGATGAGCACAATTGACCAAACAGGTGTTCAAGTCTATACAGACATTGCGTCAGCCTGACCGTATAAGGGAATGGTGCATGGTTGCGCATCGCCGCCAGCAGCTCTTCGGCGGCGCTCGGATCTTCGAAGGTACCGACGAGGACGGCCACGCTTCGTCGGCTCCGGCCTTGCCTCCGCTGGCGATTGCAGCCCGGACGTCAGGGCCGATCTCATGGAGTGTGAAGTTCGGCGCGGCTGCGCCCGCAGCAAGAGACGACGCACCGGCCACCAGCAAGAAAGGCAACGAGTTTCGAGCGGGTAGGGGAATTTTGGCGCGGCTGAGGCAACCCACGTAGCAATCGGCGATTCCCGCTCTTACCTTCCCGGCGCGAAGCTCATACCACTAACCGAATTCCCAATCTGAAAGAAGGAGACATCATGCCACAAACGCGAGACGCCAAAGGAAGGTTTATGCAGAGTGTTATGGCGGCAGACACGCTTACCGGCGATAAGGTCGTGAACCGTCAAAAAGAGGATCTCGGAACAGTCGAACATTTGATGATCGACGTGGAGAAGGGCCGAGTCGCTTACGCGGTTCTTTCGTTCGGGGGGTTCCTGGGTATGGGTGATAAATTGTTTGCCATCCCCTGGACTGCCCTTACGGTAGACACCGGCGAAAAGCAGTTCGTCCTGGACGTCGATAAACAATTGCTCGAGCACGCTCCCGGTTTCGACAAAGCTCACTGGCCGGACATGGCTGACCACGCCTGGGGGGCCGAGGTCTCCGCCTATTACGGCGCCAAGCCCTATTGGACCTAGAGTCTGGACAATGGCGGGGTATTCCGTATGTGTATGCGCTAACTGCGCAGGCAATCAAAGATCGGCTCCGAATCGAGCCCGAATTGGGTCCATCATCGGAGCGGGTGACGGAAACCCCGCCCCTTGCCGAACAGGCAAGCTTCAATAATTCCAATTCTGCTCTATTTGTGAAATGTATAGCATTAGGCGCTCGTACGGGGATACCGAAAGGGACCGCAGCATCGTGATTGAAAACGTTAAGGAACCGAATAGCGAACCGCCCGTGGTCCTCCGAGGTCTGCGCAAGGCCTTCGGCACTCATAGGGTCTTGAACGGGATTGACTTGGCTGTCGCCCGCGGTGAAACCCTGGCAGTGCTCGGCCGCAGCGGCACCGGCAAGAGCGTCTTATTGAAGATCATCATCGGGCTGCAGAAACCGGACTCGGGTTCGGTGAGCATTCACGGGCAGGAGATTACCCGTCTCAATCTCGACCAGCTCAACGAAATCAGGAGAAAGATGGGGTTCTTGTTCCAGCAGGCCGCCCTCTACGACTCGCTAACAGTGGAGGAGAATGTGGCCTTCCCACTGAAGCACAATACAAAAATGCCGGAGTCCGAGCGGCGGGATCGAGTCAAGGAATTGCTGAAGAGTGTGGGAATGGAAGGCGATCTCGGGAAAATGCCTTCCGATATTTCCGGCGGCATGCAGAAGCGCGTGGGGCTGGCGCGCGCTCTAGCTCTCGATCCCGACATCCTGCTGCTGGATGAACCCACCGCAGGATTGGATCCCATTACCTCCGCCGAGATTGATGAGCTGATTCTCAAGCTGCAAAGAGAACACCACATGGCATCCATCGTGGTCACTCACGATCTGCAAAGCGCCAAGACCATTGCCGATCGGCTGGCACTGCTCAACGGAGGCGACATAGTGATCGAAGGCAGCTTCGAGGACCTTGAAAAGAGTCGCCTCGAGTTTGTGGAAGATTTTATGAGGCGGGACGCGTAGGAGGACATATGTCGAGAGCGGCACGGCTGGGAGCTTTCATCGTTGCGACGTTGGCGGTTTTGGCAGTGGGAATCTTCCTCATCGGTAACAAGCAATACCTCTTCACCTCCACGTATCGGCTCAAGGCGCAGTTCGCTAACGTGGTGGGGTTGGATGTGGGCGGCGACGTGCGGGTGGGCGGCGTTCACCGCGGGACCGTGCAGAGAATCGACTTGCCTCGCAAGCCGGGCGACAAAGTCACGGTGGTGATGGACCTCGACAGCTCGACCCACGAGATCCTCAAGCAGGACTCCGTGGCCTCCATAGAAACCGAGGGTCTGCTGGGCGACGAGTACATGGCGATCTCGTTTGGATCGGCCGGGGCGGCCAACGTGCAGGACGGTGATACCATCGCGAGCATCCCTCCACTTGCAATGTCAGACCTGATGAAGAAGACCGACGGTCTTCTGGATAGCAGCCAGGAAGCCCTCAAGAATGTCACTCAGGCCACGGCGAGCATAAGCTCGATCAGCGCCAAAATCGACCAAGGTCAGGGGACTGTGGGGGCGTTGATCAACGACAAGAAACTCTACAACGACCTTGACCAAACGATGACCGGAATGCGTGACACGGTAGCCCAGGCCCAAGCCGGGGTCACTGACTTTCAGGAGAATATGGAAGCAATGAAGCACAATTTCTTCCTGCGCGGTTATTACAACAATCGTGGTTATGAAGACTCCGCTGAGCTGACGAAAGACGCAGTCGCACGCCTGCCCCAAAGCACACCCCTGAAGACGTTCACGTTCCAAGCCAGGGACCTTTTCGGCAAGGTGGACAACGCCAGGCTGAAAAACCAGAAGTCTTTAGGCGCTGCCGGCGACTTCCTGGCTGACAACGACTTTGGGCTTGCCGTGGTGGTGGCGTATAGCAGCATGGAAGGAGACACCGGAAAGAACTTGGTGCTGACACAGGGCCGCGCCCTGGTGGTCCGCGAGTACCTCGTCGAAAACTTCGGTTTCGATGATCGACAGATCAAGACCCTGGGGTTGGGGAAAAAGAGTGGGACGAGTCCTGAAGCTGGCTGGGGCGCCATCGAGATCGTGGTTTACCCAACCGGCACCGAGATTCCCCCCGAGAAGCAGCCGTAGAACAGCCGTTCATCCGAGAGTACCCTCACATCAGCCGGTTCGCGAACCTCCCGCTACCGAAACCACAATGCGTCGGGCCACCAGCGACCAGAAACAACCCGCCACGTCCTGTATTGTAGCCTCTTACGCTTGCTTATTCGGACTCTACCGCGTCGGGTTGCGGGGCTGAGCCGTTTTGACCAATGTTCTGAGCCGTACTGAACTGATACTCCTTCCATGGAACGGTATAACCAGAATGTCTGCAACCGACCTGTCGCCAGGTGAGAGGCGCCATGCAAGTTGAGTTCGAGGCAACTCTTATGAACCATCTCGCCAGAGTTACAGACATCGCAGTTCTGGTTTCCCTGGTGCCCAAGTCCAGGCTAGGCACTTATCATAAACGGAATGAGCAATTGTGACCAAACACGTGAGCCGTACTGAACTGACGCGGAATAAGGCTCAAGGCTATAACAGAAAGCGGGTCGAAGGTTTAGCCAGAGGCAGATGATCCCTTTCTGGAAACGGAAGGCAAAAGTCGAAAGGGCGGCTGGGAAGATTCAAAGGAAAATCGGCCAGGTGGGGAGAGCGCTGGAACAATAGTAAGAGGGATTGCGCTCACTCAACCGGCATTGACGGCTCCTAGACGAAAGTCAGGGAGTGGTACACAAACTGGAGGTTGATCATGGACATAACAGCATTGAGCACTACAGAATTAGCCTTAATCATCGGTCTTGCCGTGATTGTGGTTGCTGGAATCGTCGGGTGGGTTGTTCTCCGAAAGCGCCGCACGGCAAGACTGCGCGCGCAGTTCGGTGGCGTTGAGTACGCCCGCGCCGTGAAGGAAGGGGGGAGCCGGCGGCATGCGGAAACCGGGCTCGACGAGCGCAAAGAGCGAGTCGAGGCTCTCCACATCCGGCCGCTCGGGATGGGTGATCGTGCGCGCTTCGTGGAGTCCTGGCGCAGGGTCCAGGCGCGGTTTGTTGACAGCCCCGGAGGCGCGGTATCCGAGGCCGACCAACTGCTGGCCGATGTGATGTCCACGCGCGGCTATCCGGTAAGTGACTTCGAACAACGGGCGGCAGATATCTCCGTGGATCATCCGAAAGTCATGGAGAATTACCGAACCGCTCACGCCATCGCGCTTCGGCAGACGCGGGGGCAAGCCAGCACAGAAGAGCTGCGTCAAGCCATGATTCATTACCGGACACTCTTTGAAGAGCTGGTCGGCGAGCCGGAGATGGCCCGTGCGGCGACGACTGCGGCCTGAACTCGCTTCGCGCAAACGAGCGGCCGAAACTCCGCCGTCAGTGGGATGGTTGGAGAGAAGCCTCGGGAAATGGTAGTGCCGGCCCCTAGTCCGACAGTTCTGAACGGGAACATCGGACACGCCGGTCGAGGATGTAACGACAAAAAGGAGCTCGAAATGAAAAGACTTACTCTGGTTTTTCTGGTTCTGACGTTTTGTGCGTCGGCATTCGCCGGCGACAAGAACAAGGGCAACGACAGCCAACTGCAAAAGGCCACCAACGTTCTCAACGAGATCATGGGGACTCCCGACAAGGGCATTCCTGATGAGTTGATGGAGAAAGCGGTCTGTGTGGGCATCGTTCCCTCGGAGCTGAAGTTCGCTCTGGGAGTCGGTGGCACTTATGGACGCGGCATGCTGGTGTGCCGCCGGGGCGGGAACGGCGAGTGGGGCGCGCCTTCCATGTTTACTCTGGGTGGCGGAAGCGTCGGATTTCAGATCGGCGGCAAGGCCACTGACGTCGTCTTTATCGTGATGAACCCCGATGGGGCAAGAAAGCTGGTTCAGGACAGCGTCAAGTTGGGGGCGGAAGCCTCCGTAGCGGCGGGACCGGTGGGTCGTTCGGCGGAAGGCGCGACGGACGCGCAACTCCACGCCGAGATCCTCAGCTACTCGCGGTCACAGGGCTTGTTTGCCGGCCTGTCTCTGGACGGGTCCGTAGTCAAGCAAGATGCGGACGATAACGAGAAACTCTACGGGCGCAGGGTCAGCGCCAAAGAGATTCTTATCGACGGCACGGTGCGCACTCCCGTAGATGCTCGGCGGCTGGACGGCACGCTGGCGAAGTACTCTCCCAACGGCGGCCAATCGTTCAACGGTCCGACTGCTGAAAGGTAGCGCCTGAGCGAGGTAGGCCTCGATATGAAGACGCCAATCGTGATCGGGATCTTGCTGATTGTCCTGGGGGTTGTGTCCCTGGCTTACCGGGGCATCTCGTACACGCACCAAAAGAAGGTGGTGGACCTGGGTCCGATTCACGCAACTGAGACAGTGAAAGAGCGGATTCCGTTGCCTCCGATTCTCGGTGGACTTGCCCTGGTGGGAGGTGTAGCCCTGGTCGCGGTTGGATCGAGACGGAAAACGTAGGGAATGGCCGGGGTCTCTCGTGTCTCTTCCTCCCAGCGAAGTCAAGTGACTCGATGGGCCAAGGAGAGGGACAGGCAGGTCTCATAGACATGGCAGAAACTGCCATTTTGCGACATCGGGCGGGCTTTTATAAGCGGCCTGCAACTAGCACCCTCGAAAGGGAGGAACAATATGTCTACAAACAGGAAAGTGGTGTGGACCAGGGTTATCTTCACCCTTCTGATGACTGGGATGTTAGGACTATTCCTGATCCCGCTCGCTTCCGCGCTCGACCGTGGCGACATCAAGAAGGTGCAGGAGACTCTGCGTGATAAAGGCTACTACACGGGGCAGATCGATGGCATCTTAGGTCCCCAAACCCGCGACGGGATTCGGCAATATCAGAAATCTGAGAATCTAGAGGTCACCGGACGGCTTGATGCCCAGACAGCAGGCAAGCTCGGCGTGGGACCGGAGTCGATCGGAGGCAGTTTCAAAGGCGCCGGCCAAGAGGTTGGAAAGGGCGGCGAAGAAGCCGGCCACGAGATGAAGCAAGGTAAGCCCGTCGCGGCGGGCAAGGAAATGGGTAAGGGTCTGGGCCGTGGGGGCAAAGACTTCGGCAAGGGAGTCAAAAAAGCAGTCAGCCCTGAAAGCGACCGCGGAGACCGCGAAAAGAAGCAGAAGACTGAGAAGCCGGACAACCCGCAGTAGTTATGTTGCAGTAGTCCTGGTCCGCCCGGCGAAGCGGAGACGCAAGAAACCAAGAGAGGGACTGGCAATCGAGTTTGTTCCTCGTGTTCGGGGGAGAGCCAGCCGGGGCTTCCCCCTAAAAATCGGACCCGGAGCGAAAGCAATCCGGAGCTGAAAGGAGATTCCCATGTTACTGATTCTGCTGATTGTGGTTTTGTTGCTCGTGTTTGGCGGAGGCGGAGGCTATTACGGATATCGCAGATGGGGGACGAACGGAGGCATCGGGATCGTCGGCGTGGTCCTGGTCGTTGTGGTGCTCTTGTACCTGCTCGGCGGATTGCGTCTGAACATCTAGGGGTTGGATGAGAATGCCCCATCGCCAACAGACTGCAATCTAGTTTGGCCGTGACCGGTGCGTTCATCCTGGTTGGCTGATCGCACCGGTTGTCGAGTGATAGCAAACCTCGGAAGGAAGCTGCGTGGAGGGAGAATGACCTTCGACTACGATTTGTCCAACATGTCGGTGAGTGAAGCCAACCTGTGGATCTACCTGCACACGGATTCGATCAGCGCCGACATTCTGGCTCGTGGGGCCGGCCTCCCAGGCATTCATTCGATCAAAGCGGCGCGAGATGTCAGTGGTTACTGCCAAGCTGCCAAAGAAGCCAGCGGGATCGTTGGCGCGCGAAGTTATCCATTGATGCGGGACAACTAAGCTGGAAACGGTCTCGGGTGTGCGCTCTGAACCCAGCCTCCCGGAGGGCATTGCGAGTTTTACCCTTGGCGGAGGCGGATTCGCGTAACAACGGGCGTCCGAAGAACGCGAAACTCTCGCCTCGATCTCCTAACTGGGATCTGGCGCGAGGGGAGTTCAGGAGAGGAACACCATGGTCGCACGAGCGGCTCTCATGAAGGTGAAACCCGGGTCCACGGTGAACCTTGCCAGGGCTCTTGAGGAGGAAGTTGTCCCGCTGTTTCGAAAGCAAAAGGGTTTCCGGGGCTTTGCGGCTTTTGTTCTGCCGGCGGGAAAGGGAGCTCTGTCATTCAGCCTCTGGGATCAAAAGGCGAGTGCGGAAGCGGATGACCTAGCAAGGTCAAGAGCACTGATGGCATGGCGAGAGTGGTCATGGGAATTCCGATGGTTCAAGTCCAGAAGGTCCCGAACTCCACATCCGACACCATCGGACGGACGATGGGCAAGGTAAATTCGATTTCGTTTACGGGGCAGAAAAGAACGACCCAGGGAGGAAGTTCAAGTATGAATTGGGTCCCACGGTCTCAAATAATGATGTTGACAGCTCGATCATCTATGCTATAGTTATTTAGAAGCGGGAGTGTTTCCGCTCTTGCGGCCGCGGCAGTGGCGAGGAATGTCTGTTCCGCTGGCGCGGGAAGGGAAGGGCCGCGGAATCGGTTTGGGCGAGGGAGAGGCTGCCCGGACTGGAAAGTAATGAAGGATGTCTTGCCAAGGCGAAGGGCCGAGTCTCGTTGTGGTAGTGGTCGGCGACCGTCCCCAGGTGGTCCCCTGAAGGGGAGCCGAAGTCCGCTACCCGCAGGCGAGAGCGGCGGACGTATACTGAAATATGAAGGAACATCCCACGATGTTGATGAAAACAAAGCATATGGAAAATGGGATGTTGGAACATCCCACGATATTGATGAAAACACAGGGCTTATTTCTCTAATCCCACGATATTGATGAAAATAAACAGCTTATCTTGCTATTATAAACTGTAGTCCATAGATCTGCTTCGTTTCGTTTCACGCCTACGTGTCGATGGTATGTGAATGACCAACGCCCCCCAGGTAGTCACCGTTCGCGCCCGACCCAGATTGGGTGGGCACCGAGGTGTAAAGAATCATGACTGGCAGCTTCCGGCCACGATCTTGAAAAACGCTAGTTATCTGGCCTAGTGTGCCAAACCCTCGCTGATCTTCTCGTAGTCCCCGGTCTTGACTCGGATGAGCAATTTTGACCAGAGGTGTGAGCAACACTGGGCTGACGGCAAATTGCCCAAGGGGGTATAAAGAGTATGGCTCTTGGAGCCTGTTCGTTAGCAGACGCGGTTTGCTCGGCGAAAAGTGCCGTAGATGCCTGGCAGAAAGAACGCCTGGCCGGGCTTTAAGAAAGTCGGCCGACGATGAAGTGCAGCAGTTATTGCGTGAACCTTGCTCTGTTCTCGTTGGCGCTGCCGCTGATGACGGGTGCGCTGAACTCTGGACAGAAGCAGAGCGCCGAAAGTTACAGAGCGTCAGACGCGGCGTCGGGGTCGGCTGGGGAGCCAAAACAGAATTCGAACGGGATGTGTGCTCCCGGCGCCCATGCGGCGCCGACCGCTCTGGCGATGGAAACTACCGTGGCGTGCATGTCGCAGGCCGCCGTTCAAAATCAGACTCACGTTCGTTCTTACACGGTTACGCGGGAATACGAGCTTTTTGGCCAGAAACGGGATAAGGCCAGATCACGAGTGATTGCCGACGTAACCTTCCGTCCCCCTGACTCCAAAAACTATCGTATCCAAGCGACCGAGGGTAGTGTCATCGGAGAAAAGATTGTTCGACTCGTGCTGGAACGAGAGGCCGCCTTGGCAAAGAATGGTGGCGCGAGCGATATCTCCCGGGATAATTACGATTTTCAATTCGTGCGTGAAGAAGCTGCAAGTGGCCGGCGCTGTTACGTCCTTCAGCTCCTTCCTAAACGAAAGGACAAAAATCTGTTACACGGGACTATCTGGGTCGATGCGGAAACCTATTTGATCCGCCGCACCGAGGGAGAACCGCAGAAGAGCCCCTCGTGGTGGCTGCGTGACCTGCACATTGCGTTCGTTTACGCTCAGGTCGGTGAAATGTGGCTGCCGACTTCCTCCGAATTCACCGCCAAGGTGCGCCTGTTCGGGGTGTCGACCATGCTCGCTCACGACTTGGCATACAGCTACTCCCAACTTGCGGGGGCTGGGACGATCCCAGCGGCCCACAATACGCAACTGGCGCAACAGCGTCTAACCGGGGGCGGGCCTCCAGGCCAGCCGTCGAAAGCAGAACAAGGAGGATTGAATCATGTTAGTTCAAGTCTTGTTGGTTCTGATCGTGATTGGTGTTCTTCTCTGGCTCGTCAACAACTACATCCCGATGGCATCGTCCATTAAATCCATCTTGAATGCCGTCGTGGTGATCGGTGTGGTTTTATGGCTCCTGAATGTTTTTGGACTCTTGAGCAACCTCTCCCGGTTCCACTTGAAGGGTTGACCGCTGGCAGAAGGTCATTTGATCCATGGGAAAACAATCAGAGTATTGTTCAACGAGGCCAAAATACGCAGGATCATGTCTGGGCGCCAACGCCAGGGGTTGGCGCCTCCTGCGTCTGCGTGCGTTAGCGCTCTTCCTGGTTCTGCTGATGTCCAGCGGTAGCTCGTTCTCATACTCCGTCCTCACCCACGAGGAGATCGTGGACCTGCTCTGGAAAGATGAGATCCGGCCCCTCCTGCTCCAGCGATTTCCGGGGCTAACGGAGGACCAAATCACGGAGGCGCACGCCTATGCTTACGGCGGCGCCGTCATTCAGGACCTCGGCTACTATCCATTCGGCAGCAAGCAATTCAGCGATCTGGTACATTACGTTCGTAGCGGGGACTTCGTTCGTGAGCTGCTGCTTGAGAGTCAGGATGCTAACGAGTACGCGTTCGCCATGGGTGCTTTAGCACACTATGCGTCAGACATTGCCGGCCATCCGACCGTCAACTGGGCCGTCGCGGTCCAATATCCGAAGCTGCGAGCGAAGTTCGGCAACTCTGTCAAGTACGCGGACGACAAGACGGCGCATATCAGAACGGAATTCGGGTTCGACATGGTGCAGGTTGCGAAGAACCGTTATGCGTCGCAGCAATATCACGATTTCATCGGGTTTCAGGTGTCCAAGCCCCTGCTGGAGCGGGTCTTTCCGGTTGTCTACGGAGTGGAATTGAAAGATGTGCTTCCCCGCGAGGATCTCGCGATCGGCTCGTACCGTTACTCTGTCAGCCGGCTGATCCCGGAGATGACGCGGGTCGCGCTGCGGACCCATAAGAAAGACATGATGCGCGAAGAGCCCAGTTTCTCAAAACGGAAGTTCCTTTACCGTCTTTCGCGCTCCGATTATGAAAAAAATTGGGGAAAAGACTACACCAAGCCGGGATTCCTGACGCGCGTATTATCAGTGTTCTTGCGATACATGCCGAAAATTGGGCCTTTCAAAGCGCTGGCGTTCAATAACCCTACGGCGCAGACGGAGGACCAGTATTTCAAAAGCATCAACACCTCCGTCGATCAATACCGGGCCTTTCTGGAAGAAGGGCGAACGCACTTCCCCCAACTCGCCGATATTGATTTCGATACAGGCAAGAAGACCCAGGCGGCGGAATACACACTGACCGATGACGCGTATGCGAAGTTGCTGGTCAAGCTTTCAGAGCGACAGTTCGATCGGACGTCACCGGAGTTGCGCGAGAACATCCTAAACTTCTATTCGGACCTCTCCGCACCGATCCAGACGAAGAAGGACCCCGCTCGCTGGCAGGCCGTGCTGACTTCGCTCGATCAGTTGAAGGCAGTGACTCTGGTTCCGGCTCCCGCGGCGAGCCCTCCACCAGCCCAAGGGCCAGCCCTACCGCTAGTCCCCGTTGCGAGTGCTGGGAAACATTTCGATCGCGTATTGATTATCGTGCTGGAAAACCAGAACTACGTTTCTGCAATGAAAGATCCGTTTTTGGCTCAGTTAGCGCAGACGGGAGCTAGCTTCAGCAACTTTAAGGCCTTGAGTCACCCGTCTTATCCCAATTATCTGGCAATGGTTGCCGGCAGCTCGTTTGGCGTTCATAGCAATCAGCAGATCACCCTCCCCGACGACAGCAGCCATCGGACTATCGCTGATTTCCTGGATTGGAAGAACTACGCTGAGGATTATCCATCAGAACCCGAACCTTTTCTTGGTGACCGTGGGAAATACGCTAGAAAGCACGTCCCATTTTTGAGTTTTGCGAAAGTTCAACAAGAAAGCTTCGGCAACGTAGTATCCGTCGATACCCAGGACCCGCACAACAGATTTGTGGCTGACGTCGAAGGCTTCAGAAGCGACCCGAAAAAGCACCCTCTCCCTCGATATATGTTCTACAGCCCAAACGTGGATGATGACGGGCACGACCCAGTGTTGCGACCTCACGTGGGATTAAAGAAAGCTTCAAGTTGGTTGAACAGGTTCTTAAAGAATTCGCTTCCTCTAGACGAGAAGATGAAGGGAACTCTCATCGTTGTCACATTTGACGAGTCAGAAACTCTCGAAAGGACTAACCGGATCTATACCGTTTTCTTAGGGGACATGGTGAAGCCGGGGGAGATCACAAAAGCATATACTCATTACAGCGTCCTGAAGACGATTGAAGAGAACTTCGGATTGCTCCCACTCAATTCCGGCGATACTAGCGCCGAGTCAATTACTGAAGTTTGGAAATGATGTCATTGTCGCCGGGGATCCCGATCTGCCGGCACCCGAGCCTCTTTCGGGTTTCATCTATGAGCTGGACGGGCACTGAAGGTTGACCTCATGGGAGCATCGACGGCGCCGGAGAGTATAAAACTCGGTTGCGCTCTGCTCAAAGAGGCATGCTCGGCGTGGGTGGAAGACGACGCCTCAACCTTAGGGGCAGCGCTGGCGTTTTACACGATCTTTTCGCTTGCCCCCGTCCTGATTGTAACCATAGCCGTGGCGGGCCTGGCGTTCGGGCAGATAGCGGCGGAGGGTGAAATCCTCCAGCAACTCCAATCCATAGTGGGTGAGACGGGCGCCAGGGCCGTTCAAGCTCTGATCCTAAGCGTCAATCGGCCCACGCTCGGGGTCATCGCGAGTGTCATTGGCATCGGGACCGTATTGATCGGAGCGTCCGGCGCCTTTGTTGAGCTCCAAAGCGCGCTCGATAAGATATGGAAGATTAAGCGGAGATCGGAAAGTGTGTGGGTGGGCGTGATTCGCCAGCGGTTCTTCTCTTTTGGCCTGGTTCTGGGTACGGGCTTCCTGCTCATGGTGTCGCTCGTTTTAAGCGCCGCGCTGGGAGCTGTAGGAAGGTTCATGGGGCATCTGCTTCCTGGTCCCGTGGCTTTGCTGCAATCCGGCACTGCCCTTCTGTCGTTTGGCGTGATTACGCTGCTTCTGGCGATGATCTTCAAGTTTCTGCCCGACACGGAAATTGCCTGGAGCGATGTGTGGCTCGGTGCGATCGTGGCGTCATTGCTCTTTACGATCGGCAAGGCGTTGATTGCGGTGTATCTCGTCAGGTCCACCGTGGCGTCCGCGTACGGAGCGGCAGCATCGCTCGTTATTCTGCTCATATGGGTTTATTACTCGGCGCAGATTCTCCTTTTAGGCGCGGAAGTGACGCACGTTTACGCCAACCAACGCGGCTCGCGAGTCGAGCCTGTCTCTAGCCGAGGAACGCCAGGTCGAGAGGAGTTGGAGCTTTCTCTTCACTTCACCAAGGTCGAACTGTAATGGACCGTAATCTCCAAATCTGGTTCATGGTTCTGGTGGTGGTCACCACGCTATCGGTGGCGATGCAGGTCGCCGCACGGGTTGAGCGAATAAGCGAGTGTGTCGAGCATGGCGTCGTTCGGCCGCTCCGCGAAGCTCAAGCCATCTCGGCCGCCCCGCGTGCCGCCCTGAGCGTCTTCTTTCGCCGCGGCAGCGCAACGGAAACCCGGTAGACACCGAGGTGGCCCTTTCCGGTGATCCCTCATCTTTCTTCTTGCCTTGAATTCGTCCGCTGTTTTCACAAACTCGGTGGTTCGCGTCGCAACCCGAGCACCGAATTCCTTGGCGCCAGAAGATAACTGTTGTCGACTTGGTGGTCGGCGGCTAGCATGGACGGCTTATGGGAAACCCAAGATCGGTTTCGGCGGCATAACTAATCGGTTGGCGGGAGTGGAGTCATGCTCGGACTGGATCGTCGCACCGCGAGTTACACCTGGACAGTGGTCTTTATTCTCCTCCTGCTGAGAGTGGTTTATCTCATTCGAGAGACCCTGTTCATCTTTGTCGTGGCGCTGTTGTTCGCCTACCTCCTATGGCCGCTGGTGAAGTTTCTCGATCGCTGGCTTCCGGGACGGTCCAAGGCGCTCGCTCTCGGTATCGTCTACTTGTCGCTGATCGGATTGCTCATTGTCGTTGGAATTGCCGTTGGCTCTCGAGTCGTGCTCCAGGCCAACGCCCTGGCAGCAAGAGTTCCCGAACTGCTTTCCAAACTCGAACAACCGGCCGCAGCCACCGCCCCGCCGTCCATTCCGACGGTGAAGGCTACTGTCGTCTCAGCTCTGCGGAAGCAACTCGTTGAGCATTCGCGGGACCTTCTTTCACTCTTGCCCAATGCGGCCTTGAGTGTTCTGTCGCATGCCGGAAGTCTTATTTTTGTTGTCCTGGTGCCGATCCTCAGCTTTTTCTTCTTGAAAGACGGCCGGGTGATCCGTAGCTCCGTGTTGGGCGCCCTTGCCGAGGGATCCCGGCGCGACATGATCAATGAAATCGCGGCCGACCTGCATCTGTTGCTTGCTCAATACATGCGAGCTCTGGTGCTGCTGGCAGCGGCGGTGTTTTTGGCCTACGGTGTGTTCTTCCCTCTGCTCGGCGTTCCTTACGGAATCCTGTTGGCGGCCATCGCCTTTCCTCTCGAGTTCCTTCCCATGGTGGGGCCCCTGGCAGGATCGGTCATCATCTTGTTGGTCGCAGGCTTGAGCGGCTTTCATCATCTGCTTTTGCTTCTCGCCTTCCTGGCCGCGTTCCGCGTTTTCCAGGATTATGTCTTGGCGCCGCGGTTGCTCAGTTCCGGCATGGAACTCCACCCCTTGGTCATCATCTTCGGAGTCCTCGCCGGCGGCTATATCGCAGGTATCGCCGGCAGTTTCTTGTCGGTACCGATCTTGGCGACGCTGCGCATCGTTTATCGCCAATTGCAAAAGAGGCCGCTGGGCTCCCGCCTCCGCAGTCCGGAGACCGGAACGGCTTAGCGATCGCCCATCTTGAATCTCGAATCTTGAATCCTCAATATCCCCACGTCCGCCTGCAGCAGCCGAACCCATTTCCCCCTCACCCACGGCTGCGACCGACCCAAGGCGGGAGATGGCCATGCGTGACTGGGGGAAAGTCTCGCTAAGCCGAGCGCCCGGACAAGTCCCGGACAAGGGGCTTGGTCGCTGACCGACTGTATCTCGTTCGTCGTCATGCGACAGCAAGGCATCACCTAAGCTCTTACCGGCGACCATCACTTCCAACAGGCGGGCTTCACGGAGTCGGGAAGGACCGAGGGACGAAGTGGCCAGTGAGGAGTGACGAGTGGCGAGGGATTGACTTTCCCGGAACCAATCAAGTAAAGGTTCACGTCCCGCTCCGGCAAATCCGGAGCGTAATACTGCGCGGACACCAGTTCTACATCAGCTCATACAGGACGTTCTGGTTCGGTTCACTGATGTCCACTATCACTGAATTTAGTTCCGAGCGCTGGATCGCTACCTGAACCTTCCCCCAAAAGTCGTACCCGGATCCTTTCATATCGTCGGCTCGGATGCATGAGAGCTGGACCGACTGCCCGACCGTTTCCTGTACGACCTGAAAAACATCGAATCTCGAACTAAACGGCATAGCCATGAACGCATAGGGCTTTACCGCCGGTAGCTCTCAGGACCGCTTCCCACATCGGCGCAATTATCTGCGAATGGCGTTGCACAGCTCCCTCTACTGGATCGACCTGTGTCCCGATTCCATAGTACGCTCCCAAGGCGGTGAGCATACACCAGTCAGGCTCACTTTGAATGCGCCAGATTGGACGAACGAAGTGGCCAGTGATGAGCAAGAAAAATCGTCGCGTCCGGCAACGAAACCAGCCGAGCCGGCGAGCATTGGCGGGCGCGAAAAGCCGCGGACCTGCGGGTCAGGTCCACGCTACGCTTGCTGATAGTATAATAACAAAGACGATGAAAGACCCTATAGTCGGCAAGCTCGTTCGGACAAGCCGGCTCGCGTTGTGCTAGGCCTCCACAGGATGTTGGTTTCCGACCGACGACCAAGCGCGGTTCAAGAGCCATCAGCAGGCAGTGTTTCAGTTCGGCGCAGAATGTCACCTTTTAGAAGTTCACCCCGGGCGAGCAATTCGGCCGCACCAAGGATTGGCTTGGACCTATCCCCACGACTCTATTCTGCATCGGTGTTGCTTGCCTCCGACTTTGATTCCTTCAGGCAGCAAGAGTCGACGTTCGTCATCTTAAACCTGTTCGTACTGGCTACCCTCCTTCTTATTCACACCGTGTTCTCGTCACACTGGGGGAACCCGTCGGCAGCCCTGATTACCATCCTGGCAGGGGCGTTCCTGGCGCAGGGCGGCGAGTTGTTCTGGCTGTTTGGGCGGAAGCGGCCCCTGGGCGCAGGGGGCATTGCGCTGCTAACGTGGTCCTCGATCTGCTTTAACATCCTCCTGGCGCTGGTGCTGGGCGAAGTCACCAGTCGAGAGGACACCCAGTATTTCATCCTAATGGTGGTGCCCATCCTTGTGGCCGCATTCCGGCTGAGCTTGCTGCCGACGCTGGCGGTCGTCGGGACCGTGGATTTCATCAACTTCTTCTGGATCTGGCAATACGGGCAGCACCATCCCGGGGCGCCGGTGAGTGAGTACTTCGAGACTGGAACCGTCTCGCTGATCTACACCGTGGTCGGAGTGCTGGTATGGCTGCTGGTGAATCACCTCCATCAGAAGGAACTCCGGCTATCGCAGAGCCTGTCGGATCTGAACCGTACCAAGGAGTTGCTGCTGCGAGAGGAGAGGCTCGCGGCCGTCGGGCGTCTCGCGAGCGCCATTGCCCACGAGATCCGAAATCCTGTATCTGCCATTGTGAGCGCACTGTCAACAGCGAGCCGCGGTAATCTGGAGAAGGCGGAACGGGAGGAGATGTTTGACATCGCCGCCAAAGAGGCGGAACGGCTCGAGAAGTTGACTACCGACTTCCTTGCCTACGCGCGGCCCCGCGGGCCCCAGAAGGCACCGTGCTCCGTCGATGACGCGCTCGGTTACGTGGCTGATGTCTGCCGCCCCCGCGCGAGTGAGCGTAGCGTGACGATCCGATCCGAGGCGCCCGGCGAGCTCGTCACGGAGATGGATGCCGGTCAGGTGCAGCAGGCGTTGGTGAACTTGGTGATGAACGCTGTGGAGGCCTCATCACCCGGCGGCAGCGTGGGGATGCGGGCGGGGACGGACGGCAACGGTTCGATCCGTATCGACGTAGAGGACGCCGCCGATGCTATCCCACCCGAGGCGGTGGCGCGGATCTTCGAGCCTTTCTTCTCTACCAAGCCGCAGGGAACGGGGCTCGGTCTCGCCATCGCCCGCAACATCGCCCGCGCGCATGGGGGCGACCTGGTCCTTTCGGTGAATGAGCCGGGGCGAGTGTGCTTCTCGATGACATTTCCGAAGTCTGGATGAAGATTTGGGCGGTGCCGAAATCGAGGTCCTGCTTTCTCACTTGCAAGAGGTCCAATGGGTAGAGTTCTGATTGTGGACGATGAGCCGCATACGCGCCGCGTGCTGGCGCTCAACCTCCGGGGAGACGGCCACGAAGTCTCGGAGTGCGCAGGAGTGCAGGCGGCGCGAAAGAGCATTTTGGGGGAAGAGTTTGATGTGATTCTTACCGACCAGAAGATGCCCGACGGGGATGGCCTGCAAGTGTTGGCGGCGGCGATCGAGGCAGACCCGACTGTCTCAGTGGTGGTCATCACCGCCTTTGCCACGGTGGAGCTGGCGGTGGAGAGTATGCGGCAAGGGGCTTTTGATTTCATTACCAAGCCCTTCCAGCCCGAGGTGGCACGCGCCGCCGTGCGCCGCGCCTGCGAGCGCACCAAGCTCCGGCGCGAAAATGACCTCCTCAAGAATACGGTCGGGCGCCTGGAGGGTTCCTCGGAAATCTTTGGCACAAGCGCGGCCATGCAGACCGTGCGCGAGTTAATCGGGCGAGTGGGACCGACCGGCGCTACCGTCCTGATTACCGGGGAGACGGGTACGGGAAAAGAACTGGTGGCGCGTGCCGTCCACAGGAGCAGCCTGCGGGCCTCCAAGCCCTTCGTGGCGGTAAACTGCGCGGCCTTTACGGAGACGCTGCTCGAAAGCGAGCTCTTTGGCCACGAGAAAGGAGCCTTCACCGGCGCCGACCGCAGCCGCCAAGGGCTTTTCGAAGCCGCCCACGAAGGAACCCTCTTTCTCGACGAAGTGGCGGAGATGTCGGCGGCGGCGCAGGCGAAGCTGCTGCGCGTTCTGACGGACGGCCAAGTGCTGCGAATCGGGACCACCCAGCCGAGGAAGGTGGACGTCCGCCTGTTGGCGGCGACCCACCGTGACTTGCAGCAGCGCGTGCGCGAAGGGCTGTTCCGCGAGGACCTCTATTACCGGCTGGCGGTAGTGCCCATAGCAATTCCGCCGTTGCGCGAGAGGCGGGAGGATGTCCCCGTGCTCTGCGAACTCCTTCTGCGGCAAGTGGCGCTCGAACTCAAGCTCCCGAGGCGGGTCCTTAGCGCCGAAGCGCTCGAGAAACTGAAACGCTACGATTTCCCGGGGAACGTGCGCGAGTTGCGGAATCTGATCGAGCGGGCATCGATTCTCTCCGGCGCCGGCGACCTCGGAGCGGAGAGCTTCCCGGTGTCCTTGCTACCAGGCCGACCCCCGATGCCCGGTTCGCCGGGGCTGGCGGACTACCAGAAATCCCTTGCCGACGTCCTGCCGGAGGTCGACGACCTCCGCAGCTTCATGGCGGAGGTGGAGCGGGAGCTTATCATCCGGACCTTGAAGGCCACCGACGGTGCGCAGGCCGAAGCTGCCAGGCGGCTGGGGCTCTCACGTAGCGATCTCGGCTACAAGGTAGCGAAGTATGGGATCAAGAATCCGGAAGGCTGAGGCCCGGAGATGGGACGAGCAATGGCCCAGGGGCAGTTCAGCCACTAGCGACGATGGACCATTTCATGAAGTCCCGTCAGGCCCCGTCTTGAAATCGGATTCAGTATTTCCATTTTCGCACCTGTGGGCCCGAGATCTAATCGCTCGAAGCCTGCCCAGTGCGACGCAGTTCATCGAACCAGTTGAGAATGACGTTGATTTGCGTGGGCCAGGAGCCAGGGTCGCGGTGCACCATGAGGAAGTGCTTACCGTCGGGTGAAATGTCAAACTCGGAACGGAAGCCAAGATCGTTGCTGGTGAAAAGGCGACGCTCGCGGCTTACTGTGAAGGCTGGCGCTGTTCTCACCTCGACCGCCATCATGGCCTCTCCCTGGCGGAAGAAAAGCTCCTTCCCATCTACAGACCAAACTGGATTCGTTCCACCTTCGGTCGAAATCGGAACTTTGTCTCCAGGGCCCGGATAGGGCTGTACGTAGACCTCGCGCCGCCCCGATTCGTCGGACGTATAGGCGATGAACCGGCCGTCAGGCGAGAACCGGCAGGACGATTCACTAAACCGCGTGACCAGGAAAGGAGACGCTCTGCCATCCGGCGTAAGTGTCCAGAGGTCACTGCCCGTGGCCGGTTGGACGTCCACGAACCCCACGGTTCCGTCGGGCGCCGCTGAGAAGGCGACCTGCGTGGATGGCCTCTTCAGCAGGCGTCGCGCGATCGACGTGCCGCCGGCCGGTTGGGAGTAGAGGTCGAGGTCTCCATCCCGGTTGGAGCTGTACACGCCTCACGCTCGAAACGCGCCATGCTCTTCGCGTCGCTTGCTACCGCATCCGGCAGCACCTTGAGCGCGACGTCCCTGGTCAGGCGGGAATCGTGCGCGCGATAGACGACACCCATTCCTCCTTCCCCGATCTTTTCCCGTATCCGGTAGTGACCAAGCGATTGGCCGATCATAGAAGGCCATTAAGAGCCGCGAGCCCGGCAGGGGGCCTCCATCCGGCACACCGGATCCTCACTCGAGAATCCACCTTCAGGGTAACTCCCATGGCTCAGGTGGACTTGTGCTGCCGATCACGGAACCTCGAATCCCGTAAGGTTCCCATATTGGGGGTTTCCCGAGGTGAACCCAAGGTCTGAGGGAGGAGAGGGCAGCCATTTCGGGACTGCCCCCCGGGGAAGCGCGACCGCTCATCACTCGGCCGTCACCGGTGTCGGCGTGGGCTCTCGAAAAACCAGCCTTTCCTTCGCGCCCTCAAGCCGAATCTGGTTGATGACACGTCCACTATCAAGAACCTCGTAGTGCACCTCGGTCTGGGGCGACTCGTCGGATTCCGCAACCAGCGTTATCGGAACCCGCACCACCAGATCCCTCCCTTTGTAAAAGGCCGCCTCCGTGGTGCTCTGGTTCTTGATCACCTCGAGGCGATAGGTGCCCGGCTGCACCTCGGGACCGTTTCCGAGCCTTGCACCTTTGCCAATTGTTACTGTGTGAGCCAAGCCCAGGCTGGCAGCGAAAAGCACAAAAACGACGGCAGCTAGTAACATGCGGTATATCATTCTGTGGTTCATCGGTATCACCCTCCTTGGTGACTCTTCTCCAGCAATTCCGGTTTTTGTCGGTTAACTTGAAACAGGAAGAAACACACCTTCCCCTTGATTCACGCCGATAGTGCCTTCTGAGCCTCGGGCGCGGATTTGAGCGCGCCAAACGGGACTTTATCTCCATAGGCAGTAAAAGTCGCACCCGCCCCGGGGCGGACACTCCCCGGGGCGTCGTCTATGGCACGTTACTCATCTGCTTTCCGCCGTCACTTATGCATTCCCATGAAGGCGAAGAAGTAGACGATTGCGCCGAGCGCACAAATGGCCACGGCGAAAATGACCACCTTGATGTAAGTAGTTTTCGCGTTGGCTTCCTTCTTGATTTCCCCGTCGATCGTTTCAAACATGGCATCCTCTTTCTCCCTCCGTAGAGGGTAGGGCGTGGTAGGCCAAAACTTGACGCCCATAGTCCCACTAAACCGACAACCGAAGCCTTAGCCGGACTCCGGTCGGCTGTCCAAAGTCGAGTCTTACCTGCTCTATTCATCTCCGTCGTGCCCCTTTGCCGTCGGCGCCAGGGGAGCCAAGGGCGTGAACGCAAACCCCGTGGCCGCCATGTAGCCTCCCATCTCCCCCTGCGCGTGTACCTTCCCAACTCCGGACCCCGGCCAACTTAAGCAACAGTTCCCCGCAACAGTGCTCAAAGCACGGCCGCCAACCCTAACAACGATTCCACTTCCCCCGCCCACCCCGAAATCTGCCCAGGGGAAGCGCCAGCGCGCTCACTCGCGGCTAGCCACCGCACCCACCGCTGAGGCAGACAGCGATCATGATCACGAAGAACGCTCCGATGCCGGCCAGCCCGTAAGCCACGCCCCTCCCGATTTTTTTCCCGGTCGTCCCCTCGACCTGTTTGAAGGACTTCACTTCCGTGAAGGCGAGTTTCTGGGTCTCGACCTTGGTGCCCTGCGCCGTCTGCAGAGCGAAGCCCTCGTTGGTAACCTCCCCAAGCCTCCCTCTGAGCTTGTGCTTGTTCATGAGGCGTACTTCAATCATCGTTCCGGGTGAAACTTCCAGAATGCGCTCCTGCAAAGTTGGTTTCTTAGTTGTTTCCTGTTCGGCGCGGACTCTGGCCTCTAAGACGGAGCTGCCGAACAGAGCCCACACTAGCATCAACGCAATTAAAATAGGTCTCTCATGGCACCACCTCCACGTCTTAAGCTCATGCTTCTTACGCGAGCATCTTGTTTGGCGGGACAGACACCTGGCTTTTAATATGTCGGCAGCGGACTCCTCATTGCAGGAACCCGCCGCCGTCCCGCTCTTGCACAATTACTTCTCAATGACATCAGGGAAGCGAGCCTTGCGTCACCCTGCGGCCCAAGGCCGCTGCTGTGGCGATCCCCCACGGCGCGGCGGCTAATGAGATCCACTACGCTCGACCTTCTGGGCACGGTAGATCGTCCGACTCCCGGGGATCGCGCCCAAGGCAACCCCGCCGCCGAACCCGGCCGCAATCACCGCCACACAGGCGCCGCAGCCGTTACCTTCGTTGCTGTTGGCCGCGAGGCCTACCGCGCCTACTGCCAAGCCGACCCCGCCAAGAATGCCCGCTCCCAACGCCACGTTGCGCGTGCGATGGGAAGTGTCCCGGACGCTGACCCGCACCACGTTGGCGCGCGCGACGGATTCCTCGCGCTTGCCGGCCGCGAGCGAGATCGCTTCATCAGTAACGGAAACGAAGGTGCCTTTGACCGTCTTCATGCTCGAGTCCACTACCTCGATCCTCTGCCCTTGGCGCAATTGCTTGAGATTGTCCCAGTTATCCTGAGGAGATTGGGCGAAACCGAATCCAGCGACCAAGAGCAACAGCGACAGCGTCACACTCACTCTCTTCATGACTACCCCCTATTGTCGCCATCAAATCCGCCCCTCTTGCGCGTACCAACGCTCGCAGACATCAACCAGCGATGTCTGGTTCACCCGTGCGCGCGATCAACGCGTACCGAAGACAATGCCGGCCCGAAAGCCCACCAGGTGCACGGCTTCTCCCGACTCCGGCGACCAGATGTGGTCGCGGAACTCAAGTCGCAGGCCGAATCGGCGTCGCACCCAATAGTTCATTCCGCCACCGTAGTGAATTGCTATTCCCCCGCCTCTCGCGAAGAGTAGAGAGGCTCCGCCGTCCACGAAAGGATCAAATCTGCTCCGAGAGCTCTTGGACAGGAAATGAAAGGCGGGCGTCACCGACGCCAATCCACTGGTTATGGCGTACTGGTTTGTGGTGGGCTTGAGAACGCCGATTTCGCCGCCCAAGGCGAGCCGCTCGGTGAGACGGGTCTCACCCCCTCCTCCCACATGCACGAAGTCCCCGTTCCAGCGTGTGTAGGCGCTCTTGGGCACAACTACCGGTCCGCTAAACACGTACACATAGCTGCTCGACATCTGTGGAGATTGGGCCACGCCGAATCCAGAAACCAAAAGCAGCAGCAACGGGGCTACACTCGCTCTCTTCATGGCTACCTCACATTGGCGAGCATTTCGGGACGAACGCGATTCGGCTGGTTGGGTAGCACGTCAGGCTCCAAACGAGTTTTCTCGTTAACTCCTTAAACCCAGCGGTCTTGTCTACAGCGCCGAGAAGAGCCGCAGCATAGACGCCTGAATCCGCTGACAGTGGAGCCTTGCGCTGACGCCGGCGGCTCCGGCCCAAGTTTGCTCGCGGATCTCATCGTTCAGACCCTCGACGAGGCTGCTTTGCGTTCGTTCTCTATTCGAGAGCGTGCTGGCACGATGAAACGAAGAGCGGTGGCTGCCGGCCTTTTGCAAGTATCCTCTCTTCCCACGGTGACAGGGCGGGGCGTCACGCCGAACGCCCGTGGTCCCGTCGGCGAGCAAGCGCGAGGCTTGGCCAGGCTGGAGTTGGCTGTTGGTTGTCCGCTCCCGAGCGTTACCGGGTAGCTCTATTGATCTCTGTCTTGAGCCTCAACCTGCCAGCCTCGCCGCTCGCTTGCTGCTTTACCCCCTAAACCGTATACACGAAATCGCGCCACGCGCTCGGTTGCGAGGGCAAATGACCGCCCGAGCTGTCGAGCGCAGTCACGCGGCAACGGCCCGGCTGTGCGCCGACAAAGTTGAACTTGTAGGCCGTGCCGGCGATCACCTCGTTGTATTCCCCTGACCAGACCGTGCCCTGCTGAGTCAGGTAGGCGTACTGCACCTCGACTCGGTACTGGGTGGCGCTGGTGACCGGCCGCCAGGTCACAGTAGTTGATCGAGGGAAGTTTGAAAAAGTTTGGCCTTCTTGCGGCGTCAGCAGCGCTGGTGTCGCAAGGGCAGGCTTGGCAGAAACCGTCAGGTCAAATATCCACCAAGGGCTGGGTGGCGATGGTTGATGGGCGCCGGACTGATCGAAAGCCGTCACACGCCAGCGGCCTGGCTGCGAACCGACAAAGACGAAGGTGAGCTTGGTGCTTGCTACGTTCGTCCGCTCGGCCCAACCCCAGGTGGTCGTTGGCCCGATGGGTCCGGGGTTTGTGTATTGAGCCTCGACGAGGTAGCTGGTCGCCCCCGCTACCGGCTTCCACTCTAGCGTGATTTTGTTGTTGGGATCCGAAAGGTGCTGTCCATTCGGCGGCGACACCAGCGTTGGCGATGGCAGGGCGGGGTTTAACGCCGTCAGGCCCGTGGTGGCAGTCTCAACCGGAGCTCCGCTGCCCTCAGCACCGCTGGAGGAGCTTCCAAAGATCGCCACCAGGATGCTGATGATGTCTCCCAAATGGCTGTAGACCCACGGCAAGAACGTATTGACAGGTGTTTCTCCAACCCAGACGTCGATTGTGTCGGTCTTCAAATAAATGTTGGGATCGGCCTGATAATGGACCGTGTCCCAGCGGTCCGATTTCCCGATCCAGGTGCCGTCGACGCCATACGGTCCTGCGACGGCGCTATAGATCGAGTTTCCCTTGATGTCCTTGAAGTTCGCGAACGCGGTGCCGTGAAAGCCTATGGCCTTCATGTGGTTAAAGGTGTGCGTTTCAAAGGTGATGCTTCCACCTTCATCGATCGTGCAGGTTGCGCTCATGTAGAACGCCTTTTCAAGAATTACGTCGCGGCCGGTACTACCGGTTTTCGGTGTCATTGTGTTCTCCTTTGACTTACCAGAATTGACTTCACGAACGTGACCCGTTCGCGGGGGCAAGGTGGCGGCCTTGACATCCGGAGCGGATCGCTCGTTCGTCATCTTGCTTTTGCTACGACCTAACCCTGCCCCCGGGCTGCGAACGCACAGCGCTTGATCAACAACCCTGCTCGCGCCGCGCTCAGGTGGTTCAGTACGGCCGATGCGGCAGTAGACTGGCTCTTGCCGATTCGCCCGAGCCTATCAGGACCGAAGGAATCTCACGCAGCCGCCGCAGAAGCCACTCCTATCTCCCCGGCGGGAATCGCCTTGGGTAGCGCCACCTCTAATACGCCGTCCTTGAGGCTTGCGGTCGCTCGCTCGGGATCCACGGCGCCCGGCAGCTCGACGGCACGCAGCATGCGGTCCGTGCATCGGTCGGAGTAGAGCAGCGTTTCCGTCTTGTTCTCTTCCTTACCCCCAGGGGTTCCGACAATGATGAGACGCCGAGGCTCGACGCTCACCTCGATTTCACTGGCCTTGAAACCCGGCACTTCAGCGCGCACGCTCATCTCGTTGTCAGACTCTGCGATGTCAAGATGAATGCGGTGCACAAGTTCGGACTCGGCTTGGAGCCAGTCCTCGAGGTCCCGCCCAGGCAATCGTCCGTTGCTCTCGAAAATCGCGTAAGCGCGGTGCTCGACCGAGTCGTAGATCTCTCGAATACGCTCCGGGATGTCCGCTAGGGCGCCCACTGGCCCGGTTTCTTTCAAACGCTTTATCGTTACCGCTGTTTGCTCTGGCATTGGTTTGCTCCTTTCGGTGAAGTGATTCGTGCTGTTGAATGGACGCACGCCGGCCGCGCGCTCGCTTGGGCCAGTCGCCCAACTTGGAGGGCGGGTCCGGCCTGGGTTGAGCCGCTGTGGTCGAGGGCCATGGTGCTCGAAGCCACGGGCGCTCTCACGCCAAACTCGTGGACCAGACGCCCACCGCGCCGGGCGGTGTTGACGAGGAAGAGCGCCCCAGTGGCGTAAAAGACCAGGAAGGCGGCCAGCAGAGCTGTGTTCACCCGGCGATCCAGTTGGAGCGACCCGGAGACGGAGAGCAGGGCCGCAAAAGCCACAGTGAGTAGGGAGAACAACACTAGGGTGGTCCCTGCCAGGTCTTGGTGCTCCGCCAGGGTTGACTTGATCGCGGGGGTCGAGCCAGCGATTTGGTGGCCGGCTGCCTCGCCCGTCCCCACGGCCAAGAACATCGATGCTGTGCCGAGGACCATGAGGATCAAGGCCGAAACAAGGAAAGCCCTTCCTTTCGGCGGCGAGATCACGGCCCCCACGACCACGAACAAAGGGGCAATGAGTAGCAACGCGATCGGGAAATGGATGATCAGTGGATGCAATGCATTCCAGCTTGAGATTGAAAGAGAATGCATCATGGCGGCTTCTCATTTCTGCTGACTCCGGTTAAGCCTCACCGAGTCCTGTGCATTCGAAGAATCGCGATTCTGCTATGGAAACTCCCTTTGCCTGGCTACGCTCGGTTACCCGCGGCGGGCGCTCCATCGGCCATAGATACCCCTTGATGACGCGTATCCAATCCGACGGATTGGCCCCCTTCTCGAAATAGTCGGTCGCGCCCAATTCCATAGCCTTGAGGTATACACCCATGTCGGCGTAATTCGCGAGAACCAAGACGGGAGTGTCCCGCCCGCCCCGCCTCGCGCTTTCCAGGACACACTGCCCCTCGAACATGGGCCCGCCCTGATTCAGCACCACAAGATCAAAATCGTCGTGATCCAGCAGGCGGGCGGCCGCCGCGTACGAGTCACAAGTCACAACCTGATAGCCTTGCTGTTGAAGAATCATGGAATGAAATTGCAGGTCCCGGACGGCATCATCCACTAAGAGGATCTTACCTTCGAACAAACTAGGAATTCGTTCGGGCTTCCGGTCGTTCGTCGTTTTGGGTTGCATGGTTCTTCTCCTTGGCTTCCAGGGCCGATCTGACACCGAAGGTCCAAGCGAAGAGAGACTGTGAGGCGACTTCAATGTGAATCCGGCCGCCTCACAGCTCTCCGCCGGGAGGAACGGGAAGGGATCTCAGTTCTCAGCAACCTGCAACTTCTCCCCCAGGCGATCGAATGCCGCCTTGTGTCTTTCGTAATCCACGTAGTCGGAAATCAGCGCTGCCAGTTCCTTGGCCAGATCGTAATTCTCCACCGCATAATCCTTGTACTCAGCGCTGAAGCGGATGAGGTGCTTCTTCTCTTTGAGCTGTTCGATGGCCGATTGCGTATTCGAGGCCAACTCCTTCAGCAAGGGCGTGATCTGGTCAATCGCCTGTTGCTGCCACGGCGCTGCTGTATCCCGTGCCTCGTGAAGGTCGGCGAGGATTTCGCCAGACTTGTTCACGTGCTCCCTGATGAGCGAGATCTGCCTAGTGTGGGTTTCCCAACTCAGGTCTGATCTCGTGAAAGTCTCGAGTTGTTCAGCGTCCCGTTCCAGTTCATGCGCCTCAGTCTTCGCTTCTGAGAAGAGTTTGGAGACTTGCTCGGAGTCCCCGCCTGACGTATCGGCAGCTTTGGCGGCGGGCGACATCGTAAGGTAGCCCGCGACCAGAAGCGCCAGAATCAAGAGATAAGGTGTTTCTTTCTGATTGTTCATGGGCCTCTCAAAACCTCCTATTCGCTTTGTGTGATCGCGCAGCAGACGTCGCTCGCGAAGTGGGCGCGCTGGCTGTTGCGTCTCGCTTCCCACGCCCACCCTAAAGCATCCTCCGTTCCATTCTCCGGATTCCGCGCAACTGACTCAGAGAGCTTCCAGTTGCGTGAAATGCACCGGCTGGCACTCCGTCAGGGCGTCAAAGGCTTTGAACAAAAAGGCTCTGAATTGTCCAAAGACTCGGACAGCTTCTTTCTAGCACCAGACAAGCGCCACTGATTTCAAAGGGACTATTCCCTTGCAGTTTGGAAGGGCGGCTGAGTACCTCGGGCTGGGCCGGCGGAGACGTGGGCGGAAGGTAGTCCGCAGATGGACTCTCCCGTCCGTGCCTTTTGGTTGGTCAGGGATCTCATCGAGGCGGCGAAGCGCGAGCCCCAACGGGAGGGCTCCGCCACTGTCTTGTCGGATTGGGCACCGAAACGGTGCGGCGGGGGGGATACCCCCCGCCACGGCGGGGAAAAAAGAACCCACATCAGTTTTCCACGCGCAGGTTATTCGCCAGAGAGAAATACGTGGCCGCAAACCTCGCATCGCTTTCCGCCTTTGCCTTGTCAAGTGCGGAGTTCACTACGCCCTCCAGGGTCACGTTACCGTTCTTGATCACAATGTGGATCGACGGCAGCGCGGTGGTGGCGTAGTGGATGAAGAACGGGTCGTTGTAGATCGCACGAGCGATGGCCAGCCGCAACTGGTCGTCATAAGTCGAGACGGGAAGAACCTCAAGGTCGTTCTGGACTTGGGTCACACCCTTGACGTTAGCCAGGAAGTTGCCGATGTCAGATTTCTTGAAGGGATCCGTTACCTGGCCCCCAACTGTCAGCACGCCGTTTTCGGCCCGCAGTTCGAGATTATCGAAGATGCTGTAAAACGGATAGGTGACGATCTCCTTGCGTGCCTTTTCGACGATCTGTTGGTCGGTCACATCCTCGGCCTGCACCGTGATCTGCCCGATGACTTGAACGACATCGTCAACTTTCTGCGCGGCCCGCTCGGCCGCCTGCTTCACACCCACACTATCGACGGTCCCGGTGAGCATCGCAATGCCATTGCTAAACGCTACCCGTACGTTGCCGTGTTGCGGAACCTTGGCGTGATAAAGCTTGTTCTGAATTTCGGCCACGATCTGAGCGTCAGTTGCGCGCTCGTCGGCCACTAGCGCTTGGCCGCCAGCTAATGCGAAAACGAAGGGAAGAACGAACAGAGATAGCTTACGCATACAGAGTATCCTCCTGGGAGGCTTTCGCTTCGAACGGGCCAGCCTTGAATCCTGCCGTCCCCGTTTCTGTTTTGCCTCCGGCACACCTAATCGCAATCGTGCGACCGTAGTCGCACGAGTCTGAATACATCTGAATACAGATGAATTAAGTGCGGGGAATACGGCCGTCGCGAGGAAAGATGTGCGACTATTTGGACGCCGGGGCGCCGGATGTCTAAGGTTTTTGACGCAGGCTGAGCGCACGGTGTACCGGTATCCGACTCGGTTGGGCCGCAGAGGCGACAGACTCCTTTTGCTTAACGAGCAGAAATCGGATGCCGGGAGGACGGAGGCAGGGTTGCTCTTGTTCGAAATGTCCGCGCTGACCTTCCGTCGGCAATTCCCGCCGTGCGGCGGACCTGCAAACCAAGCTTCCCATCGAACAGAAACGGGGAAGCCCTCGCTCTGCAGCGATCGGCCTTTGCCAACGGGATCACCACATCAGCCGGCAGACTCATTAGAACCGCTGGGAGACTCCGGAAACGTGACGAGTCGCGCCTGCAGCAGCATACTGTGCCTTTACGGGCGCGGCAACTGAAGGTGGGTTCTCGCGCGCCGGCGCCGTGCTTTCGGTACTCCACCTTGCCTTCCATCCGTACAGCTCCTCTTTGAGAATGTCGAACAGAACGAGCGCGATGGACAGAACGACCGGGCCCACCAACAGCCCGATGAGGCCGAACGCCTGAACGCCACCGAGGATGGCAAAGAAGAGATAAATCGCACTCAGCCTGGCCCGCTGGCCGACAAAACAGAGGCGGAGGACATTATCAACCGGGTGAATGATAGCGACACCCAACGCGGTGAGGATCAGGGCTTTCGCCCAGTGCCCGCCGGTCCAAAGGATAATGGCGGCCGGCACCAGTACTCCTGCGGTTCCGACTACGGGGATCACCGAGAGGAAAACGGTCGTCAAACCCCAGAGCACGGGTGATGGCAGGCCCAGCAGGCAGAAGGCGACTCCCATCAAGAGCCCTTGGAGTGCACCAATGGCTAGGATTTCCTGACCCAACGTTTCACACGGGCGTGAAGCGGGTAGAAAACAACGGCAATAACCAGCGCAAATAGCATCGGCTTCAGAAATGGTTTCATGATGACCAAGCCGAAACCGAGGGCAAGTGCGGTGACGGACAGGAGAAATGTCATTGAAACCCGCTCTTTAGTCACAACCCACCTCAGCCCATTCCGAGCAGTACCTGAAAATCTCCATCACGTCGCCGGCTCCGTGATTTCCTCGGTCAATTTCATGGTCGGTCGATGCCGAGTTCTTACAGAGTCACCCCGACTGCTTTGAAGAAATCGGCGCGCGGGCCGGGCCTCAGCGAGCTTCTCGCTAAGCCTCAGCCGTGCGCGGTGGAGTTGCGATTTCAGAGTCCCCACCGGCAGTTCTAAAGCTTCAGCCGCTTCTCTGATGCTCATCCCTTGAAGATCGCAGAGCCACAGAGCTTGACGGTATGCCGCAGGCAAGCTCTGCAACGTCTCTTCAAGCATTTGAAGCCGCTCCTGCCGCGCGTATATCTCCTCTGGATTAGGCCCAGGATCGGGGATCCTGTCTGCCAACGCCGGGGTATCTCGGTCGAGTTTCTGATCGATCGAGGTCATTACCTCCAGATGGTGGCCGTGCCGCAATCGCATCAAGGCTGCATTGACGACGATGCGCGTCAGCCAGGTCGAAAACTGAGAACGACCCGCAAACCCGCTCAAGCTGCGAAAGGCGGCCAGCAGGCCGTCCTGCAGCGCATCTTCAGCATCCTCGGAATTGCCCATCAGTCGTAGTGCGGTCCTATAGAGCCGGTGCCTGTAACGGGTGAAAAGGTCGTCCAATGCCTCGCGGTTGTTACTAGTCGCTTGGAGCAACAAAAGACCAACCTGTTGGGCGGTCTCGCGATCGGTGTTAGGTTCCAAGCTATCCTCCTGAAGTTAAGTTACTGCCTCATACTTCTCGGCTGGGCTCGAGCAAGAAACACAGTTGGCGGTCACAGGTTCGTCAGTTGTGTAGCCACATTCCGTGCAGACGAAGTAGGTGTGGTTCGTTCCGCGCATGTTCTCGAGGTTCCTCACGGCTGCGGCGAACAGGTCAAAGTGCTGGGCCTCGGCCCGACGAGCGAATTCAAACGTCTGAATTGCATCACGGTTGTTTTCAGCGCTCGCCTGTTCGATGAAGCGCGGGTACATGATATCGCGCTCGTAGGCCTCGCCTTTGTTGGCAGCCGCCAATAGATTCTCCCGCGTGGAGTTAACGACGGGAAACTCAACGATGCCCGCTGGTTCGGCGCCCATGGCACGGATCACGGCTGCGTGGTTCATTTCGTGGACCCGTTCGGCGCGAGCCGCGGCACGGAACAGACTTGCCACCTGCCCGTACCCCTCTTGCTCGGCCTTCTGAGCAAAGGCCACGTAACGCGTTTGAGCGTTCTTCTCGCCCCTGTAGGCCGCCTGGAGATTTTGTAGCGTTTTGCTGCTCTGGGGCGTTTGGGCCGCAGCTTTCCCCGTAATCGCCAGGAATACGGCGGCACCGCTTAGGGCTAGCAGTAACTGAGGATACTTGCAGAATCGCTTCTTCATTTTCAGACTCCTCTTGCTTGAGTGTTTGGGCCTTGGCACTGTCAGAAGCGCCAGTTCCATTGCCCGCCGTACTTCGAGGAGCAATCTCCGCTCCAATCCTCGATTGTTTGCAACCTATTGAGAAATAGTTGCTTAAGGCGCACAAGTCGGGGGAGTGACGGTGCCGCGGTCAAAAAAGTCGGACGAGCGACCCTTTGGTGTCCAAAGATTGACCAACTCGGCGACGGCTTGCGACAAACGACATGGCTTTCCGCTGACCGCGCCCAACGCGTCGACAGGAGGAGGATCCTCGGGACTTCCGGATGACGTGACGTTAAGGGTTGCCGACGGTGAATTCTCAGCGCGATGCAGGGAAGTCGGTCAAGTCGCCGGGTGGCAGCGCGATACGCAAGACGTTCAGTACGGCCGCAAGATCGATGACCTCCTGCGCGACCGCACCTCCGATCGGTGGCAGGCAACCCAGGGAAGCCGCGATCATTCCAAGGATGCTCAATCCCATACCTCCGATTGCGCTTTGCAGGGCGATAACACGCATTCGGCGACCGATGTGAATGAGCTTATCGATCTTGCGCAGCGAGGGTTCCAGAACGACCGCGCCGGCAGCTTCCGAAGTAATGTCGCTATTTTGGCCAAAGGCGACACCGACGGTTGCGGCCAGTAACGCCGGTGCGTCGTTGATGCCATCCCCCACGAACAACGTCCGGCTGTGCCGCGTCTCCTCCGTGACGATCGCGACCTTCTCCTCCGGACTCTTCTCAAAATGTACTTCCTGGATGCCGACACTCTCGGCCAAGTAACGTACCTCCGCCTCCCGGTCGCCCGAAAGCAAAATCACCTTACTGACTTGATGATGCGGACTCAGGTGACCCACAAAGGAACGGCTATCGTCCCGCGGAGCGTCTCGGAAACGGAAAGCGGCTGCGAAGGCATCGTCGATAAACAGGAGACATTCGAGGCCCGCAACTGCGTGCGGAAGCTCAGCGCCGCCTTTGCCTTCCAGCTTCTTTCGACCTGTAATCTTGACCTTGTGGCCGTCTACAATTCCGTGCAAGCCTTCCCCCGGCTTCTCGCTGACCTGGCTCACCGGTTCCAGCGTGAGACCGGCTTCCCGTGCGCGGGCCAAGATCGCGGCTGCCAGCGGGTGCTTGGAGTACCCCTCGAGGCTGGCCGCCTTCTTCAATGCTTCGTCTTTTTCGAATCCCGGGGCGCAGAGAACGTCCGTCAACGTCGGTTCACCGTAAGTCAGGGTCCCCGTCTTGTCGAAGATCAACGTTGGGCAGGTATCGACCTGTTCCAGAACGGCTGCGTTCTTGATGATGATGCCGCGCCGGGCCGAAAGGGAGATGGCCGCGATCACGGCGACCGGAATGGCAATCAGCAAAGGGCACGGTGTGGCAACCACCATCACCGCCAGAAAACGCTGCGAGTCACCACTCAGAATCCAGCTCAGCGCCGCCAGCGCAACCGCTGATGGAGTGTACCAGGCTCCAAGACGATCCCCAAGACGCCGCAACCGGGGGCGGTTCTGCTCCGATTCCTGCATTACCTGCATAATTTTGGCGTACCGGGAATCGACCGCCAGCTTATCCGCCACGATGGTCAGCGCCGATTCACCGTTAATGGCGCCCGATAAAACCTGCGATCCCGGCGCCTTGGAGATCTTGAAAGGTTCTCCCGTCAAATACGCTTCATCCATCACGCCATGTCCTTCCACCACGGTGCCGTCGACAGGACAACTTTCATGGGGAAAAACGACCACAGTATCTCCGACGTCAATTTCGTCAAGTTTTAGGTCGGAGACTACCGCGGCCGACTTTCGGTGTGCAGTCTGAGGCATGCGTCTGGCAAGCGCCTCGAGGACGGATGACGCGCGACGGGTGGCATACTGTTCCAGTGCCCTCCCTCCGGAAAGCATCAGCACCACGATCGAACCCACCAGATACTCCCCCAACACCACAGAGGTCAGGATGGACGCTCCCGCCAGCAGGTCCGAGCCGAACTCAAGCCTGATTGCCTTGCGTCCGAGGTCGACAACTAAAGGCAGACCTCCAAGAATGAGCGTCGCGTAACGAGGGACCATCGACATCGACGTCGGTGTGTGCAAACCGTAATGGAGCGCCAGATAGACGAGAATGCTTACACCGGCCAGCACGGAGATGTAGGTCTCTTTCGAGCGAGAGAGCCGCGACGCGGCCTGCCCTCTTCGCTGGCCTGAAGCTCCTGACCAGGCCGTTCCCTGCCGACTGCTGCGGTTGACGGCCGGCAACCGGGCCAATTCGCGCCATGCATTCACTGCTTTTCCTCCAACGCTTTTTTGATGTTGAGCAAGGCTTTCTCCTGCGCGGAGCGCGTCTTGCCCACGACTACCCTCCTCAGAAGCGAGCCCTTCAAGCCGGTGAGACCCTCTTGTTTCGACCCCTTCAAACTGATGAGGTAGAAGCCCGTGTCGCTGTTGCGACCGCTTTCCGTGAAGCATACGGTAAGGTCCAGCGCAAGCTGAAAGTAATGGCTAGCCCATAATTGCTTCACCGCAACTACTTGTGCCACGCCCCTTGGACCTGCCGACCTGTAGGCAATCGCATGATTAAGCCGGAGCGTCGGCTTCAAACCGAAGTTGACCCTTTCCCAATAGAACAGCGACTCGACATTCGCTAGCGTAGTGTTCGGGTAGTCCAACAGATAGCGGTTGAGACCGGGAAGGTAGAGGGGTAGGGCCTTCGACCGGCTCAGCAACGCCTGAAGCTGCGCATCCATATCAAATAGACGGCCCTTATCGCGATAGCTCCCGAGAACGCTATTGCCGTCTTCCTGATAACGCCGCAGGACTTCGAGCGCCATCCTCCGGACCCGGTCGTTCACCTGCGTGGCGACACTGGGTCCGGACCAGTCAAGTCCTTTCTGAAGCGCCTGCATGGCTTCAGCCGTCAACTGCACACTGCACTTACCTGGCCTACAGGTTTTCAGGTTCCTGATATCTTCTGGTTCCAGCGTGAAGTCTTCCAGATCCGAGAGCGTGGGTGGATCGCTGAACCGGCCGACACCCAGGTAGCCTGGCAACCGCCGCAGCCGGCCCACGTCGAGGGCGAGCTTGAGGTATTCCTCCGGGGTCCCGTTCACGAACACGGCACCAAAGACGAAGATCTCTGCCGGTGTCTTGGACGGAAGCACTTTCACAAGTGCCTTGCCGCGAGCAACCGTTGCGATCTGGCTATCACTCAACCCCATCTGCTCCGTGAAGAAGGTGCGCGGTTCCGGCGTCGTCTGCCCGGCGCTAATGAGAACACCGGATAAGATGACACCGGCCAGAGTTGCCGCCTTGATCATGGGTGCTCCTGAGTCTGCTCGCTCGCCCGCGCTGGCTGAGCGCTGCAACTGTATTCAGTGCGCCCAGCCGGGAAGGAGCCGCGCCCGTGCAACTCTGCTCAGGCTGCACGCCGGGTGGGCCAATCGCGCACCTTCACAGTCTCCCTGCCTAAGCGACGACCCTTCGCTTGCGACGAGGGAGGAACGGGGAGGATCTCAGTTCTCAGCAACCTCCAACCTCCTTTCCCCTAAGCGAGCGAATTCCGCCTTGTTTCTTTCGTAATCCACGTAGTGGGAAATCAGCGCTGCCAGTTCGCTGGCCAGATTGTAATTCGCCACCGCATAGTCCTGGTATTGACCGGCTCTGAAGCGAATATCGTCCCTTTTCTCGTTGAGGTGTTCGATGGCCGATTGCGTGTTCGAAGCCAACTCCTTCAGCAAGGGTGTGATCTGGTCAATCGCCTGTTGCTGCCAAGGCGACCCCGTATGCCGTACCTCGTTAAGGCTTGTGAGTATCTGGCCAGCCTTGTTGACATGCTCCCTGATGAGCGAGATCTGCGTGGCGTGGCTGTCCCAACTCAGCACTGATCTCGTGAAAACGTCCAGTAGTTCAGCATCTCGTACCAGTCCATCCGCCTCAGTCTTCGCTTCTGAGAAGAGCTTGGAGACTTGCTCGGAGTCCCCGACTGACGTATCGGCCGCTTTGGCGACGGGCGACATCATAAAGTAGCCCGCGGTCAGAAGCGCCAGAATCAAGAAATAAGGTGTTCTTTTCTGATTGTTCATGGGCCTCTCAAAGCCCCCTATTCTCTTTGTGTGATCGCGCAGCAGACGTCGCTCGCGAAGCGGGTGAGCTGAGTGTTGCGTCTCGCTTCCCACACCTACCCAGAAGCATCCCCCGTTCCATCCTGCTGATTCCGCGCAACTGACTCAGAGACCTTTCAGTTGCGCGAAACGAACCGCACGGCGTTGCTTAAGCGTCAAAAGCTTTGAACAAAAGGTTCTGAATTGTCCAAGGACTTGGACAGCTTCCTTCCAGCACCAGACAAACGCCACTGATTTCAAAGGGGACTATCCGCTTGGAGCTTGGAAGTGCGGGTGCACGGCCCGGGTTGCCGGAGAGGTGGTCGGAAGGCAGAGGCAGATAGACTCTCCCCTCTACGCCTTGTGGTTCGCCTCTCCGGAGCCTAAGTATTGGCGGTTCTCGATCAGCTATGCGCACACCGATGGATTGCAGGAGGGCTGGACGTGAACAGACTCCGAAAAGCATTCTCAGTTGGCCTGACGTGGCTAGTAATTGTCCAGACCAGTCGGGGTGCACAAGGCGAGGCAATGAGCCAAAGTCGGGAGAAAAGCAGATCGAGCAGAAAGAGCAGGCGCTGGCAAAGCTGAAAGGGGGGAACGAAGAGGTCCAGAGGACCCGAAAGGGAATCCAGTGCGAGATTGCGAAGATCAGGAGAGACCTGACCGAAAAAACTTACAGCTTTCTCCAGGCCGAGAACTCCGCCCAGGCCTCGGCGTTAATTCCGAGGTAACACGAACCCGCAACCCTCTCATCTCAAGGGCGTGTCGCAACTCTTCGGCTCCGGACTTCACCGGCGGCGCAGCTTTCTCCGCCAAGACCACGTCAACCGTCTGCGGCGCAGAGACGCCCTTCGCTGCACCTAG
>Ga0209039_10000508_pt1 | contig 37903 bp, 29 predicted proteins | sample BogFormECP12_OM1_FD_188238 | JGI IMG/M metagenome (GOLD analysis project Ga0209039, IMG submission 188238) | Bog forest soil microbial communities from Calvert Island, British Columbia, Canada - ECP12_OM1 (SPAdes) (version 2) | ecosystem: Environmental > Aquatic > Freshwater > Wetlands > Bog ...
TCATGAAATGCATGGCGTGATAATTGCAAAAGATTTAATAAAAGATGGATGAAAGGGTATTATAATGCGTGATCAATTGACTTAATCTTTACGAAAAAAAATGTAAAATCATTCCACGAGAACTCGCCAGCCATGAGGATCTGGCAACCGTCCGTGCTGGATTCCAACAAGAGTTTCGTGAAGTTGCCGGGAGATTTTTCCAGCAGCGCCATCCTTAATTAGCAATGTTTCTTCTCGATAGAGAAGCTCGCCAATTGGCGCGATGACCGCGGCCGTTCCCGTCCCGAAGCATTCCTCGACACGCCCAGTTCTCGATCCATCGATCACCTCTTGCATGGATATCCTGCGCTGTTCCACGGGAATTCCCATGTCCAGGGCTAGCTGGATGACCGAATCACGCGTGACACCAGCCAGGATAGTACCATTCAAGGGAGGTGTCGCGAGAACGCCATCGATCACGAAAAACACGTTCATCGTTCCAGCCTCTTCGATATACTTGCGTTCAACTGCATCCAACCACAAGACTTGCCCGCACCCAGCTTCCTTGGCCTTCTCGGTTGCGAGCATGCTTGCCGCATAATTACCACCCGCCTTCGCGAACCCGATTCCGCCTGGCGCAGCACGGACGTAATTTTCCTCAACCAGGACGCGGATTGGCTCGAACCCCGCTGAAAAATATGAACCCACCGGGGAAAGGATGATGAAAAACATGTACTCTGACGATGTTCTCACGCCGAGAACCGGCTGGGTGGCAATGCACGTCGGCCTGATGTACAGCGACGTGCCTGGAGACCGGGGAACCCATGCCTGGTCCATGCTAACGAGTTTCTTCATCGCCTCCAAGAACACGCCCGGATCGATCGTGGGCATGCAGAGGCGTTCCAGTGAGACATTCATGCGCTCGATGTTCTTGCCGGGCCTGAACAAGTACACCTTTTTGCCTGTTCCATGATATGCCTTCAAGCCCTCGAATATTTCTTGACCGTAGTGGAACACGAGCGCGGCAGGATCCAAGCTGATCGGACCGCGATCAGCAATCCTTGCATCGTACCAGCCTGTACCATCCTTGTACTGCATCGAGAACATGTGCGGCGTGAAGACCTCCCCGAAACCGAGCTGGGAGGAATCACGAGGCGGTGCTTGCTGATCTTGCATCGTTTTTGTCTGAACTTGTATTTGCATCATTGCGTGGCACCTTGTTTCGAACGTGACGTTATATTGCTCGAGGACCCGGCAGGTCCTTATCCTGCATCAAAAAATTCTGGAGCACGTTGGATCAATCCATGCTCCGCTACGGGTCCATTGCTTTCAGCACCATTTTTGCCTTTATTATCGAAAATGTTGGAGATCTTCTCGATATTGTTATGAAATCCCATGTCCCCTAATCGAAAGTTCATTCCGAGCGAATGCCATCAACGAGGACGATTATCGATGAAAAGACTCGTGAGCGTGGCAAGAGCAAGCATGTGGAAAGAATACTCGTTGAGCGAGGATCACCAGAGTAAAAGGAGAGAAATGCTTGCTTTGCCGATCATGCATCAGCTACAAGCGCGATCGCGGCTGCCGCGGCGTACAAAATTGCAGCGGCCGAAAGTGCGTTGATGGATGACATCGTGATCCTCGCTTGTTGTATGGTAAGAACGAATAAACAGACCCCGCCCCATCTTTTAAGGATTGCGGCTCCAAGGATGGTGTTGTCGTGAACTCGATTCTTTAAGCGGGGTACAAACCCGTGAAGGAAAAGAAATGAGTGTCTTTGACATCTTAAACCAAGCTTTTTGATATCCGATTCCCTTCCATAAATGATGTACGAGTTTTACGGGCGGCTCGGATCGAAACACGCCGCATCAATGCCGCAGTATCTTGAACGATTGTTGCAACGACGTGCGAAGCGGCTGGCTCGCTGGTACGCCTATATCAAGCGCAACAAGAAGCTTGGACAAGCGCTCGCCGTCTTGTTTGGAGCGCTGGAACTCGCCATCATGGAAGCCGAGCGCGCTGGCACGAGATTCATGCCATCGTTGCACGCGCGGTTGATGCGGTTCCTCGATGGTAAGTGGGGATCCAAAATCGTTCCCTTGAACGTGCGATATGACGGCGTTTCGACCGCGGTATTACCGAGCCAGCAGATCCTTGAAATTGCCAGGCGAACACCCATCCGCTCACTCAATTGGTGCTATTGCTATCGGACATACGGGAAAAAGGAACCCGGCCAACCCGACCGGTACAGCTGCTTGTCGCTCGGGTGGGGCCAGAATCTCCAGGCCATCAACGCCCTCAAGAGGCATGCTCCGTCTGACAAGATCAGCAAGAATCTCTCTTATGAGGAAGTCGAGCAAAAGTTGAAGGATTGGAACGACAAGGGCTATGTGCACCAGCTCATATTTTTTCCCAGTCCCGATTATTTCTACATCATCTGTGCCTGCCACCCCGATTTTTGCCTCACGCTCGCCAATGCGAAAAAGTGGGGTTTTCCCGCCGTCGTTAAATCGGATTTTATTGTTTCCTGGGACGAAAACGCTTGCGAGCAATGCCATACTTGTACCGGGCGATGCCATTTCGGCGCGATGCACCTTGCAGGTGGTAAGGTGATTTTTAATCAGGAACGATGCGTGGGGTGTGGCCTCTGCGTGACCAAATGTCCCTCGGGTGCCGTGCAACTCGTACCAAGGATCTCAAATTTTGCAGAAATTCATTGATTGCTTTCCTTCGCTCGCTTCTCCAGATGCTTGATCCCTCGTCGATGGGTGAATGCAGGAGGAAAATCCGCGATCCAATGCGGTAGATCGAGCACGGGACCAGCGGGATGCACTTTTCGCTTGTTTCGCATCGCTTCGAGTATATCATCTACCCGCGTGGAATCGCAATCAAGCAAGACGTGAAACTTGCAAAATAGCACGAGGGAATGGCAATCCGAGCCGGCATACATGCATAAGTCCTTCAACGGCGCCCGGTCGGACCGCAATAGATTCAAGTTGGGGCGCGGCGATGCACCATTCAGGATCTCGTAACCGTGCACGCGCTTTATGACATCGGGCGAGAACATAAGCTGCTTGATGCCCATGCGCCGATCGAGCGGGTGCGCGACCACGAGCACTGCATTGCGGTCGTTGCACGTGTCAAGCACTTCAGCTAAACTCAACTGGTATGCCCCGTGCTGCCAATCTTCGATGCCGTAGGCTACGACATGACCTTCTTTTGCCGAAATCTCCACGCCAGGTATGAACGGAATGCCCAGCAGGTCGCACGCTTTCCGAGCATACCGAATTCCCCCGGTTGTGTTGTGATCCGTGATCGTGAACGCGGTGATCTTGTCGCGCTTCACGAGCCGCTTCAAATCAGAAAGCCCATTGTAAAAGATCGTGCCATCCGAGTACCGGGTATGAACATGAGAATCGAATTTTAACATCAAAAAGTAAAATGGTAGATGGAAAAAAAATAGGTTGGAAAAATTGTTTCGTGGTTACTTCGCATCGAAATTGATCTCGCCGAGCTCGGCACGTGCCGCGATGAGCGCTTCCACGACTTCTGGATTGGCCAGTGTCGTGATGTCGCCGAGATTTTCTTCTTGCGTGGCAATCGCCTTTAGGATTCTCCGCATGATCTTGCCAGACCGCGTCTTCGGCACGGCAGGCGTGAACATGATAATCTCGGGAAACACCGCGGGGCCTGCAACCTTGCGCACGTGCTGCTGGATCTCGACCTTGAGCTCATCGGAAGGCTCGACACCCTTCATGAGCGTCACGTAGGCGAAGATCGTGCTACCTTTCACGGGATGCGGATACGGAACGATGGCGCTCTCGGCAACGCTTGGGTGGCTGTTGATGGCGGATTCAACCTCTGCAGAGCCAAGACGGTGCCCAGATACCTTGATGACGTCATCGGCGCGGCCGAGGATGAACCAATAGCCTTCCTTGTCGATGAGCGCGTAATCACCCGTTAAGTAATTGCCCGGGAACTGAGTTAAGTACGTTTTCACGAACCTGTCATGATCATTGTAAACAGTCCTCATTATGCCAGGCCAGGGCATATCGTAGCAGAAGTAACCCTGGGTGTTGATCTTCGTGATTTTCTTCCCGTTATCGTCATAGAGCACGGGATGCACCCCGAAGAAGGGGAACGTGCACGAGCCGGGTTTCATGGGCGTTATCGCTCCAAAATTGACCATCATGTACGATCCTGTCTCGGTTTGCCAGTAACTGTCAACGATCGGCCGTCCCACGGGTTTCTCATCGGTCGTGCCCTTGCCAACGATGGTCCAGTACCATATCCACTCTGGGAAGTTGCACACCTCACCGACTGTGCCGAGCATCTTGATCTTCGACAGATCCCAGTTCTCCACGTTCTCGTTACCAAGCGCCATCAACGACCGCAGAGCAGTGGGTGCAGTGTAGAAGTGCGTGACGCCGAATTTCTGGCAGATTTCCCAGAACCTGCCAGCATGAGGCCACGATGGAACGCCCTCGTACATGAGCGTGATGGCACCAAGAGCCAGCGGGCTGTACACGATTTGCGAGTGACCTGTGATCCAGCCTATATCGGCCGTGCAATAGAACACGTCACGGTTCGCCGGATCTTCCTCGCCCTTCATATCGATGAGGCAGGAGTAATCCCAAACATATTTGTTAGTGACCATGCCATAGACGAGAAAACCAGCAGTGGTGTGGACCACGCCCTTGGGCTTGCCGGTCGACCCGCTGGTGTACAAGATGAAAAGTGGATCTTCGCTGTCCATGGGCTCGCAGTCGCAGTCGGTGCCTTGTTCCTCAATCAACGCGGAGAAATCGATGTCCTTCTCATCCTGATAGACATCGGGATTCCCGGTGATCTTGATGACGCAAATTTTTTCGATGGACTCGCAGGGTTCGATGACACCTTTAAGGTTGTCCTTCATGGGACGAGCCTTTCCTGACCGCATGACCTCGTCGGCGACGACCACCAACTTGCATGCCGAGTCGTCGACGCGATCTTTCACGGCGTCTGCAGAGAACCCGCCAAACACGACGGAGTGAATCGCACCGATCCTGGCGCATGCAAGCATTGTGATCGGTAGCATGTCGATCATGGGCAACCAAATGCAGACGCGATCACCTTTCACGACGCCGAGCGATTTCAATGCATTTGCGGTCTTGCAGATCTTGTCCTTCAAAGACGCATACGTGTAGACGCCAGATGCCGTGTCAAGCTCTTCGGTCTCGCGAACGCAAATCATCGCGGTCGCGTCGGGATATTTTTCGGCCCAACGGTCTACGCAGTTGTACGTGACGTTCAACTTGCCATCAACAAACCAAGTTCCGACGAAGTCGGCCTTATCCTCTGGTTTTTGCCAAACCGTGGAGAAGGGCTCGATCCAATCAATCATCTTGGCCTCTTCGCCCCAAAACTTTTCGGGATCCTTGATGGAAAGATCATATTTCTTCTTGTAGTCGGCCATGTTTTTCAATCGTGCATTCTGGGCCAACTCGGAATTAGGAAAGTATTTCTTCTGTTTCTCGGCTTCCACGTTCTCGCCGAGCGTCGTTCCTTTTTCAGCCATGATACATCAAACCTAGTTTTAGTCAAAGAAAGGCACACGTGATACTCGCGCGCCCGCCTTGTAATTTTGACTTTCGCAAAAAAACGAGTAAGAGGATTGAAACCTCACACTTATATTTTGAAGGTATTTTGCATACTAACCAGCAAGCCGCGATATTTTGCAGCATTTTTTCAAAAGAACTGTATTCGACCAATATGATTTCATAAACCGAAAAAAAAGTGCGAACCACGATCGAACTGGCAAAATTTGGGGAATAAAAATGAAAAAAAAATGAAGTTCATTACACGACCAAGGACTTGGATGTCACGACGTTTTTCGTCGAATTATAGACCCAACCCGATTTTACAAGGTTCGTAACAGTTGACGTGTATGTGCCTGAGGTTTTGCTGCAAGATTTCATCAATTGCACCGTGCCACCCGAACCCGTTGTGCCCGACAGCGTGTACTTTGTGCCACTGGGCGTGGTCAACTGAATCGTGACCGTGACACCCGACAAGCCCGTTCCCGCCCAGCTGTACACCGTTACCGTCGTGTAGATGTTGTAATTCGAACCGGTTTTCGTGCACGACATGCTGATGGCTTGGACGTACATGAACTGGGACGAGATCGTGATGGACTTCTTGGCGACGCCCTTCAGCCCCAAGTTGTCGGTGACCGTGAGCGTGACCGTATAGGTGCCGGTCGAGGAGTACGCGTGGGTTGGATTTTGCGACGTCGAGTTTGCGGAGCCATCGCCGAAATTCCATTGCCACGATGCGATCGTGCTATCAGAATCGGTCGACTTGTCGGTGAACTGGACGGTTTGGGTCACGACAGGTGATGCCGGCGTGTACGTGAAGGACGCGGTTGGTGGCTGGGCGACTATGACGCTCACCGTCTTGCGAGCCACGCCCAGCGCGCCCTCGTTATCGGTGACCGTGAGCGTGACCGTGAAATTTCCCGCAGAGGCATACGCATGGGTTGGATTCTTCACCGTGGAATTAGCGCTACCATCGCCGAAATTCCATTGCCACGCCGCGATGGTACCATCATGATCTACCGACGTGTCGGTTAATTGCAATGCCTGGCTGACAGCAGGGGTCGCGGGTGAAAATGTGAAGCTCGCGACTGGTGGTTGATTCGCGGCTACCGTGATGTAATTCGACTTCACTTTCTTTGCGCCATGACCCGTGCTGTCGTTGATCGCGAGCGTGATCGAATACGTGCCGATGGTCGAAAACACGTGCACGGGATTCTGAACTGTCGCGTTCGCGGTGCCATCACCGAAATTCCATTGGTAAGTGGTTGGTTGCACGCCCGGATTGCCCGTGAAGGTGAATTTCGCGGAGCAATTTGGACGAACCAGAGTTGCATTCGCGACGAAATCCGCCACGGGAATCGACGATGCCACGGTGGTCGTCGCGTAATAGAGGCGCGTGGTGTTGTCCCACACGACGTGCAAGGTGGATGGGGCGCTAGCCGCGATTGCGGGATTTACTGGGCTCCCGACCATCCCCGTGGAGATCACGAGAGGACTCGTCCAGGTGCGGTTAGCATAGCGGCAAGCATAGTATATCTTATAGCCTTGACACCACGCGATTTGTGGGCTGCTGCTGCTATCGAGCACCATGGAAACTGCACCATAGGGCGTCACACCTGAAACGTCAAATTCTTCAGGAGATTGCCAAGATTTCAGCTGTGCATTGTATTGAATGTAAAACATGCCTGCGCCAGAAACAGGCGGCTCTTGACCTATTTCGAAGAACGTGATGTGCCTGTTCCCCGCCGAATCGACCTTTATAGTGGGGAAGTAATCGACCAGCGTGTCTGCATCAACGCCATAAAGATGCACCGCGGTGGACCATGACGTGCCACCGAGCTGCTTCGATTGGTACGTGACGCAATATTTGGGACCGAGCATGCCATTAAGGTACCCCACGTATACGAGATGCATCGCGTAACTCTGGTTGAATGTGATCGATGGATAATGCGTGTAGAGCGAGTTCCCTGTGGCAATGGTATCGATCGAGCTCCATTGCCCCGAGGAGAAATTCTTCCAACGAATCATGACGTTTGACGGGTCTTCCCATGCGACGGCGGCAGCCCAGCTCAACACGGCGATCGAGGGATTTTGCGCGTTGGCCGAGCCCGTGGAAATCACTTCCAACGAGCCCCACGTTCCCGTCGCTGCGCTGCGCACCCGGTAAAAGATGTGGTAATTCGTCCCGGCCCCGGTATAATTCGCGTTGTCACTCCATACGACATACACGTTGTTGCTTGGATCGATAGCCATTGAAGGTTTTCCCGAAGTGACCGTGCCTTCCGTGGACACGATTTCCACGTTGCTCCATGCACCACTTGCAGCGTTCCGGTTCTTGTAATAAATAGTTGGGTTCGCGCTGGAGCCGTTCAATCCAGAAGTGTCCACCCACGCCACGTGCAAGTTGCCTGAAGCATCGAGGCACGTTGCGGGCATAGTCGCCGTGGCTGTTGTTTGCGTTGGGATCACGGTCAGTGGCTGCCACGTGAGGGAAGAACCTGCCGCGTGGCCCATCATGGTGAAAACTGACGTGATACCCATGAGCATCATCAAGACGAGGATCATGCATCCTCGTTTGCCTTTCGTTTTCTGCAGAGTCATCACTAAACCAGTTTTTTTATAATTCGTGTTTTTTTTAATTGGGTAAAAAATGCTTCTTTTACCTTGTTTGACCATCATACTTGTTCATTTTTGGAGGGGTTTCCACCAAACATGAACACTGTGGCGATGCCACAAAATTCGATAGAAAAAAAGGAAGAAGAATTAATCGCCAAATTGCCAGCATCATGCCTCTTGATGGTCAGCGTGCGATGCGAGTTTGTTTCGTATTCGTTCCATATCCTTCGGATAGGTGAAATACACGAATGTGTAGATGATCAAGCAGATAATCCATGGAATGAAGCAAGAAATGAACAGGCCCATGGCAAGGGGAGTAGCATTGGCAAATTTCTGGGCGGCTGTGAATACTTGCCCTTGCTGCGGATTTTGATAGCCGAATGCCGTGGCCACGTATGTCACGATCAGCGGCCCAAATGCAGCAAGCGAGCCTTCGAACATTGAGTCCACAGAGAAAACGGATGCCCGGATCTCAGGTTCGAACAACTCGGTAAAGATGGGATTGTTGGTGGAATAGCTGGGCCAGGATATGAGCAAGACCGTGATGGAAAAAAACACGACATACAAGAACAACGAGCTCGTGTTCATGGGAATGACAAAGAAGATGATAAGTATCAGTGGAAGACCCGAACCAACGGATATCTGTGCGACCAAGATGCGCCCTCTATTCGGGCTCCACTTCGCAGCTTTGTCGCCTAACCAACCACCTAACAAGGTTCCTACGGCAGCGGCAAGCCCAACGAGAATGAAAGCTGCACCTGCAGTGATTAAATCGAATCCGACATCTTGAAGCCATGGTAAGAGGAAGGGGATCGCGTTCCATGGCATTGTGCCCGCGATCCCTTGTGCGACGATCAGCATGAACGTCCTGTTTGTCACGATTTTCTTGAAATCCCTCGCTCGCATTTGATACCGCACCGGTGCACCGGCGATCATCTCCCCGGTATCCATCAGACCTCGCTTGGGTTCTTTTGCCACCAAGAGATTCGCGAGCCCGATCGCGATGCTCACGATCCCGAAGAAATAAAAGCAGAATCGCCAATAGATGTCGCCCAACTCATTGACAAGGACAACTGCAAAAATGATTCCAACAAACGTGCCAAGGGCGCCGGTCAGGCCGATTATGCCGAATGCCTTGCCCCGTTCCCGAGGGGGAAAATAGTCGCCGATCATCGAGCTCAACGTGGGGACGATCGCGGATAGCCCGAAGCCCGTGATGACGCGGAACACGAACATGTCGATGATGCTCACGCTTGCACCAACAAGAATGGTGCATATTCCCCAGATGAAGCATCCGATTGACAGGATCTTCACCCGTGAATGGCGATCACTCCAATAGCCCCATAGTGGCGTGCATGTCGTTTGTAAAAAAGAGCGGGCCGAAACGATCCAACCTAGTGTCGTTAGAGGGACTGAAGTTGTTGCCTGTATGGAATTCGTAAGTATTGGAAAGATTTGCGTATCTGCATTGTTAACGATGTTGGCCGCATTGAGGACGACTTGCGATCGCCGCCGCCCTGGCACGATCACCTTATTCTCGGCATCAGTGTTGTCAGTTTCGTTCATGGGAAGTCACGATCACGATCTTCATACGATTTCCTTCGAATTCCGTTATCACGTGGATAGACCTTTTATCGTCTTTGACCAATAAAATGCTTCACCTAGCACCGAATTGGCACCTAGACGCAGTTCACGTGAAAAATCATGGCTTGAATGAAGATTTAAAAAAATTTGCTTCTTGACTTCCGTGCCCTTGTCGTGCATTGAGTTCGACCGACATTGATAGGAAAAAATCATTTTCATGCCTAATTTTCCGCCTGGTTCTCCGCCTGGTTTTTCGCTCGTTCGGCCAGTTTTTTTCGTATTCGTTCCATATCCTTCGGATACGTGAAATACACGAGCGTGAATATGATCAAGCCAAAGAGCCATGGGAAGAAGCAAGAAACCCACAAGCCCATGGCGAGGGGTGCGGCATTTGCAAGCATCTGGGCAGCTGTTAATATTTGGTCTGGTTGGGGATTTAAATAGCCAAATCCCGTGGCCACGTACGTCACGATCAGCGGCCCGAATGCAGCGAGACCGCCCTCGAACATGGAATCCACTGAAAAAACAGACGCCCGAATCTCGGGTTCGAATAATTCGCTAAAGATGGGATTGTTGGTAGAGTAGCTTCCCCACGTGGCGAACATCATCAAGAGGGAAAAAAACACGGCATAAAGAATCAACGAGCCCGTGTTCATTGGAATGACGAAGAAGATGATGGTGATTATCGGGAGACCCGACCCAATAGATAGCTGCGCTGCCATGATGCGGCCCCTGTTCGGGCTCCATTTTGCACATTTGTCACCTACCCAACCACCGAGCACGGCTCCAACGGCGCCAGCTATACCGATGCAAAAGAAGGCGGCACCTGCGCTGTAAAAATCAAATCCGATGTCTTGAAGCCAAGGCAATAAGAAAGGTATCCCCGTCCATGGAATCGAACCCAAGATCCCTTGCGCGACGATTAACATGAACGTCCTGTTCTTCAATATCGTCTTGAAATCCTTCACCCGCATTTGATACCCCGCTGGTGCCCCGGAGATCATCTCCCCGGTATCCATCAACCCCCGTGCAGGTTCTTTTGCTACCAAGAGGTTCACGAGCCCGATCACGATGCTAAGGATGCCGAGCACATAAAAACAAAACCTCCAGTATATGTATGTTGTTATATCATTACCAGTAATAACAATTCCAAAAATAGCTCCAAAGAAAGAGCCAAGGCCGGCTGTTAAACCGATTATACCGTATGCTTTGCCCCGTTCCCGAGGGGCAAAATAGTCGCCAATCATGGAGCTCACTGTCGGGACGATCGCGGCGAGCCCGAAGCCCGTGATGATGCGAAACACGAACATGTCGATGATGCTCACGCTGGCACCAACGAGAATCGTGCATATCCCCCAAACAAAGCATCCAAATGACAAGATCTTCACGCGTGAATGATGGTCACTCCAGTAACCCCATATCGGTGTGCATGTCGTTTGAAGGAATGACCTAACCGAGACGATCCAGCCAAGGGTGATGAGCGGGATACCCGTAGTTTGTTGAATCGGGTTCGTGAGAACGGGGAATATCTGCGTATCGGAGCCGTTCATAATATTAGCTGCATTGATGGCCAATTGCGATCGTCGCCGCCCTGGCACGATCACTTTGTTCTTGGCATCAGAAGTGGTCTTGTTCTCGACATCGGAGCTGTTCGTATTCTCGACAGCGGAGTTATTCGTTTTGCTCATTCAAGGTCACGTGCTTCGCGCGCTTTTCTTCGGAATCGAGCATCGCGCGAACAGAAATTCTATCACCACGGGATTATAAAATGCTTTATTCCCTCGCGAATAGCATGGGGTAGGAATTAAGAAGGGCAATCCCCTAAAAAAAATAAAGGATGCGTTCTAATACCTCGTTCATATATGATGCAATGGTGGCCACAAATGGAAGAACGAGCAAGTATCGAAAACAAGGTGTATCTTGACCACGCGGCGACGACGCCGGTGCTGCCCGAGGTGCTCGATGCTATGGTCGACGTGTACAAGCATCATTATGGCAATGCGTCGTCATTGCATTCGATCGGGCAAGATGCCAAGCAACTGATGGAGTCTGCGCGAGAATCCGTGGCAAAAGTTCTGGGAGCGAACCCGTCCGAAATCGTGTTCACGGGTAGCGGCACGGAAGCCGATAACATTGCCATCCAGGGCGCAGCGTTTGCCATGAAAAAGAAAGGTAACCACGTCATTACGTCGAACATTGAACATCCAGCCGTCAAGAACACGGTCAAGTATCTCGAGTCATTCGGCTTCGAGACGACCGAGGTGCCTGTTGACGAGGATGGCATCATCATGATCGATAAGCTCGAAGAAGCCATCACGCCGCAAACCACGCTCATCACGGTGATGTATGCAAACAACGAGATTGGCACTATTCAACCGATAGCAGAAATTGGTGAAATAGCCACGCGTAATGGCATCATATTCCACACCGACGCCGTTCAAGCCTTCGGCAAGATACCGATAAATCCGGAAACGGATGGTTTCCACTTGCTCTCCGCATCTGCCCACAAGATCTACGGGCCAAAGGGAGTCGGGTTACTTTACATCAAGAACGGTGGCACGTTGAAAGGCGTGGGAAAATACATCCAGCCGATTATCCAGGGAGGCGGGCACGAGCGAGGGTTCCGCAGTGCGACTGAAAACGTTCCCGGTATCGTTGGATTCGCCAAGGCTTGCGAGATTGCCATGGAAAGCATGGACACCGAGGGCGAACGGGAACGAAAATTGCGCGACGAGCTCATGGCAGGCATTCTCGAAATCGAGGATACGACCATCAACGGTCATCGCACGAGGCGATTGCCCAACAACGTGAACGCGAGCTTCAACCATGTTGAAGGTGAATCGTTGCTGCTTCGTCTTGACATGGCCGGATATGAATGTTCAACGGGATCCGCATGCTCTTCCCACGACTTGAAGGCATCGCATGTTCTCACGGCGATAGGTTGCGATCCCGAGATCGCGCACGGTAGCTTGCGGATCACGCTTGGACGGTCAACGGAGGATGAAACTATCTCGAGCTTTCTTGCTGATCTGGAGGAAATTGTCGCCGGGCTTCGATCGATATCATCAACCTGGAAAAAATGAAATGATGTTAAACACAAGTGACGGGACGACCTGCGTTCAACACCCGTGAGATTTATAATATTTCGATGTTCTTGAAAAACCCGCAATCGTTCTTGCACCGCCACTGTATCCAATCCGTGCCGGTTCCTTCAAAATTCTCGAAGATCAAGAAGTCCATCTCGTCTTGGCAGCAAGGGCACGGCGGATCTTGTACCTTGAAAACGGCTTCATCAAAAAAACGTGTGTTATTCTGATATGCTTGAAAATGATGCCCTACTATTTGCGATGGATTCAGTGCTTTATTCATCGATAACCCTCCCAATGATTTTTCGCAGACCGGGAATATAAATCTTTCTCGAAGATCTATAGAAGCGTTGAGGGTGACCATGTCGAAGCAGTTGAATTTCTCGAAATTGGAGGTTTCAAGGAATCTTTTTTGTCGAAAGGTTGTCAACAAGGTTATTTCTTTCACCGAAAACCGTGCTAGACTTGCATGAACTTTAAATGGGTGTTCGTGAAAAATGCTGTAGCGAATCCATCCAAGGCATTGAATTATTGACTTTATGTTCCCCAACATCCATCCACGCCATTAAAATCATCATGCAAATGAAAACTCACCTTCATTTCTCATGAGGCCAGTGGTGCTCGAAGCGCCGGCTACTTTTCCACGTCGAAAATGTAAGAATGCTTTTGTTAGAACTATTGACCAAGATTTTATATCACGGATAATTCATGCACTCATTCGATAAGGAATATTGACCTTGGTAATGACCGGATTATGCCAAAATTAAAAACTGGTGAAGGCAGCGTCTCTCAGAGCAAGAGAAGGGCTAGAAAGCAGATAGATAAATGGAAAGCTAAGCAATGGTACACGATCAACGCATCTCCTGAATTTGATTCCATTTACATCGGGCAAACGCCTGCCTCAGAAGAAGAATTGCTGTTCACGCGCATTCTCGAGAATTCACTCTATGATTTTACTCAAGATTTCAATGATGCCAGCGTTAAACTGCGCTTCAAAATCGTCAAGGTCAACGGAAACTTGTGCGAAACAATGTTCGTTGGCCATGAGATGACACGCGATTTCATACGAAGCCTGGTCCGCCGTGGCTCGAACCGGGTGCAGATCATCGTCGATCTCAAGACTAAAGATGGTTACACGTTCCGCATCACTGGCACCGCATTCACGGAAAACATGTCGCGAAGTTCCCAGCAAAAGACGATTCGCAAGATCGTCGCCGACGTTTTGACCGAGCGGGCCAAGAATCTCGAGTTCAAGCCTTTTGTACAAGACATGGTCTTCGGAAACATCGAGCGTGATATAAAACGCCTCGGTAGCGAGATCATGCCGCTCCGAGAAGTGAAGCTGCTGAAATCCGTGCTCTTGGCGTCGCCCAAGGTTAAGGAATAATAAGCACGAGATTTCGTGATTATTCATTTTCTGATTTTTCACTAATTCAATTATTAATTTTATTGAACCAGTTAAATCTTACTTTTCAAATTCAAGGAAAAATCGATTGGCAGATTTCGCCAAGTATTTCAAGCAACCTTTTAAAATATTGATATTCGAAGCCCCATTCAGGATGTGCATCCCCATCACCCGCCCACCGAGATTTTCCTGGGAGGGATCATTTGTTTGGAGCTTTTTTTTAATGCCGGAGAACCAGCGACTTGTAGGGACCCCAGCCGGACGCGTCGATGAGCAGCGGAGATGGTAATTTTGGCGCCACGCTGTTAAGGATATATACCGTCCGGAAATCATTTCCATCGTATTTCTGGAATTCCGTTGCATGGGTTTGCAGATAGTACGTGTCTTGATCGACGAGATCGACCATGATGGTGCTGCAAACCGTGCCAGATCAACTTCGATATTGTGATTCCGCGATCGCAACGACAGTTGAAGTCCCGCGCCTCGCTTCTTCGGCTTCGATGTACTCCTTGCATTCTTTCGTGAAGCTTACTTTCATCTTGTCACCAGGCTAATTTCATGTAACTGTGCTTTTTATTTGCATTTGATCATAAATTACGTAGGTAAAAAGATTAATATTAAGGTTACAAAAAAAAGGTCTCCAAAGGGTATTGGCTATGAAATAATCAATTTAACGAACCGATCAAGGGCAAAAGGTTGAAGTGGTCAAGAATAAAAAGGAAATTACCCTCCTATTCTTGCTGTAAAGAAGGATTTGGAAGCGATGCTAACGGATGCATGGGAAAAAAAGCTCGTTCTAATCTGGATAATTATACTCGCTGCAACAACCGCCGTGATGCTCTTCTTACTGCTCACGGGGGAATCATCGTTAAATTTCACGCTTATCATTTTCTTGATGGCCGTTAAGTTTCTCGCTGGTTTCGGAACGGTCATTGGTATCACGTCCGCCATCATCTTTGTATTGACCAAGTTCGAAAGGCTGTTCAAGGGAGAAGAACACAAGAAAAACTTGAAAGCGCTTCTCATTTTCATGCTACTCATCCTGATCGTTCTTAACGTGTATTATGGACCGGTCAAGATCGTGCAGAGCATCATCAAGCAAGGGGATGCAGATACTATCTTCGACAAGCTCTTGTTCGTGTATGGTATTGTGTCCTTGTTTTTCACGCTGTACATTCACCCGATCTGGAAGGGTGATTTTCTCGCAGCCACGATGCCAACAACAGGCGATAATATTAAGAAGGGAATCAAATCGGCATCACGGGGCATCAAGAAACGATTTTTCACGTGGAGAAAGAATTATGCAAAGGCAGAACTTCAGCAACAACTTGGCATGCAAGAGTTCTTGAAGAGATTGCGGCAACACCTCGCCGTGATTGTTCTCCCATTTCTTGGCGTAGGAAATATCGTGTTCACGATCATATGTGCGATTTTCATAGTGATATGGCTGCGCATCTTCGTGTTCAAGGATCGAAAACTTGAGAAAATCGAGTTTATCTTTCTTGCTTGCGCTTGCATCGGTATCTCGGTCATCGCGGTCTTGTTGCCTTTCGTATTCGATGCCACGCCACTTTACACGACGATACGTGCAGGATATTTCGGCATGTACATCGTCAATTTTGCAGGTCTCCTCATCGCAAGCATCATATATTTGCGTAAAATGCTCGGGCCGGTAATGGAAAAGAGAAAGAAAGCTCAAATCAAGGAGAAAAAGGCAGAGCAAAAAGAAGTGGAAAAAGAACAAAAGGCACAACTCAAGGAAAGCAAGAAGGTGGCAAAGCAGAAAGGATCCGAGAAGGAACAGCCGGCACCCAAGGAAAGCAAGAAAAAGAAACTTAGCAAAAGCAACGAAGATGACGAGTGATTTTTCTTTTTTTATTTGTGCAAGATCAATATATTGAACGAAAATGAAAAAGGAGAAAATTAAATCTAATTTAATAAAGTTTTAGATAAAATCTAAGTCGTCAGCGCCTTCAATTTCGCCTTGATTACCGGCAACGCCATACTCCTTCACTTGCTCGACGAGCTTTTCGATGGCTTCACCGACGATTTCCTTTGTTTTACCACCAGTGCACACGATGCGACCCGTGCTGAAGATGAGAAACACGGTCTTCGGCTCTTGCATGCGATAAATCAAACCGGGGAACACCTCGGGTTCGTACATAGCATTTTCCATAATGATCGCAGCCTCGTTCAGGTCGATGGACGTGTGCAAGTCGCCGCTCGCGACGATGTTCTGTATCGTGATTTCGGGTTCCGATTTGATGTTGACTTTCGCCTTCTTCATCTTGTTGATGACGTTGTTCACGACGGTTTCAGCTTCGGCAGCCTGGCGCAAGCCAGTAACGACCATCTTACCAGTGCTGAAAATCAGAATCGTCGCTTTTGGATCCTCGACGCGCATGACTAAACCCGGGAAACGCTCGGGATTATATTCACAATCTGTATACTTGCGGGCAATTTGGTTTAAATCAATTTTCTCTCCGGGTTGTTCAAGTTCTATTGAAACCGTGGCTACAACATTCTCGATCTTCCACTCTGGCTTTATATCGACCTCGCCCGCGGATGATCCACCCGCTGTAGGTTTGGTAGTTCTTTTTTTTGCCATGACGTTTCAAGTCCTTTCTTTGTGGTTGGCTTTTTATCACGCCTTAAAAACCAGTGTTTTGTATTTAAAGTATTATTGGTATTTAAATTCTCTTGTATATAAATCCTCTGTTTGAGAAGAGCCAAATCCATGATATATGCCCGAGAAAGTTTCTATTTTTTAAAGTGACATGCACCACGCGCGTCACCCTTAAACACGGGCGACGGAAGCTTGTTTCACGATCCGATGCGGGAAAACATAAAATTCCACGAAGGATTTAGAGTCTTGCGCTACGGCGCAATTTTTCAAGATTACGAGAACCATTTACCGTGATTATCATGGATCAGAACGAAATTAACAAACTCTTGAAAAAATTTCAAAAAGAAGAAACCTTGAGTTTTCTCAACGAGGACACGATTGAATTCGAGCCAACCATTGAAGAGATCATCAAGGTTCTCCGTTCAAAACGAATCGATATCTTGGATGGTACCGCTCACAAGGAATTTGAAAAACAATTCGCGGAATGGCTTAGCTGCAAGCATGCGATTTTCGTTTCCTCGGGAACAGCCGCTTTGTTCTGCGCTCTTCGTGCCAAGGACATCGGCCCCGGAGACGAGGTGATTGTGCCTCCCTTCACGTTCATGGCTACCGCGAGCTGCGTCTTGCATACTAATGCCATGCCCGTTTTTGCAGACATTGAAATGAAGACCTATAACCTCGACCCCAATGATGCCATTGCCAAGATTACGGACAAGACCAAGGCAATCATTCCGGTTCACCTTGCCGGTATGCCCGCGGATATTGGCCCGTTGGTAGACGTGTGCAAGGAAAAAAACATATTTTTGCTCGAGGACGCGTGCCAATCCCACGGTGCAAAGTATAATGGCAAGTACGTTGGTACGATCGGCGACGCGGGTTGCTTCAGCTTTTTCCCGAGCAAGAACATGACGACAGGAGAAGGTGGCATGATCACGACGGACGACGATGAGCTTGCTGAACAATGCCGCATCATTCGCCACCATGGTGAATCGTCGTGGTATGTGTTTTCACGATTGGGCTGGCATCTCCGCCCGACTGAATTGCAGGCAGCCATTGGCATCGCCCAGATGAAAGTTGTGAAATCGAATATCCGAAAACGCCAGCAAGCATGGTTCTATCTTAACGACCAGCTGAAAGATGTGCCCGGCATCAAGGTGCCAGACGTACCAGAATACGCCGAACCATCATGTAACTGGTGGGGCGGCATGCTCGAGTATGATAAGGTTGGGATGGAATCAGCCCAGCAAATGGTTAATGCATTGAACAAGAAGAACGCATTCACCAAGATTCTCTACCCTGAGCCGCTCTACATGACCAAGGTTTTCCAGGAAGGTGATTCCTTCCTGCCTTTCAAGATGCCCAAGCACGAGCGTGGAGAGTGCCCGATCTGCGAAGAAGTGAACCAGCGGCTCATCGGCATCGACACGCACCAGAATCTCACGAAAGCCCACTGCGATTTCATCGTTGATCGATTCAAAGCGGTCGCCTCAGGTGAGTTCTAATTAATATTTCGTAATCCTTGAAAATACGTCAAAAATAAACCTTTTTTTCCTTTTTAATGCAAATTCTCGAATTCTTGCAAGAACTCTTCGGTTTCATTCCATGATTCGAGGAATGCCCACAATCGTTCTTGAAACACGATTGCCTCGACCTCAAAATCGATGAGCTCGTGCGCCCACGTGATGTGTCCTTCCGATAGTGCCAATGATTTCACTACGGCTTTCACGTACTGGAACAGCAGCACGAGCGGCGACCGAAACCATTGCATGACGTGCAACACCTCGTGGAGAAAATACACGAAGCCCTCGATCGTACTCAAGTCAAACGTGTTGCCAACGTGCCGGCCAGGCTTGTTCAGCACGTTTCTTGCCCAGATCGCATGGTTTCCTAGCATAAAACATGGCGTGTCGCCAGCTTTTCTTTCATCCCCACTTGATACAATTGCAGATGCTTGGCGATTGTCCTTCCTTGCGTCCTCCCTGGCAATCTCGAATTTCAACAAACTTATGGCATCTTTTTGTGAGCTGAATAACCGCGCGAAAGCTATTGGATATTGACGACGATATTCGATGCACGGGTTTTTGCGATTGTCAGGCGCTCGCCGTCCGCTAGCAATTCGTTTCCGGTTCAAGATATGCACCCGCGCTGTTTTTAAGGCGTTGAAAAACAACACAATGTCCTTGTTAGAGGAAAACAGGCCTTGAAAAATACCCGGGTTATTCGCACGCAATTCAAGCATCTTTTTCAAGATGATGGGATGGTACCTCTTGCGGGATAACGCGTATGCCTCGACCGAGCCTTTTTCATGATTGCTTACGCTCATAATGTATCCATTCGCCATCTGGGATCAACCATCCTTTATCTTGCCTGTTTCTATCTTGGGAGGTACTATCATTCTCGAAAAAAATCAATCATCCTTTTTCTTGCCTGCTTTTATCTTGGGAGGAATGACATTGATTTTTTTAGTGCATTCAAGACAAAATAGCTTATAATTCGTGATCGTCTTATCGGGCCCCGTGTTCTCGAATAAATCCTCACCCGGTTGCATTAACAAGAAAAACTTTTGGCGCTTATTGCCACATTCAGGACAAGGTTCGGGTTCATAGGTTTCGATGTTGTAAATCTTGGCACCGATCGTCGAAAAATCATCACCGACAAGTTTTTTCCTGATGATCTTCATGTAATCAAGGATTTCGTCGATCATCTCCCCGACATCCTTTTCCTCGGGTTCTTTTTTATTCACCATATTGCATCGTTATTAACAAGGTACGAGGTTTTTATTAAAACTTGGGACGGGGGTGAGGTCTATTATAGGATGAAGGCGTAATTCATTATAGGATCTCGCCGTTTGGCTTCAAATGAGCCTCTTGATGAACATGCTATTCATGGCCTTGCCCGTTTCCGGATTATACTGTTTATTTGGAGTTTTAGCCGGAATCATTGCTGTCCAGCATTACAAGAAACCGGAACTGCGCGATTGCTCGATCAACGATTTCATCATGTCGTTCATCTATTTCTTCTGCGCGTTCACCTATCCATTCATGTACGCCATCACGGGCTTGGCAGAGTCCTGGCAAACTATATTTTTTCTTCTCACTGGCCTTCTGATATTCACATTCTATGCGGTCTTGTTTTGCTTCATCGGGCGAGAAATGATCCGGGCGAAACGTGATCCCAGCATAAAAATGAGCAGGGGATACAGGGAATTCGTCGAAAGATCAAATAATTTCGAATACAGCAACAAGCGGGATAACAATCGCAAGTTACTGCACTTGATTCCCGTCGTGGTCATCTTGTTATTCCATTACATGTCAGTGATCCTGAAACCGTTTCTTGATTCGAACGGGATATCTCCGAGAGGGTTCGCATATTTCTTGATCGTGTTGGTTGGCTACGCGTTCGTCGCCATGTTCATGCTCGCGGAATCTTTCAGGCTTATCAGCGAGAATAAGTACTTCCATCTCACTCCAGATTGGGCACATAAATGGTTTGGCAGCAGTCTTAAGCCCGCGGAAAACCAGGCATTCATCTCGTCGATACCGGTCGTGTTGTGCCTTATGCCATTTCTCTTCGGACCATTTCCCATCTTCGTTTCGGTTGCCTTTGTCGAGAGCATCAGCGATGCGATGGCATCGTTGATAGGAAAACGATTTGGTAAGCACAAGCTGGGCGTCAATCCCAAGAAATCGTGGGAAGGGTTGCTTGCTGGTGGCGCTTCAACCTTTTTATTGGTCGTGCTGGCAAATTTTCTGTTTCCAGAATTGCCTATCTCGATGATCGTGATGGTAATAATGGCCATCGGAACCGCTATCGTGTTCATGGCTATTGACATGTTTGCCAAGCGAATCATGGATAACATCCTCAACCCGCTCGTATGCGGGGGATTCATGATCGTCTTTCTCGCGCTTCTTGCTCCTGTTGCTCTTTTTTGAGCAAGCCTCTTTATTATCTAGACCAAGAAAGACAGATTTTGCTCGAGAAATGGATACAAAGGATTCAAAAAAGAAAAGTTGAATTATGGTTACTTCTTCCGGCCAACCTTGTGGATGGCCATACCATGCACGTCCTCGACGGTTTCTAATACCATTTCGGAGACGGTGGGATGGCTATGTATAACTTCACCGAGCTGTTTTGCAGTGAGACCATGCGTCATCGCGACCGTAACCTCGGAGATCAGTTCCGGTGCCTCGGCGCCGATGCACGTGGCGCCCACTATCTTGTCGGTCGTGTCTTCGACGATGATCATCATGAACCCTTCCTCTTCGCCCATGCATTTCGCTTTGCCAAGGCTGCCATAGAAAAATCGGCCGACGTTGATACTTCCATACCGATCCTTTGCGACTTTCTCCCGCAATCCGACGGAACCAATGTTGGGGCTCGTAAAAATCGTGTAAGGGACATTTTCGCAGTTAAATTTTTCAGGTTCCACCTCGAAAGTACCGATGCTCGATAAAGCATTTGCCAAAGCGAAGTCACCTTCACTGCTTGCCGCGTGCGCGAGCATCATTATGCCATTAACATCACCTATCGCGTAAATTCCCTTGCAATCCGTTTCCAACGTTTCTCGATCGACAACTACCGTTCCTCTCTCGATCTTCACCCCGAGTTCCTCGAGACCTAGATTTGCAACGACCTTTGCTCGTCCAATGGAAACCAGGCACAAATCTGCCGTGAATGTCGCATGTTCTGCATCTTCGATTTGATCTTTGGGCAAGCTCGCAGGTACTGTCGTTGCTATGACCCCGTCCGCAGTTGCCTCGATTTTCAAGACATTCTGTCCTGTCATCACCTCAATGCCAAGGCTACCAAATTTTTTCTTCAATTCCTTGACAACCGAAGGTTCTTCAGTAGCGAGCATCGTGTCGAGGTATTCTAACATAATGATCTTGACGCCAAACCGCGCGAAAATGTTGGCAAACTCGCACCCGATGACCCCTGCCCCGATGATGAGCATGGTGCTTGGTAATTTCTTGAAATCGGGCGAGAGGATGTCATCGCTCGTGAGAATTTTCTCATGGTCGATGTTGAAGGCAGGAATCATGGCAGGCGTTGAACCCGTCGCGACGATGACGCGCTTGCCCTTGAGCATTGTCTGTTCGCCTCCTTCATCTGCACAACTCACGTCAAAACCTTCATCGATGTTACCACCTTCGATCTTGCCAGTTCCATGGAAAACCGGAATTTTTCGCAGCTTTAAGAGGCCACCAATGCCATCGACTAGGGATTTCACGACCTCGTTTTTGCGTTCGACGGCTTTTGAAAAATCTTTCACGATCTGGCCTTCGATGTTGATACCGAAGCTCGTGGCTTTTTCCTCAAGATCCTCCAATAATTTTGCTGATGCGTACAATGCCTTGGTAGGGATGCATCCCCAATTGGAACACGTCCCTCCTAATGGACCTTTTTCTATCACAGCAACTTTGGCATTGAATTGCGCTGCACGCAAAGCGGTGTGATAGCCCCCAGGTCCCGCTCCAATTACTATTATATCAAATATCGTTACATTATTAGACATTTTTTTTCTCACTCTTAAAAATGATGGATTATGCTTGCAATTGAATAAACTTAATAAAAAAAATGAAGGTTTGGAATTAAGATTAAGCCATGTTAAAAAACGACAAAATTTCTCATATTTTCTATCGTAAACGCGAATTACATGTAAGAAATTTTTTATTGCGGTTCCATTAAGATGTAAAGAGTTAATGGACTCATGGAATTATAAGTTCCATCAAATCATATCTTGAAGAATGTAAACCTCCAAGTATAATAAGAGAAATTCTCACTAAAGGGCTACTTTCGATGGAAAACACGGATTATGACATCGTGGTTATAGGATCCGGGCCTGGTGGCTACCATTCCGCATTACGGGCAGCACAATTCAAGGCAAGGGTCGCTATCATCGAAAAAAAAGCTATTGGAGGGGCTTGCACTCATTCAGGTTGCATCTCGATAAAGTGTTTGGATGTGACAGCCAAACTTTTCGAGGACTTCCGAAAAAAAGCGGAAACTTTCGGTGCAAGGATCGAAGGCCCTATCACATTTGATTTTGCAACGGCTGTTCAACGAAAGGACCGTATCGTCGCGGAATCTGCAGCTGGGATCGAACAGTTACTAAAGCTTGCGAAGGTCAAGATTTTCAAGGGACATGGATATATCGAGGATGGAAACGCCACGGATGGTTTCATCATTAGCTGCCTGGAACCCTCGGGAAATAAAATCATGATCCACGCGAAGCGGGTGATCATTGCAACGGGTTCGATTCCCATGGAAATTCCGATGATGAGCATCGACCACGAGCATGTGTTAACCAGCGATGACGTGCTAAAGCGCGGGTTCGATCAGCTCCCACGAAGCATGATCATCATCGGGGCAGGGGTCATCGGGTGCGAGTTCGCAAACATTTTCGCGCGGTTTGGCGTAGAGGTCACGGTGATCGAACTTTCCAGCACGATGCTAAGGACCGAAGAAAAATTGATTTCCAAGGAGCTCAAGAAAAAATTCGATTTGCTTGGCATTAAGGTTCATTTTAACCAGTTCCTGTATAAAATAGAAAGACTTCCCGAGGAAATTAGGATCATTACATTCCAAATCGAGCGTCCTGGACGTGATCGCGAAGTGCAGGGTAAAAAAACCTTCACAGCGGAAATATGCTTGTTTTCTGTAGGACGGGAAAGACAATCGTCAAATTTAGGTCTCGAAAAGCTTGGCGTGATGATCAAACTAGGGCGAATCATCGTGAATAACGACACTTGCGAGACCGATGTAAAGGGAATTTATGCGGTTGGCGATGTTTCTAGCAATATGATGCTTGCCCAGCTCGCATTCTATGAAAGTGATATTGCAATTGCTAATGCGCTAGCTAGCATCGGGACATTCAATGCCAAACCACGCTCAGCAGATTATTTTGTCATCCCTTACTCTATTTACACGAACCCAATCATTGCTTCCGTTGGAATGCGTGAAACTGAGGCCAAGAAACTTTATAATGTTAGAACGGGTCGCTTTTATTACAAAAATGATGGCATGGCAAGATGCATGGGCGAGGATGAAGGATTCATGATGATCGTCGCAAACCAGGAAAATGATAAAATACTTGGAGCGTCATGCATCGGGTATGCTGCTCCTGAATTGATATCAGAAATAGCAGTGGCGATGTATCATAACATCACAGTAAAGAAATTCGTGAAAGTGATACATAGCCATCCTACCTTTTCGGAAATGGTACTGGAAACCGCAGAAGATGTTCACGGGATGGCCATCCACAAGATAGGAAAAAGAATATAATCTTCAAGCATCTGATCGACGGCTTGATTCAGCTCTTTGCCTCTTCTCTTGACTGAAACTCATGATCTTCGCGATCATCTTGGATTTCTTGATCCCAGAATTTTGATCTACGGGCTCCAAGATATACCCGTTCTGGATAGCGTCTTGGTAGATTTTTTGCCCTATTGACGTCCGAATGAGGGTCGTCGTATATCCGTCCGCGGATCCTATTCCACCGAAAGCTATGTCCGCGTAAACGTTTGAATAATCGTTACAGAAAGAACAAGCAGGGCGTGCGAATTCCTTTAATTCATCGAAGGTAAGATTGATCGGCCCTTGATCTTTTAGATAAATCATTATTTCATCACGAATATTCATTTTTTCGACATTTTCGAAGGAAAATCCGAATTTTTCCTCGATTTTCTTTCTCGAATCTTCATCAAAGCAAAAATTCTCGTTGCAGAACAGTCCTAGTGTGTATTTAACCACGTGCGACGGGAGGATGCGCAAGTCTTGCATTTTTCTCAACGAATGAATCTGGCACGGTGTTCCAACCATTGCGATGTTCATCATATCCGATTTCAATATTACCTTTAATTCTGATATAGTTGGAATGAATGTGGAGTACTTTTCAAGTTCGCCCAACTGCCCTGCCATCGTGAAATGTGAACCGCTGGCTTCAATCAATTCTTCCCTGGTCTTCGCAAAGAATGGGATTCGCATGAAAGGCCCGATTCGCATGGATACGATGGCGCCATCGATTAAATTGTGATCAAGCAAGTATACGAGAAGAGCCGTCACAGTGCCCCCGTCGGTGGCCTTTGCAACGATATCCGACGAAACGGCCTTGCTTGATGCAACCTTGACCCAATTCCCGATAGGAGGCTTGTAATCGAATTTTGCATTCAATTCCTCGTTCATTACATCTGTCTGGGGACAAATAAGATAACAAATACCGCAGTGAAGGCAATTATCCTTATTAATATATCGAGGTGGCCCGGTTTCCGACATCTCGATTGCTTTTAATTCGGATGCCGAACAAAAGCTCACGCATCCACCACATTCGCCGCAGAGCCCTTTTTCGTGGACATCCTTTATTAAATCCTCGAATGACTTTGGCTGCACTTCTTCGCTCATGATTTTCACGCTGGAATTATTTTTACTCAATATTCACCTGGCATTTGTTTTAATTCTGCTCGAGAGAAGATCGGACCATCGGCGCAGACAAACTTGTTTCCAACATTACACCTGCCGCATTTTCCAACCCCGCATTTCATCCGCATCTCCAACGAGGATAGTATTTGCTCATCCGTGAATTGAAGAGCTTCCAACTCGGGAATGGAGGTCTTGATCATTATTGGTGGCCCACAAATCACGGCAATTGCGTTTTCTGAAGATGGTGCAACTTCCTTTACGATGGGAGCAACAAAACCCACTTTTCCGTTCCAACCATCTTCGGCACGGTCGAGGGTTAGCACAACATTAATGTCATTCCTTTGTTGCCATCGTTCAAGATCGCTTTTGTAGAGAACCTCGCTCTTGCTTCTGTTACCATAAATAACCGTTATATCCTTGTAATAAGACCGGTATTCATCGGCGATTAGATATTCTATCAAGGACCGAAGGGTAGAAAATGCAAACCCGCCACCAACGATTACGATGTTTTTTTCTTTCATGGCTTCCACGGGCCACGAGTTTCCTAATGGCCCCCGTATACCTACCGTGCTTCCAACATCCAGGTTGTGTAGTGCTGCTGTGACCGTTCCCATCTTTTTTACAGTAAATTTGAGCGAACCGCTTTCCGTTGGTGATGATGCAATACCGATAGGACATTCCCCCTTTCCAAAAATCGTCAATTCCGCGAATTGACCAGGAATGTATTTAAATTCGTTTAAATCGTTATCATCTTTAAACACGAGCTCGAAAGTCTTGATGTCATTAGCTCCGTTTTCCGTGACAATGGATTTGATGGTTGTCAACTTCGGAACATATAAATTGGTCAAGTTTTTCCAGCCTCCTCTGTTCTAGGCTCTATATTATTCACTTTCGCGATGATGTCTCGAACGTCATTGTTCACAGGACAATAAGCAATGCACCGCCCACAGCCCACGCAACCAACAATACCATAATTCTCGGGATAATAGCAAAACTTGTGCTCCAAGCGTTGCCGGCATCGTTCTTTTTGACTCGTGCGAGGATTGTATCCGCTCGTTTGCAACGTAAACAAAGGTGATTGGCAAGTATCCCACACCCTTATCCTCCTCCCCCGATGATTTGCATAGTCGTTCTCGTCAATGACATCAAAACAATGACACGTCGGGCAAAAGAAGGAACATGAACCGCATCCTAAGCAAGTAGCGCTGATCTCGTCCCACACGGCATTGTAAAAATTATTATCGAGGAGCTTGCTAGTATTTTCAAGATTGACTTGTGTCTTGATAGAATCCTCTGCAAGTCTTTCTTGTTCTTTCGCAAGTTCGATGTCCGCTTCGCTAGAATCTTCTAGCCACGGTAATTGCTGGATTAATGCCTCTCCGTTGTCGCTTATAGTTTCGACAAGATATTTTTCACCTAGATCCGTGAGAAAAACATCCACATCTTGCTTGTTGAAAGGACTTCCGGCAACCGACGTGCAAAAGCAAGTCTCACGCGGAGAATTGCATCCAAGGCCAATAAATGAGAGATTTTCCTTCCTTTTTTGAAATAAATCGTCTTCGAAAGACCCTTGTTTGAAAAAGGTGTCGAGAATTTTGATGCTATGCGCGTCGCAAGGTCTAATGCCGAGCACAATGACCTTCTTTCCCAATTTTTCTGGTGGTGTTTTAATCTTGACATCCTTCCCGTCTATCTCGTATTCGTAAAGAGTTTCGACCTTCGGAAGCCAGATTGCTTTTGGAGGTACTTTTGAATTCAAATAATCCAGCGCGATATCCTCCGGATTTTCTATCTGTCGAAATTCAATTCCCCAATCCGTTTTCACAGGCGCGATGATATCATTTTCTCCCTTTAACGCGTCGAATACATCGGAAATCTTTTCCTTTAGTAATATTTTTTCGTTCACGTTATCGAGCCTCCGGCATCATTCTTCCACCATGAATTCCTGGCTGTCATCCATCTTGAAAGCCATCATCGGTGGCAGCGTTTCGATATTGGTTCCTGCAACGAAATCAAATCGTTCCTTAGCGAGTTTTTCAAGCTTCCTGTTTAGGACATTCAAATCGATCCCCACGGGGCATGCCCCGTAGCAAGCGCCACACGAAACACAACGACCCGCGAGGTGCAATGACCGTATGAGATGAAACACGAAAATATCTGCCCTATCAAATGTCTTGTCAAACCAGATAGGTTTATTTTGATCGACGAAGCATAGATTGCAATAACACACTGGACACGCCTGCCGGCAAGCATTGCATCTGATGCAATCGCCCAGAACGCCATTTATGTGCTCCCACTTCTGCTCGGGGGTTTGTGCTTCCATCGTGGTAACGTCGAAAAAATCATCCATTACCGTGGTGTTGTTGTTTTCCCCGGCAAGCACGTCCAAGACCAGGGGGGTCCTGTTCTTGCAGGTCTTACACAGCGCCATAGTGTATTCCTCGAATGGATAAATTTTCTCGAAGTCCTTCCCTTTCACGATGATCTCATCATTTTGAACGGATGCGTTCAAGATTTCCTTTCCGGACAATTCTTTTTCGATTCTTTTTGTATCGATTAAACCATTGCATGGAAATCCGATTATCATGACATTTTCCCGCTTGAGCTGCTTTTCAACGGCAAGCTGAACAATAGCTCGCCCGACACATCCCTTCGCGATGATACCAACTTTCAAATCGACTTCCTTGTCTTCGATCTTCTTTTTTCGCTTGACTAACAAGTATTTTGCCAGATTGGTGTAACCCAGATTATCCCAGGTCAATCTTTCAACATCTTCGGGTTTCTTGACAAAGAAAGGGGGTGCTTTCAACGGGATAGTTCCTTTCGTATATCCTATGATCAAGTCAACGCTTCCTTCTTCCAACAACCGTTTCGCTATGTCCTTCACGTTATTGACAATGTCATCGTTCTGAGCTTGTATGGTCATGATGATAGTTTCACCAGCTCTTGACAAATTTGTTGTTCGGACCCAATTTCTTTACCTTGTCCGTGATTTTTCTGATCATGGTTGCGAATCGCTCGCCTTCCGCGGCTGACACCCACATGAAATTGACTCTTTCCGGATCGATCCCGAAGAATTCCAGCAATTCCTTTAGCACTGCGAATCGTCGCCGTGCCACAAGGTTACCGCTTATATAATGGCAATCGCCCGGATGGCACCCGGATACGACGACCCCATCCCATCCCTCTGTCAAGCTCTTGACGATGAAATACGGGTTGATGCGGCCCGAGCAAGGCACCTTCACGACCCTGATCGATGGCGGGTATTGAATCCGGCTAACACCAGCTAGATCTGCACCTGCATACGAGCACCAGGTACAGAGAAATGCGATGATCTTCGGTTGCCACCCGACTTCGGTTAAAACATCGGATGTTTCTGCCGTTTCTTGCGTTAGTTCGTTCACGCATCAACACCTTCCAACTATCATTGAAAAGACTTGCTCGCCTGTCACTCCAGCGACGTCGATAGCCGCACATCGACAATTACCAGCGCAGGCGCCGCATCCATGGCACAGTGCCGCGTTCACCGATGCAATTGTCCCAAAGCGCTTGTCTTCGACAAGCTGTATCGCGTTGTACGCGCAATTTGACACGCACATTCCGCAACCCATGCACCGTGCTGCATCGATGCTGGCAATCGTTCCTTCAGCTTCGATTTTTTGCTTGGAAATGATGGTGCAAACCCGTGCAACTGCCGCATTTGCTTGTGCCAGTGCATCCTCTATTGGTTTTGGACTATGAGCTAACCCGGCTACGAACACGCCTTCCGTTGCAAAATCAACCGGACGGAGCTTGACGTGCGCCTCCAAGAAATATCTATCCGAGTTTAACGGAACCTTGAGCATCTTAGCAAGCTCTTCGTTGCCCTCATCCGCCACGATTCCTGCGCTGAGGACGAGCAGATCAGCCTTGAGAAGCAGGGTCCCAAGGGTTTCCTGTTGGACCTGGATCTCGATGTTATCATCACCCGTGGTCGCGATTGGCGGATTTTTTTCATCAAATCGAAGGAATACAACCCCGGCATCCCGTGCTTTCCGGTAATATGCTTCCTTGAACCCGTAAGTCCTGATGTCCCGGTATAAAATCGTGATGTTCACGTCGGGATTCATCTTCTTTGCCTCCAAGGCATTCTTTACAGCCTCGGAACAACACATCCTGCTGCAGTACGGATGTTCCTTGTTTCGAGAGCCAACGCATTGAATCATCACGATTGACGATATCTCTTTGGCTATTGATGAAGTGTTCAAGGTTTTTTCGAATGCAGATTGCGTTATCACGCGAGGGTTTTCGCCATACAAATATTCTTTCGGTTCATACTCCCTGGCCCCCGTTGCCACGACGACAGCACCGTGATCGAATTGTTCCGTAGTTCCTTCTTCCCCATAGGCGATCGTCGTCTTGAAATTCCCGATGAAGCCATCGATGGCCTTGATCGTTGCCCGCGTGAATAACCGAATGTTTTCGTTAGAGTTTACCTTCTCGACCAGTTGAGCCACGAATTCTTGAACATCATTGCCATCCAGGGTTGTATAAATGTGCCGTGCAAAGCCGCCAAGTTCATCCTCTTTCTCGACAAGATAGGTCTTGAAACCTTGCTCCGCAAAATTCAACGCTGATGTCATGCCAGTTAGCCCGCCACCGATCACGAGAACCGCAGGGGTGACAGGCAATGTGATGCGTTGCAGGGGCTGCAGCTCCCGCGCCTTGTTGATTGCCATCCGCACGAGATCCTTTGCTTTTTCAGTTGCCGCGACGGGATCGTTCATATGAACCCAGGAGCATTGATCGCGAATGTTTGCCATCTGAAACAAGTACCGGTTCAACCCGGCTTCGCGAATCGTTTCCTGGAACAAGGGCTCGTGAGTTCGTGGCGTGCACGATGCAACAACGACGCGATTGAGGTTATATTCCTTGACTTTTTCCTTTATACTAGTTTGTGTGTCTGCAGAACATGTATACAAGTTCCGGTCCGCGAGAACGACATCCGGCAGCGTACCTGCATATCTCGTAACTTCAGGAACGTCGACAACGCCGCCGATGTTGATGCCGCAATGACAGATGAATGCCCCGATGCGCGGTGGCGCACCGTTCACGAATAGCTCGGGTGGAAGGGTTTTCTCGGTGATCAAGGTTCCCCTTGCCTCATGCAAAAGCGCGTTAACGGATCCCGCCGCCGCGCTGGCTTGGGTTACCGTTTCCGGGATATCTTTTGGAGAAGCAAATGCACCGCAGACAAAAATGCCTGGCCGTGTCGTTTCAACGGGATTGAGGCTGCTGGTTTTTGCAAAATTATATTCATTTAATTCAATGCCAAATTTTTCCGCGAGGAACACGGCATCTTTTGGAGGATCCAGTCCAACGGCAAGAACGACCATTTCAAAAGTCTCTTGCATTATCTCGCCGCTCTCAGTTTCGAAAGTCAACTTGAGATCATTGGTCGATGGAATCTCCTCGATGGCCGAGATGCGGCTTTTCACGTATTTAACGCCATATTCATCCTTGGCACGTTCGATATACTTGTCAAAATCCTTGCCATACGATCTTACATCCATGTAAAAGATTGTAGGCTGGACCTGGTGCATGTGTTCCTTTGCGATGACCGCTTCCTTCGCGGTGTACATGCAACATACCGACGAGCAATACGGCTTTCCTTCCCGCATTACCCTTGAACCAATGCACTGGAGAAATGCAACCTTCACGGGAATTTCCCCATCGGAGGGACGCAGCACTTTACCACCATATGGCCCGCTGGCGCTCAAGATACGCTCGAATTCGATGCTCGATACAACATTTTTGAACTTTCCATAGCCAAGCCGTTTCAGTGGTTTTGGATCAAATTCATCAAATCCAGGTGCAAGGACTATTGCCCCCACATCATACGTTACCTCCTCGTCTTCTTGTGCATACTCAACGGCTCTTGCCTTGCACACGCCTTGGCAGATGCCACAGCCGATGCAGTAATCACGATTTATGGAATACAAGAGGGGAACTGCTTGCGGGTATTTTACAGACGTGGCTTTAGATTTTGCCAAGCCCTCGTTAAAAACATCGATGGCTTCGACGGGACATTCCCGACCGCAAACACCACATCCGGTGCACTTGCTTTTATTGATGAAAAGTGCTTTTTTCAAGGCTTTGACGTGGAAATTTCCTGCTTCTCCGGTTACATCCTGAATCGTGCAATTTATGGATAGCGCTATGTTCTGATGCCTGCCAGTTTCAACGAGCTTGGGGGAGACAATGCACATCGCGCAATCGTTTGTAGGGAACGTCTTGTCAAGCTGGGCCATGACCCCACCAATACTCGTCGTGGACTCTACCAAATATACCTTGAATCCTGAATCCGCAATGTCAAGCGCAGCTTGCGATCCACCAATTCCAGCTCCAACGACCAAAGCCGCTCCGATTTTTTCTGCCATGTCCTCACTTGATCTTGATATACAAGGGGGTATTTCCCACAATATCATGATAATTGATTAAATTACGCCCACGAAGGGCAACGATATGCTTCAAAATTTCTGAAGGTTCTGCATTCAATTCCGCCGTTAAATCCTTCACGGATTTGGCATCTTTTTCAATGGATAGCAATATCTGGCTTCGCAAATATTCTTCTCGAATTGCAGTTGCTAACAAGCCATCAAATTTATCTTTCGGGACGATTTCGCCATAAACATTACCCACCTCGGTGATTTTTCTCTGACGACCTACGAGTGCTCGCACTCGATCCGTCCCTGCAGCCATGATCATGGCCTCGAGCTTGTGCTTTACCTCTGGACCTGACATCTCATCCTTGACTGGTGAAGACCCGAGAGCGCCTATTGATGCCACGAAATCTGAGATGATGGATGCAAATCTTGCACCTTCGCTCGCCGACACCCAATCTAAACGCACTCTTTTTTCAAGCCCAATTATTGCCAAGAATTGCTCTACCATCCTGAATTTAGTCTGTTCCTCGTAATTGCCTTCAAGATAATGGCAATCCCCCGGATGGCAACCAAGCACGATTACGCCATCGATGCCTCGCTTCAATGCTTCGAGAACGAATTCTGGATCCACCCGGCCGCTGCACATTACCCGAACCACTCTAACGTTTGGAGGATATTGTATCCTGCTAACCCCAGCCAGATCAGCACCTGCATAGGAACACCAATTGCACAAGAAACCCAATATTTTCGGTACGAAACCCATGATTCTCACTCGGAAGTAAGCGCAATTATCTCAGAAAGGATTTGTTCGTTCGTGAAATGCCGAATCGTCAGTGCTTTCCTGGTGCACGTGGCAACGCAAGTCCCACATCCCTTGCAAAGCGCTTGAATGACCTCGATGTCGCCATTTTGGTTTTTCACTATCGCCTTGAACGGACAGACATTCAGGCACACTTCACAACCTTTGCACAAATTCTTGTTCACCTCGGGTAAACATGCTGTGGCACCCTCGACCTCTAGCATCTCGCTCGATAAAATGGTGCTCGCCCGTGAAGCTGCTGCAAGCCCTTGGCTGATGCTTTCCGTGATGTCGGCTGGCCATTTTGCCGCTCCGCCGATAAAAATTCCATCCGTTGCAAAGTCAACGGGGCGCAATTTCACATGAGCTTCAAGGAAAAATCCATTTTCCTGGAGTGGAACCTTCAGTAATTGCCCCAGCTCCTTGTTATCGTCATATGCAACAAGTGGCGTTGAAAGAACAACCATATCGCGAGGGATCGCTACCACATCATTTATAAATTCATTGTGAACCTTCACCACGTCTTGTTCAACCACGGGTTGTTTTTCCGGGGAATATTTCAAGAAAATAATGCCATTGTCCCGTGCCTTTTTGTACATTTTTTCCTGAAAAATGCCGGGCATGTAAATGTCCCTGAACAGTACGGTCACTTTCGCAGACGGGTCACGTTCCTTCAAAATCAACGCGTTTTTTATAGCAGTCATGCAACAAACGCTTGAGCAATAATTGCGCTCAGCATTTCGTGCTCCCACGCATTGGATCATAACGACGTTCTTGGGGGAGTAACTTTCATCTTGCAACATTGATTCTAGTTCCAGCTGCGTGACCACATTGCTTCCGTCATAGCCGTACAAGCCGAAAGGTTTCAAGGACTTGGCGCCGATAGCGACGATGATAATCCCCGTGTCTACTTTCACGAGCGTGCCGTCATTGTCAAGATCCACCGAAAATTGTCCCACGAAACCTTGAATCGATTTAACGACCGTTGAGGTGAAAACTTCCAGGTTTGATGAGCTGGCAATCTCTCCTTTCATTTTTTCCAGAAATTCGGAGCTTTTCACGTTTGCGGGAGCAAGGGTGTATAAATCATTAACCAGGCCACCAAGCATGGGTTCTTTTTCAATCAAGTAGGTCTTGAAACCTTGCTTGCTCAAGCTCAATGCCGCGCTCATGCCGGAAACACCGCCCCCAATGATCATCGCGACCGGGTTGATGTTGACGATATTTTTATTTAATGGTTCTAATTTTGTTGCTTTTGCGGCTCCCATCCTGATGAGATCCTTGGCTTTATCGAAAGCAGCCTCTGGTTCTTTCATGTGAACCCATGAACATTGATCGCGAATATTCACGAAGTTGAAAAGATACGGGTTCAATCCGGCTTCTTGAACGGTCTTTCGGAAAAGAGGCTCGTGGGTACGTGGCGTGCACGAGCAAACGACTACCCTGTTTAATTCATGTTCTTTTATTGCTTTTTTTATGCTCGATAAGCCAGTTTCGGAACACGTGTATAAATTGTCCTCCCCGTAGACCACGTCGGGCAATGTTTCGGCGTACTCCGCCAATTTCTTACAATCGAGCAGGCCTCCAATATTAGAGCCACAATGGCAGACGAACACGCCGATCCGCGGCGGATCTACTTGTATATCGTTATTTTCGGTCATCAAACAGCACCTCTAATGACTTCAGCGGCCCTTGCCGCGGCCGCGCTGGCCTCGGCAACGGATCGCGGGATGTCCATCGGCTCGTGAGCGCAACCACATGTAAATACTCCCTCCTTGCTCGTTTCTGCGGAAAAAAATGCATTAGTCTTGATGAACTTGTTTTCTTCGAGCTCGATTCCAAGTTTATCCGCGAGGTCTTCACCATCACGTGAAGGAATGATGCACGTGGCTAGAACAACAAGGTCCAATTTCATTTGCTTGATTTCGTTGGATTCCAAGTCTTCGTAGGTGATGATGGGATTTTCCTCCGCGTCGACCTGTATTTCCGAAATCTTGCTCTTGATATACTTGATGTTATATTCCTCCTCGCCCCTAGTAAGAAATTTCTCGAAACCCTTACCGCCTGCCCTTAAATCTATGTAAAACACGTACGACTCCAGTTCATTGTTGTGCTCGTGGGCAATCATGGCTTCTTTCGTCGTGTACATGCAGCACACTGACGAGCAATACTCCTTATCCCTCGCGTTCCTTGACCCGATGCATTGTAAAAACCCGATTTTATCTGGTTCTTTACCATCTGAAAGCCGTTTCACGTGGCCTTCTTGAGGCCCAGAAGCGCACAACATTCTCTCGAACTCTATGGCGGAAACAACGTTTCGATGTTTTTTATAGCCATAACGTGTTAAAGGATAAATATCTTCATAGAGATCGTAACCCGTGGCAACAATGATCGCACCGATGTCATCCAGCGTGATGATTTCATCTTGTTGTTCGAAATCAATTGCTTCCTTATCGCAATTTTTTTCACACAGCCGACAAGCACCTTTCGTCAAGTACAGGCAACGATCCTTATCGATCGTCATTACCGCCGGCACGCCTTGCAAGTAATACATGTAAATCGCATTACGTTTTCGCAAGTACCGGTCGAATTCGTCATCGACGCGTGTCGGGCATTTTGCAGCACAAACTCCGCAGTTGATGCAAACATCTTCCTTCACGTAGCGCGCATGCTTCAAGATATCGACCGTAAAATTACCGGTAGTACCCTGGATGCTCTGTACGTCCGAAAAACTGTGGATGGTGATGTTTGGGTGCCGGCTACATTCGGAAAGTTTTGGCGCCAGGATGCAGATCGAGCAATCATTCGTGGGAAAAGTCTTGTCAAGCTGTGCCATACGACCCCCGATCGAGGGTTTTTTTTCGACAAGGTGAACCTTGATTCCCATATTCGCCAAGTCCAAAGCCGCCTGGATGCCAGCAACACCGCCACCTATCACGAGTGCCTGTTTTGAATTTGATTCCATTTGAACCATCATCTCGCCAGCTATTTTATCCCGTGCAAAAACTTTTATGATGTGGAAGGCTGGATGCTTTCTATAAGCGAACTTGTTTTAACGCCGTGAAAGTTCAAACCAAGTTCAGCAGGTTCGAATCCAAAGGATAGCCCAACTAGTTCAGAGAGATAGAAGATTGGAAACTCGAAATTGGTATTATCTCGTTTATTTACCTCTTTCTGGTTAAAATCAAATTGTTGAAAACAAGCTGGGCATACCACGGCAACACAGTTTGCACCGGATTCTTGAATCGAGCTTAACTTCTGTGCAATCATTGACGTTGACAGATCCTTGTCCGATTTCGCCACCGGATTTCCACAGCATTCCATTTTTAGATCATATTGGATTGACTCCGCGCCGATAGCTTCCACTATTTTATCGAGTGTAACGGGTTCGAACGGGTCATCCCAATCGATTATTTCCGCCGGACGTAAATAATGGCATCCATAATGAACGGCTACTTTTAGCCCCGTTAATGGTCGTGTAACGTTTTCCTTGATCTTGTCGATGTTCTCGTACAACACTTGCGCGAAGTGCTTGACTCCTACATTACCCTCGTATTCATGACCACTATCTTTTAGCATTTCATTGATCTTGGCCTTTTGATTTGGATATTTGTTCAAGCAATAATTCACTGCTTTCAAAGTTTCAACACAACCAGAACAAAGGGAAACAACCCCGCCATTCCCATTGCAGAGGCTCAAATTCCTCGCCCCAAGCAAGAGCCAAGCATCATGCGAGAGCAACTCGATACCTGTGGGATCCGGGCAGCAGCTAAAACCATCGACATCGTGCAATGCAATTTCCAATTTTTGAAAGACCTTGCGTGACGACGCTTCTAAAAAGGGCAAACGTGCAGGAATCACGCAACCTAAAAATAAATCATAACTCACGAATCATTCACCTTTTTTTTGAAGATTCGAATCAAAGTTCACGGATTTCAACAGAGCTTGTATTTCTTGGGCGTCTGCAGTCTTGATCGCTGGCAAACCTAGCTTTTCTCGCCGCTGGTTAATTGGTTTTGAATATGGAATGGCAATGCCATTTTCAAACACGGAAGATGCTTGGGCGAGAAATGCTTCAGGAGCTTTTCCTTTAATAAAGGATTCATTCTTGATACGCGTGAAGACTTCGGTCAGTTCCACTTTTTGGGGGCATAATTCAACGCATTTCTGGCAAGTTGAGCACAACCATGCATTAGGCTCTTGAAGGTCTATCAACTTACCATCTAAACCCAGAATAGCCTCTTCAATGATTTTTCTCGGATTGAATTTCCCGTTTGTTAACAAAGCAACCGGGCAAGCACCTGAACAAGTCGCACATTGATAACACGAACTTAACGAGGCAGTTTCTCCTATCATCTGATTTCTGAAGTCATAATTTAATACAAGAATGAGCATCACTTCGTGTTTTTCTTATCATTTTACTCGGAAATTTTCCTTTTTTTTAAGGAACACCCGTTTTTTTATTCGAACTCGATCATCCAAGGTGCCTTGATTATTATAGTAATCGATTTTACATATTTAATGATTTCAGTTTTCAAATACAGACCAGTAATAATCGACGGAAATCAAAAATAGAGACAACAATCGTTTATTATTTAATTCACTTTATTTAACTAGAGTAGTCTTTTAAAAAAATGTGTTCCTTTTCTAAATATCAAAGAGCTGGAAATTTAACTTTTTGATCAAAAAATTTATATATGTAATCTGGGATGTTAAGTACATTTACTTTCAATATTAAAAAATTCTCATCAAAGGATGAAATCAAATGCACACTTGTTCATGTGATTGCGAAAACCAAGATAGATGTTCCATCGTAGGTCATTTAATCGGATATTGCTGCCCAAAATGCGCCATGCTAGACACTGCCGGAAAATGCACCTTAAGAGCGTTCGAGAAAACCGAATGTATTGAGCCAGTTCGGGAAAAATCGAAATTGAGCTCAGTCTCCGGGCAGATTTTGCTTTAAAACCTGCAGAATTTTCGGAAGATATCTGAAAATTGATTACACTGGCATCAAATAGGGTAAGCATTATCTATTGCTTGGTTGTCGCATGCTGAATGTGTCAATCGTTTCTATAAACTCTATCTGCGATTTTATAACTGTGACCTTTTTTTTACTACTTTCACGCCTTCATATTTTCAATACCGTGAACATTTAAATGCCCGTATTATGTTTTAAAGGATAATAACCGTCAAAAGTTCAATAAAAACGAGGAAACTCAAAGGATCAAGAAAAAAAGCTTAAATTCATACCCGATCGCGGCCTGCAGACAGGCCGCGAAGGGATCAATGCACGTGGGAAACCATGGCAGAACATGAAGAAACTCCCGAGGCTGCGACCCAGGAAGAATGGACACCAAAAATCGCCGCGTTTCTCTGCTGGAAGTGA
>Ga0209039_10000509_pt1 | contig 37900 bp, 26 predicted proteins | sample BogFormECP12_OM1_FD_188238 | JGI IMG/M metagenome (GOLD analysis project Ga0209039, IMG submission 188238) | Bog forest soil microbial communities from Calvert Island, British Columbia, Canada - ECP12_OM1 (SPAdes) (version 2) | ecosystem: Environmental > Aquatic > Freshwater > Wetlands > Bog ...
GCGGGAGCGGGACGCTCCCGCTTAACGGCCGGCACGCGAACGCGGGAGCGGGACGCTCCCGCCACAGCGGGCGGGACGCCCGCGCTACCTCTTCTCCTCTACTGACACAGGTTGCAGGTTCGCCTGCTTCAAAGACGCGTTGAGTTTAGGCACGTCCTCGTCCTTGATTTCGTTCCACAGCGCGAGGGCCTTCTGCATCGCCTGCTGGTCGTGCTGGAAGGCAGTGACGGCGTCGCCCGTGGGAGCGACATCGGCGCTTTGCACGGCCCGCTCGACATCGCTCAGCGCGCTGGTGAGGGAACGAAGGGTCACGCTAGCGGACGCAGAGGGTACCGCTTCGTCGAAGGGGCTGGGGGCGGAGGTGCCGCCGGCGAGCCCAATGGCCTTACGATCGAGCGCGTCGATCTCGTCAGCGAGCGCCTTCTGGTCGCTCGCCTTGGATCTTAGCGACTGGAGTTGCTCATGCAAGTGGTTGGCCGAGCGGAAGGCTGCACCGACTTGCGCCTGAGCCGCGCCGATCTGCCGCGCCATGTCAAACTGCTTCATCAAGTCTGCCTGCGGTGTTTTCACGCGCGGGTCCATCTTTACCGTAAGGGGCTGAGTGTGACTCTGCCCGCTGACGGTCAGCCTCACCTGATACTGACCGGGTGGCGCCCACGGGCCGGCGCCCCCTCCAAACCTCCTGGCCTGCGGATTGCCGCCGGGCACGCCTGGATAACGCAGGTCCCACACGAAGCGATGCATACCGGGCTCGGCGGAGAGAGCGAGGGGAGAGCGAATCCAGTAAGCGGTATACGGCACCCGCTTCGGGTCGACCTGGGGCAGCTTATCCTCGCTCGAATAGCTGCGCACCAGCTTGCCGGCTGAGTCCAGCACCTCGAGCGTGACCGGCCCGCTGGGCGCCGATTGGAGATAGTAGTCGATCAAGGCTCCGTCGGGAGGATTCTCCCCCTGCGGCTCATCCACCGGGAGCGGCGTTCCTTCAAAGGAACTGGGACGAACGCGATAGGCTGTTTCCGGCCGGAAAAGGTACGCTTCGGAGCCGGCCAGCTCGGTAGTCGCCTGGCGCAACGGGGTGACGTCATCGAGGATCCAGAACGAGCGTCCATGCGTGGCGATGACGAGATCGTCGTCGTGGATCACCAGGTCGCGCACCGAGCAATTGGGCAGGTTCAATTGCAGCGGCTGCCAATCATCGCCGTCGTTGAAGGAAACGAATACTCCGGTCTCCGTGCCCGCATAGAGCAGGCCCTTCCGCACCGGATCTTCGCGCACAGCGTTGACGTAGCTTCCCTCGGGGATGCCCTTGACGGTTTCCTGCCAGGTCTTGCCGCCGTCGTGGGTGCGGTAGATGTGTGGCTTGAGGTCTTCCAGGCGGTGCCGGTCAACGGCCGCATAGACAGTAGTGCGATCGTGACGTGATGCATCGAGAATGCCGACCTTGGACCACGGCGTGAGGTCAGGCGGGGTGACGTTGTGCCACGTCTTACCGTCGTCGCGCGTGACGTGGATAAGCCCGTCGTCGGTGCCAACCCAGATTTCGCCGGCGACGAGCGGCGACGGCGCAATGGTATAGATCACGCCGCGCCGTTTTCCCTCACCCGCGGTGACATCGGCGGCGGTAACCGGATCGAGGTTGGGCGGCGCCCCAGGATCCTCGCGCGTCAAGTCCGGGCTCAGCACCTGCCAGGTGTTGCCGCCATCCTTGCTGCGGAAGAGAATCTGGGTGCTGAAGTAAAGCTCATGGGAGTCGCGCGGCGAGAACACCGTGGGCAACGTCCAAGTGTGGCGATAGTTGCCGGGATGGGCGAGCGACGGCGCAATGTCCTGGGTTTCACCGGTGGTGAGATTGAACTTGCCGACGGCAGCGCCAAACGATCCGCCGTAGAGGACGTTGGGATCAAGCGGGTCGGGCGCGACGTAGTGGCTCTCGCCGCCCACTCCGATCGTCCGCCAGTCGCGAAAGCTGACGGTTCCGGCATGGCTGCGGCTCGCCGTGCAAAGGGAGCCCGAATCCTGCTGCGGCCCGCAGACCCAGTACGGAAAGTGGGTGTCCGTAATCACGTGGTAGAACTGGGCCGTGGGCTGGTTGTACCAGGAGGTCCAGTTCTTTGCTCCGTCCACGCTGATGACCACGCCCTGGTCGCTCGAGACGATCATGCGGGCGGGATCGTCGGGATAAATCCACAGATTATGAAAGTCATCGCCGGTGGGATCCCCTTTGATGGCGTCAAAGCTCTTGCCGCCATCGGTGGACCGGTAGGTTGACGTATTGCAAACGTAGACCACGTCAGGATTCTTGGGATCCGCCGTGATGCCGCCGAAATACCAGCCGCGTTCCCAGATGCGCGACTCAGAATCCGTCCGCTGCCAGTTGGCACCGGCGTCGTCCGAGCGGTAGACGCCGCCTTCCTTGGCGTCAACAAGCAGATAGACTCGATCGGGAGCGGCGGGAGCAATGGCGATGCCCATTCGACCCAGTCCGTCCGGGGGCAATCCGTGACCCGTGAGTTGCTGCCAAGTGTCGCCGCCGTCCGTGGACTTGTAAAGGCCGCTGCCCGTTCCGTAAGAAGGCGGGTAGACCTCCCAGGGCGGCCGGCGCGTTTGCCACAGTGCGGCGTAAACCGTGCGGGAATCGCGGGGATCGAGAGCCAAATCGATGGCGCCCGTGTTCTCATCCTTGAAGAGCACTTTCTGCCAGCTCTGGCCGCCGTCGGTGGATCGGAAAACGCCGCGCTCGGGATTCGCTCCATAGGCGTGCCCCAGCGCCGCGACCAACACCCGATCCGAATTGCGAGGGTCTACCACAATCCGGCCGATCTGGCGGCTGTCTTCGAGACCGATCCGCCTCCAGGTGATGCCCGCGTCCGTGGACTTGTACATGCCGTTGCCGTAGGAGATGTCGTCGCGCATGTCCGCTTCGCCGGAACCGACATAGATGACCTTCGGGTCGGAAGGGGCGACGGTGATGGCCCCGATGGAGGCGATGGGCTCGGCGTCGAAGATCGGTGTCCAGGTGCGTCCCGCGTTGGTGGTCTTCCATACGCCGCCTCCGACCGCGCCAAAGTAGAACACGCTGGGCTGGCCGGGAACGCCGGTGGCAGTGATGGCGCGACCGCCGCGAAAGGGCCCGATCATGCGCCAGCGCATGCCGGAGAAAAGGCTTGGATCAATCTGCTGGCCGTGAATTCGATGTGGGGCGAGCCACGCAAAGACCAAGGTACACGCCAGGACGGCGAGGCCGATGGAGAGCGAACGCCGAACGCAGGTCACAATATCACACCTCCCGGGGGATGAGGCTCTTTTCGGAACGACGAAGTATACACCCGTCCGGGGAATCGCTCCATTCGAAACCAGGAATCCGAGTCACGACCCTCCCTTTCTCCGGGTTTCGCGCGGCCTCCGGTTTTGTCCTTTTGCGGCGAAGTCGAGCAGAAGCTGGGCCAAACGGCGAGGATCGTGCCGGGCCACGCGATCTTCGTCGAGCAGGCTCGCAGTGATCGGCTCGACGCCGAGGGCGCGTATCTCGTCGAGGTCGTTCACCACCGGTTCGGCGCGCTGCTTGGCATACCGCCGCCGCAGAGTAGGGGAGAAGCTTCGCGTGTTCAGCACCACGTAGTCGAAGACTCTACGCCCGCTGTGTTGTTGGATGGCCCGCACGTGGTCGGAAGCCGTGCAGCGACGCGTCTCGCCTGGCTGCGTCATTAGGTTACAGACATAGATCTTGAGCGCCCGGGAACGCGCGATCGCCTCCGGGATACCGCGGACCAGAAGGTTCGGAATGAGCGACGTGTAGAGTGAGCCTGGACCCAAGGTGATGAGGTCAGCCTCCTCGATCGCCGCCAGCGTCTCGGGCAGCGGGCGGCACCCGGAAGGGACAATTTCCAGCCGCTCGATGGGCGCCCTGGTCCTGGTGATGGCCCTCTCGCCGGCGATGGTGCGGCCATCGCGTAGTTTCGCTCGCAGCCGCACGTCGGCCAGGGTGGCGGGGAAGATCTCGCCGCAAATGGCGAGCACCTCGCTGGAGACCTTCACCGCCTGGGCGAAATCGCGAGTGAGGTGGGTAAGCGCCGTAAGGAAGAGGTTGCCAAAACTGTGACCCCGGAGGCCGCGACCGCTCGAGAATCGGTAGTTGAAAAGCCGCGTGAAGAGGGTTTCGTCTTCCGCCAGGGCCACCATGCAGTTGCGAATGTCGCCGGGCGGAAGGATCCTAAACTCGCGGCGCAAGCGCCCTGAACTGCCGCCCTCATCGGTGACCGTGACCACGGCCGTCAGGCGGGAAATCGCGGGCGACCGCGGGGCGGCGTGGCCCGACTGCCGGACGTGGGCCTTGAGTCCCCGCAGCAGGGTGGCGAGTCCCGTGCCTCCGCCAATGGCCAGCACCTTCATAGACGGGAGGGCGGTCAGCCCTCAGAAGTGAAAACAGTAATAGCCTACATTCTAAGAGGAAAGCGGCACCTGCGGAAAACGGCGGGCCAATCGCGGATAGGCCTCCGGTGATCCTCTATCGTCGATTCAGGCGCGACGGGGCGCGGCGGGACCGCCTCCAGAATACACCAACTCCCGGAAGCGCGGGTCGTCCGCCAGCGAGGAAAAATCTTCGTCCTGGCGGATTTGAAAGCTGTTGGCCGGCCGCAACGTCACGGAGACTCGCAGGTGCGTCACTGCTTCTTCCACGTTGCCTTGCAAGGCGTGGGCGGCCGCCAAGGCGTACTGGATGTCTTCGCGCTCCGGCTCCAGTTTGTCGGCGCGATCCAGGTAGCCGATGGCCGAATCCAGATTGCGGCTGTTCAGTTCCGCCACTCCCATCACGTATAAATCCGCGGCCGTTTTCGGGAGCGGGCCGGGTCGCCGCGTCCGGCTCTGGCACAGGCGGAGGTGAAGCCCTGCCCGCTCAGCCAGTTCGGGTGGAGCGGTGGCCGCCAGCTTCTCGAAGATTTCCTTGGCCTTTCCGTACTCCTGTTTCCTGAAAAACCGCGAGGCGGTGTCGAAGTTCCGCAGAGCAGAGGAGTACTGCGGGTCGCGACGCCCCTCCGGACGGTCCGCCTGACTCTCGGCACTTGACCCGGCGAAAACGCCTGCGGGCGGACGGGCCTGCGCTTGCCGCATCGACTTGGACCCATTGCCGTTGCCTGAACGCACTCCGGGCCGCAGCCCCGACCCATTTCGTGGTGATGACCCATTGCCGGAGCCAGGAGTCGCTGGCGAGCCATTGGAGCGCCGGCGCTCGACTTCGAGCTGGGATGACTTCTTTGAGTTAATACGTTTCATTTGATATGTTTGCCCAGGACCCTTAGTGTATGTTACAAACCGGGTTCCAATCCTACCCTAGAATTCCCTTCCCCTTCTTAACATCCTGTTTTGCCCAGCATCGCCCAAGCGATGCTGGCGCTTCCTTATGTATCATACCCGAATATTCAAAGTCAAACACTTGTTCTTGACCGCAACTTCACCGCTCCGAAAGTCGAAACTCGAAACTCGAAACTCGAAATTCGTAAACATCCACGTTTTTCACCCTTTACCCTTCGTCCTGCCCCCTGTCCCCGCATTTCGTGCCAGAGAGCTTCGCACCATCGGGAGAGATTTGTCGAAAATCGGCCCTAAAATCACCGTAAGCCTTTGATGAAGCACCGCTTATTCGCGGTGGGTTTGTTTTTCCCATATTAAGCCTATCTTACTGAGTTAACATCACTTAATCTCAGTGGCGTTGTCTGGCTTTGCTCTACCTACCTGCCCCAATCCTGAATCGGCAATGTAGAGGGTCGTGCCACCGGTCGCAACTTGCGAAAAACGGAACCAAGAATGGCCGTAAGCTGTTGAGGCAATGGACGATAGACGCCGTGGCTTCGTTCTTGTCGTTCGAAGCGTATCCTCTTGATCATAAAAGGCTTGAGCCCCGTGGCTTCGCTTGGCTTCGTTCTTGCTCTGGCTCTTGTCCGGACTTGCTCACTGGCATCGACTCCACGCTTCCGGTCCGATGATGCCCACTCTGAATCGAAGTTCGCTTCGCAAGTTGGCCACGCTCCAGTGTTTCCTTCAATCTTTCACCCTTCCCTTCACAACTCACAATTCACCCTTTGCTTCCCCCATACGACGGAAGCCTAACATAAGTTTGCACAAAAGTCAAGTCTTTCTTTCAGACATAGTACCCACGTGGGCTATGGGGCAGCGAGGACCGTTTTCCAAGGGCATCTCTTGAGCCGGGTAGGAAGGGGATGCGGCTGGCATCAAGTTTATGCGCGGGGCCAGCCGTAAAGTTCATGAGCCAGATCCAGGCCGCGGACCGCGTGGCGTTGTAACGAGGGAGGCGCCGCCAGCCAGGCGACTTTCTGTTTGGCGTGAGATTTGATGCCCGTCGCGGACAGGGAGAACTGCTCGCAGATAGATTGTAACTTCCCCGTGACGCCATTCGTCGTGAGCGTTATAAGGCGTTTAAGAGGCTGGTTAGGAGTGCTGCCCGAGGAGGCCAGCCATGATGGTTCCCAGTCCGGAACGAATCCTTTTTCTCATCATCGGGTCGGGGTTTCTGCTGATCGCAGCGGGGACGTCTGATGCGCAGGCGTCGCCGTCGCAGAATCCACCAACGATTAGGGCCACCACTCGCCTGGTAGAGATTAATGTGGTGGTGCATGATAAGAAGGGCGTGCCGGTCACGGGGCTCACACGAGAGGATTTCACGATCCTCGACGGCCTGAAAGAGGAGAAGGTCGCGACTTTCTCCGTCGAGTCCCGTCGAGCCCCAAAGGGATCCTCTGAACCCTTGCCGCCCAACGTATTCTCCAATCGCGTCGCAAGGGAAGGCGTAACTCCAACCAGCGTCGTGGTGATTCTGCTAGATGCCGCCGGTACCACGTTCTGGGATCTGGCCTACGCGCGACAGCAAGTGATCAAGTTTCTCAGCCAGCTCCAGCCGCAAGATCGCGTCGCCCTGTATGTTCTGGGAAGGGAGCTGCACATAGTTCAGGACTTCACCACCGACCCGGCGCCCCTCATCGAGGCGATTCGCGCCAACGGGGTAAGGGCCAGCGCCACAGCGGCTATGACCATGTCCGGTGAGGTTCTGTCGAAACCACCCGCCCTCTCCGGCCGTGCCGCACTCGCGGCGGCTCGACTTGACGCTGGACTATCGGCCATGAGCATTTCGCGGGACATCGCGCGACAATGGCTGCGATTGACGGTCCTTGACGCGCTGCAAGCCATTGCGTGGCACCTCTCCGGCCTGCCGGGTCGAAAGAGCCTCCTCTGGGTCACCGGCAGCGTGCCCTTTCCACAAAGCCCATATCCTGGCACTACTGACCCCCTCGGCCCGAAGGTCCGCGAGACTCTCCGTCTGCTGAATCAGGCAGACGTGGCCCTTTACCCGGTTGACGCTCGTGGACTCTTTGTTGATCCTCGCTTCAACGCCGAAAATAGAGAAATGGACGCCGGCGGGAGCGGGCTGCAACAAATGAATCTCCAGATTCAGGGCATGATCTATCACGCGGCGGAAACCGGTGGTCGAGCCTTCTACAACACCAACGACCTGAAAACGGCACTGCGCACTGCGCTCGACGATTCGGAGCTCACCTATACGCTTGGCTACTACCCGACCCACGGGCAATGGGACGGGAAGTACCGTCCCATCAAGGTGCGCGTGAACAGGGAAGGCATGGATGTGCGCTGCAGAAAGGGCTATTTCGCCACCACCGAAGAGCCGCCCGTGGAAGACGCTGTGGCGATTTTGAAGGAGGCCGCGCTGAATCCGCTCGATGCCACCAGTGTGGGCCTGACGGTGCGTGCGAGGCCGCTTGGCGCGGCTGGCGACGGTGTCGAAGTCGCGGTCAACGTGGATGCGAAAGACTTGACATTCCGGCCTACGAAGGGCCTTTGGAGCGTGCAGTTCGATACTTGGCTCGGTCAATACACGAACAGCGGCGCGTCGTTGGAAGGGATCTCCAAAGGAACTTCAGCGGATCTGAAACCGGGTACCTACCAGAAGATCATGGCCGAAGGCGGCGTGAGCCTGACCTTCAAAGAAAAGATCAAGCCGGGAGCACAGGAATTGCGTGTGGTGGTGCGGGATGGCTCGTCGGGATCCATCGGCTCGGTCCGAATCCCCTTGGAAAAGTTGCTGAGCCAGTCCGCACCCTAGGCAAAGACGAGAGACGACGCTCCCAAGTGATTCTTCCTCACGCGAGGGGCCGTGTTTGAGGTAAAGGCCAAGATTGCGGTATGGTGCATCCCTCAAGAGTGAACACTTAGAACCTTGTGATTCGGCGGACCAATTCCATCCACTAGCGCCCACCGAAATACCAAGATTTCAGGGTCTTAGAACCCGACAGGTTTGCGTGGCACGCTTCCCGCCCGATTAGTCCAGAAAAGAGAAGCTCATCTCGAGGAAGCCACAATCCCCTCCAAACCTGAACCTGACCTGATCTTTCGCTTGCGCTCCTCACATCATCCGTGGTATATGATTTCTATGCTAAAAGTGGGCGTCCTTTTCGCCGCCAAGATCGAAACATCGTGTCGTTGCCGCTGTTGTTGCGGTTGTTGACCTTAACCGCGCTTCCTTCAGTTAAACTTGTATTCAGACTTAAACATTCTTCAAGGAGGTTAGCTGCCAATGGGTGACTACAAGCATCCGGAAGTTCTGGTAAGTACCGAATGGGTGGCGGAGCACGCGGACGACCCTAACGTGCGCCTGGTGGAAGTGGACGTCGACACCAGCGCCTACGACAAGGGTCACATCCGCAACGCCGTCGGCTGGAATTGGACCTCTCAGCTCCAGGATAACGTCCGTCGCGACGTGTTGGGCCGCCAGGCGTTCGAGGATCTGGCGACCAAATCCGGCATCACCCCCGAAACCACGGTGGTGCTCTACGGCGACAACAACAATTGGTTCGCCGCCTATGCCCTATGGCAAATGAAGTATTACGGCCACAAAGATGCGCGCCTGATGAACGGTGGACGCAAGAAGTGGGAGATCGAGGGCCGGCCTTTGACCACGGAACCGCCCCACATCCCGGTGGTTAACCCCTACCACGCCTCGCCGCCGGACGAGGGCGTGCGGGCGCGGCGCGAGCAGATCTTCGCCATCCTGGACCAGGCGAACGCCAATCTGGTAGACGTGCGCTCGGTGGACGAGTTCACGGGCAAGGTGATCGCGCCCGCCGGCATGACGGAGACGGCACAGCGGGGCGGTCACATCCCCACCGCCATCAACGTTCCCTGGGCGAAGGCGGCCAACGAAGACGGCACCTTTAAGTCCTACGACGAACTGGCGCAACTCTACCAAGACGCCGGGGTGCGAGCAGCCGTCGATACGGTGGCTTACTGCCGCATCGGCGAGCGCAGTTCGCACACCTGGTTCGTGCTGAAGTATCTGCTGGGCTACCCGAACGTCCGCAACTACGACGGGAGCTGGACGGAGTGGGGCAACCTGGTGGACGCCCCCATCGAGAAGGGCGGAGCCAAGGCGGCGGGAGCGTAAATCAGCGGTCAGCTATAAGCCTTCAGCTATCAGCAATCGGCCTTCAGCTATGTTTCAGCTCTTGGCCGAAAACTGATGGCTGAGTGCCGCCTGCTGGTTGGCTGACGGCCGAAAGCTGAGAAGCTGTAAAGTAATTGCGAGGGAGCTTCCATCACAGAGACACGGAGGCACAGAGAAAAATGGGAACCGTCGAGAAACAAACGACATCTTCACGTGATCCTCGTTCTGTTCTCTGTGTCTCCGAGCCTCTGTTTTTAGTTCTTCACAGCTTCTGAGAGCTGATGGCTGGCTCTTGACGGTTGAGAGTTACTTGAGCTGAAGCCGTAGTGTCTTCTTCTGCAGAAGCATGTCGATCTTATCTTCGCGGGCCAGCCAGCCAAGGGCGAATCCCAGCATGTCCCCCTGCCCATTCAACTTCTTCTTGAGTTGGGTAAGGGTCATAGGTCCGTTGGTGGTGAGGGTTTGCCACACTTGACCTGCGGCTTCTCCCACCTGGTCCTTGATTTCGGTTCCCGTCATTTCACCGGTAGTGTTTTCCATGTTTACTTTCTCCTCCATAACGCTTGAGAATGACCAGCACTCAGCCGTCAACGCTCAGCAAAAAGCTGACCGCTAAGTACTGAAATGTGCAAATTGTCAGAAACCTTAGTCTAGTCCAGACGGCCCGTAAAGGCAAGTAAAATAGCTTTTATGGTACCTATAAACGGCGCCCTCTAGAGCTTGCCATGGAGCCAAACGAATGGTAACAACTGTGAATTCAATAAGTTGACAGGCCTGAAGTCGGCCTCGATGAGAGCCCCAAAGGGCTTCTCAGCGCCGTGTTGGGTTAGCTTAGCCCTGACTTATCGGCGCAGGCACGCCCGCCCTCTGCTTGTTGGCTGATAGCTGATGGCTGAAGTCTGACGGTTTCCAGAAAACAGTTGAACCTCCAACGCCTGCTGTGCTATTCGAGTTAGACTGTACCTGTCGAGATCGGGCGTTTCTTGCTGAGCCCCATTGCTGACGGCTGCCAGTTGACCGGTGATAGCCGGCCGATGGTGCGGAACGGCAGGTCGAGGTTGGTCCCTATGGGTGAAGGCAAAGTGGTCTCAATTTATACTGCTCCGGCGGCGACGGCGCCGATGTGGGGCCAGCCGCAAGTCCAGGCAGTGGCGGGAAAAGGACTGGAAGGAGATCGCTACTTCTCCGGCACCGGTACTTTCTGGAAGCCCAGGCCCGATTACGAGGTCACGCTCATCGAAATCGAAGCGATCGAGGCGCTGGAGCGCGACTACGGGGTGTCGCTCGCGCCGGGCGAGTCGCGCCGGAACATCGTCACCCGCGGCGTGGCGCTGAACCACCTGGTGGGCCGCGAGTTCCAGATTGGAGAAGTCACGCTGCGAGGAATCCGGCTGTGCGAACCCTGCGCCCATCTTCAAAGGCTGACACGCGAGGGCGTGATAAAAGGGCTCGCGCACCGTGGCGGGTTGCGGGCGCAGGTACTCAACGGCGGCACGATTGCAGTGGACGATCGCGTGGCCGAGGTCCCCAAATTGACGATTGCCGATTGACGATTGGCGATTGAAAAAAAGCGTAGGCGAGCTTCACATCGCTTTCAACAAGCCTCCATTGTCCGTGAGCCTCTACCTCCAATCGGCAATCGGCAATTCTGCCCCATCACATATCGATCCGCTTGGTGCTGTGCCGGTTCAGATACCAGCAAGGAGTGTATCCCATGTGAGGGAACCAGGAGTTGACACAACCCTGGGTTTGCGGGTCGGTGAACATGAACTGGGTGGTGCCGTCCTTCTGTTTCACCGCGTAATAGCGCTGGATGGTCACACTCCCGAACCCGGTGTTCTTCGCGATCCGGTGCCGGAGGGTGAGATAGTCGCCGGCGAAGATTAGCGATAGCAAGAGAACAGCGATGAGGAGGACGCGTCTCATGACGCTCCCTCTCCAGTTGGTGATTTTCATGCTGATTCTCTTTTCCTTCTCGTCTCCTCTGCGTCTCAGTGTTTAGTATTCTCACCGCTCTGAGTGGAGCACCATCAGCCCGCGGCCCTCGGCCGCCACGTTCCCGCCAAGGCCCACGCCGCCAGGTAAGCCACCACGCTCGCGGCCAGGGTAATTCTCAACCCAAAGTTGACGGCAATCAAAATGGCCCCCACCGACCCCAGCACGCTGGACGCGGCATTCAGAGCCCACGCCCACTCTATGGCGCTATCGCCGGAACCGGGTTCCAGCCGCGTTACCTGCGGCGTTATCAGATCTGGCAGCGGGCGAGCGTCATGGCGCTCCTGAACCGCTTGGGCCAAGGCTCGTAGACCGGTGGGAAACGGCATCCCCATCACCAAACCCAACGGGACCAGGATCGCTGCGCTCACCAGCAACTTCGCCGCGAAGGGCAGTCCCACACCGGCGGCCAGCAGGCCCGGCAACGCGAAAGTGTACACTGACAAAGCCACGACAATCACCGCCAGAGGCAGTTGGAGGCTCCATTTCTGCGCCTCCCACTGGCGCGAGATGAGGCTGCCGGCGCCGCTGGCCAGCAGCAACAGGAAGATCACCACCGTGATGGCGTAGGTGGGATGGCCCAGAAACAGCACGAAGCGCTGCACGAAAGTGATCTCCACCAGAATGTACCCCAGCCCGATGGCCACAAAATAAATGAGCCGCGGCAGGGTCCCGGGCCGCGGGCGGGCGCCCAAGGCCAGCGGTAGCACCAGTAGCGCCAGCACGGCGGCCACCGAGATCAGTAGCACCATCCCCAGGACCACCACTCCCAGGCTCACCTTCCAGTCCATGCCGCGGTGCGCCAGCGCGGCGCTCTTCAGCACCTGCCCGGTCCTAAGGGTGAAGAAAAAGAATGGGGCGTCGTCGGTCACGGGGGTGACGTTGTAGGGGTAACTGCGCGCAAAGGCGGCGGGATCCCGCGAGGCGATCAAGTGTGAAAACGCATTGTTCCCCGGCGTCGAGGGCATGTACACCGCCCTCAGATTGGGATTCTGGTCCAAGTGCGATTGCACTCGCTGCTCTTCCTCGCGGGTAAACACGCTCTTCTTGGCCAGAACGATCACCGCGCGGCCGTCTTCGTCGAGTGGGCCATCGGAGATCACCATGAAATTGTGCGCCGGGTCGTGAACGCCCAGGCGCTGCAGCGCTTCCAGGGCCACCGAGACCACGCGCAGGGCCTCGCGCGGCCGCGCAAACTCCCAGCGCGTCACGGCCACCAAGCCGTCGTCCCTAAGATGCCGGAAGTACTCCTCGAACGCCTCCGTGGTGTAGAGGTTGCTCTCGCTGAGAGCGAAGGCGCCGGCAGCCGTCGACGCCCAGGTGTCCACCAGGGTCATTTCAATAACGTCGAAGCGGTCCCGGCTGCTGCGGATAAACGACCGGCCGTCGCTCACCACGATGTGGACCTGCGGCAGGTTATACAGGCCAAACGTATAGCCGGCGTAGCGGTCGCGCATCACCGTATCGGCGATGATGGAGTTTATCTCGATGCCGGTGACGTTCGGGCTTCCGTTGGCGACCGCCCGCACCACGTCCACGCCGCCGCCCGGTCCGATGATGGCGTAGTCGCCGCGCGGTCGAAGAATGTTGGCGACGGAGGGCGGCGCCGACATTAAGCCGCGCTTCCACTCGCCCTGCCAGGCGATCGGGTCGACGTTAACCAGGGCCGTGTTGGCGTCGGCATCGATCACCACCCACTTGGATTGGTCCGCTTTGCGGTCCACTTCGATACGCGAAATCGCGTTCCAGCGCACGAATTCCACTTTAGCGACGCTGTCCAAGCGGACGCCCTTGGCGTACACCACGTCCACCAGGTCCCAGATGCGGTTGGCGGCCACCAGCAGAATGAGACTGCCGGCCACCGCCCAAGCCACCTTGCGGCCTTTCGGCGAGACCGCCCAGATGGCGCTTGCCAAGGCCATGGCCACGCCGGCGAAGAGCACGGCATTGGGGCCACCCAAAAGGTCCAGCAGGGGCACGATGGCCAGGCAGGCGAGTGCGCCGCCCGCGAGATCGGCGCCGTAGAGCAGCGGGATGTGTCGTGCCTCGCGGGCAAAGACCGTGGACAAGAGCAGGCCGGTGAAGAAGAAGGGGACCGCGGACGCGAGATAGATCAACGTGAGCTTGAGAAAATTGGCGCCGCTCAGGTCCAGCGACACCGGAATGTGGAGCACCGTCTCCAGCACCGCCAGAGTGGCCATGGCGTTCGCCAGGCAGCACCCTGCGCCCAGGGTCCGGGTACTGTACCGTCCCAGGCGGGCGCGCCCGAGATGGGCGAAAACGCCTCCGGCGCCAAGTCCCAGCAGCGCCAGGGAGATGGCGAGAAAGGCGAAGTGATAAAAGAGGATCACGGAAAAAAGACGGGTTAGTGCCAGCTCCAGCAGCAGCGCCGCGAAGCTCGCGAGCGCGACGCCCGCCAGAGGCCGGAGGGAGATGCGCGTGCGGCCGGCGGCCGAGACCTTCTCGAACTGGTTTACGATCACGGTCATCACATTGGGGAGGCGAGCGTCCGGGCACTGACTGAGAAGGTCCGAGAGATCAAACACGGAGGCTCAGAGACGCAGAAATGAGGATGAGGATACAATGAAGATGTCGCTTGTCCGTCGACGTTTCCCATTTTTCTCTGTGTCTCTGCGTCTCTGTGCTGAAGGCTCACTTCGGCTCCGGAATCTCCACGCTCCCATTGAGCGCTGCGATGTTGCCGCTACTCCCGTCCTGCACCACCTCCCGGATCGCATAGGTTCCGGGCTTCACTTTGAAATGCGAGCGCGCCCCAAAGCCCGCTGCCAGCAATTTCTTGAGAGTTGGGTCCGCAAGGTGCAGCTCGACCGCCCTCTCCTGTCCCCGCACGAAGTTGCCGTCCTGATCGAATAAGACGGTGATGAAGCGAAGGGCGCCGACGTTGCGCTGCTGCTCCTTGCGTAACTGGACTCCGTGCAGGTCTACCCGCGCCAGCACCGAGAGGTCGGCCTCGGTCGGGGTCGACATAAAGAACTGCGTGCGGATCTCCAACCCCAGGTCGTTCCGCTCGTCCCGCGCAAAGACCGCGTTATCGATGTCGTTCTCGGCCTGGCCTTCGGAGTCCGGTGCCTGCTGGGGAGCAAAATAGCCTTTGCGAGCCTGCAACGAGAGCGCCCGCCCATTGGCCAGTTCCACCTTGAGGCTATGATACTTGCCGTCGAAATTGAGGCCGGGCGGCGAGAAGCTCAACAGATAAGCGACTTCCGGCAGCGCTCCCGCCTTGCGGAGTCCCCCATCGAGGTCGTTAGTATCATGAACGAACACGCCGCCCGTGCCCGACGCAGCGGCGGCCATCACATCACCCTGGACCCCTTGCGCTGTTTGCGCAAACTGGACCTCCAACATGCCCAAGCCGCCGGCGAGCGAGCTCTTCTGGGAGGCGTCACCCCCCGGAATGAATGTCCAGAGTCCCCTTGAGTCGAGCGCATTGATCACCACCCGGGCACGCAACGCACTATCGACGACGGACGACACCTCGTAGCTTTGGTCCATCGCCAGGAAGCCGGGCGATATCCAAACGATGCTGCGCTGGCCTGGCATCCCGCCGAGCCGGCGCACCAACTCCTCGAGTCCGCGCAGGGTTTGCACCTCGGCGAGTTGGGCCCTGGTCCAGATCTGCTGCGCCATGGACCTGGCCCTCCCCTGCGGGTCAAAAGCGCAGGGGTTGATGGTGACCCCGCCCGGAGCTTGGGGTTGTTGTGGATTGCCGCCGCACATACAAAGGATCACCTTGGAGGCACCCAGATCCAATGCCTGCGGGTCTTCTCGGACGAAGATCAAGTACGCCTCGTACTGCGTAATATTCGGGCAATCGGACGTCTGGTTGGAGCCGGTGGGATGAGGCCGAAGCTTGTCCAGCGCGTCCTCCAGCCGGGCGCGGTCGCTGGTGAATTCCACGTTGCCCAGTCCCGAGGAAGTGTAGAGCCCCACCCGATCGGTGAGCGTCACCGAAGACTCGAGATAGTGCCGGGCCGCATCACGGGTCCTCGCGACGTCCTCGAACGACATGAAAGTGTCGTCGAAGTAGAGGGCGGCAAAGCGCTCCGGCACCGTGGCGGCGCGGGCTTCCTCCGGCGGCTTTTCCCCGACCGGGAGGCTACTCTTCTGGTCAGCACGGGCCGCCGGGTTGGGGTGAGCAAGCTGCACCGAAAACTCCCGGATCACCTGCGGCTTCCCGTTGTCGAACAGCCGGAAGTCCTCCTTGGTCAAGCCGCCGACTTCCTTGCCTCGGGCGTCACGCACCACCACCAACACCGGCACCTCGTTGGTGCGGGCCCGGATGGTGAATTCCGTTTCTTTCTCCTTGGTGGAGATCTCGGGCTCGGGCTGTTGTGTGGCAAGAGAAGGGCGCGGGCCTGTTGCCGCAAGCAGGATTGCGAGCAGACCTGCGGCCTGGCCGATACGGCACGTCTTTTCGAAGACCCTCCAGCAATACCGCATCGGCTTCACCTGACTTGTGGCCCGGCCGCCGCTTCCGCGGTTGCAGTGGAAGCGGCTCAGTCCGTGTAACCCCAAGCGCACATCATAGCTGACCCGCTCCCGTATCTTACAACTATTCCCAGTTTATCGGAGTAGCGCGGACTGCGCGCTTCTCGGTTGCGGCCGCCGACTGTGCCGCGCTATACTCTTTGCTTCGGTGTCGTGTGCCAAAAGGCCGGCGGCAACTTGCAAAGCGAGAGCTTCGATCCGGTTTCGAGGACGCAGGCTCCTTGGCACCGTTTTCGTTACGGACGCCGAGAAAAACAGGAGGTTCTGAATGTACCCCGAAGAAATGGTCCGTCCCATGCGGCAGGAGTTGACGCGCATCGGCTTCCGCGAATTGCGAACGCCCCAGGAAGTGGATCACGTGCTGGGCGAGTCGAAAGGCACCGCCCTGGTGGTAGTGAATTCGATTTGCGGGTGTGCCGCCGCCAATGCCCGGCCCGCCGTGGTTCGTGCCCTGGCCGAGGCCGCTCCGTCGATGCGGCCGGAAACCTTGGCTACCGTCTTCGCCGGGCAGGACCGCGAGGCCACGGACCGCGCCCGCTCCTATTTCACCGGCTACCCGCCTTCCTCGCCTTCCATCGCCCTGCTGTGCGACGGCAAACTGGTGTTCATGCTGGAGCGTTGCGACATCGAGGGACGACAGGCTGAGGCCATCGCCCAGGATCTCGCCGGTGCCTTCGACCGCTTCTGCACCGCGAGTTCGGCCTCCGCCAGCTAATTTAGATCGGGCATCCCGTTCTCTTTGCTCAGGATAGGCCCACGCGCCCTCTTCCTTATCCGGCCCATCGCTTGGCTCCTTCGGCGATGGGCACCTCGGCGCTTCCCCGGGACAGTCCCTGGCCCTGGCCGTTCACCGCTTTCCGGAGTGCGGCAGGGACCCCGAATCGCTCCCTGAATCCAATTTAAGATTTTGGATTTTGTGCCGATAGGGAAAGTAGGAGGGCCTTAAAGATGATCAACGCTGTATCGAACGCAACGCAAACTCAAGCTGTGGCTGTGCCGACGACAGTAACCCCAAAGACGCCCGCACCGAAACCGCAGGCGATCGCGGCGGATACCGTTACCTTAACCAATGCTGCCCAAACCGCTGCGCAGGAAGCAGCAGAGACTCCGGCTCAAACCCGCATAGAAGCCGGTAAAGGCGACGCGCAGGCTCAGAGGTTACTCTCGAAAGAGGCTCTTGCCAAGGCGGCGTACGAGAAGCATCAGTGACCGATAGGTTCGAAGCGCAATTGGCCACTTGCCCTTCGGGTCACACAGCATCCCTACGCTTTACGCTCTGGAGCCAGACAGGGGTAGAACAGGCTCGAAGCTGGGGTCTGCGCTACCCGGTCAGAGAAATGAGGCCTTCCTGCCCTCATGCCGTATACCGTCTACCGTCTGGATTTTGCTGATAGCTGACTGCTGTGGGCTGATAGCTCGTCTTTTGTTTATCATTCATCATTCATAGTTCATCATTCAGAGTGGCTCTCTTCTTCCATCACCCAGCGTCGCAGTTTCAGGATGTCGGCGGCGCGCGCTACGCCGATGGGCTTGGCGCTCGTGGCGCGGTCCATGAGGATCACGCTTTCCACGTTGCGCGCGATCATGTCGCGTGTCACCCGGTCGACCGTGTCCCCGGGGTAGGCGATCACATAGTCCTGGCGGGCGATGTCGCGTACCTTGAGCGGGCGGTGAGCTTCCTTCAGCAGATCGTGTGCCTCCACCACACCCGCCAGGCGGCCGTCGTTCTCAATCACGGGAAACACGTCGCCACTCTCGGTCGCCACGTCGCGCACCACTGCCTGCAAGTCCTCATCGGCGCCGATGGTAGTGAACCTCCTGCTCATCACTTGCTCGATGCGCGACCGCACCAGCACCGGTACCGAATAGTCCTGCGAGACAATCAGGCCGCGCTTCACGAGCTTACCGGTCATGATGGATTCGGCGCTGAAGAGGCGCACGAAGGCGTCCGAAATCATGCAGCAGACCACCAGCGGCAGCAGCGCGTTGGGATTGCGGCTGAGCTCGAAGAGGAACACGATGCTGGTGAAGGGTGCGCGGGCGATGCCGGCGAACACGGCCGCCATGGCCACCAGCGCGTAAAGCGCCGGGTCGGTGACGAAGCTGGGGAAGAAATGGTGCCAAGCGACCGCGTAGGCCGCCCCCACCCCGCCGCCCACGATGAGCGAGGGAGCGAAGACGCCGCCCGTGGTCCCCGAGCCTAGCGAGATCACCAGCGCCGCGAACTTGGCTACAGAGACTCCCAACAGTTTGCTCACCGAAAGCTGATCGTTAAGCATGGCGCGGATGGTGTCGTAGCCGGTGCCGAACACCTGGGGGTAGAAATAGCCGATGACGCCGAGAACCAGCGCGCCGGCGGCGGGCGCCCACACCACCGAGGGCTTCAGCGGGAAGTGGTCGAACCATTCCTCGAGCCAAAACAGAACGCGGATCATGAGGATGGCGATCGCGCCCATGAGGACGCCCATCAGCGCAAACAGCCACAGCTCCTGCATGCTCTTGAGGGCGAAGGCGGGGGTGGGGAAGAGCGAATTCCAGCCGCGGAAGTGGACCGCCACGGCCGTGGCCACGGCGGAAGAGATCGCCACCGGCACAAAGGAGCGGGAGCGAAACTCAAAGAGCAGAAGTTCGATGGCCACCAGCACGCCGGCCAGCGGGGCAATAAAAGTGGCCGCCATGCCGGCGGCCGCGCCCGCCGCCAACAGCACGCGTCGTTGGTAAGGGGTGAGCTTGACGAACTGTCCGAAGATCGAGCCGAACGCGGCGCCCGTCTGGATGATGGGTCCCTCGGCGCCGAACGGCCCTCCCGTGCCGATGGCGAAGGCGGTGGCGATCGGCTTCAAGATCGCGACCCGCATCCGCACCCGGCTCTTGCCCACCAGCACGGCTTCCATGGCTTCCGGGATGCCGTGGCCCTTCAGGGTGGGTTCCCAAGTGTGGATCATGATCCCCACCAGCAACCCGCCGATGGGCGGGATCAGGATCACCCACGCTCCCAGATGATGGTTGACCGGGTAAGTGATCTGCCACGACCACCGGCCAAAAAAGAAGAGATTGGTAAAAAGGTAGATCAGTTCGAGCAAGCCCTGTGCGACGAGGCCGGCAATGAATCCGACGCTGGCCGCGTAGGCCGAGATTTTGACAATACTGGGATCGAGGGCGACGCCGAATTCGCGAAACCACTTGCGCCCCCCGGCGGAGGGCTCAGCGGACGCCCCGTTGGAAGAATGAAGGTCAACGGCTTGGTTGTTACGCATCTAGACTCCTGCAGTATCTGTTCTTCAAAACGGTCAGCGGTTCCGAATTGCCGATTCCCGATTGAAACGCAAACCCTTGCTTAGGCGGGAGCCCAACCGGGAGCGGTCTTGCAATCGACAATCGGCAATCGACAATCGGCAATTCTTAGGCTCCTGGAGTTTTGGGAATCGCTTTCGGCCTGGCTTTGGCGAACGTCAGGAGCCGCGCCCGTACGCGCGCCAGTTCCTGGCGATGGAGGCTGGCCAGCTTTTCGAGGATCGCCAGCCCTTTCTCGGTGGGGAAGACCCGTACAAACCGCCGGTCGCCAGCTCCCGGCTCTTTGCGCAGCAGGCCCCGCCCGGCGCTGCGCTCCACCAGCCCGGCGACGGCGTTGTGACGCGCCTGGAGAAATTCACTGAGCTCGGAGATGGTGGCCCAGCCGCGCCCCGTGTAGCCCGCCACGCCCAGCAACAACTGGTGCTGCTGGGGCGTCAGGCCCGAGGCGCGCGCCGCCTGCTCGCTGAAGCGCAGAAAGCGCCGGAGTTGGTAGCGAAACCATGCCTGGCGCCGGATCAGCGGGTCGACGGCAGGCTTGCCGGCGGTGGACCGAGGGCGTGGACTCATGAAAGCAAATTATATCACAATGCGATCTATTTTGGCGGCATGCCGGCCTGGCCCTTAGACGACCAAATATTCTATTCGACAAGATGGTCATCTTAACCTTATCATACACAGTGGGTGGTTGCTGCGCCTCGGAGACGGGCGTTGTCGACGTTCCAGTTGCCGGAGCCGCGCCGGGCACCAACCGGCGTTCATCAAAGCGCCCCGACAGCCATTGGGCGGAAGGTTGAAAATGGGACTGAGTTGTAGAATAGGAGATCGCAATTCCAAAACGCGTGGGCTTCCCGATGACCTGAATCGTCAGCCAGCCTGCGTTAAGCTCTGTCGTGAGCTTGACTTTGGTCGGGAAGGAATCAGCTTATTTGTGGATTTTACTTATGTGATAAGCTTCTGGAAGGATGTCAGTCCAAAGGTCGCCGCATAACTCAATATGAAGGAACATCCCACGATGTCGATGAAAACAAAGGAGCGCGAAAACGGTTGTTCGAACATCCCACGATGTTGATGAAAAGAAAGCTACTTATCTTGGTCATCCCACGATGTTGATGAAAATAAATGGGTTGTTACACAGGAGTCCGAGTCGTTCAAGAGACCGTCGACCCGTTAAGTGATTGAAAAATATAGAGAGGTGGAAGAATACGGCGTGTGGGTCTTGGAGTAAAAACATCGGTAACTTAATGATTACGTCGTGTCCAGCCCTAGAGAGCCTTTGGCACCTGCCCGCCGCCCATCGTTTTGATTGTCGCCGGCCATTGGCCAAGAATCAGGGACGCTGGCGGATCATTTGGCTAGTTAAATAGTTTACGACATATCATAGTAATAAATCCACTGCGCCCTTTCTTGGGCCCGGGTGCCCAGGCCTCGGTTCTAACCGCCACTTTCGATCTTGCAATCCGCCTCCATCAATCTGACAATGGCCAGTGAGATTCCTGCAATTTCAGTTCCGGTCAACCGTAATAGCAAATGAGGACCGGCTTGGGCGGCAGCATGGATGAGGGCAAACTGAGCGCGGTTCTCGGGAGGGCAGGCTCCGGCGACGCGGATGCCTATGCGGAACTCTTCCGCGAGTTCCAACCGCGCGTGCTCGCCCTCTGCCGGTACCTGTTGGGCTCCTTCGAGGACGCTGAGGACGCGGCCAGCGAGGTGTTCGCGCGGCTGCAACGATCGATGAAGACTTACGACGCGGCGCTGCCGTTTCCGAAGTGGCTGATGAGCGTGGCCAGCCACCACTGCGTGGACCAACTGCGGCGGCGCAGAGTGCAGCAACGGATCTTCGATCCGCCCGACGAGCGCACGCCGGAAGCGGTAGCGCCCCAGACCTCGCCCTTGGAGGAGTTGGTATCGGTGGAGGAGCAGGACGCGGTGCGCGCCGCCATCGCCGCGCTGCCGGAACGATCGCGGCTGCCGCTGGTGCTGCGCTACTACAACGAGCTGAGTTACGACGAGATCGCGGCGACCCTCAGCCTCAGCCGCGCTAACGTGGCCACGTTGATCTTCCGCGCCAAGCAGGAGCTGCGGGAGGCGCTGGCCCGCAACGAAAAGGTCGGCAAGAACCCGAAGCTGGCGAAAGCTCACAAGGGGACGTATTGATGGACTGCTTCTCGGAGTTGAAATACTCGATCTACGTGGACGGCGAGTTGCCCGCCGAAGAGCGATGGCAGGTGGATGAGCATCTGCTGGAGTGTCCGCGCTGCCGGCCGCTGGTGGCGGCCCTCCGCAGAGAAGCGTCGCTGCTGTCGGACGTCTTGCAGTCGACACCGGCGGAGGCCTTGGAGACCGCCACCGGCCTCGGTTCCGCGCTCGGAATCCTGGGCGCATTTTCAGGGATGGTGGCGGTGGCGGTGGGCGTGGTGATGACGCTCACCTGGGCCGGCCGCGAGTTTCTGGGATCGGCTCCGCTGTTTAACCCCCTCAATCGCGCTGCGATCATCACAGTGTTCGTCGACGCGGCCCTCTACCTGGCCAACCAAGGAGCTTCCATGTTGTACTCGATTGTAACCACCCTGAGTGCGCTGATGCTGGGTTTTCTGGTGCTGGTGGCAGTCCGCTTGGCGCTGCGGCGGAACTCGTTATCGATGGGCCTGCTGGCGGGCCTGGGCCTGGCCTTCCTGCTAGGATCGCCCGCTCCGGCGACGGCGATGGAACGACGGGGAGGCACGGTGGTAACCGTTCCGGCCAGCCAAACCATCGACGACTCGCTGTTCGTCGCCGGCCAGTCGGTCAGCATCAACGGCACCGTCAACGGCAACGTGTACGTCTGGTGCCAGCGCGTCGTTATTCGGGGCGACATCAAGGGCGATTTGTTCACCGGTAACCAAAGCCTGGAGATTAATGGGACCGTCGAAGGCAATGTTTATACCTACAGCCAGAACGTGGTGGTGAGGGGCCACGTGACGCGTGGGCTGCACGCGTTTTCCGCCAACCTCGAGGTCGACAAAGACGGGCAAGTAGGCACCGATACGGAAGCGTTTTCCGGCGACGCCCGCGTCGATGGCGCGGTGGGGCGCGATCTGAATCTGAGGGTCGGGACGCTGGAGATGACCGGGCACGTCGGGAGAAATGTGCACGTTCAAGCCGGGGATACCATCACCGTTTTTGCTCCGGCACGAATCGACGGCAACCTGGAGGCCAACGTCAACAGCAGCGATCACGTGCACATCGAGCCCGGTGCCGCCGTCGCCGGCAAGACGGACGTCCACTTGACGGAGAAGGCACCGAGCCGGTACTCACAGCCTCGTTTCTACGTCTGGCAGGCCGTCCGGCTGGGGGCGGCCCTGCTGACCGGGTTCATCCTCTTTCTGCTCTTCCCGACTTTGTTCGCTGGACGCATTGAGAGCGCACTCGGCACGCTGTCCGCTGTCGGGATCGGATTTGTCCTCCTGATCGTGCCACCCATCGCGGCGGTCGCCGCCGGGATTACGCTGGTGGGTTTGCCGATGGGGTTGCTGGGCCTGATGGCATGGATCGCAGGGCTCTACTTAGCGAAGGTCTTCGTGGCGGCGGCCATCGGCCGGATGCTGGTACCGCCGGGCGCCGACCCCAAGCGCCAGAACGTGGCCTTTGCCCTGTCGCTGCTGCTGGGACTCGTGATCGTCTTTGTGGCGATCAACCTGCCTTATATCGCTTGGTTGACCAAGTTCCTGGTTCTGCTGCTAGGACTGGACCTGCTGGGGAGGCAGGTATTGGTGACTTGGCGGCGCACTCGCTCAAGGATGGCCTGAAAATAGTCGCCAGTTCTCAGAAGGTGTGAAGTAATTGCGAAAGAGCTTCAAACGCAGAGACGCAGAGGCACAGAGAAAAATGGGAAGAGTTCCGAAAACAAACGACATCTTCATATCGTTCTCATTCTCTCCTCTGCATCGTCTCTATGCCTCTGCGTTCAATTTCTTCACACCTTCTCGGTTCTCAGTTTTTCAGTGCGGTCAGCCGTCAGGCGTGAGCAAAGACTGGGAGCGAGGCTGGTGTTGGGTGGTCCTTGAGTGCTGATGGCTGACAGCTACTCAAAACTGAGAACTGGAATCGATAGAAAAGGAAAGACCCGCTCGGGGGTCAGCGCCTGTTGGGCCAAAAGGGAAGGATAGAATGGCACTGTCCCCGAGCGGGTCGGTGGGCTTATGATTGCTGCGGCCGGTTAAGGGCCGCTTGATCCTCCCGGCGAGATCGCCCTCGCCACTTATGACTACCTCGAAAGTTCGATCGGCTTCCAGGTGGCTTCATTACGGCGTCCCTTCTGCCTTTCGCTCTCTCCAGCTAACACTCTAATCGAGTTTACAGGGGTGTCAAGCGTTTTGGGCGTGTTGGCTGCATTTTTTGACAGATATGTTAAGATGGAAGCGAAAAGGGCATTGGGGAAGGAGCCGCCGTGAGCATTGGGTCTCGCATTATCCAGATTCGGAACCAGAAGGACATCAGCCAGAGGATGCTGGGCGAGCGCTCCGGCCTCGCCAGTTCCTATCTCTCGCGCGTCGAAAACCGGCGAGTGGAGCCGGGGCCTAAGACACTGCGCAAGATCGCCGACGCACTGGGAGTGCCGGTGAGCGAACTCTTCGAGGAACACCCGATCAGCGATGGCCAACACTGCGCGGTCAGCGTATCGGGCAAGTGCGTCATGGATATGCTTGCCAACCGGAAGGGCAAACCGCCGGCACATGGGATGGAGACTTACTCGCCGCGGCAGTTGCAGCTCCTTCGCATGGCCAGCTACCTGATTCAGACCGGCAATGCTCGCCTGCTCGATGCGCTGGAGTTGTTGCTGCAGGCCCTGCTGGCGGGGTCGGGCGGCCGGCATAAGGGGTTCATTCCTGTGGCCGACCTGGTAAAGAGCCCTCAGGGTTCGGCGATCAGCAATCAGCGGGAGAGAACTCCACCCCTGCCTACCCGCTGAGACCTGAGGGCTACCGCGGAGGAGGGATGGTTTCCTGGCCTGGCGACCCAGGCTACGGTCTTGTGAATCTCGACTCGAGAAAGGCGAGCGGCACGTCGTAGAGCAGGGCTTTGGGCGAGTGGCGCAGGCTGTCGTGGATGAAGCAGACGTGGGTGCACCAGCACTGGTCGCGGACGATGGCGTCCACTTCCTCGCGGCGCGTCTGAGTGTCCCAGAGTCGTTGGAAGTCGCAATCGAACTCGCGGAGATTGGCCAGCCGGCCGCGCAGCTCACAGGCGCGAACGTCGCCGTTGTAGTCGATCACAACGGATGTCTCGCCGGCGGTGCAGGGCATCGGCCAAGGGTGCGGCGACTCGATATTCTCGAGCTGGATCTTGTTGTGTAGGGCCAGCGTCCCCGTATAGTAGGCCTCTCCGAGGCGGCGTGCCACGCCGCTCGCGCCCTTCACGTAGCCGGGAGCGTAGTGCTGATAGACCCTTTGCAGTTCGTGGTAGAGCGCCGGCAGGCGCTCGGTGGGGATACGCTTCAGCGCCACGTCTTTGACACTGCCGCGGATGATGTTGAAGTAGTGGCCGTCGACCCGGCAGTTGGTTTTCACGAATTCCACGATTTCGAGAATGTGATCAAAGTTCTCGGCGCAGATCACGGTATTGATGTTCACGCGCAGGTTGGCGTAGCGGCCTCGGCACTCCTGGAGCGCGTCGAGGGTTTCGAGTGTCTTGGCAAAATTTCCGGGAACGGCACGAATGGAATCCTGCATCTCGTAAAGACCGTCCATGGCTACATTGAGGTCGAGTTGCAGTTCGGGGTTCTCCAACAAGATCCGCCCCACCCATTCGGAAGTGCGCGCCGGCAAGAGGCCGTTGGTGGGTAGGTTCATCCAGCGAATGCCGTTGTTGACGTAAAAGAGATGGGCGATTTCCGTGAGCTCGCGGCGCAGCATGGGCTCGCCGCCGGAAAGCCAGAGGTCGGTGAAGCGCGGCATGCTGCGGGACAGCTTCTGGATCTCGTCCCAAGTGAGATCGCCGCGCTGGTTGAGCTCTTCCCAGTAGAAACACGTTCGACACTTGGCGTTGCAGATCGACGTCACGAAGAAGATCATCAGCTTAAGGCGCTTTGCTTCGGTGAGCGAGCCGTAGACGCTGCCGAGGCGGGTTGTGGAGACGATGCTCATCGAGTGTGGCCGCTGAGCCCATGGCCTACGCTATTGTAACAGGAACTGAAACCGCCGCCTGAACGAGGGTCGAGAAGCCGTCCTGTTCTTTCGCTAGCGCCGGAGCACCCGCCCGCATGCTCTAAGCAAGTACCGACATGGTGCAATGGAATAAGGAAGCCATCACGATTTAGTCGTGGTGTTTCCAACGTCCGGCCATGACTCTGCATCCTACAGTTTCGACCCCGATGTCGTTTGGTGACGCGCGGTCGATTCGTGAAGGAGCTGGATGCCACAAGCAGAGACGACGACTCTCGACGGCCTGTACTCCAGCCACGTGAACCCGCAATGGGTGAAGCTCCTAGATTTATTGCAGATGAACGTCGAGTACACGCGGTGTGTTGGGGCGGAGCTCCACAGCGGTGACGGACGATGCTTTCTGGATTTTCTTTCCGGCTATTGTGTCCACAACACGGGCCACAACCACCCAAGAATCATCAGCGCGGTCAAGGACGAACTCGACCGTTGCGGCCCGGCGATCCTTCAGAGTCACGTACCCGAACTGGCCGGCGAACTGGCAGCACGACTGTGTGCTCGCGCCGGTGGCCGCTTGAGCAAGGTCTTCTTTTCGAGCTCCGGGAGTGAAGCGGTCGAAGCCGCCATCAAGTTTGCTCGTGCTCGCACCGGCCGTTCCGGAATGCTTTCCGCGGAAGGAGCATTCCACGGACTCACCTGTGGCGCGCTCTCATTGATGGGGAATCCGTTTTGGAGCAAAGGGTTCGGCCCTCTGCTGCCAGGAGCCGAGCGGGTCGCTTTCGGCGACATCGACGAGCTCGGCGGGAAGCTCTCCACGAAACAATATGCAGCTTTCATCGTCGAACCCGTTCAGGGAGAAGGTGGGGTAAGAGTTCCCGACCCGGAGTATCTCCGGGCGGCGCAAACTCTGTGCCGCCGTTTCGGGACGCTATTCGTCCTCGACGAAGTTCAGACGGGCCTCGATCGAACGGGGCGGTTTCTTGCCGCCCATCACTTCGGTCTCGATCCGGACATGGTGGTACTGGCCAAGGCTTTGAGCGGTGGGCTTATCCCGAGCGGCGCCTTGCTGATGTCGGATGCGGTCTACGACTCCGTTTATGACTCGCTGAAACGCGCGATCGTCCACACCTCCACTTACAGTGAGAACAGCCTGGCGATGCGCGCCGGCTTGGCCACGCTGGACGTCCTCGACGAGGAACAGCTCGGAGCACGAGCCCTGCGAGTGGGCGGGCGACTCCGCCAGCGTCTGCACCACGAGCTTTCGCAGTATGAAATGGTGAAGGAAGTTCGTGGACTGGGCTTGCTCTGCGGAATCGAATTTAAGGCTCCCCGCCAGTTGCGCACGAGAATTCCCTTCGAGGCCTTCCAGAAAATCCATCCCGGAATGTTCGGCCAGATCCTGGTGATGCGCCTGTTCCGCGATGAGGGCATTCTCACTCAGATTTGCGGAAACAGTTTCATGGTCCTCAAAGTGGCGCCTCCGCTGGTGATTGAAGATTGGCAGGTGGATCGGTTCGTCTCCGGTGTTCGAGCAGTGGTCGCGGCAATGCACTCCTCGGACACATTCTGGTCGGAGGCGTTGGGCCTGGCGCGGCGCGTCATGAATATCTGACGTGCGGGTTACCCGGCCCAACCCAACGGGGGTTCCGAACCCCAGGGCGAAATCCGGTCTTGCGCCGGGCCGCGCCGCCGGGCTCCAGACTTCTTTGCTGACAGTTTTCGGAATTAGATCCATTTCTTCTACGGTGGTGAAAGTGAAGCAAGCGATCATCGAGACTGATGTATTCATCGTCGGGGGCGGCCCTGCCGGGCTCGCCACCGGAATCGCAGCGCGCCAAAAGGGTTTCCGCGTAATGATCGCGGATTCCGATCGATTCCCAATTGACAAAACCTGCGGCGAAGGATTGATGCCGGATGGCGTTCTCGCGCTGCGAAGGCTCGGGGTGGTCCTGGGACCGAAGGACGCGGTCGCTTTCCGCGGAGTGCGGTTTCTCGCAAAAGAATCATCGGTAGGCAGCACCTTTCCCGAAGGTCCGGGTTTTGGCGTTCGCCGCACCACTCTACACCGGCTCCTTGTGGCGAGAGCCGAACAGGTAGGGGTCTCCATCTGGTGGAAAACACGGGTTCAGAACCTGGTGGCTGATGGAGTTTCCCTCGACCGGCAAATCGTTCGCTGCCAATGGGTGATCGGAGCCGACGGACTGAAGTCGCGAGTGCAGCAATGGGCAGGGCTCGACGGTCACCGTTACCACCATCGGCGCTTCGGCGTCCGCCGTCACTTTAAAATGGCGCCCTGGACTGACCACGTTGAGGTCTACCTGGGTAAGGACTACCAGATCTTTGTGACCCCGATCAGCCCGGACGCGATCTGCGCTTCCCTGACCTCACGGGACCCCCAACTACGGCTGGAAGACGCTGTTTCGCAGCTTCCCGAACTTGCCGGGCGGCTCCACGGTGCGCCTTCGATTACGGCGGAGCGTGGGGCGATTACCGTAACTCGCAGTATCCCCGCCGTTTGGCGCGGTCGAATCGCCCTGGTTGGCGACGCTTCAGGTTCCGTCGATGCGCTCACCGGCAAAGGACTCTCCTTGGCGTTCCAGCAAGCCGTCTGCCTCGCCGAGGCCCTGGCTAAGAACAACCTGGAATTCTACCAGGCGGCCCACAGGCGCATCGTGAGGCTGCCGATGCTGATGTCGAGGCTGATGCTGGCAATGGAGAGACCTGAGTGGCTTCGCAACCGGGCACTTCAGGCCATGGCCTCTGAGCCGGCGGTATTCTCGCGGCTCCTGGCGATTCATGTGGGCGCTATTCCACCCGCCGCCCTTGGACTAAAAGGGATCTTTACCCTAGGGTGGCAGTTTCTCACAGTGTGACCTTCTCAACCGAACACCGCCGTTTATAGCTGACACGAGCTCCAGGCGAATGCCTCTTTGAGGGGGAGTATGGAAAGAGCAAGAACCACTCGCGACAGAGGATGCGTGGAGGTCAACGGAAGAGCACTTGTTGTGCGTGGTGCGCTCCGACGTGAGGGGCGTTCAGGGAGAACGGCTGTACCGGGGTCATACGGGGATCTTCGCTCGCGCCCTTCTTTGCGTGGCGAGGCCCCTGTCGCGTGGATTCATCACCCTCCGGGTCGATCCGCTCGGCCGAAACCGGCTTCTTTGCGTGGCGAGGCCCCTGTCGCGTGGATTCTCCGCGTTGCGATAATCTCCGTGCTGTTCTCGGTGGCGCCGCTGCATGCGCAGGAAGCGGTTCTCGCGCTCGATCCGGCGCAGACACAGATCAAGTTCAACCTTGGGGATGTTCTTCACCAGGTCAATGGCACGTTCAAACTGAAGAGCGGGAGCATCCGCTTCGACCGTGCCACGGGCAGTGCCAGCGGTTCGGTGGTCGTTGACGCCACCAGCGGGAACAGTGGCAGCAACGCCCGGGATCGAAAGATGCACAAGGATATTCTGGAGAGCGCTCGTTACCCAGAGATCGTTTTCACTCCCGATCGGGTCCAGGGTCAGTTGGCCTCCCAGGGCGAATCCCAGATTGAGGTACACGGGATACTCAGGCTGCATGGGGCTGACCACGAGACCACACTCACAGCACGGGTGAGTGTGAGCGGGGATCAGTTGAGCGCCGCCACGACGTTTGTGGTGCCCTACGTCAAGTGGGGTCTCAAGAACCCCAGCACGTTCATTCTTCGTGTCAGCCAAGGGGTGGATATCGACGTTCACGCTGTCGGGCGGCTCACCAATCCCTCCTCAAATCCGTGAAGCCCGTATCGCGGGCGGCTCCGCCGCGCTTCGGTAGTCAGCCGTCGTCAATGTTCAGTACACAATATCGAACCACGTCTCAAGCGACCGGTGCTGGAGTCCGGCGAAGTGGCCGAAGTAGGGCGAAGCGATGTCCGAGTAAACGTCCCGAGGGTTGCTGTGATCAGTGACGTTGTAAACGGCGAAGGCGCCGCGGAGAATGTGGTTCCTGACCCACGGGAGAAAGGAAATGCGAAAATCCTTGGTAACCTTGAGGTCGGTGGAGAAGAAGGTGGGAAAACGCTGGCTGTTGGGGACGCCGACATAGTTCTGCAGTACGTCGTATGCCGAATAGGGAAAGCCGGAGTGAATGTCGAAGAGCGGAGCGATCGTCACTTTCCAGGGAACCTTAAACTGGGCCCAGGTGATGAAGCGATTCGGTACGTTGGACGGCAAACTGGCGACCGCGTCGCTTCGGATCACCGGCTGCTCAAAGGGCACGTAGATCTGGCCGATGGTGTTCAAGTCCCCGCGCGCCAGGCTGTAGACGTAAGAGGCGTTGACGTTGACCTTCTCATTGGGCTGTATGCGGAGCGTGGATTCGAACTCGTGGTAGCGCGAGGCCCCCTGGTTGGAAAGGAGGAACACGGGGTGCCGGAAGGTGTTCGGCAGTGGGTTGATAATGAACTCATTGAAGGTCCGGCTCGAGAGGTAGCTGAGCCGTGCCAAAACATGAGGCCGGATCTCGCGGTCGGCTTCCAGGGTCCAGGTAAGGTTGTAGGGCGTGCTGTCCAGGCGGTTGCGCGTCGGTGTGAAAGACTGGCCCTGCTCGTTATACTTCAGATACGCGTTAAAGTAGGTCACTGGGGCGCCGACCGGGTTCCCCTGTTCGTCAAACATGCTGATCGTACGCAGGGGATTTTGGGTGAAGTCGGCGGCGAGCAGAGGGACGCGGTCATCGAAGACTCCGATGCCGCCACGCAGGATCGTCTTGCCATCCGCCCCCGGCGAATAGACCAGCCCGAAGCGCGGCGCAAAATCTTCCGGCTCGCCGATGGTCTGCGTAGAGAATCGCAGGCCGGCGTCCAGAGCCAGTTGGTCGGAGAAGATCCAGTGGTCCTGGAAGAAGAGTCCGACCTCGTTATCTTCCACCGCCAATGAACCCGGGCCCGAGAAATCGATTTGCTCGGCCAGCGTCCCGTCTGCGCGCTGGAGTTCGACGGGGCGGGAGTCGCTGGTGCCGCTGTACGCGCGGCGCACATACTCCGCGCCCAGTTTCAACTCATGCTTGCCGAGCCACTGCCGCTGAGGCAGTTCATACATTTGCCGGACCTGCTGTTCGTCGCTGGTGCGGGTGTAAGTGTTGAAGAAGTTGCCGCCCCAGCCGTTGGGGGTCACTAGCATGTCGAGAGGGCCCTGGCCGTGGGCGTTACTGTCGAACTTGGTGCTTTGCATGAACGTGCTGAGAATGCCGCCGGAGGCGAACATAACGCGGTCGATGGCCTGAACGGAAAAGCCCCTTTGACCGTAGTCAGAGGAAGCGGTCTGCGGCACCAGCGAGTTGATGTCCACGAATTGTTTCTTCACTGGAAAAACGTTGACGTTAACGGTGAACAGGTGCTGCGGCGTAAAGATGTACTGGAAACTCGTGAACGAGTTGACGCTCTCGGTCTTGGTTATGTTGTTGGGCCAGGCGAGACCGCGCACTGGCTGCTTGCTTAGGTAATAGATAGCCGATTCAATGAAGTCCAGCCTGTTGGGGATAATGGGTCCAGTGAAGGTGACACGCGGGCCGTCGTCTTGGATACCCTGTAGGTGGCCGGCTTCGAACCGGGCCGTCGGCAGCAGATCGTTGAACTCGTAGCGCCATTCGTTCGACGGCGCCTTGGTTTGGATAAGGGTCAGACCGCCGGAGAAGCGCCCGAACTGGGTCTGGTAGGCGCTCTTAAAGACTTCCAGCGACTCGATAGCATCGATCGGAAGATCGATGGTGTAGGCGCCGGTCACGGGATCGACCGACTCGGCCGCGTCCACCAGTACCAGACCCTGACTCTCCGAGGTCCCCTTGATGTTGATCTTGCCGTCGGGCGTGCGCACCACTCCCGGCACCAGCGGCAGCGCCGCCTTGAACTTCTGCTGGATCAGCGGCAGGGTCTGGAGTTGCTGGCTGTTGATGGTGGCCGGCGGCGTGGTGTTCTGCTGCTGGGCGACGGTGGGGGCCGTTTCCGTGACTTCGATTCGCTGCTTGACGACAATCTCAGACGGCAACACGATCTGGACAAAAGGAGCCTGGCTGGCGGCGACTTCGAGGCCGCCCTTGAACACCGGCTGGTATCCTACGGCGGCACAAGTGAGCGCGTACGTACCGGGGAGGAGTCCGGGGAAGTCAAACTGACCCTTCTCTTCGGTGGTCACCGAGAGGCCCTGCTCGGGCAACTGGACCTGCGGCGAAGTGGCCGTGAGGGTGCAAGCGGCGCCGGCGATAGGGTTATTGTTCTCCCCCAGCACTTCGCCTCTCAGATCCTGAGTCTGCGGTAAGGGAGGGAAGCCGCTAGTCGCCGAGGCGGCGAGAAGGCACGATGACAGTAACAGCGAGGCCTGGAGCCTCATCATTCTTGGCATAGGATAGTTGGATGCCTACAGCTCACCGACCGTCCCATTAATGTGGGCGCCCCCTTGGCAGGTACGGAAGGTCCAACACGGGCCGGTGACCGTCCAGATGTATTCTACCGTGTTCGCGTTGCAGGGTACAGGGATGTCAAGTGAGGATAACAAAGCGGCGGGCGGTGAGACCTCTCCAGTGGGTGGGCGAGCGGTGGGCCTCGCGCGCCAATTGGGACTGTTCGACGCCACCATGATCGTCATGGGCGGCATCGTCGGCGTGGGCATCTTCATGAATCCCTACGTCGTGGCGCAGCGCGTGGGTACGCCGGCTATGATCCTGGCGGCGTGGACGGCGGGCGGTGCCATCGCGCTGGCGGGCGCTTTCATCTATGCGGAGCTGGCGGCCCGGATGCCGGCGGTGGGCGGACAATACGCCTACTTGCGCGAGGCGTACCACCCCGGCGTCGCATTCCTTTACGGCTGGGTGCTGCTGCTGGTGATCCAAACCGGTGGGATGGCCGCCGTGGCGGTGACCTTTGCGCGCTACTTTCTGGAACTGGCGCGCGTTCCGGCAGGCTCCGCCACCTATGATGGGTTGGTCGCGGCGTTGGCCCTAGCCGCGCTGACCCTAGTCAACTGCCTGGGGGTGAAGACCGGGAGCGCGGTGCAAAGCGCGCTGATGGTGATGAAGATCGCCATCATTGCCATGCTGGTCCTCTGTGGCGGGCTGCTGGTGCGCGGGACGCTTGGGTTCAGCGCCCTGGCACACCGGTGGCTCGACCGTCCCGTTTCCTTCGGCCTTTTCACCGCTTTCGGCGCGGCGATGGTTCCAGTCCTGTTTGCCTACGGCGGTTGGCAAACATCCAACTTTGTGGCCGGGGAAGTGCGCGATCCGCGCCGGAACATGCCGCGGGCCCTCGTCGTCGGCGTGCTGGTTGTGATCTTGCTCTACCTTTCCGTTAACTATGTTTGCGTCCGCGCCTTTGGTCCGGACGGCCTGGCGCACGCCACCGCGCCCGCTTCCGCTGTGATGCAGCTCGCGCTCGGCGACCGCGGGGCTGCCTTGATCGCCGCCGGCATTGCAGTCTCAGCTCTCGGCTTCCTCAGCCAGGCGATTCTCACTGCGCCGCGTGTTTACTTTGCCATGGCAGACGACGGACTGTTTTTCAAGAGCGTGGCCAGGATCAACCCGCGCACTCGCGTGCCCGTGGTGGCCATTGTCCTGCAAGGCGTCTGGGCGATCGTGGTGGCGCTCTCCGGCCGTTACGACCAGATCCTCAACTACGTGGTGTCGATGGACTTCATCTTTATGGGCCTTTCGGCGACGTGCCTGTTCGTATTCCGACGTCGGGAGAGAGCCGGGACTTCCGATTGCCGATTGTCGATTGCCGACTTAAAGACAAGGGACTCCGACGCGCGGACCCCAACTCTGACTCCGCAGGAAATAGGTAGGTCCGAGGAATCTCAATCGTCAATCGTCCCCGCAGGGCGGGGTCAATCGTCAATCTCCTACCGTGTTCCCGGCCACCCGTTCACCACCCTTTTCTTTGTGGCAGCTTGTTGGCTGGTGGTCGCCAATGCGATCTACCGCTATCCCAGCAACACGCTGATCGGAGTGGCGATTCTGGCGGCGGGCGTACCGATGTATTTTTTCTGGAGACGCCGGCTAAAGGGAGTCGGGAGTCGGGAGTAGGGAGTCGGGAAGCAGCGAAAACAAAGCTTTTCCCCACTCCCTGCCCGCTGCGTTGCTCTTTCTCCGACTCCCTACTCCCTTCTTCTGGGCGTGAGCAGCGTCAGCGCGTCGGGCGTTACTTCAAACGCCGCAGGCAGCGCGCCGACCAGTTCGCCGTCGAGCTCGAAGAGGACGCGAACCTCCGGGTCCACCGGGAAGCACTCGACGCGGTCCGTTTCGATCATTGCAACGTCGGTGAGTTGCAAATGGCGACGCATCGCCAGCGCAGCGGCGTATAAGAAGTACCGCGGCCATCGCTGGCTCTGGAAAAGGCAAGCGTCGAGACGCGGCTCGAAGAAGTGCGCGCGCGGCGCCATGCGGAACCAACCGGCATATCGGCTGGTGCGTTGGATGGCGGCGAAAGCCGCTTGCACTTGGCGGCCATCGGCACGACAGATGAAGGGCGGGAACCCGTAGCGCGTCACTTGGCGCACGGCCTCGATTCCGTAGGCCGCCACGCCCAGAAACATCTTGAAGTCGTGCTTGAGCTGGTCGACGATGTGGGCGTCGAAACCAATTCCGCCGACGCTCAGAAAGTAACGATGCTGAACTTCGTGCGGGAGTCGGGAGTCGGGGCAGAAGGAGCACAAGCCCCGAGTCCCCCCCACCAGCTTTTCTGCGATTCCCGATTCCCCGTTCCCGACTCCGGCGTTGAAAGGCCACGTGGCCAGTCCCAGCGGAACCAGACGCGGACGCCACTGTGGAAGCTCGCGCGCCGCGCGTACCAAATTGTGAGGCAGCCGCAGTTCCTTGGCGATGATGTTGGCCGTGCCGCCCGGCAGGATCGCGAGCCGCGTCTCGCTGAAGGCAAGTCCGTTCACCGCCTCGTTGATGGTGCCGTCGCCCCCGCAAACCACCACCAGCTCATGGCCTTGTTGGGCCGCTGCTGTCGCAAGTTGGCAGGCCTCTCCCGGCCCGGTGGTGGCAGCCAGTTGAACCGGGATTCCCGCTCTTCCAAGGACAGCCGCCGCTTGCCGGATTTCTTTCTCTCTCCGCTCAGGCTGGCGTCCGGCAATGGGATTGTAAATGAGAGTTGTGGTTTTCAAGAGGAGGACTTTTTGGAGAGCTCGAAACTCCAAGTTGAGATTTTGTTTTCAGTTCTCGGTTTTCAGTTAGCTCTCAGCCGTCAACCATCAGCCGTCAGCAAAAGGCTGGCTGCGAGGCTGGCGTCGGGTCGTCACTGGCTGCTGATAGCTGATGGCTGACAGCTATTCGGAAACCCGGTGATCACCTTCCAAACCGCGGCGCGTCCTCGAGTTTCGAATTTCGAACTAGGGCAGCTTCGAGGCTACCACTCCGGCCAGAATCTTTTTCGCGATCTGGTCGCCGGTCTTTTTTCCCTTCTTCACTTGCACGTAAACAGGTTCGCCCACCTTCAACGTGTCGCGCGAACTCGGTTTTCCATCGCGCACGACCTTGATTTTGGGATCGAATTTGTAAACCTGGTCGAAACCGAACTTGGTTTTATCAAGCACGAGTTCGTCGGCATCGACCGATTTGACCACGCCGTAAACGTAGCCCTTGAAAACCTCGCTGGTCGACTCATCAGGGTTGCCGAAGCGACCATTGCCGGGCGCCGTCGAGGGCTCCTGCGCGCGCGCCATCGCCGGCGTGAGCACGCCGAGTCCCGTCACGACCACCAACGTCAGGACTGCTCGCTTGCCGTCCATTTCAACCCCTCCTTGTCGCCCACGGTTCGACTGTTGACACTAACAGCGGACTCGCCGCGGTGTCAAGCGCACCAGACCAGCGCGATTGGCGCCAAGATGCCCGAGTGGCAAGGGGCGCGCCCGAGCTTGGGTTACCGAGCCGCGTGGATTATACTCAGCGGGAAAGGATAAAGGGCGAACGGTGAACGACCGCGTTTCGCCCAATTTCTGAGGCCGAGGCAATCCGTGCCCAAGGACATCCAAAAGGAAATCGAAAAGCTTCGGGACGAGATCCGCTACCACGAGAACCGCTACTACGTTCTCGACGACCCGCAGATCTCCGACTACGAGTTCGACCAGTTGATGCGCCGCCTCCAGGATCTGGAGCACCAACACCCCGAGTTAATCACGGCGGATTCGCCGACGCAGCGCGTGGGCGGGGCGCCTGCCGAGGAATTCCCCAAGGTGCGTCATTCGTCGCCCATGATGAGCCTGGACAACACCTACTCGGTGGAGGAATTGCGCGACTTCGACCGCCGGGTGCGCGAGCTTTCCGGCCGCGAGAGCGTGGAGTACGTAGGCGAACTGAAGCTCGACGGCCTCTCGATGTCGCTTACCTACGAGAACGGCGCACTCGCCACCGGCGTTACGCGCGGCGACGGCGTCACCGGGGAAGACGTCACGCCCAACGTGAGGACCATTAGGTCCCTGCCCTTGCGGATCGCACCCAAAAAGCTCGAAGCCGTTTTGGGGACGCACGGCAAGCGATTTGAGGTGCGCGGCGAAGTCATCATGCCGCGCCAGGCGTTTGATGCGCTCAACGCGCAGCGCGAAGGCGCGGGCGAGCCGAGGTTCGCCAACCCGCGTAACTCCGCCGCCGGCAGCATGCGCCTGCTAGATTCGAAGATCGTGGCCGAGCGCAAGCTCGACATGTTCCTTTATTACATCCTGGCCGGCAATCGCGAGCTGTTCGCGCAGCACTGGAAGGCACTCGAAGGGCTCGGCGAGCTCGGCTTCAAGGTGAACCCCAACCGGCGGCTCTGTAAGACATTTGACGACGTGCTCGACTACATCGGGCAATGGGAGTCGAAGCGCGACTCGCTCCCCTACGAGATCGACGGCATCGTGATCAAGGTGAACGACACGCGCCTCTGGCCGGAGCTTGGCGCCACCGCGAAGTCGCCGCGTTGGGCGATCGCTTTCAAGTACCCGGCGAGGCAGGCGACCACTGTAGTGAAGGATATTCGCGCGCAGGTCGGCCGCACCGGCACTCTGACGCCCGTGGCCGATCTGGAACCCGTTGATGTAGGCGGCGTCACCGTGAGCCACGCTACCCTCCACAACATGGACGAAATCGAGCGCCTGGGGCTCAAGATCGGCGACACGATCCTCCTCCAGCGGGCGGGCGAAGTGATCCCGCAGGTCGTCAAGGTGGTGAAGCAGGCGCTGGACGCCAGAGAATTCCACATGCCGAAGAAGTGTCCGGTGTGCGGCGCCGACGTTTACCGCGCCGAGGGCGAGGTGGCCTATCGCTGCGTCAATCCCTCCTGCCCCGCGCGCCTCAAAGAGTCGCTGCTTCACTTTGCCGGACGCCGCGCCATGAACATCGATGGCCTCGGCGAGGCGCTGGTGGACCAACTGGTGGATCATGGCTTGGTGAAGGACGCCGCCGATCTCTACGCTCTTACCCAGGAGCAACTGGCGGACCTGGAGCGCATGGGCGAGAAATCCGCGGCCAACCTGGTGGGCGAGATCGAGAACAGCAAAAAGTCGGAGTTGGCGCGCGTCGTCTTCGCCATCGGCATCCCCTTTGTCGGTGAGCGCACGGCGCAAGTCTTGGCCGATCACTTCGGCTCGCTCGACAAGTTGGCTCGCGCCACGCCCGAAGAACTGGTAGAAGTCCACGAAATCGGACCCAAGACCGCCGAGGGCATTCGTGAGTTCTTCCAGCAAAAGCAGAACACGGAGTTGATCGAGAAACTGCGCGGATTCGGTTTGCGGCTGGAGCAGGAGAAGGCGGAGCCGGCGGGCGAGCAGCCGCTGGCGGGCAAGCAGTTTGTGTTGACCGGGACGCTGCCCACCTACTCCCGCGACGAAGCGGCGCGATTGATTGAACAAGCCGGCGGCCGCGTCACCGGGTCGGTCAGCAAGAAGACGGACTACGTGGTGGTAGGCGCCGACGCCGGATCGAAGTTGGAGAAAGCCCGCGCGCTGGGCGTGAAGACGATCGACGAGGCGGTGTTAGTTCAGTTGCTGCGAGGGTGACTCACATGAATTGGTCAGCTTTGAGCGCAGGTGCGAATTGCGTCTTTGCCTTGGCCAGCGGCGTTATCGCGCTGGGGGTGTATATCGCCAAGAAACAAATCACCCTAACCAAGGAACAAGCCACAACCTCCTTCGAGGACGACCTTTCTCACGAGTACAGAGAGAGCCCGCGGAAGATCCCAATCGAAGCGCTGCTAGGGGGCACGCTGGATGACGAAGCACAGTCAAAGAGCCTGCTTGTTTTCGACGAATGCATCGACCTCACAAACAAACAGGTCTTTCTCTGGCGGCAAGGCCGGATAACTCCCAAGACACGGGAAAACTGGTGCTCAGGCATAAAGTCGAACCTTTTGAGGCTGGCCTTCCAGGATGCTTGGCGGACAATCAAGAGTTTCAACGAGCTTAGTGGTACATTTCACAAATACGGTGACGATGCACGCGGGGTTCGGGATTGGGGGTTCGGGGTTCGCAGAACAAATTCCCGAACCGCAATCTTCCTCCGC
>Ga0209039_10000510_pt1 | contig 37860 bp, 26 predicted proteins | sample BogFormECP12_OM1_FD_188238 | JGI IMG/M metagenome (GOLD analysis project Ga0209039, IMG submission 188238) | Bog forest soil microbial communities from Calvert Island, British Columbia, Canada - ECP12_OM1 (SPAdes) (version 2) | ecosystem: Environmental > Aquatic > Freshwater > Wetlands > Bog ...
CTTCGCCTTGCGCCTCTTCACTGCCGGCATCACAACTTCCGCCCGCTGCTTGAGCTTGCCATACTCCAGGTGCAGAGCTTTCGCGGTAGGATTAATCCCCTGCGCGCGGGCCAGTTCTCCCGCCGCCGCCCACAGAGAATCCGGAATCGGCACGCGGCGGGCGTGCGAACTCCGCCACCGCTTGAGGCGCAGGTAAACCTTCCGCATTGCAAGGGGAATATCAGGAATCTCGTTGGCCATCGTCTGCCCTCCTCGCCCCGTGGGGCAATGGACAGACGTTAGCAACTTCCGTCAGCTCATGTCACGCACCCTTGCCGAGGGGACACGAAGCTCCCGGGGGCGCCTAAATCGCAATACCCCAAGTAGTTCACATTGATGTTTTTAGTCGGCACGAACACTTCACCGAATGTCCAGTTGCCGTTGGTAAAACGGGAACCGAGCGTCGTGAAATCCCAGGCCACATCGGACCCAAAAGCAGCGGTGGCAAAGACTCCTGTCAACAAGACTGCGAACAATCCTCTCACGCAAAGACGCCAAGGCGCAAAGACTCGCAAAGAGCACCTGCTTTGTTCTCTTTGCGCCCTCTGCGACTTTGCGCCATTGCGTGGAGTGCTTTTGCTCGTTCAGGGATTTTTCACAGCTTCAAGACGATGTCTGCGCCACCCGGCGAACAGTCCTGGGAAAGAACTGAGCCGGGACAGCGCAAGTGCCATCGCATGCTACAGAGGTGAATACCCTTCACAGCAGTTTGACGATTGGATTACCAATGGGACAGAAGAGAGTGTTTTTGTGAGCTGTCTGCTGAGGCCCGCCCAAAAAGCAAGCGCCAACCTGCCGCCAGGAAGGGCTCAGAAGGCTGGCGCTTATCTAGAAAGAACGGAAAAACAAATGGGTTTCACGCCCTCTAACGGCGGCGGAGGAAGCCCAGCGAACCGAGCAGGAAAGTTCCCATGAGAACCATGGAAACCGGCTCGGGTGTTGGCGTGATATTAATGGGGCCCGTCCCGACTGCCGACTCCATGCTCCACCATGCTGTGCCGCCCGGAGCAATGCCACCGGCAAAGTTGACGGTTCCCCCGTCTTCGGTAGCGTTCGCATCGCTGGTGACGTTGGTAAACCACACACCAGATCCCTGGTCCCAGTAGCCGTTGTCGCCCCAGACGCTGACGTAGCTTCCCAGTGTCGGGTGATTGCACGGATCAGGGGAAATGTACGAGCAGGCACCGTCAAGATCGAACTCAAACGCACCGCCGCCGTTCCCGTACCCGTAGACGTTCAGCGCGTTGATGGTCGTGTTGGTATTGTTGACCACCCCGATCATCGCGTCGTCGCTGCCGTCATAAGGGGTCGCGCCCCCGGTCGGATGGGTGAAACTTACCGAACCATTGGGGGCAAAGGTCACCAGCAAGTTGCAGTCGCTTGCATAACCCGAGCCCGCAGTTAAGTCCGGGCAGACCGAGCCGGCAAACGCCGGGGTCATGCAGCCGAGAGCAGTGACGAAAGCCAAAAGTAGAATTATTCTCTTCATGCTGATACAGTCCTCCTTCTGAAGTAAAGAATGTGAGAGTTGTATGGAGTCTTAGGAGAAGACCTCCTTACTTACAAAATTTGAAGCAGTAGTGATTCAGAGCTCAGAGCTTAGATTAGCAAGTCGTCAGAAATGCGCAATGGCCCAAATATGCCGATTTTCGGCATACTGTGCCGACCCCTATGGCACTATGGTGCCACCCTCCTCGGCGGGTGGGCGCATGCGTCCCGACGGCACTTGTCGGGATATGTGCGAGCCATGCCCCCTCACCCTTAGTACTACTACGTTAAGTTAAGGTGGTCGATTCGTTTGCGAATTATGCTGCCACAATACGCACACTCACCGGTCCAGGTAAACACCAGGCGTTGGATCTCACGACGCGTCTGGGGCAGGGTCCACCCAGAAGTTTTTTTTGCTGCGCAACATCTCCAAGGTCAGGAAAGCATGCGCCAACATCACCAAGGTGACATGATGGTGCCAGCCGGTCCAACTGCGACCTTCGTAGTGATCCAACCCCAGTTCCTCCTTGAGCTGCTGATAATCCTGTTCGATCTTCCAGCGGCTTTTGACGACGCGCACCAGCCACCGCAGGGTGAAGTTCGCGGGCAGGTCGCAGAGAAAATATTTCGTGGGTTCCTTCTCGCCGGGCGGCCATTCCACCAGCAGCCAGACCTCCGGGTGGGGCGGGTCGCCTTCGTCGAAGCCGTGCGCGGGCTGGACGCGGCAAGCGTAGAAGCGGGACTCCAGCCAGCCTTTCGTCCCTTCTCGCCAGCGTACGTGCTTCCGGCCGCGGGCCTGCAGCGCCACTTCCCGCACCGCGCACGGCCGCTGCTCGCCGTAATGGTAAACCGTCGGCCGACGCCTTCGCCCCCGCGCTTTCCGCAGGCGGGGCGGTTTCGTCCACACCCTCACGGTGGAAGGAATACCTACCGCATAAGGGAGGTGGCGGCCCTGCAGTCCCTCGCGGAATTCCGTGACTCCCCCGTAGCCGGCGTCCGCCAACACCACCCCACACCGCAAACCCCACGTCCGCGCCTCGTCGATCAAGGCCAGCGCCAGTTGCCACTTCGTCTGGAACTTCACCTCGGCGGGGATGCCCGCTTCGGTGCGCCGCTGCGCGTCCTGCGTCCAGCTTTCCGGCAAGTAGAGCCGCCAGTCCAGGATGGTACTTTCTTCGGCTCCCACCTGATGCAGGCTCACCGCCACTTGGCAATTGGCCGTCTTGCCCAGCGTGCCCGAATACTGCCGCGCCACCCCCACCGAGTGGCGACCCTGCTTGGGAAAACCCGTGTCGTCGATCACCCACACCGGGTCGGGCGTCAGTTCGGCCGTCATCCGTTGCGCCAAGCGTTGCCAAACCGGAACCCAACGCCAGGGACTCTGTCCGATCAACTGTTGCATCGCCTGCAGGTTGCCCTCGGGCAAACGCGTCGCCATGGGCTCGATCGATTTGCGTTTGCCGTCCAGCAACAGCCCGCGCACGTAAACCGAACCCGAGTGGCGTCGCTCGCGCCGCCCCAGTGGCTCCAGCAGGTCGGCCAAAAATTGTTCCAAGCGCCGCTCGGGGCCCGCTCACCTGCCCTTCTACGTCGGGCACCCTCTCCCCAGGGGAGAGGACCGCCGCCGGCGCTTTCACCAGACGGGGCGGGACGGGTGAGGGCGGTCACCGAGGAACTAGTCAAGGTGGCGGCGCGTGGTCGAACCGAGGGTGGCGCGCGGCGCGGACATCGGGTTCGATGTCTGCGGCGCACTGGCAGACAGGGTCGAGCTTCCCGGTCTGATGGCGGCAAGATTCCTCCCTCCTCATCATGGGTCCCATGTCCGGCATCTCAAAACGCAGACCTCCTAAAGAAGCTGTGAGAATATCGCTGCTTATGTTATCTGGCACTGGAGAAGTGGCTTTTGGAGCGCTGCGCTATGGGGTGAAGCGGCGGGAGTGGGTGAAGAGCCGCTCGCAAGTGCCACGCAGAGACGGGTGGTTGCGCATGGGGACGGAAGACCAGGAAGCGCCGGAGGGTATCGACAAGGGAGTGAGATTGAAGCGGGTAAACCGGCAACAGATGATCATGCGCGCCGTGGATGTAGAGAAGTTGATCGAGCCGGACCATCCGGCGTGGGCGATTTGGGAGTCGGTGGGGCCGGCTCGACCTGAGCGCGTATCGGGCGGAGATCGCGGTGGTGGAAGGCGAGGCGGCCGTCGTCGAAGGCTTTGTGGCGCTTGGCCTGACGCAGGTCGGTGACCGCCGCTCGTCTTGCCGTGGGTCATCAGTTCGCGGACTGGCGATGGTGGGGGCGCGGATCAGTATTCCAGCACAAGGAGGGCGCAACTAACGCCCCGCTGCATGTTGACGATTGCCAGTTTGCCGTTGGGTTGGGAAACACGAATATAGGAAAGAGCCGCAGACCCCCCAGACGGAGACCTGCGGCTTTGCGTTGCGGAATCTTGAACGCACCGCGGACCTAATAATCAGGTTCGCGCCCCATGCTTTCTAGAGTAAGCGGCGGCTGCTTTGCCACAAGCAGATCGCCTTCGTTCCTTCAACTAGCACGCCACGCCGACTACGACTTCCACCGGCGGGCTAGTCCCGCCATGCCGAGGAAGCTCGAAAACAGGATCAGGGAGACAGGCTCTGGCACGGTGCTCGGAGTTGACGCCCCGAGGGTGATATTGTCGAAGCCGATCTGATTGGCCGTACCGCTGAAGTCCACTGACTCCGCTGTCCCGGCGAAGGACACGCCAATCGGGATCCATGGGCAGAAATCGTAACCAGGAAGGCACGCCCCCGTCCCTGGCTGGGACGGAGTCACGGGGAGGGAAAGCGACGCCAACAGGGTGCCCGTCCCGTCCAGGCCACTATAGACGGAAACCGAACCTGGTTCGTTGATCGCGGAATAAAAGAAAGAGAACCCCGTGGTGAACCCGGAAGGTTTATCCATGATATCCCCCGGGCCTGAGAGGAAAAAGGCTATTGTGTCCGAGGGCGCGCCGGAGAAGTTGCCACTGCCTCCATTCGCAGCGGAGATGATCGCCAACGAGTCAGATCCAAACGTGATCCCGTAGTTTGGCCCGGGACCGCTACCAAACCCACCAAAGCCGCCGTTGTAATAGTTGTCGATGGGCTCCAAGTTCTGAAGCCCTGTAAAGTTGAGCACAATGGTTCCCGCGGTGGCGAGCGGGACTGACAGGCCGAGCATAATAATCAGCAAACCAACAAACCGCTTCATAGACTTATTTCCTCCTGTCCATGTGAACACTTAAGCGTCTGGCGCGTGGCCAGATGGAATTGTGTACCTTGGGAATCTAACTCTACCAGCTTGGTAGAATCGCACAATGGCCCGAATATGCCGATTTTTCGGCGTATGTGCCGACCCAAACGGCACTTTAGTGCCATATGGACTTGTCCCCATTTTTAAGATAAACGGGGAGCCTATCGGAGATAAACCAGGATTTCCGCGGGTGGCGCGGACATTGGGTTGAAGCTGTGGATTTATCCCCCATCTTGCGATAGGACGCTGGAGGACTGGATTGTGGAGTGCTTGTTTTTGAGGTGAAGCGGCGGGAGTGGGTGAAGGGCCGCTCGCAAGCGCCAGGCAGGGGAAAGTGGGCACCTTGCCCGTAGCCCATCGCGAAGAAGTCAAGCGCACCAACGAGATCAAAATGGCCATCCCCCTGCTGGAGACCCTCGATATCAAAGGCAAGGAGGTCAGTGCCGATGCCTTGCTGACCCAGCGCCGCTTCGCCGCCTATCTGGTCGAGGAGCGCCACGCACATTATCACTTCACCGTCAAAGCCAACCAGCCGCGACTTCTCGAAGCCCTGGAGCTCTACTTCCAGGATCGGGGCCAACCGCATTTCGTGGAGCATACGCCCCCCGATCACGCACACCTCGAGACCCGCAAAATCTGGATCACCACCGAACTCAACGGCTATCTCGACTTTCCGCACGTGGGACAAGCTTTCGTCATCGCGCGACTTTTCTGGAAATCGCCGACGGTCTCACCAGTCGCCCCTCCGCCCAAGCTAGCCCGCAACGCGTCCTCCAGGTTAACCGCGGCCAGTGGACGATTGAGAACAGTTGCCACTACATCCTCGATCGGAACTACGATGAAGACCGCAGTCGCATCCGGACCGGCTACGGCCCAGAAAACATCACCCGGCTTCGCCGCTTCGCCATGGGCGTGATCAAAGCCCGTGGGGGCGCAGCGTCGCGCAGAAAATGCACCAGCTCACGCGCCATGTGCGCTTGGTCTTCGACGATCTGCGCATGAGCAACAACTCCTGCGCTTGCCGCACTGCGGATTAAGCCTCGCCACCGGATAACCGGAACTTCTTCACCGACTGTCGACCGTCGTAGGGCGCAGCACCGGGCTGCGCAAGGCCTCTCCGTTTGCTGACGGACCAAATCAAATCCATGCAAGCGGACACCCCCGATGGCCCAAAATCGATCAGAATTCTGTAGCGATCTCTTAGAACAAATTTTCCCTGATGAGATTGCCAAGGAAGGTCCACTCGCCATCTCAGTCTAGCTCTTTAGTGGTGGGGAGGGCTGCCGGCTTAAGGAGTAAAGGATCAACTCGACGCGACTTGACACGCCGAGCTTTTCGTAAATGCGGAAGAGGTGGTTCCGGACCGTGTGCGTGCTGACGTGAAGCGCCGCCGCGATTTCCCTATTGGGCAGCCCTGCAACTACCACCTGCACTATCTGGTCTTCCCGCGGAGTGAGCAAAGGAATTCCTAAGGAGCTTACGACGCGCGAGGGTTTCCTCTCCGTCAGGGCTCGGAGAACCCAGTCGAGCTCCTGGCTGTTGGCCCAGATCTGCCCGGCGTGGACACTCTGAATGCATTTACACACCACCTCGAACGAGTCGGTATGACATATCACGCCTCTAGCGCCCGAGGAAAAGGCGTCAAGCACCGCCTCGGGCTTTCGGCAGTCCAGGAGCACAATGGGGCGTACAGTGGAGCCCGCAGCCCGCAAATCGCACAGAGCCTTCAGGCCGCCCTCGGGATCGCCCTCGAGCCCGGCGCTGATCACCGCCACGTCGGGGTGAGACTCGGAAGCCTTTTTGGTGAATCCTTTACGAGTGTGTTCGCAGCCCACGATCGCAAATTGCTTGTTGAAACGCTCCAGGGCTCGGGTGAGCAACTGAGAGTTCAAAGGTGAGTCTATAGCAATGATGACATTAATGGGCATCGTCGTGTGATTGGAACTCCGACACGCTGAATTGGCACCCGCGTGCGGACAACCCCTTAATCTTACGCAATTTGGAAATACGATTTCAATATGTTCCCCGCTATCAGCATAGTAATTTAGTAACCCTCAAGTGCATGGCCAATAGAAATACCTATAACCTGGGACCGAGATGAATTCAGGACGCTCGGCTTGAGACGATAGTACTAAGCCTAGAGACAACCGCCCAGGCCGCGGGGAGGAGCAAATCCTTCCATGGGGAGGGTACACTCTGCTTCTTGCGTGGCTTTGTTCGCGTACGTAGAATGCAACCTTTAAGGTCAAATCACGCCGTAGCCAATGCGACGCGCAGTTTGATCATTGGCGCTAGAGGACAGGAGAGGTTGAGAGGTGATGCCCCTCCGCCGGTCGGTTCGCTGAGGAGCACTTCGGTAATTAGTGACTGAATGGCAGAAGGGAATATATGTTGTGATACCTCGGAAAAACCAACGCTATGGGCTGGAAGTTCCCATAGTCTTTTCCTGGAAAGAGGGGCACACCGCGCAACAGGGCATAGGCCTGACGCGCAATCTCAGTCTCAGAGGAGCGTTCATCCATGCGACCACTTGTCCGCCGTTGGGCGCCAGACTCGGGTTCAAGGCTTTCCTTCCGCCCTGCGGTGCAAACTCGTCTGTGCTGCTCCACGGGCGCGGGGAGGTGGTTCGCTTGGAGCAAGGTCATGACCAGATCCCCGCGGGTTTTGCGGTAGCGGCGGAGCAGCGGATTGTGCTGCGCAGGTGGGAAGCGAGCGGATGACCAGCAACGTCCGATCCCCGCTGCGGAGGTCGGTGTTGAGGAGGGACGGCTTTTGGTTTTTCGAGCTTCCCTCTATAGGCTATTGAAGAACGGGAGAATCTCCGCATTCTGTCTCTAGCAAGAGCTAGCAGTGCGGGGCGAGGCTGGACGTCGGGTCCAGCCAACACAAGTTCAGCAGTAACCAGTGGGGAATACAGAAATGTAACTCACAGGGCGGAGCTTTATGCAAAGTGCAACACCTCTCGCAACTGGCTCCGCTATCCGCCGGTTGCCCCCCAGGGCTATCAACGGCCTTGAGTCCCATCGGGTTGGCGCCCAACCCGCGTGAAAAGCTGGTCGTGGGGGGAAAAAGGGAAACGGCGTTGATTGTTGGGCAGGAAATCGAGGTTTGGTCAATAACGGTATGGCTGCCAACAACGGCCGCATTCATGTTCTGATCACGAGCAAGCAGCCGGTATTCAGGGATGGCCTCCGCCAAGTACTGGACGCCGAGGCCGGGTTTGAAGTCATCGGACTGGCCTCGGATGGGGCACAGGCCTTGCGACGCGTCCGGAAGCTCAAGCCGGACATCGTCCTCTTCGACCTCGCCACGTCTTCAGGTGCGGACCGGGAGACCCTGAAAGGTCTCTCGTCGTCGCCTTCGGTTCGCACTATTCTGTTGAGCGCGGTTCCCGAAGAGCGGGTCATGGAGGTTCTTCAACTGGGCGTGCGCGGCGTAATTTCCAAGCAGTCACCTGTGCCGGTTCTCCTCCAGTGCATGCGGAGCGTCATGGCCGGTCAGTACTGGGTGGGCCGCGACAGCGCCCACAACATCGCGGGGGCGTTGCGAAGACTTACGCCTTCCCCGCAATCGCCACCCAAAGCCAGGAACTTCGGAATTACCCCCCGTGAGTTGGAGATTATCGCAGCGGTTGTCGCCGGCCGCACCAACAAGGTCGTTGCCGAAGAGTTCTCGGTCAGTGAGCAAACTGTGAAGCACCAGCTCACCTCCATCTTCGACAAGCTGGGAGTTTCGGGGCGGCTGGAACTTGCTGTTTTCGCCGCGAATCACAGACTTGTAAATGCTGACTGAATCTGGCAAGCCTCATCCTACTTGACTTAGGGGCTTCCCGCACAATTCAACTAACCAGCATGACAAAAACGCTTGGGCATATCCGCTGCGGAACCCGCTCATTGAGCCGTAATTACGGCCTAACTCCTATGGGATGGAGGTTTGTTGACGAATGGCTACGATGACGCGTCCTGCCAAACCCTCCAACGGGAATGGAAGCATTCGAATCATGATCGCCGAGAGCCATGCCATGTTCCGCGCTGCGCTGCGGAAGCTGTTGGGGGCCGAACCGGATTTTGTCGTTATCGGGGAGGCCGAGGACGGCCCGGAGGCCATTGCTCGCATTCAAGAGGTGCAGCCGCATGTTGTTTTGCTCGATCTGGCGTTGCCGAGTTGCTCGGGTCTGGAGGTCCTGCGCGAAATCCACAGCCTTATGCCTGCGACGTGGGTTCTGCTCCTCGTTGACGCCATTGACGAGGGGGAGTTGATTGAAGCCCTCTGCCTGGGCGCGCGCGGCGTGGCCTTCAAGACCACCGCGACCGATCTTCTTTTGAAGAGCATTAGGGCTGTGAGGGCGGGTGAGTACTGGGTGGAGCGCAACCGTATCTCTCTCCTCATTCGTACGCTCAACGTCCGCCTTGGCAACAACGGACAAGACGAGCGCTTCGGCCTGACCCCGCGCGAACACGATATCATTCGGTGGATTGCTGCGGGTGATAGTACTCAGGAGATGGCACAGAAGCTCACGCGCAGCGAAATCACGCTGAGACATCAGCTCTCCGGCATCTTCCGCAAACTCGGTGTCCGCAATCGAGGTGAATTGTTGAGCTTCGCAATGAGCCACAACCTAGCGGGTAACGGAGAGGGTTCACGGGGAGCGACTGCTCCAATGCGAAGGAGCGCCGCGCCCCAGGAGTTGGCTCATCTGTCATTTCCCTCATTTCCCTTGCCGGGGACATCAGTGAGTCCGCGCGGGGCCGGGGAGGCGCGACACTCCAGCGGGGCGATGGCTGTCTTGCCTTCGCTTCGTCCAGGAGCTGGGCCGGGCAGGGTGCCCCGGCAATTAGAAGGATTGCCCAGAAAGGTCATGAGAAGCAATGCGGAAAAAACCAACTGCTGAGTTGAGTGACTATTGGGATATCTTCCTCCGTCGGCGGTGGTGGATCATTATTCCGGCCTTGATCATCGCGGGCGGCACCATCACGGTGGTCTCGAAACTGCCCAAGGTCTACCGTTCGCAAACCCTGATACTTGTCGATCCGCAGAAGGTACCGGCAGACTTCGTCAAGGCGACCGTTACGACGGATGTCAACAACCGTTTGCAGATCATCAGCCAGGAAATCCTCAGTCGGAGAAACCTCCAGCGCATCATCAATGAGTTCGGCCTCTACCGTAACGAGTCAGCGGTAGACCGAATTCTGGGCCTCCTGCTGCACACGGGGAATCCCACCCAGGAAGAGATTGTTGATGCGATGCGCAAGGACATCACCGTTGAGACCATCGAGGATGAGCAGAGCCGGAACCATACGCTGGGGGCCTTCAAGATTACCTATCAAGGGCAGGATCCGGCCGTGGTTCAGCAGGTGGCGCGGGAGCTCGCGGCACTCTTCATCGAAGAGAACGTGAAAGTCCGGGAGCAGCAGGCGGAGGGGACAACCGCCTTCATCGACGACGAACTGGAGAAGGCGCGCGTTACGCTCGCCGACCAGGAGCGGCGCCTCAAGGACTTCAAAGCCCTCCATATGGGGAGCCTTCCCGAACAGGAAGGCGCTAATCTCCAACTTCTCGGGCAGTTGCAGACGACGCTCCAGGTCAATGCAGACACGCTGGGCCGCGCCCAAGCGCAGAAGACATACGAGGAGTCACTACTCAGCGCCGTAACGGCTCAGCAGGCAGATGCCCTCCAGCCGCAGGCTCAATCGGAGTTGGACTTGCTCCGCGAAGAACTCAAGCGGGCGGAGAGCCGGTACACGCCCGTCCATCCCGATGTAGTGCGGCTCCGAAGAGAAGTCTCAGAGCTTGAGTACTCGACCCCACCATCGGGCCAGGCCGCGGGCACTGCCACATCCGCCTCCGCTTCCAGGGACTTCGCGCCTAAGCAGATTCGCGGGCAGATTGCAGCGCTGGACGACGAGATCAAACACCGCACCCAACAACAGGCTGAGATTGAGAAACGCATCCGGCAGATGCAGGCCAAGGTTGAAGCCCTGCCTGCGGTCGAGCAGCAAATGTTGGAACTGGACCGCGACTACCAGATCTCGAAGCTGAACTACGCGTCGCTGCTCGAAAAGAAGAACGCCTCGGCGATGGCGGCCGAGATGGAAAGGCGCGCCGAGGGAGAGCAGTTTCGAGTGCTTGATCCTGCCGACTACCCGGAAAAGCCATTCAAGCCCGACGTCGTGCAATTATCGCTTCTCGGAGTACTGGGCGGAATCCTGGGTGGTTGCGCCCTCGGCTTACTGATAGAATTCCAGGATAAGTCCATACGCAACGCTGGGGACGCCACCTTTTACCTCACGCTGCCGGCGCTGGCTACTTTCCCTTTGTTGAATCAGCGCCCGAGCAAGAACCGCAAGTCACTTTTGCTTCCGGGCGCACACCGAGCCGCGACGGACGCAGGCGCCAAGCGGGAACCGAGAGCCGAAATGCCTCCGGTCCTGACGTTGGGGCCGATCCGGGCCAACGGCTACACTCCCTGTGTCCCCGTCGTGCAGGTGCAACAAGTTCCCAAGCTCGTGGTTGCTGCCCACAACCAATCGAATGATATAGACGGCGCTTACGCCAAAGAGCAATTCCGCGTGATCAGGACCCGCCTTATCGAGCTCATGCGAGTCCGCCCCATCCGCAGCATCATGGTAACCAGTACCGTGGCCGGAGAAGGGAAGACCTGGGTAGCCACCAATCTGGCGTTCTCGATGAGTTGCCTCCCGCAATTCAGGGTTCTGCTCGTGGACGCCGATCTGAGAGGCGCAGGCCTTGGCAGCCTGCTCAAGTTGAATCCCAAGATAGGCCTCAGCGATTATCTTGTCAACGGTACCAACCTGAAAAGCGTCCGATGCCAGTTGCAACCCAACCTGGCCTTCGTTCCCACCCGGCAGTGGGAAGATGACTCGGCAAAGTTGCTCGGTGGGCAACGAATGAACGAGTTCTTGGAGGAGTCATTTCTCGACCATGATTTGGTGGTGCTGGACGCGCCGCCGGTCATGGCACTGGCTGACGCCCAGGTACTCGCATCGCTGGTTGATGCTGTCATCCTGGTGGTCCGCGCGGGGAGATCACCCTACGATCTGGCGCGCAACGCGATCGACCTGCTCAAGCCGAAGATCGTGGGCCTCGTGATGAACGGGGTGAAGGGTATTTCCGCCAAGGACTATAACTATGGCGTCTCTTCGAAGGCGAGGAGGTCGGTGTGATCAAAGTCTTGAACCGCTACTTTCCTGGCTACCTCTTTGGCATGGTATCCATGGAAATTGCCCTGATTGTTCTCGGGGTTTGGGCCGCGGTGTCTTTGAGTACCGGAAGCTGGAGTTTTTCCCTGCTGGCTCACCCCATGTTATTGGGCAAGGCGCTGCTGATCACCGGCATCGCCGAGGCCTGCTTCTATTTCAACGATCTGTATGATCCCCGCTCGATCAGGTCCCAGATGGATTTATTGGCACGCCTGCTGCGAGCACTCGGCTTGTCATCCTTCATACTGGCACTTATTTATTGGATTGCGGCGGGGACCCAGTTCGGCTTCGGCGTCGGAGAAACCGCCATCGCCGGGATTGTCCTGCTTATCCTGATATGGCGGGTCATTTTGCAGTGGCTCCTACAAGTTTATGGTGGCGAGGAACGCATGCTCCTGGTCGGGTCGGGTCCGACCGCGCAAGCGTTGTGGCGCCAACTGCGGAGCCGTGACGACCTTAGTCTCAAAGTGGTGGGGCTGGTAAGTGGCAACGATGACGAGGAGAAGAGTCGGTTCCCCGGGGTGCCGTACCTGGGAACTTTGAGTATGCTCGGGACGATTGCGAAAGAAGTGAAACCCGACCGCATTGTGGTTTCCCTGGAAGAGAGGCGCAACCAGCTCCCGGCCGAAGCCCTTCTGACCTCCCTCGTGCGTGGGGTGCAGGTGGAAGCCGCCACCGATTTGTATGAGAAGCTGACCGGCAAGGTCCCCACCGACCTCATCCGTCCCAGTTGGCTACTCTTCTCCGGCAGTTTTCACAAGTCGGCGGCGCTGAGATTCTACAAACGCTTTTTCGGCATGGTCGGCGCCCTGCTCGGCTTGGTGGCTCTGAGCCCCCTGCTCGCTCTGGTGGCCATCGCTGTCAAGATCGATTCACGCGGACCGGTATTCTATCGGCAACCTCGCGTCGGATTCGGCGGGCGAATCTTCGAGCTGCTGAAGTTCCGGTCCATGCGCGTTGATGCTGAGTCCGTGACCGGACCGGTCTGGGAGCAGGAGCGAGATCCACGAACCACCCGCGTGGGCCGGGCCATCCGGGCGCTGCATGTGGACGAACTTCCCCAGCTCCTCAATGTGCTATGGGGTGAGATGAACTTCGTCGGCCCGCGGCCGGAACGTCCCCATTTCGTCGAGCAGCTCCGCCCGCAGATTCACTTCTACGATGTCCGCCACGCGATCCGGCCAGGGATCACCGGGTGGGCGCAGGTATCCCTTTCTTACCCTCGCACCATCGAGGAGGCGAGGGAGAAGCTCCAGTACGACCTCTTTTACATCAAGAACATGTCAATCCCGCTCGACCTGTTGATCTTTGTCCGAACCCTCAAGTTCCTGTTCTTCGGTTTGAGGACCATGCCCAGCGACGAGCGCCGAACCCAGATCGAGTTTATCGCCCGAACCCCCTCGCTGCCCGCCATGAATACGGCTCTCCACGAGCCGATCCCCGCGGCCCTGACGGTTGACGTCGAGGACTATTTTCAGGTGGCGGCGTTTCGCCATGTGATTCGCTACGACGACTGGGATCGCATGGAAAGCCGGGTGGAACAGAATACCCAAAGGGTCATGGATTTGCTGGCCGAGTCGAATCAGCACGGGACTTTCTTTATCCTGGGCTGGATTGCCGAGCGTTTCCCGCACTTGGTTCGCAAGATCCAGGCTGCCGGCCATGAAATCGGTTGCCACAGTTACGCCCATCATTTCATCTACGAGCTGACCCCCAGCGAGTTCCACGATGATACTCTGCGCGCCAGGAAGGCCATCGAAGATGCCGCCGGGGTCCCGGTCCTGGCCTATCGGGCTCCCAGTTTTTCGATCACGCCTCGCTCCCTTTGGGCTCTCGACATCCTGGCGGAGCTCGGGTTCAAGGTGGATAGCAGCATTTTTCCGATTCACCACGACCTTTACGGGTTCCCGACTGCTCCGCGCCAGCCGTTCCGGATTCGGGTCAATGGCAGCACCCTCCTGGAGTTCCCGCCGCCCACCTTGAGAGTTGGACGTTGGAATATTCCAGTGACGGGCGGTGGATACTTGCGCCAACTGCCTTTTAATTTTCAGTTGCGCGCGCTGAAGACCATGGAGGAACACCGCGAGGCAGTACAACTCTATTTTCACCCCTGGGAGCTCGATCCCGATCAACCCCGCATCGCGGCTTCGCTGCGGTCGCGATTGCGGCATTATCGGAATCTTGACCAGACCGCCCATCGACTGCGGCGCCTCCTCGCTCTCTTCCACTTTGACGCTGTTTCCGAAGTCATCCGCTACGCCGACTTCGTTTCGGAAGTTGAGTTGTCCGGCAGCTCGGGAATGGCGTGCCCCCTCTTAACCCTGTCGGCCGAAAGCGTCAGCCACGCGGGGTGAGACCCTGTCTTGAAGGAAGAGGAAAGTCCAGGCAGGACCAGCGAGTCGGGTTAATGAATTCTGGGGCATTATGGGTTCTGTGAGTTCTTCGATCGTGCGCGAGTTCATCTTTCCGCTTTGGATGGCTCGTGACCATCCCCGCTCTGGCGCATACCTCAGAGAGTTTGAGCGGACTCAGTTTCTTGAATCGAGCGCTCTGGAGGCGCTTCAATTCAGGCGGCTGCAAAATTTATTCGCCCATGCATATCAGGAGTGCCCATTTTACCGCCGGCGCATGGACCAGATAGGCCTTGACCCTTTACGACTAACATCGACGCAACAGGTTTCAGTTCTGCCGGTTCTGACAAAAAAAGATATTCAGAAGAATGGCGCCGACCTTTTGGCCCGGCAGTTCCCGCCGTCGGAACGGGTGCGCAACCAGACTGGGGGCTCAACCGGAAGTCCCCTGCAGTTTTACGTGGACAAAAACAGGTTCGATTCACGTAAGGCGAGCACGATCCGGCATAACGCCTGGGCTGGCCTGCGCCCAGGCGACTGGTGTGCGACGTTGTGGGGTGCCCGACTGGATCAGCAACTTGGCCGTCGCCTGTGGGATTGGTGTCGGAACAACTTTCTTTACCGCACGATCGAGTTGAATACTTCCCGAATCTCTGCGGAGGACTGGAAATTCTTCGTGGCCGAGTTGCGGAGAAAACGACCTCAGTTTTTGATTGCTTACTCACAATCGGCCGTGTTGTTTGCCCATTATCTTAGGGAGCATGCCATCGAGGATATTCGGTTCCAGTCCATCATAACCACGGCCGAAGTCCTTCTGCCAGGACAGCGCGAACTGCTCGAGCAAACCTTCCGGGGGCGCGTGTTTAATCGTTATGGTTGTCGTGAGGTTAGCGTCATTGCCAGCGAATGTAAGCACCACCAGGGCATGCATGTCAACGCCGAAGCTCTACTCCTGGAGGTCATACCTGACCCGTCGATGCCTATGCCGATGGGCCGTATTGTTATTACCGACCTGCTGAATTTCAGCATGCCGCTCATTCGTTACGAAATTGGCGACGTGGGCGCTTGGGCGGAGCGTCCTTGTTCCTGCGGGCGATCGTTGCCGCTTCTGGCGGACGTGCAGGGGCGGATTACGGACTTCTTGACCCTTCCGGATGGCTGCCGCGTTTCCGGACCAGCCTTAACTCTAGTGGTTTCCGACATGGCGGATATCAGGCAAGTCCAGTTTGTACAGAAGTCTCCGGAGTCCGTGGTTCTTCGTGTGGTCCCGGGCCGTGATTACGGGGCGCACACCACCACAGAATTGCGCCGCCGCTTGGCATACTATTTCCACCATGACATGATCCTCCACATCGAGGAAGTGGAACACATCGCCCGCGAGGTTTCCGGGAAGTACCGTTTTGTGATCAACGAAGTCCCACCGGAATTTGCGGTTCCGGGGGCGGCCACAGGAGCAGGGGAGCGACTCGGGTGAGCTTCGCAAACGGGTTGAGTATTCATGCGCTCCTGCCGCTGTTTGAACCCAAGACTCATGGACACCTGGGGAAGCGGATGCAAGCTTATGCCCTCCAGGAGAAACTGCCGCTCCGCGAGAACCGGTCCGCCCAATGGGCCTCTCTGCTCAGACTTCTCCAGCATGCGTACGAATCCGCACCCTTTTACCGGTGTCGGTTTGATGTTGCCGGCGTGCGGGCTGCGCAAATCCTTTGCGAAGCCGATTTCGCCAGAATTCCAGCTCTGACGCGCGATGATATTCGTGAGCATCTCCCGGAACTACGCTCCCAGCGCTACCGGCTAGATGAACTGACGACCGCGGCAACGGGCGGCACGACGGACACACCAGTCCCTGTCTTGCGAAGCCGTGACTCGGTGAGGGAGAGGAATGCCATCCAATGGCAGTTTAACCGTTGGGCGGGTTATCGGCCGGGAGACAAGGTTTTCTACCTTTGGGGCGCCCGCCAGGATTATAGCGAAAACCCGAGTTGGCGCTGGCGTCTCTATGACCGCCACTTGATGCGGCGGGTTTGGGCGCCGACTTCGCTGTTCAACGAAACCGTCCTGGAATCTTACCGGCAGATGATGAATGACTTCCGGCCTCGTATCGTTTACGCTTACCCAACGCCACTTGCCCTGTTTTGCGAGTACTTGAAAAGTTGTGGCCGCCCCTGCCACCACCCCATCAGTGCCATTTGCACCGCTGAGCCGCTGCTCCCGTCACAACGCCGAGTCATCGAAGATGTGCTCGGTTGCCCGTTATTTGAGCATTACGGCAGCCGTGAGTTTGGCATGATCGCGGCAGAGTGCGAGCATCACCGGGGTCTGCACCTGAACACCGCCGCCGCGTACGTCGAGTATGTGCCCGTGCGGGGGGCGGACGTTGAGGGGGTGCATGAGATACTGGTCACCGACCTGCAGAATTATGGCATGCCCTTGATCCGCTACCGAATCAATGACTGTGTGCTGCCCTGCACAGAACCCTGCTCCTGTGGAAGAGGCCTACCCTTAATCGGGAGGATTGAAGGCCGGACAACTGACGTGTTCCGCCTCGCCAACGGCGACGTGATTCCAGGAGTAGCCTTGACCAACCGGGTTCTGAAGGTTTGCCCGGCGCTTAAGAAGACTCAGGTCATCCAGGAAACCCTCCAAGACTTTCGAGTGCGCTACGTCCCTGGCCCCGGCTTTGATCCTTCCCAGATTGATCTGCTGAGGACTAGCTTGAGGAAATTCTTTCCCGGACAGGTCAGCTTCACCTTCGAGCAGGTGGCGGACATCGAACGCGAGCGTTCAGGAAAGACCCGTTTTTGCATCTCTCGCGTGGCGGACCCCACAGGGCATCGCGTCCAAGCCGCTCAAGGTCAGTCGGGGTGAGTGGTCCTCGTTCCAGCATTGCGGGTGTTGGACCGCTGCCTGTTCGAGCAGCCCATCAGTTCAGCCATCCCTTGGTTGATTGTGGGATTCAGGATTCAGTCTAGGGACTATTTGCAGGGGATCGAGAGTCCTTCTCAGGGGGATAATCTATGAAGGTCGTCTTGGCTGATCCGCCAGCCCTAACCAGATCCTATGACGCCAGCTATCCGAATCTGGGCTTGCTCTATCTGGCCGGGTTCCTCAGAGCGAACATGAAGGATTGCCCGCCAATAGTAGAGTATCTCGGCCCCAAGCATACATTAAGCAGTCACTTGGATTCCTTGAAAAGGGCTCAGCCTCAAGTGTACGGAATCAGTTTTTCATCCAAAACAGCCCAATTGGCGTACGAGACCATAAGATCGGTTAAAGAGGCACTTCCCCGCGCTTGGGTAGTTGCCGGTGGTGCACATCCGACCGCACAACCGCGTGAAGTGATGGAGCAATCACCTTGTGACATATGCGTTGTGGGGGAAGGTGAAATGACGTTCCATGAGATTGTTCATTCTGTTTCCTCCAACGAGGCGCCCGATCTTAGTGCTATCGATGGAATCGTCTATCGGGGGAACAGTGCAGTCATTCGAAACAAGACGCGAGGATTTATCCCCCACCTTGACGATATACCTTACCCGGCGTGGGACTTGATAGATTTCAAGGCCTTTCCTGGTATGCACCTGAAGAAGCAACCCGTCGAGAGTTCCCTCTTGATCAGCAGAGGGTGCCCCTACGACTGTGCATTTTGCTCGAATCCTGTCTGGAAGAGTGCGAAACCATGGCTGCGCCACCGATCCGTCCAGAACATTTGTGGAGAGATCGAACTGCTCTACGGTCGAGGGGTCCGAGAAATATATCTGAGCTCGGACGAACTGAATTTCAACGAGAAATGGGCAAAGGAGCTATGTCAAGCAATTGTGAACCTGAACCATCGCGACCTGTATTTTCAGTGCAATATGCGGGCCGATAAAGTCACCGATGACCTCGCCCGGCTGTTGTCACAGATGAATTGCTGGATGGTTCACTTGGGAATGGAGAGTGGGAACAACAGGGTCCTTCGTGGACTCGGAAAACGAATCACCGTAGAGCAGATTGAGAACGCTGCACGAACACTTTCCAAATGGAACATTAAAGTCTTTGCCTTCATGATGCTCTTCAATGTTTGGGAAGAGAGCGGTGAGTTATGTTGGGAAACGAGCCAGGAGGTTGAGAATTCGATCGCCTTGATGAAGAGGCTCTTTCGGGAGAGGGCTATCCATTACATGTCGTGGCAGTTCTCCACTCCAATGCCGGGCTCCCGTCTCTATGATATTGCTGAAAAGCGTGGTTTGTTCAATGGTCAGCCGCAAGAAGTAATGGCCCACTTCGACGAGCACAGGGTCGCAATGCGGATCCCCGGTGTGTCGGAGAGATCAATGAAGTGGAAGATCAAGAAAGGAATCGTTCTGAAGGATTGGTTCATGCTGCGATCTGGAGGTATTAACTTGCGCCATGCGTGGAGGGTGTGGGAGAACCTCAAGGCACTGGCACAATGATGGGAGCATAGAGAGAGTTCCAAAGGCGTCCTTAGTGGCGTCGCGCCGGGATTAAGGAGGATCTCGGCGGTGAGACAGAGGCCCCACGTCTAAGTGGCGTTGCGCCAATGGAGATGTACAGCTCATGACCGACCACCAAACCGTTGTCATCCTCGGGATGTTGATTGTGGCCGCCCTGGCGGTTGCGGGGCTGTTTCGTCCGTTCTTCGGGTTGCTGGTGCTCATTACCATCTATTTTGCGCAGCCGGCAGAGTTGTTCCCCGCCTTGAGCGTCCTTCACATTGAGCGCACGTACGCCATCGCCCTGCTTCTGGCATTTTGGCTGCAAAGGGGGGTCGGCTCCGAGCGCCCTGTTCTGAATCCTATCTTGGGGGCGGCCATTGCCCTGGTGGGAGTGGCCGCGCTTTCGGCTCCTTTCGCTATTTGGAAGCTTGGGGCGCTCCAAGCAACAGTCGATCTGGCCAAACTCATCATCTACCTCTTCCTGTTGAGCACCCTCATCGACACCCAAGACCGGATGAGGAAGGTCCTTTGGCTCCTCGCCGGAATGCTGGCATGGGTGGCCGGCAACGGCTTGGTGTCCTATCTCCAAGGGAATTTCGTCTTCCGGCAAGGGATCGAGCGTGCCGTCGGCGATACCAGTGTCGTTGGAGGGCCCAACGAGCTGGCGGGCATAATCCTGCTCCTCCTCCCGCTGGTACTCGCCTTGTGGCGCTGTAGCCAAAAGCTTGTGGCGCGTCTCGCCCTGCTGGGCTTGATGCTGCTCTCGTTGGTCACCTTGGTCGTCACCGGTTCCCGCACGGGCTTGATCGGGCTGGTACTGATCGTTTTGTATTACGTCTTCCACTCCCGGCATAAGGTCGCGGCCCTGGCCTTGTGCGCGGTGGCGGCGATCGTTCTTTGGCTGGCCATGCCCCAACAATACCAGAACCGTTACCTGACCACGGTGCACTACGCCGAGGGCGAAAAGCTGGACGGTTCCAATGAACTCCGCGTACGCCTGTGGAAGGCTGGCTGGAGAATGTTCTTGGATCACCCCATCCTGGGTGTCGGTGCAGATCAGTTCAGTACTGCCTACGGCATGGTCTACTCGGGAAAGAAGCACGGCGCCTGGATGAACCCCCATAGCCTCTTCTTCCAGGTGGCCTCGGAGTTGGGTTTGGTGGGCCTGGTCGCCGTCGGATACTTCCTCTACCAAGTGGTTAAGGCGAATCGCTTCTTGCTGAGATTCCATGCGGAGCACATGGACGGGTTGGACTACCAGTTGGCCCTGGCTTTAGGGGCCGCTTTCCTGGGTGTTGCCTTCAGCAGCGTGTTTGGCCACACCCTCTTCCGCCCGCATTGGTATTTCATTGCCGGCCTGGTCGCGGCCAGCGTCTGGCTCACCGAAACCTCTGACACAGCGGTTACCGATTCCGAATATCTAGAGAGGGAAAGCGGGGCGGATGAGCTGGAACTGGCTTGGGCCGATGATTTTGTGAAAGGCAGAGGCTGAAGCACGTTGCCGACTTAGTCTGCCCCTCTGGCGCGCTTACCATGATGACCATTCAATCGATCGTCGCGATCGCAGCGGTGGGGCTGGCTGCCTTGGCTTCGTTCGGAAGCCTCTATGTTCTTTTCTTCGCCTTGGTGGGCGAGCGAACCCGGCCCGGACAAGACGGGGAGTCCACTACCTCCGAACCACGCACGCGCTTCCTCGTGCTGGTACCTGCCCATAACGAGGAAAAAGGAATCCGACCTACACTCCAGACTCTTAGTAAGCTTCACTACCCAATCGCACTCTACCGAGTAATTGTGGTCGCGGATAACTGCGACGACGATACCGCTGCTGTAGTTCGTGAGGAAGGGTTCGAGTGCTGGGTCCGCGACGCTCCGGAATTACGGGGTAAAGGCCAAGCGCTGCGCTGGGCGCTCGATCGCGCCAACTCACTTTCCTTCGACGCGGTGGTGGTCATCGACGCCGACAACACCATTGAGCCCGGATTTCTACAGGCTTTTGACTTCGAATTGGGCCGAGGCAAGAGCGTGCTGCAGGCGTGGGAAGAGTTTGAACTGAATGATCGGAACGGTTTCTGTTTGCTTACGGTTGCCAGCAAGCGAGCGGAGAACGCCCTCTTCTGGAGGCCACGCCAGCAACTTGGCCTCGCCCTCTTCCTACAAGGCAACGGATTCTGCCTGCGACGCGACGTGCTCGACCACGTTCCCTGGACGGCTTACTCGATCGTGGAGGATTTGGAATTCTCGCTCCAACTGGCGCTGCATGATGTTCGAGTCTGCCTTGTCGAGTCAGCTAGGCTTGTCACCCGCACGACGGCTTCAGCTAGAGACGCGTTTCCCCGGGGGTTGCGGGGGGCCTCAGGCGCATTTCAGGTGACCGTTCGATACATTCCCTCATTGCTGAGAGGTGCTTGGAGAGAGGGAAGGGTTTACTTGGCAGAGGCTGCGATTGCACTGCTTCTCACCAGCCGCGTGGTGCTGGTCTATCTTACGCTGCTAGCTTTGGGCTTCTCTTTTCTAGGCTTGCCCGTCGCGCTGGCACTGGGAGTGCGCCTGGCAGTAGCCGTGGCCATAGTGCTGCAACTCGCCTATTTGACGTGTGTGGTGGGCACTATCGCGGAGGGCAGGCAACGCTGGCGCTCGCTCGCTGCCCTCCCGGGGTATATGGGTTGGCTGCTGGTCGTACAGTTTCTGGCGGCTCTCGGATTAAGACGCAATGTGTGGGCGAGGACAACAAGATGAACGAAGGGGAGACGCGCGTTGGCAGAGTCAGAATTCTGCATTTAATTGCCAGCAACTTTGTTGGTGGGCCCGAGAAACAGATCCTGAGCCATGCTTCCGGAGCAGGCACCGCCCTGCGAGAGATTTGGGTCGGATCCTTTCGTGACAACCCTTCTCCTGCCGGGGTGCTTGTGGAAGCGGAACGGTCGGGTTTGCCGACGCTGGAACTCTCCTCGGGCCGGTTTGATCCTCGCACGGTCTTACAACTCGTGCACAGCATACGGCGTGAGCGGATTGAGCTGCTTTGCACCCACGGCTGCAAGTCCAACGTTGTGGGGTGGCTGGCGAGTCAACTCGCTCGCGTACCCCAGATCTGCTTTGTTCGGGGCTGGACGGCAGAGACTTGGCGCGTAAAGCAGTACGAAAGGCTGGATCGGCTGGTGCTGTCGTGGGCCCCTTGGGTGGTGACGGTCTCACAGGCCTTGGCGGGCCAACTACGAGAAAGCCGAAGGGGACTGAACCCGCCCGTAGTTATCCCGAACGCAGCTCTTTTTTTGAACCAGGATGTCCGTCTGCCCGTGGATCGGCTCTCCATCCGAAGGTCGTTGGGCCTGTCGGAAGATGCTTTCTGGGTGTGTGCGGTGGGCCGTTTGAGCGCGGAGAAGGGCCATCACCACCTGGTGGATGCCCTCCCGAACATGGTTTCCCGTATGCCTAACCTGCAATGCCTCTTCCTGGGTGAAGGCCGCGAGCGCCAGGAGTTGGACGCGCAGTTGGCGCGACTGGGAATGCGGGACCGCGTGGTCTTCACCGGTTTTCGGAGAGACGTGCGGCCGTGGGTTCAAGCGTGTGACGTCCTTGTGAACCCTTCACTCACCGAGGGCATGCCCAACGCGGTACTCGAAGCCATGTCGTTGGGTACGCCAGTGGTGGCCACCGCAGTGGGCGGTGTGCCCGAGCTAATCAAGAACCAGGAATCCGGCTTGCTCGTACCCCAAAGTGATCCACCCGCACTTGCCGGCGCGGTTTATAGCCTTTGGGCAGACCCTTCAATGGCGTTCCGCCTCGCCAAGAATGCCCAAGCCCGCGTCCGCGATTATTCGCCCGAAAAGCAGTCGCGGCTATTGCTCGATCTGTACGCCAAGGTCTTAGGGGTCCCGCAAGACCCGAGCGGCGGCACAGGAATCCTGGTGCCGGCCGGGAGAGCGGCGGATTCCCCGGATGACGCAGGGGTGGTCGCCTAGCATGGGAAATACGGATGCGGGAGGTTCGAAACCGGCGTTCGAATTAGGCGTGGCGGTTCTCAACCTACGGGGAGAACGCTCGACGCGGCCTTATATCTCCATCGTAATTCCGGTGCGCAATGAAGAGGCGCACTTGGGGGCCGTGCTGGACGACTTGATGAGCCAAGATTACCCACGGGGATGCTTCGAGATCCTGGTCGTGGACGGGCAATCGACGGACAGAACGACAGAGATTGTCAACCAGTATGCGAGTGTGGCCTTCCCGCCGGTGCGACTCTTCACGAATCCTGGACGCCTCTCCAGTTCCGGGCGGAATGTCGGCGTCCGGCATAGCAAGGGCGAGTTGGTCCTGTTTGTGGATGGTCACTGCCGCCTATCGAACCGCTCGTTGCTTACGGATTCCGTGCGCATTATGCAGGAGACCGGAGCCCAATGCCTCTGCCGTCCCCAGCCACTGACCTTGCCGGGGAACACCTGGTTACAGGATACTGTGGCTTACGCTCGGGCCACACTGATTGGGCACGGCCGTGATTCCACCATCTACGCGACGGGGATGGAAGGCTTCGTCAACCCCACCAGTTCCGGTGCCGCTTACCGGCGTTCCGTATTCGAACGCGTCGGGTTGTACGATGAGCATTTCGACGCGTGCGAGGATGTGGAGTTCAATTACCGTGTCTACCGGGCCGGGATAGCGGCGTACTTAAGCCCGCAACTGACCGTTGCTTACCAGCCTCGCTCCAGCCTGTCCGGGCTCTTCGAGCAGATGCTGCGCTATGGCCGAGGGCGCTTCCGACTGATGCAAAAGCACAAGGAGGCGGCAAGTCTTTCGCAACTGGTCCCCGCCGCGTTCGTAGCTGGGCTGATGTTGTTGGGGGCAGGATCTCTGGTCTCGAATCTTGGGCGCGTCTCGTTGTTGGTCGTGCTCCTTGCCTACGCAGCCCTCCTCCTCGGCTTCTCAGCCGCGCTTGGAGTTCGCCGGGGGTGGCGGAGTTTCCTTGTCGCCCCCTCCATTTACATGACGATCCATCTCGGGTTCGGAGTGGGCTACTGGGCCGGAGCTTTCCAGGCTTTCGGGGAGAAGTTCCGCCCGGAAAGAGTCTCATCGCGGGCGTCGGCAGCACCGCCCAAAGGTCTTACTGAGCCTACCCGGTGTGGGAAAACAGTCCTCTGAGGAATCCCGGGATCGGTTCAAGCCTAGCACTAATAAAAGTGGGATTGAGGGTATGAGTATGAATAACGTAACTAAACGCCATCGCCCGTTGGTATTTGCCGGTCTCAGTTTTCTGATACTGACCATGTCGGGGTGCCATACAGACCCGCAGAAGCAGAAGCTCGAATTCGTTGCCACTGGTGACAAGTACCTGGCCGCGCACGAGATCCAAAACGCTATCATCGAATATAAACGTGCACTGAAGATTGAGCCGCACTCAGCAGAAACGCAATACAAGCTCGGCCAAGCCTATTTCGCAAACCGTCAATTCCGAGAAGCCTTTCTTGCCTATCGCCAGGCTATCGAATCAAACCCGGACTATGCGCCGGCGCGCTTGGCGCTGGGCCAGTTCAGTCTTCTCTCCCGCAACTTCGACGAGGCGATGACGACCGCGCAGGCCATCCTTCAAAAGGATCCCGGTAACAAGGAAGCCCAACTTCTGCTGGCCGACGCATATGCCGGGAAGAAAAACCTGCCGGAGGGGACCAAGGCCCTGGAGAAACTCGTGCAGCAGTATGCGGACTACGTGCCCGGCTACCTCAATCTGGGCTTGTTTTACTTGGCCCAAGGCAAGCCGGAGGCCGCCAAAGGGCAGTTCGATAAGGCCGTGACGGTGGACCCGAAATCGGTGGAGGCCCGCAAAGCGCTGGCAGGCTACTACACCCTGAACAAGGATTTTGCCAAGGCCGAAGAACAGTACCGTGTCGCAGTGGATACCAACCCCGACTCCGTTGATGCCCGGCAGGCGCTGGCTACGTTTTACATCAGGCAAGCCCGCTCTTCCGAAGCGGAACCTCTTTACAAGGATATCGTCAGACTCCAGAAGAATTCGGCCGAGGCCCGCTTCACCTTAGCCAACTTCTATCTCAGTCAGGGCCGGGTGGAGGAGGCGCGGAAGGTCGACACCGAGGTCTCCAAAGACAGCCCCAGCTTCGTGCCCGCCCGGCTGCAACTGGCCGAATTGGCCCTTCGCGAACAAAAGTTTGACGCGGCAGACCAGGCTCTGAACCCGATCCTGAAGGATCACCCGAGAGAACCCCAAGCGTTGATGCTGTCCGCGCAGGTCTCATTGGGCCGCAAAGATCCCGCCAAGGCGATTCAACAGTTGGAGACTGCTCAAAAATCCGAGCCCAAAAAAATTCCCGCCCTGTATTACTGGGAGGGCGTTGCTTACCGCACGCAGGGCAACTTGGACCTGGCTCAACACAGTTTTGAACAAGCCATCGGCCTGAATCAGCGCTATACCGACGCCAACCTGGCTTTGGCCGATTTGATGTTCGCCAAGGGGCTGTCCGACTCGGCATTGGCCTACGCCCAGCAGGCCTTGCAACAGGATCAGAACCGGGCGGAGGCCCACTTTCTTGCGGGAAGGGGCTACTACAATCTCCGCAAATATGATGAAGCGGAGAAGGAGTTCCAGAAGTTCGCCGACATGCAGCCCAATTCGCCCCAGGGACCGCTGCGACTGGGCGCGGTTCATCTGATGGAGCGCCGCTACGACGTGGCGCAGAAGGACTTTGAGAAGTCGCTAACTCTTAATCCCAAACAGGACGACGCGCTGAACGGAGTGGTCACCATTTACCGCACCAAAGGCCAGAATGACAAGGCCATTGCGCGCATCCGCCAGCAAATTGCCGTGGTGGAGACAGCCGACATCTACAATCTGCTTGCCAAGACCTATCTGGATCTAGGCCAGACCGATCCTGCCGAGAAGAGCCTGAAGCGGGCCTTGGAGCTTGACCCGCAAAACTACAACACCTGTGCTTTGTTTGGTACCCTTTACATTCGGCAGAATGCCCTGGATAAGGCCGCAGCGGAATTCGAAGCGGCGCTGCGGGTGAATCCGCGGCAAGTCGGCGCCTGGACGGTGCTGGGGATGGTCGAAAAGCAGCGGGGTGACTTCGACAAGGCCCAGCAGGCTTACCAAAAGGCGTTGGCAATTGATCCCAACGCCGGCATTGCCGCCAATAATCTCGCCTACCTTTATTGCGAGCAGGGCGGAGACTTGGACGCCGCGCTGGATCTGGCGCGCCGGGCCCGCCAGGCTTTCCCCAAATCGCCGATGATCTCCGACACTCTAGGCTGGGTTTATTGCAAGCACCAACTTTATGACTCCGCCATCCCGGTACTTCAGGAGGCGGTGCGCGATGACCCTAAGAATGGTGAATATCGCTTCCACCTCGCCGCTAGCCTGCTGGGAGCGGGTAAAAAGGAGCAAGCGCGATCCGAACTCAACGCCGCCCTGAAACTCGACGCCGGGTTGCGAAAGCGCGAGGATTTCGAGAGAGTGTTCGGAAAACTATGAGGAGGCCAATAGCCAGGGCGAAGATCCTCGCGGCTGACCTCATCGTGCACGTGCCTCCCCTGCAAAGGTTGATTGACCGGCTAGGGAGCAGCGGTACGCCCATCTTTGCGTTTCACCGGGTGCTGCCCGCGGTCGCAGACGTGTATCGCCGGGACATGATTACCACTTGCGGGGTTTTTGCGGCTTTTCTCGACTGGACTTCGGATCACTACCAGGCCATTCCCCTGGCTGACCTCGTCCGGCTTTGCCACCACCGCAACAACGGAGGCAAGCCTTACTGTGCTCTCACTTTCGACGATGGCTGGCGCGACAACTTCCTTCACGCTTTTCCCCTTCTCCGAGAGCGCCAATTGTCAGCGACTGTCTTCCTCCCTGTCGGATTCATCGGTACCAATCGGCGGTTTTGGCAGGAGCGGCTCTGGTTTAGCCGTCGCAGCTTCGGCTCGACGGAGGGGTTCCGCGAAGCTGTGGATCGGGTGGCCAGTTCGCTGCCCTGGTGCCGCCGAATAACCCCCGATCGGTTGACCTTTGACAATGTCAGACGACTCCTGCTTGAGCGACCGAGCATGGAAGCAGAAGAGTTTGTCGATCGGCTGAGTGAAGTGGCCGGACACTCGGGAGAATCAGACGCTCTCGCCTTTCTGAGTTGGGATGAAATCCGGGTGATGCAGGAGGGCGGCATCACGTTTGGCTCGCACACGTTGAATCACACTTTGCTGTCCCGAGCCGACCCTGTAACCGCGTGGCGGGAAATCGAAGGCTCCCGCCAGGCGATTGCCGAACGTCTCGGCTCGCCGCCGGTGAGCATCGCTTATCCCCGGGGAGCCACGGGGCCGCACACCCTTTGTCAGGCTAGATATGCGGGCTATAAAATTGGGTTGACAACAGAGCCCGGAATGAGCGTTGAATCCTCGGACTGCTTACTAATGCCGCGTCTCGAGATTTCTGACTCATCCGTGTGCGGAACGGGACAGGATTTCCATGCGTGCAAGACCAGTCTGTTAATGGGTCGGTGCGCCTTGGGGTCGATTGACGGCGACGACCAGCCTGTGGGTAACGGAAACTGTCCACGGCAACGCATCAGGACAGGCTTCGTAATTGACTCGATTGATTCCTGGGAAGCGGGAGGAACCGAGCAGCAAATCGCCAAGTTGATTGGCGCGTTGGACCGCAGCTACTTCGATCCTGAACTCTATTTTTTGCGTCCATCGCTTCACCTGAAGCCCGATGATTTCCCTTGTCCGGTGCATGTTGTTGGGTCCCGGACGGAGATCAAGTGGTATCGGCTCGAAACATTCAGGCGTTTGATTGGCTTGTTTCGTGAGCGCCGTCCCCACATTGTTCAGACGTTCTTCCGGGACGCCACCTACTACGGGATTCTCGCCGCCAAGATCGCCCGCGTCCCCGTAACCGTGGTTTCGGTGCGCAACGCTGGGTATTGGCGAAAGTATCGGGATCGGCTTCCCTTGATGATCATCAACCGGCTGGCCACATATTGGCAGTGCAACTCGCGCTCGGTGGGTGTGGCCCTGGAATTGGAGGACCACATTCGAGCGGAACGCATCGAAGTGCTTCCTAACGCCATTGACCTGTCAAGATTCGCGCCTGTCACTCCAGGCGAACGGCTCGCCGCCCGGCAGCGGCTGGGCCTTCCCGCCGACGTTCCGGTTTTTGTTTGCGTCGCCAATCTCCGACCGGTGAAAGACCTCTCCACCCTCATCGAGGCCGCGGGTTTGGTGCGGCGCGAATTGCCCACCGCGCAATTCTTGCTGGTAGGCCAAGGTCCCCTGCGGCAGGCGCTCGAATCCCAGGTTGCCCGGCTGAACCTGATGGACTCCGTTTGGTTTCCGGGGGCTGTGGCTGATGTGAGCCCGTACCTCGCGGCGGCGGATATTGGCTTGCTCACCTCGCGCAGCGAGGCGTCATCAAACTCGGTCCTCGAATACATGGCCATGGGTTTGCCTGTCGTCGCTTCCGATATCCCGGGAAACCGCGATTTGGTGAATGAGGTCTTCTTCTCGGCGGGTGACGCCGAAGACTTGGCGGCGAAGATTCCCAGTTTGTGGAACGATCCTGGGAGGCGCGCGCGATTGGGCGAGGAGAATCATCGTCGGGCGAGCGAGTACTCCTTGGAAGCTTTTGCGCGACGCGCCCAGAGCTACTACGGTAAGGTGCTCGCAGCATGCCCCTCCGCGGGTTGGCAAGTCATGAATGTCGACCCGCCTGAAGTCACGAAGGAACGGTCATGAGGGATGATTCCAGGGTTCTTACGGTCGAGCCCGTTAGGCTGCGTGCGGACCTGGCATCGCGAACGATGATTCTGCCGGAGACGACCAAGGCATGGTGGGAGCGTGGGCTGCGAAAGGTTGGGTTGGAGGGCTGGGCTTGGCGAAGTTGGGCGCTCCGTCGCGCGTGGGCGCTATACCGTGCATCGCGGCGATTCGAGGTGGTCGTGTCGACCGGTGATACCCTGGGTGGCATCTTTGCCGCGCTGCTCTGGCTGGGTGGGCGCAGGCGGCCGGTACACGTGATGTATGACTGCCTCTGGTACGGCGGAGGTTGGTTGCGGCGCGCCTGGATGCGATTCTGCCTAAGGCAGGTGGACCGTTGCATTGTCTGGGCCTCGGTTGAGTGCGAGCGCTATGCAAGAGCATACGGCGTACCCCCAGAGAAGTTTCTCTATGTCCCCCACCACGACACCCTTCACCCACGATATAGCTATGAACTGGGCGATGAGGGATACATTTTCACCGGGGGAAATGCCGACCGTGATTACGCATTGTTCTTTGCTGCCGTGCGCGACCTGAGCGTGCCTTGTGTGCTTGCCACTAACCAGCCTCGGCTGCTCGCGGGCCCGATCGTTCCAGCGAACGTCAAGGTGGTGAGCGTATCGCCGAGCGAATTCCGGCAATTGATGGCCCGTTCCCGCTTGGTGGTCGTGCCCATGCAGGCGACCCTGCTTCACGCCGGAGGCCAGCAAACCGTTCTCAACGCGATGAAGATGGGTAAACCCGTGATCCTGACTGACCCCGAAGGAGGCGCTGATTACATCGAGAGTGGGAGGACGGGTGTGCTGGTTCCCTACGGCGAGGTAGCGGCTCTCGGTTCCGCCATCGAGCATTTGCTGGCCCATCCCGAGGAGGCGCGCGCCATGGGCCAATGTGCCCAGGCAGCGGCCAGCCTGATGACCACGGAACGCTGCTGCAACACGATATGGAACCACGCCCTGCATTTGGCGGAAGGGCGCGTGGCCGCGAACGAGGGGGCAGCGGCAGTCGGAAATGCGCAATCTCAAGGGGTGGCTTGAAATGCCGGTGGTCGACCAACCATTCGCTCCCCCACGCGAGGTTGCCCCCACCGCCCGGGGGAGTTCACTGCGAGCGGCCAAAAGGCGTGTGCCGGTTAACGTTCTCGCCAACTGCCTGAGCTTCGCAACCAATATTGTCGTCTCGTTCCTGGTCGTACCACTGCTCGTGCACCGGCTCGGTAACTCCGCTTATGGCGTCTGGGGCCTGATCGGGCAGCTCATCGAGTATTCGTTCCTGTTGGATTTTGGGATTCGCATCGCCGTCACCAGGTATGTGGCCCGCCACCTGGCCCTCGACCAGCAACACGAGATCAACAAGGTCATCACCACCGGGCTGGTCTTCAATATCATCCCCCTGTCGTTCTCCTTGCTGGGGGGAGGCGTACTAGCCTATGTCCTACCTCATTTCTTTCCCATACCGGAAGGGCTGGTGGCTCCGGCGCGTTGGAGCGTGGTGATCGTGGCGATTGGAATCGCGGCGTCGTTCCCGGGATCGCTTTTTCTTGGTTGTGTTGCCGCCTCATCCCGATATGACCTGCTCGGCATCCGGAGGTCTCTGCCGGTCCTCGTGCGTGTATTTCTCCTCTGGTATTTTCTGGACCACGGCTACGGCTTGGTGGCAGTAGCTACCATCTCTACACTAACGGTCTGCCTCGGCTATGGGCTAGATTATGTTTTCACTCGCCGGCAGTTTCCCCACCTCAGCGTCCGCCGCGAACACTTTGATCTCTCCCTGCTGCGGACTTTGCTCAACTTTAGCGTCTATGCATTTATTAGTTCGATTGCTTGGCGTCTGCTTTTCATGACCGACAACATAGTGGTGGGGTTCGCCCTGGGTCCCGTCGCCGTGACGTTCTATGCCGTGGGCATGAATCTGGCGGGTACGCTTCGCGAAAGCGTGGGAAACATCACCGCGCTTTACGCCCCTCTCGCTTATCAAATGGACGCCCTGGATGAGAAGGAATCCCTCCGCCGCTTGTTCATATCGGGCTCACGAATCGCCCTGGTTTACGTGCTGGCGGGCATCACCACCCTGGTCATTGTCGGGCGGCCTTTTCTGGGGTTATGGATGGGAAGTGCCTTTGTGGACAGTTCCGGACCTATCCTGATTTTGTTGTCTGTCGAGGCAGGATTCTTCGCTTTGTCGTTCACCAGCACGCAGGTGCTCTATGCCATGAACCGGCCCCGGGTTTACGCCTGGTTGTCCTTGAGCGATGCGGCGGTGAATTTCGCGTTGAGCGCCACTCTGGTCGGGTGGGTGGGAGCAGTTGGGGTCGCCTGGGGTACGGTGATCCCCGCCTGCCTCGTCGAAGCAATCATCATGCCGGTTTACACGGCAGCGCTCCTCCGGGTTTCGCCGCTGCATTTTTACTGGTCAGCGGTGTTGCGGCCCCTGCTGGCTGCTACCCCCTACGGGCTGTGGCTGTGGTTTTGCCTGCAGCATGGCCTGATTCGCGGGTACGCATCGCTGGCCCTGGCGGTCTGTTCCGGTCTGGTCCTTTACGCTCTGCTGGCCTGGTCGTTCGGCCTGGACGGCGAAGAACGGGCTTGGGCGCGGCAACGCCTCTCCGGCTTGAAGTCAATGTTTATGGCGATTTATCCCGCCTGGGAGACTGGGGAGAAATTGTAGGCACATGAACACTGCAACCATCCAATCCGAACCTGACACCGTCCGAATCGCAATGCCATCCAGCCGCCGGCTTGGTGTGGTGTGGTTTTTGCTGGCGGCTACGGTGGTGCTTTACGGGCCCACGCTCTCTTATCTCTTTCACGACTGGTGGCACAGCGCGGATTACTCGCACGGGTTCTTCATTCCCCCGATTGCGGCATTTTTCCTTTGGCGGAAGCGCCAGCTTCTGCGCAGCCTGCCGGTTCGGCCCGCCAACTTCGGCCTGCTGGTCGGGCTGGGTTCTCAGGTCATCTTTCTCGTCGGCTATCTCGGGGCCGAGCCCTTCTTGCAGCGCGTGTCGCTTCTAATCCTGGTGGCGGGGGCGGTTCTCTACCTGCGAGGCTGGCGCATGCTTTGGGAAATCAGCTTTGTTCTTCTCCTATTGCTGTTGGCCATCCCCCTGCCCGCTATCATTTTTAATTCCGTGGCGATGCCACTGCAACTCATGGCGTCGTCCCTGGCGGAGCGGCTTCTGGACCTCTTCCGCATCCCGGTCTTCCGTGACGGAAACCTTCTGGAAATAAAAGGTCAAACGTTAAACGTCACAGAAGCATGCAGCGGTATCCGCTCGCTCGCCACTCTGGTGACGGGCGGCGTCATCGTGGGCTATTTTCTGCCCGCCCGCTGGTGGCTGCGCCCGGTGTTTGTTCTCAGCAGCATTCCCATCGCCATCGGCGTGAACGCGCTGCGCGTGGCAGGCACCGGCGTGCTGGCGGAGGCTTGGGGCGAGAAGTGGGCGACAGGTTTCCTGCACCTTTTTTCCGGTTGGGTCGTGTTCGTTTTTGCCTCGTGCCTGTTGCTGGGCGAACGGCAACTGCTGCAACTCTGGTTCGGCGGCAGTAAGGAACAGGTGACGGGGAATAGGGAAAAGATGATGACAGGCCCTATTCCCTGTTCCCTGTCCCCTGTTCCCTACACCCGCCGCCTGGTCATCCTGACCGCTATCGTGGTGTTTAGCTTCGGAGTCCGCCTGTGGCTCGCGGCCGCACCCGTCATCCCGCAACGCCAGGCGCTGGCGGATTTCCCCCGCCAGCTCGGGCCCTGGAAACTGGCTGGCGAAGGGTCGATGTCAGGACGTTTAGAGGGAGTGCTCGCTGCCGACGATTACACCCTGCGCACCTACCGCAATGCCCAGGGGCAATCCGCCGATCTCTTTGTCGCCTATTACACGGTGCAGAATGCCGGCGAAAGCATGCACTCCCCCAAGAACTGTATGCCGGGCGCAGGCTGGGAACCGGTCGACACGGGCCGCGTCCAGTTGGGAGTGGATGGCACGGGCCACCCCATGTGGGTGAACCGCTTCGTCATCGAGAAGGACCGCGAACGCATCCTGGTGCTCTACTGGTACCAGGCCCAGGGTCGCGTCATCGCCAGCGAGTACTGGGGAAAAATTTATCTGGTCTGGGACGCCCTGCGCAGCCACCGGCGCGACGGCGCCATTGTGAGGATTACGGTGCCCATGGTGAATCCGAACGATGGCGGGGCGGCCCAGAGCACAGCGCTGGGTTTGGCCCGAGCGGCTGTTCCGGATCTGCGAGGCTTCCTGCCCAACTAACCCGGCCTTCTCACCAGAACCCGGAGTCCTTAAAAAGTAGCCGGCCGGCCCCTTTTCGCACGCTGCATTATCTTCTTGACAAGACCCACACATTAGGCTAGAATGTATGGGTGTGGACCGAAGCCCAATCCGCCCGTGGTTCGAAGTGCGCATCGTCAGCAACTCCGTCGGTCAAAGAGGAGGCAGGCCGACAAACTGTGGCAATGGCATTTCGACTTTGTGTCACTAACTTGGAAATCTCCCAAAGCCGTCAGCTTATTGAAAATAAAGGGCCGAAAAGACGAATTTCCCCTCCCAAAGCCGCTATCTAACGGAAAAGAAATATACTTATAAACAATTCCAAAAATCATAGAATGGGGTGCAAATTGTCCGATTGAATGGGCGCCAAACTGTCGCCCGCAAACGCCAGGATAACCCGGCGTGGTGAGAAATTCGGGCTAACCATGCCCCCCGAAAAAACCCAGAGGGAGTTGCACAACATCGCACCATCGAGGGGAGAACAATGCCTTACGGGGAAATTGCTTGCCAAAGTTTTGGCCAGAGATTTCAAACTGGCCCAGCACCCAAGAAAAGTCGCCGTAGACTCTTTTTTCTCAACCGCATGGATGGCTTGAAGGCCGGCGCTGCCCCCTCAATTACAGCTTACCCTCCCACCTGTATCCGCCCGCAAGCACACCGCCGCTGAACGATTTCCCCCCCGATCCACCGCAACGATCCCATAAAACGGCCCTCCGCTCCCGTTGTAAATCCTCGTCCAATTAGGCAGATAATCCAGGTAGCCGGTATACGACGCCGGCACCGTGGCGATCAGGTACTGCTGCGCCTGGTAGGCGTCGAGGCCGGTCGGCGGCGGAGCCTGGCCGTCGCGCGAGAAGAGGGCGTAGTACCGCACATCGTTGTCGGGGGAAGCCGTCCACTTCAGGCTGTAGCCTTGCAGGGTCTGGTTAACGGTGGGGGGCGCCGGGCCGGCAGCAAGGCTCTTCAGGATGTAATTTACCTGACCCGGTGCAGCCTTGGGAGGCATCGGAAGCACGAAAGTCGCCTGCGGTGTTTCCGAACAAGGAAAGGGGGCAGGCCCGCAGGCGTAGACCCGGACGGCGATCTGGCCGTAGGCTTCGGAGGTTTGGCCGGTAATCGTGAGCGCGCCGGTTCCGTTGCCGCCCTTGATCCATCCGGTTTGGGCGGGGCCGGCGCTTGTGCACTGGGCATTCGCCGCACTATTCGCGGGGAAGTCCGAATAGCCACAGTAGGCTAGTTTGACCCGATAGCTTCCGTCCGGGAGCGAGCCGCCCGGGGCCTGCGCAATACTGTAAGGCGCGCCGGGCGTGGCGAGGCGCTGCGGGGAAGCGGTGAAGTTCAAGGGGGGCGCCGGGGGGGAGCGATCGAAATCCGTCGTTACCGCCTCCGACACTTTTTCCCCGCTCAAAACGCCTGTGATATTGGTGATTTTGAGGACCTCACTCAACCCTTTGCTCTCCAGGCCCGTCCACTCTTCCGTCGTAATCCCGTAGCAGGCGCTCTGGCCGGAGGCGAGGCCGCGGTCCGTATAAGTGTACATGGTCTGCTGCAAGTAGACGGCTGCGACATCCGCCAACCGCTCCCAGGAGCCGCGGCAAAAGGCTTGCTTGTGAATGTGGTAGGCCCTGGTTTCGTGATTCGAGGGAGCGGCCAGCCAGCCGAGCGTGGCGCTGTCGGAACTTGCCAGGCTGAGGCCCACCGGCGGGGACGGCTTCCTCACCACCACCACCCAGCCCAGGGCTTGGTTGGCAATCGAAAAGCTGGTTTTCATGGACTGGGCAAGCTTGGTGGCGTCAGGGGATTGGGTGGGACTAAAGAGGATACTGAAGCTATGGTCCCCCTCCTTGTTCATGTCCCGCGTTCCGAAGTCCAAAACCGTGCTGTCTTGAATCGTGCTCGCGCTATAGTCGATATATGAGGACTGCAAACACCAGTGGCTGATGGGGCAGGAGCCGCTGCCGTAACCGTCATGCGCGAATTGATTGTTGTCGAACCCGTCCCAGGCGGCATGGCCGAAGGCCACGCCCGTACGGAAAGCCACCGGCTTGTTGGTTCGAAGATCCCATATGCCCTCGCCCGAAGTGTTATTGGTGCAGGCGTTGCCGGAAGGGGTGCAAGATTGCTGGCCTCCATAGGCTATCATGTCCCCGGAGGCATTGAAGGCGGGGTGGGACATGTAGGGAACGTTTTGGGCGGCATGGGGATAAAGCGGCACGGTTCCGGTCCCCTGGGCGGAAGTCTTGTAGAAGATGCCTTCGCCGACATCACCTCCGGGACCGTAGTTCCATACTGTTTCCGTGGTACTGCGTCGCAAGTAGAAATCGTGGACGTGGTATTCACAATTGAAGCCGCCCCCATTGATCGTGCAGTGCTGCTTGCCGCTGCTATCCCATCCCAGGTTGAGATTGAGATTGAGGTTCCATTGCGAGGACAGGGTCGCACACCCTTGTTTGAGATGAGTCTCGCAATTTGACAAATCATAGAAGTAAACATTGGGCGCGCAATTCGGCGAAATGGGACTGCACGAGGCTGGGTTGGGTTCCTTGAACTCTGCATACGCGCCCGACGGAGGGCTATAGAGTGTGCGTCTGATGCGGCTGGAATAGGTGGCGACGCTGGTCCGATTCATGGCCTTATCCATGACGACAACGTAGACGTGGGAGGCGTCTGAGGTGAGCAGCCAATCGGGCCTATCGTAATTGTAGGTGTAACTAAATCCGGGTGGAACCGGGCCGCCATAGGTCAGCGACTGCAAATTCGATCCATTGGTTTGTGCGAGGACAAGATTCCACTGACCCGTCGAACACCATAAGCCCGGGAAACATCTATCGCCTATCCAGCTAAACCATTTGCCATCGTAGCTCCAGGCGGGCCGGTTAATGAGCGAGCCAGCCGTGGCGGGGAACCCGGCTCCCAGGACGTCATTGTCGTCCTGGACGATCTGAACCTCATAGTTGGCCCCGTCCGGAAGGGGACCGCTCTGGAACACCAGCAGTTCCGGTTGGTAGCGAAAGGGATTGTCAGCGATCACGAGCGCCTTGAAGGGTTTTGACTGGAACCCCAGCATGCGGGCGCGGTGCTTGAAGTATTCCTGAAGGTTGTAGGCGAAGTTGAAGGTGACGGAAACGCTGGCGCTGTTTGAGCCTGAACTGGCCCCCAGCGTTGCCGCCTCGCCGGGAGGGTATTCGCCGGGCGCGTTGTAAACGCAGGTGGTGTTGGCCGCGGAGCCCGTGCAATCGATCTGGCCGAACACGGCGGTATGGTCAGGCGGGGTTGCCGCTGTCGTAGGCCAGCCCAATGTCTTGCCGCCGCCCGAGGAAAGTGTGGTGATGGCGGTGCCGTTCTGATCCTTGATCGTCCAGGTGACGGCGCCGGAATTGCCGCTCACCGCGAGCGTGGTCCCTGTGTAGTTGTACAAGCCACCGGCAACGTTGTCCCACCGCAGGCCGGTGGTAAGGCTCGCGGGCGATACCCTGAGTTGGGCCGAACCCGGCACAGCCAGTCCCAGAATCAGAGTCAGGAGAAACCACCTCTTCATGGGCCACCTCCACGGCGGTCTATTTGAGCTCAAGCGGAGCTGTTTGATTGTAGCACTTGCCCGTTGGACCGCGAAGTTTTGGAGACGTGGAAGGAAGGCACCTTAGGGCCTTTTGGGTCGGCACAAATATGCCGAAACTCGGCATATTCGGGCCATTGCGCTATTCCAGCAGGCGTTTAGAATTACACGTATCATCTAACCTTACTGGCTGCAAGCTAGGTACGAGGCAAATGATCTTGAGCCAGGAAAGGGGTTCTGGTGAAATGCTCGATCGGGAGGGTGGTATGAAAAGGTTGTTAATCGTAACGGCGCTGGCGCTTGTTACGTTATGTGGACAATTCGCACTTGCGGAGGACTTGAAGCTGACCACCAGCGGTGCGAGCACCGTGCTTGTTGTGGGGTCGGGCGGTTCGGTTACTTACTCTAACGCGAATTTCGGTGGTTGGGATATTAAGATCGTGTTCGGCGATAGTAACTCGCCGAGCTTATACCCTTACGGTCTCGATTTAAGCTCCGTCACGGCAACCTGCAGCAACACGCCGTGCACGAAGAATCCGCTGGATATATACCTCAGCGACACTGGTTTCACCGAGAAGACTAACGTGTTTGTGAATGACTACAGCGCGACAGATACGGGGAAGGGGAGCACTACCCAGTATGCCTGGGACGACACCGGGAACGCGATGTTCGGGGAGGGAACGCCTATTGGTATAGTCGGACCGTTTAATGGCTCGGGAGTCTTCAGCGCTTTGGCGAAGGGTGGCGGCCCGGCAGGTCCAGGCGCGTATTCGCTGACGATCGAAGACATATTCACCAGCCCCAACAAACTAGGCGCAGGCTTTAGTTCAGATGGGGACATCACTGCAGTGACTCCGGAGCCGGTGTCGATGCTGCTGATGGGTACGTTCTTGTCTCTTGCTGGGGGATTGTTAGGCAAGAAAAAGCGGGCGTAGTGAGTTTCTTCTTGTTTTGCTTTCAGCTATTACCAGAGCCGGGCCTCAATGCCAGCCCGGCTCGGGACGGGGATGGAGCCACGGGATAGGCTCCGGTTTATCGGGGCCGGGCCATCACGCGGCAGCAAGGTAGAGACCTGTTTGAAGTGTGGCATAAACCAAGCGAGCGGTACGGCACTCGCGCTTCGCGGGAAGCTGTGTGTGTGGAAGAAGCGGTATACTCGGTCCGCGGCGGACTCACGCCAGGCGAAGAAGCACAGAAGTCTTATTGTCGACTCCTGCGGAGGTGGTTGGGGTGTACAGATTACTGGGAAGCGGGGTGCCACGCAAGAAGGCACAAACTTTAAAAGGAACAAGGAAGAAGGAGACAGGTCAATGATATGAAACGAACCATGGATGTGATCTTCCTGGGCTAACGATGCTCGGGCTGTCAGCAACAAGCGTACTAGTATGACTATGTTAAGTAGTTCTTGCATTTCTCCTTCAAAAGACATAGCATGGGCGCATGAAGCCCATACCCTGGAATGCCAAACTTTGGAAAGCA
>Ga0209039_10000511_pt1 | contig 37789 bp, 31 predicted proteins | sample BogFormECP12_OM1_FD_188238 | JGI IMG/M metagenome (GOLD analysis project Ga0209039, IMG submission 188238) | Bog forest soil microbial communities from Calvert Island, British Columbia, Canada - ECP12_OM1 (SPAdes) (version 2) | ecosystem: Environmental > Aquatic > Freshwater > Wetlands > Bog ...
CTTCGCGGGATGATTGTTCAGGCTCTCGATCGGCTCCCAACTGGCCCCGAGGTCCCGCGAGCGGAACAAGAGGTGCGGGTCCGCCCCGAGGTACAAAGTGTTCTGCTCGCTCGGGAGGCTGGGCTCAAGGTGCCAAAGGTTGGCGACGGGGTAGACGGGAGCCGGGGTGTCGGGGTTCCCATCGAAACGGGGCGGCCTCGTCTTCGTCGGCTCCATGAGGGGGGTCCCGATCTCGGTCCATTTCTTCCCGTAGTTGCGCGAGCGGTAGACCAGCGGGCCCCACATCCAGGAGTTGACACAGGCGTAGATGTCGCCGGGATGCCGCGGGTCCGCAATCACGTGATAGACCTCGGTCCCCTCGTGGGCGACCGGTCCCACCTTCCAGCGCTTGCGCCGGCTGTCCCCCTCGACGACGTACGTTCCCTTGCGCGTGCCCACCAGTATCCGAACTGCGTTCTTCTGCTCCATTTTGCGCTCCTTGCTACCCGCCCGCGATCGAATGCAGGATATCGACATCGTGGGCGCCCCCGAGCGAAGTTGCCACGCCGGTCGTTCCGCTGACGTCCTCCCCGTCCACAAAAACGCGGACAAATCGGCGGAGTCTTCCCGTCTCGTCGCGGAGCTTGAACCGGAGGCGCGGATAATGCGCCTCGAGTTTTTCGAGAAGGTGCTCTACCGAGTCGGCGCCGATCTTCAGGTGGGTCGGCGGACCGAACTCGCGGAGCCAGCTGTCTAGGTGGACCTCGAGCACTGGGCGCACTTCCAAGGGTGGAGACCGCAGATACTCACTAGTCCATAAACCCCGGCCCTCCGCGATTTTGAAATCGTTGGAAGCACCGGGGAAAAAGAGAAGAAGGAAAGGGTTGGCCTCGGCGAGGGTCGTCCGGTCTACGACGGGAGCACCTTCCGGCCGTACTGCCACTCGGTCAGCTGGGCCGTTGCGGTATACCAGGCGACGAATCCCGTCAGGATGATGATCCCGCCCACGAGCCAGTTCGCTGCGGCGTTGAAGGCGAAGGGACCGCAGAGGTCGGTGGCGTCCGTGCAGCCGCCCAGGTTAGCCGCCAGGCTCCAGAACTTCACGACGAGGGCCACGAACGAGAAAAACAGGAACACAAAGACGAAGGTGATCCCCCAGCCGTGCTTCGGCGCGTTGATCATGAAGCTGAAGGTAAACAGCATCCAGATGAACGCGAAACCGGCAACTCCATAGAATAGCGCCGGATTTGCTCCTATCGCTCCGGGGGTCAGGTTGGTGGCGAGCTGGCTATACGCCAGCCAAAACGCCCCGTAGCCCATGAACGCTGAGCCCGCGAACAGGTTCCCCTTGCGCAACGCGATGATTCCCGCGATCAGCTGGGCGATGCCGCCGAACATGAGGGCCATCCCGTAGAGGACCCAGTTGTTAGCGAACCCCTGGCTGTACGGCGTGGGTAGGTTCGTCAGCCCAGCGATCATCGTCGTGGTTCCGAATCCCATCAGCCCCACGACTCCTGAGCTCGCCCACCACTCTGATTTCTCTCCCATCGGAGGGGGGGGCGGAAGCCCTCCCATCCCACTTGCGGCGTCCGTGCCTCCGGCGGATGCTGGCATGTTAGGGCGGCGCACGCGTTCCAAGTAGATAAAAGCCTTTTTCGGCGAGTAATTGCCGTTACAGGCAGGGCAATTCCACCTGTTGGACCCAGGGGCTACCTGGGGTGTCAGAGCGGTCACCGTTAAGGTCCCGGAAGTGTCCTAACTCGGAGTCATGGAAGACCGAAGCGAGCTCGAGCATGTGGTGTTCGGCCAGACGCGGGTGATCCTCAATCGGGACCTCACGACGATGAATCCGAACCTGGCCGAGGGCTCTCAGGGTCTGGTCGTGGGAAAGATCGCGAACTACACGCTCAAGGTCGCCTTCCCCGGGGTCACGATCGGCATCAACTGGAAGGATTGCGATATCGTTCCGGGCAAGACGGGGATGCCGACGGACGCCGACCAGCCCAAGGTGGTGCCGAAACCGCGCCACATGGGCGAAGAGTGACCCGGATCCCTACGGCGTTCCGCCGGACGGAAGCAGCTGCTCGATGATCGGCCCAACCTCTTCCAGCCGGTCGGTTCGATAGTCGCTCGAAGGGGCCCCGGGGGTTTCGGGAAGGAACAGCTTGCGGTAGCTGTCGCCGTAGGCATGGAGTCCTGTGAACCACACCGCGCCCCGAAAGCCGGCCCGACGCGCGCCCTCGAGGTCCGACCAGCTGTCGCCCACATGCACCGCCTCCGCGGGCACCCCGTCGAGTCGGGCGAGGGCAAATCGGAAGATCTCGGGCGACGGCTTCGTCCATGGGTGCTCGTCGCTGAAAACGTACGTCTCCACGTAGCGGTCGAACCCCATCGTGGTGAGGACGGGCCGCAGAAACGACCCCGGCTCGCCGACCGTGTTCGAGATGACCCCCACACGGTAGCCGCGCTCCCGCAGCCAGGCCAGGAGCTCGAGGGCTCCGGGAGCGCGCCGGAATCGCGTCCGACCGACCTCGCGCTGGAGTTTTGCAAGATACGCCCGAGGGTCGGCGTCTCGACCGGTCGCTTTCGCCGCGCGGGCGAGCTGCTCCGCCGGCGTGACGGTTCGCCCCTCGGTCGACTGCGCGACGGCGTCAACGTACGCCTGCTCGAATGCACGTCCCAGGTCCTCTTCCGAGAGGTCGGGGGCCCCTGGCAACGGACGCGCCTCCTCGAGCACTTGCCGGCCCAGGGCGAGCTGGTGGGCCATGTACGCCTCCTCGTCCTCGGGGGGAAGGTAGATGAGCGTGTGCCAGAGGTCGATCGTCACTACCGCCATCGATCCGCCGTTACCAGCCCCCTCCCGTATATGGGAACGAGCCGCTGTCCGAGGGTGATGGTACCGAGAGGACACCCCGCACGGCGACCTCACGTCGCTCCGGTAACCCCATAGCACTGGATGCTTCTCGCGTGCGGAAGCATGAGCGGACCCCGCCTTCTCGTCGCGCTTCGGCCCCGAAACGAGATGAGTGAGGCGATCAGCGAGGCGCTCCCCGAAGTCGGGTGGACCTATGCGCCTGACTTGCCCCGTGAGAACCCCGAGTCGGTCGAGGCGATGTTGCTCGGGTCGGTCGAACGCGAGCTCAGAGCATTCGACCTTGGCACCCTCACGGGGCTACAGTTCGTCCAGCGGGTCTACACGGGAATGGACGGCGTTCCGTTCGAGCGGTTTCCCCTCCGGGTCCGGTTTGCGGGCAACGTAGGGGCGTACGCCCCTTTCGTCGCGGAGCATGCAGTGGCCCTCGCGCTTTCCGCAGCGCGGGAACTCCCCCGGGCTCACCGTCAGGCGATGGAGGGAACCCTGCGCCCACCTCCCGACCAACGCCTGATGTGGGGCCGGACGGCCGTCGTCCTCGGCTACGGCGAGATCGGCCGGGCGATCGCGGAACGCCTGAAGGGCTTCCAGGTCCGCATCGTTGGGCTCAACCGGACGGGACGCATGGCTCCCGGGTGTCAGGCCATGTTCCCCGCCCACCGACTTCTCGAGGCCGTGGGAGAGGGAGACTTCGTGTTCGACACCCGGCCCCTCACGCGCCGGACGGTCGGAACGGTCAACGCGAGCGTGCTCGCTGGGATGAAGCCCACCGCTATCTTCGTCAACGTCGGTCGGGCCGGGACCGTCGACGAGGAGGCCCTCTACCACCACCTGCTCGACCACCCCGAGTTCCGGGCGGCGCTCGACGTATGGTGGCACGAGGAGTTCGGCGCCGGCCGGATCGAGCACCGGTTCCCCTTCGGCGGGCTACCCAACGTCGTGGGCACCCCGCACAGCGCGGGATTCGGCCCCGGGGTGGAGGCCTACGTCCTCGACCGCGCGCTGGCCAACCTTCGGCGGTACTTCGCGGGTGAAGAGCCCCGTTACATCGTCGACCGATCCGAGTACGAGTTGTCGGACCGATGAGGGTAGCACGCGCGCCCGGAGCACACCCACCGACCGACCGCTGACCCAGCGAGCTTCGGGACGGTCGACGGCTGCCGGACGGATTCGGTTCCTACCGGATCCGCTCGAGGGCGAAGGAGCCGATCACGAGGGCCCGGTTCGTCGCCCGGCATTCCACCCAGTCGCGGGTCTCGACCTCGCCGACACCCTTCACGGCGAGGAACGTCTTATCCCGTTCCTGGCGGAAGACGATCGCGCCGTCCATCCGACCGAGCAGGCTTTCCACGGCCGCCTCGGAGAGGGCCCCGGCCTCGAGGGCGTACATAGCGAGCGCCGACCGCGGCTTGAGGATCCCGACGATGTTCTGAAGGAACGAGAACCCGACCCGCTCGTCCCCGTGGGCAAGCACGGCCGAGAGCCCCAGAAAGGCCACCCGGAACGCCGGGGTCTTCGATGACTCGAACGTCCGGGCGATGGCCCCGACCGAGGTGAGGATCCCCGCCTGGTCGTTGGCGCCCTTGACCACGGACCGGTTCGGGCTCGCGGTCCCGCCCGACCCGGAGGCATCGACCCAGCGCACCATGCCCATCTGTTCGTACTCCCGGAACTGGGGCAGCACCACTCCGATCGCTTCGGCGATCTCTTCGGGGGAGCGAGCGGCGGACACGATCAGCGCCGGTTCGCCCCGCTTCAGTCCTTCGGCGACGAACGAGTAGAGCACGACCTCCTTGCCGACGAACGCATCGCCGAGGACGACCACATGCGCGTGGGGGGGAAGGCCCCCGAGCAGAAGGTCGTCCAGGCGCGCGATCCCGCTCGGGAGCCGGTCCGCAAACCGTCGGCCCGTGGGAGCGATCAGGGTATCGGTCTCCCGGGAGACGATGGGCGAGACGTCCCGGATCCCCTCCGCATGGGCGGCTCGACCACGTCGGGACGGGACCTCCCCCGGACGGTCCATCTGGTCCGCGGCGGCGACCGCCGCGAGTCCCGCGATCGGAAGGTCGCTTCCCCGCTGGATCGCCTGGCGCCGCAGGCTGACCTCCGCCTCGATCGCTTCGAGCGAGCGTCCCCGCTCGTGGAGCGCCTGCTCCCGCTGCTCGAGTTGCGCCGAGAGCGCCTTCAGCCGGCCGTCCCGGTCGGCCAAGGCCGCTTCGCGTTCGCTCAACGACTTGAGCGTCCGGTCGACGTCGGCCCCTTTCTGGGCGATGGATACCTGGTCGCGTCCGAGCGACGCAAGCCGTGTCTCGTAATCCCGGGCGGCGGCATCGTACTGGCTCCTCCGTCCGTCGGCCGCCTTGAGGAGGTCGGAGAGTTCGGCCTCCCGCTGCTTCACCGCCGCCTCGCGGGAGGCAAGCTCGGCCTCCTTACGGGCGGCGCGGGCGAGCGACTCCTCGACGGCCTTGACACGCTGGCTGACGTCCCGGGACTTGTGCCCGAGCGCCACGTTCGCTTCGTCCAGCGTGGCCTTGAACTGTTGGAGCCGGACCTCGCGGGCGACGAGGTCTTGGGTCGGACCGGTCGCAGGCCCGCCCGCGGTCTTCGTACGCGTTCCGGCGGCCGTGAGGTCGCCCTCCCGACGGAGCAGGTCGGCGGTCATCTGGTCGAGCTCCGACTTTCGTGATTTGAGCCGGGTCTCGGTCTCCTTGGCGTCCTGCTGCTGCCGCTCGATGGCGTCCTGGCGCTGCCTCAGCTCGAGGTCGCGGTGCGTAAGGGCGCCCTCCTGCTCGATGAGGCGGGCCTCCCGGGTCGAGATCTGGGGCACCAGTCGGCCGATCTCCTGTTCCCGGAGCTCGAGGGCCTTGGTCTTGTCCTCGACCTGACGCTCGCGCCCTTCCATCTCGGCGATGCGTCCGGCCCAGGCACGTTCCTTTTCGACGAGCGCATCCGAGCGTTTCCGGTAGTCCCCCTCGAGGTCATCGAGCTGGGCGCGGGCCTCCTTGAGCGAGTCGTACTGGCGTCGGATCGAAAGGTCCGAGTTCTCCACGGCCGCCTCGCGCTTGACGAGGGTGGCCTCGCGGAACTGCAGCGCTTCTTCCTTCTTCCCGAGCTCGTCCGCGAACCGGAACATCCGGCTCTGGCCCGAGGTGATCAGCTCGCGCTCGTGGACGCGGGTCCCCGACGAGATCAGATGCAGCAGGGACCCCGAGGTCTGATAGAAGATCGCCGAGAGGAACAGGCTCACGGCGAGGGCGTCCGAGGTGCGGGGGAAGTAGACGAGCAGCGCGGTCGCGACGGGAAGGACGGCGGAGATCGCGCTCGTCCACTGGCGCCCGCTCCACGCGGTCCACGTGAGGACGAACCCGAGGATCGCAAGGCTGATCGCGGCGAGCTCGGCGACGTAGAACCAGGGAAACAGGGTCAGGCTCGCGAACGGGCTCTCGCCCGCCACCCGAAGGCCGTAGACGACCGCGAGCAGCGCGTTGACTCCGACCGCCCCGACGGTGGTCGAGAAGTGTTTCTCCCACGGCCAGAGCTGGTAGGTCTCCCACTTCGCGAGCAGGCCGACCACGGAGAGGGTGAGCCCTGCGACGAGGGGGATGAGGACGAAGAACGTCGCCATCACCGCCGCCCAGCCGGTGTCGGAGGAGCCGAGAGAAGGCAGCGAGGGGTAGAACAGGAGCAACAGGACGCCATCGAGCGCGAGCAACGCCGACACGATCACCGTGTAGAAGTGCGCGGAGCGTCCGATGCGGAGCTGAAGCAGCGCGTCCTCCTTGGCCAGTTCGAGGTCCTCGGGCCCGGGCACGGTCACGGCCCGGGTCCCGGGTGCGGGAGGTTTGGCTCCCGCCTGTTTCGGCATAGAATCGACGATACGAGATGGGGGATGCCGGTTACTTAATCATGCGCTTCGAAGAAGGACGGCGGGCCGCCACGAGCACAGCCGCCGCGTCGACCCAGCGCGCAGGACGGTGACCCAGCTCCTCTTCGAGTTCCAACAGCCGCGACCACGCCTTCGGGTCGCTCCGGACGGCGGCGACGCGCTCGGGGTCGGTCCCAAGAGCCGGGGCCACGGCTACCGTTTCGATGAGCTCCCAGCCGCGTTGGGTCAATCCATCGGCGAACTCCCCTGCGGGGAACCGACGGAAGGTCGGCGGGGTCGCATGGCGGGGGGGCTCGGGTCGGAACCCTTCCCGGTCCAGCCGGGCGAGGACCGCACGGGCGGGTGCCCGGAGCAACCTCGCGACGCTGGCCGGGGGAAGGCGGGTCAGGTACCTCGACCGCTCGCCCGGCGCTGGGGCAATTTCGACCAGGAGGAACCCCCCGAGGGCCACGAGTTCCTCAGCGGCCGAAAGTAGTTGGACGGCGTCCCGTCCCGAGAAACCGAGGGTGTTCCCGAGCAGGGCGACCTCGGCCCAACGACCGGGGGCGAGCGGGGGGTGGAGGCCGTCCGCGAGAATCCGGTCGGGTAGGTCGTCGCTCCGACCCGCGGAACGCCATACCCCTGGAACGAGATTCAGCATCTCGCGTGAGATGTCGAGTGCCAGACGACGTGCGGAGGAGGTTCCGATGAACGGGAGGAACCGGCCAGGACCCGAACCGAGGTCGAGGACCCACCCATCGTTCGCAGCATGGCGGCCGAGAAAGCGCTCTCGCAGCTCTCGGAAGAGGTCCCGTTGGCCGGTCCCCTCGTACCGCAACCATTCGCGCCGGGCCCGGTAGGGGTCCACGGCTCCATAGCGCTCAGCCGGCCCTGCAGGCGGTCCCGGGGGGGCGGTGGATGACCTTCGAGCGTTCGTGCGGGGCACGTGCCACCCCGGGAGGCCCCGGGCCGATAGTCTTTCCGCCGGTTCCCTCCGAGGTCGAGCCCTTTATAGGGGCGACCACTACGGGACCCGGTAATTGCGATGCCGTACTACGAGTGTCCCAAGTGCGGCGGTGGGTACGTGATCGATGTCCCGCCGAGCGCCCGCCCAACGTGCGACCGTGACGGTGCCCGCTTGAAGCGAGCCAGCGACGCCTCGTACGAGCGTAACGCCCGCGAGGACTAGGTCCCAAGCCCCGTGGCGGCCGAACAGACCCCACCGGTCGACGTGGCCGCCTCGGAGCGGTACGGTCCGCTGGTGCACCGCTCGGTGCACCATGGCGCGATCGTGCTGATCGTGGGAGCGTTCCAGTTCGTCGTCGCGATGGTGATCGCCCAGATCGGATACGGTTCGTCGTACAGTTTGTCGCAGAACGTCATCTCCGACCTCGGTGCGGTGCACTGCGGGGTCTTCGGAGGTTCGGGCTCCTTCGGGGGTCACTACGCGTGCTCCCCCTGGTACCTCGTGTTCAACGTGTCGATCGTCGTGATGGGTCTCCTGATCCTGCTCGCGGTGATCCTCCTGCGAACCGCCTTCCCCGCACGACGCTCCCGCATGATCGGGCTCGGTCTCCTCGCCCTCGCCGGAATCGGGTCGATCGGTGTCGGCCTCTTTCCCGAGGACGTGAACATCACCGCGCACAGCATCTCGGCCCTGTTCGCGTTCCTGGGAGGCGGCCTCGCGCTCCTCGTCCTCGGGTTCGCGATGTTCCGGGACACCCGATGGGACGGTTTCCGTGCCTACACGCTGCTCTCGGGGCTGGTCTGCCTCGTCGCCCTCATCCTGTTCGTGACGAAGTCCTACCTTGGGCTCGGCGTAGGTGGCATGGAGCGCCTCATCGTTGCCCCCATTCTCCTCTGGTCGATCGTCGTGGGGATCCATCTCGAGCGGATCCCGATGTTCGCTCCGCGGTCGATCTCGAAGGGCACCGCGACCTAACGCACGACCGTCGCGACGGCCCTACTCGGTCCGCGCATCGTCGAGCTGGAACTCCTCCCCGCACCGCCCGCACATTCGAAAGCAGTGGAGCGAGCCGCTGACCGGCTCCGACAGAGGTCCCCCACCTTCCGGGCACCTCGGCATGGGAGGGCCTCCCGGCTTACGGTGCGACTCCGCGGGAACCCGGGGGGAACGGATGCCGCGCCCGCACGTAGCGCGCCGTCCGGCGGTGGGCTTATTCCGACTTGGCGCCGAAGTCCTTGATATCCGACGGGGCGGCCTTCAGTTGGACCTTCCCCGTTCCCTGGACCTGTTCCCGAATATGCTCCACGACGTCCGGGTTCGCGAGCGTCGTGATGTCGCCGACGTCCATCGAGTTCGAGATCGACGCGAGCACGCGCCGCATGATCTTCCCGGATCGGGTCTTCGGCATGTCCGGGACGATCCGCACGGCGCTCGGCCGCGCGATCTTTCCGATCTCGGTCTCGATCGCGTGGATGATCTTGTCCTCGATGGCCTTCGAGGCCTGGACGCCGGGCTTCAACGCGACGTAGACCTCGGGCACCCGGCCCTTCACCTCGTCCATGACCGGCACGACCGCGGCCTCCGCGACCTCGGTGACCGTGAGGCACGCGGACTCGATCTCCTTGGTGCCGAGCCGGTGGCCGGCGACGTTGATCACGTCGTCGATGCGGCCCAGGATCCGGAAGTATCCGTCCGCCGACTGCATCGCCCCGTCGCCCGCGAAGTACGGCCAGTCCCGCCAGTCCTTGCTGTTCGGGTTCTTGTTGTACTTTGCGAAGTACTGGCGCTTGAACCGTTCCGCGTCACCGTAGATCGTCTGCATCAACCCCGGCCAGGGGTTGCGGATGCAGATGTTGCCGGCCCGGTTCGCTCCGGCGGGGATCTCGTTCCCGTTCTCGTCGAGGATCATGGGGTGGATCCCCGGAGCTCCGGGGCCCGCACTGCCGGGCTTCATCTTGTCGATCGCCGGCTTGGTCGTGCAGAGGATCCCGCCGGTCTCGGTCTGCCACCACGTGTCGGTGACCGACGCCTTCCCTTTGCCGACCACCGAGTAGTACCAGTGCCACGCCGCGGGTTCGATCGGTTCGCCCACCGTGGTCATCGTCTTGAAGCTCGTGCGGTAGTTCTTCGGACCATCGGGCGCGAGCTTGCGCAGCTGACGGATCGCCGTGGGAGCGGTGTGCAAAATGGTGACTCCCAGCCGTTCGGCGATGCGCCAGGGGCGATTGGCGTCCGAGTACGTCGGGACGCCCTCGTAGATGACGCTCGTTCCGCCGAGCGCGAGCGGTCCGTAGACGATGTACGTGTGACCGGTGATCCAGCCGATGTCGGCGAGGCACCAGTAGACGTCGGTCGGGTGGATGTCCTGGATGTACTTCGAAGTGCCCGCGGCATAGGCGAGATAGCCGCCCGTCGAGTGCTGGCACCCCTTCGGCCGGCCGGTCGTTCCGCTCGTGTACATGAGGAACAGCGGGGCATCGGACGGCATCGACACCGGCGGCACGATCTTTCCCCGGTACGGCTTCAGCGTGTCGTGGATGGGGAAATCCCGCCCGGGCACGAGGGGCTTGCTCGACGAGACCTTGCCCGGGTACCGCTGCCAGATCAGGACCTTGTCAACGATCTGACCTTCGCTCTTCGCCGTCTCGCAGGCCAGGTCGGCCGCCTGCAGGTGGTCGATGAGCTTGCCGTTGCGGTAGTAGCCGTCCATGGTGATCAGGACCCGGCTCTGCGAGTCGGCCGCCCGCCGACCGGCCGCCTCGCCGCTGAAACCCCCGAACACGACGGAGTGAATGATCCCGAGACGAGCGCACGCCAGCATCGTGACCGGGAGTTCGGCCACCATCGGCATGTGGATGGTGACCCGGTCGCCGGTCTTCAACCCCGCAAAGTCGCGGAGGAGGGCCGCGAACTCGTTCACCCGGGCGTAGAGCTCGTTGTAGGTGATCGTGAACGGTTCCTCGTCCTCGGGTTCGCCGACGAAGATGATGGCGGCCTTGTTCCCGAATTGTTCCAGATGCCGGTCGACGCAGTTGTAGCTCGCGTTGAGCTTGCCCCCGGCGAACCACTTGTAGAACGGGGCGTTGCTCGTGTCGAGCGTGGTGGTCCAGTACTTGTCCCAGCTCAGCAGGTCACCATACTCCCGGAAGCACTCGGGGAAGTTCTCGAGCGAGAACCGATCGTTGACCGCAGGGTCGGTAAGGTTGGCCTGACCGATGAACTTCGGGTGGGGAGCAAAGACCTCCTCCTCCTTCCAGTGCACCGCGATCTCGGCTTCCGATAGCTCGGTCTTGGCTTCCTTCTCCGCAGTTCCGGGCGGGGCGGGTGCCATGATAATTCCTCGCGATGTGGACTGTGGCCACGTATTTACGCTTTCGTCGAAGCGTTCTCCGCCGATAGCTACGGCGTGACATCCGTGCGGGAGTTTCGCCGTCGAACCTCGATTCCGGTCGACTTCCCCGCGAGAAACGTCCCGTCGAATCCTTAATGGCCCCTCGGGCGATGGGCGTCCCCTCGGAGCTTCATGCCGGGAACGGGTCATACGACCGCGCGGCCCGAGAAGACGGTGCATCTGAGGATTGACCCGAATGACGAATCGACCACCTTGGAGGACGTCCTCAGCCGCATCTCCGAGCTCCAGCGCAAGCACCCCGACCGGGAGGTCTTCTTTGACGGAGACGAGTACGCGATCTGCTCGCGACCGAAGAGGTCCCGCGCCACCGCCGTCCACTGAAGGCGCTTCGCTCGGGCGCCCGCTGTTCCTCCTCAATCTCAAGTCGTACCCCGGCCACTTGGGGCCTGGCGCGGTCCGCATCGCGCAACTGCTCGAATCGGTGGGCCGGGAGGTGGGCGTCGCCACCGCGATCGCGCCCCCTCTGGCGGACCTCGCGCATGTCGCGACCGCCGTGTCGATCCCTGTACTGGCCCAGCATGTGGACCCCGGGGACGCGGGGGCGCGGACCGGATACGTCCCGGTCGAATCGATCGCGGCGGCGGGCGCCCGGGGGAGTCTCGTCAACCACTCGGAACACCCGATGTCGATGCCCGATATCGAGGACGCGGTCCGTAGGCTTTCGGAGCACCGTCTAGCCGCCGTCGTCTGTGCGGCCGACGTCCCGGCAGCCCGTCGCCTGGCCGCCACCCATCCTCCGTACCTCGCGGTGGAGCCTCCCGAACTCATCGGCGGTAACCGTTCCGTCTCGACCGCCCGGCCCGAGGTGGTCTCGGGAACCGTGGCCGCCGTGCATTCCGTCTCCGCCGGGACTCAGGTCCTGTGCGGGGCCGGGGTCCACGACCGCCGCGATGTCGCACGGGCGCTCGATCTCGGGGCGGAAGGAGTGCTGGTCGCGAGCGCCGTGACGCGGTCCCCCGACGCCGAGCGGGCCATCCGCGAGCTTCTCGCCGGGTTCTGAATGGACCCCCGCGGACGTTCGGGGCACGCCGGCGGACGGGACATCGGCGGTTTCATCTGCCGGTTCAGTCTCGCTCGTGCGCCGGCCCGGATGCCTTCCACACTCTTCCGATGACGAACTCGAGAGCCCACAAGGTCGGTCGACGGGGGGGCCGTCCCCGGGCTTCCACACGTCCTTCCCGCCGAAAGGGTCGCGAGCGACCGAAGGTCCGTCGAGAGCCCCATCGGCACGCTTCGGTACCCCAGCGTCCCAAGGGGACCATGGGATCGGCCGCGGCTCGTCGAACAAGGCCGCTGCACGCCGCACCGACGCCGCCAGCCGTTCAGTTCGGAGGCGCGTCCCGTCCGCTCCATATCCTCCTCGTCGGATGGGAGTTCCCCCCGAACCACACCGGCGGGCTGGGGGTCCATTGCTTCGAGCTCTGCCAGGAGCTCACGCGCCTCGGGCACCGAGTGACGTTCCTCACCCCGTTCGCGGGTCCGTTCACCCCGGTTCCGGGCGTGACCTTCCGGCACCCGGGGGACCGGACCGGAGGGGTCGAACCGGAGTTCCCGCCAGCCTACTGGGCGGGGGGAACGCCCGAAAGCCCGTTCACCGACGCGATCGATGGCTACAACAGCTGGGTTTCCGGATTGAAGCTGGTGGACCCGGTCGACGTGGTGCACGTACACGACTGGTTCGGCACGGTCGGCGGGACCGCTCTCGCTCGCCGCCTCCGTGTCCCTCTCGTGATGACCGTCCACTCGACCGAGTACGACCGTTCGCTCGGACATCCGTGGGACCACATTCTTCGCCGTGAGCAGGTCGGGATCGACGACGCGACGCGAGTGATCGCGGTAAGCCGTCACCTCCGCCTGCAGTTGATCGACCGGTACCGGGCGAAGGCTTCGAAGGTTCGGGTGATCTACAACGCCGTTCGCCCGAGCGAGCGACTCGAGCGCATCGACCCCGAGAAGCGCATCGTGCTCTACGTGGGACGGCTCGCGGCGATGAAGGGGGTCGACACGTTTCTCCGAGCCGCCGCGCGAGTCGTTCCGTCGTTCCCGGATGTCCTGTTCGTGATCGCCGGCGAGGGCCCGGAGTACCAACGCCTGATCCACATCGCCGCCCACCTCGGAATTGGCGACCGCGTGATGTTCCTCGGCAAGGTGAGCGAGGAGGAGCGCGAGGTGCTGCTCGCCGGGAGCTCGGTCTTCGTGCTACCTTCGATCGTCGAGCCGTTCGGCATCGCGGCCCTCGAGGCGATGGCCGCGGGGGTCCCAACCATCGTCTCGAAGACGAGCGGGGTCGCCGAGATGAGCCAAGGGACCACGTTTCGGGTCGACTTCTGGGATGTGGAGGAGTTCGCGAGCCGGATCTCCGAGCTCCTCGAGTACCCGACCCTTCGGGCGACCATGGGCGACCAGGGGCAGTGGGCCGCGCTCCGCGAGGGTTGGCCCGAACGGGCCCGGGAGACCGTGGCGGTCTATGTGGAAGCGATGGACTCGTCGGGGGTACGGCCCTGAAGGTCGTCCTGTACCTTCACCTGCACCAACCCTGGCGTCTCGGACGCTTCCGGTTCCTGGACCTCGGGTCGGGCCGCCCGTACTTCGATGTCGACCGCAATCTCTCGATCTTCCGGGGCATCGCGGAGCGGTCGTATCGGCCCGCGCTGGACCGGTTGCGACGGGCTCTCGAGGAGTTCCCGGAGTTCCGGTGCAGCCTTTCGATCACCGGTACGTTCCTCGAGCAGGCGCGGCTCGCCGCACCCGACGTCATCGAACGGCTTCGCGTCCTCCACTCGACCGGGCGCGTGGCCCTGCTCGCGGAGACCTACTACCACTCCCTCGCCTTCCTCGTGCCTCCGCCCGAACTCCACGAGGAGGTCGCGATGCACCGCGAGATGCTCGCGAAAGAGTTCGGGGCCCGGGCGAAAGTCCTCCGCATGACGGAGCTCGCGTACTCGGACGACATCGCGCGGTTCGCGGAAGGGGAACGTTTCCGGGGGATGCTCGCGGAAGGTTGGGAAGGGGTGCTCCGCGGCGAACCCGCGACCTTCCCGTACTGTGCCGCGCCCGCGCCGACGCTCGCCCTTCTGCTCCGGCACTACCCGCTGAGCGACGACGTCGGCTTTCGCTTCTCGTCCACGGGATGGAGTGAGTTCCCGCTCACGGCCGAGAAGTATGCCCGATGGCTCGCGGCAACGCCCGGTGAGATCGTCGGGTTGTTCATGGATTTTGAGACGTTCGGAGAGCACCACCCCTCCCGGTCCGGCATCCTCGACTTCCTGAGTGCTCTCCCCGGAGAGGTCCGACGTCACCCTCACCTAGGATGGGCGACGGTCGAGGAGGCCATCGAGCTGCCACCGCGGGCGCCCCTCTCGGTGCCCTACACGATGAGCTGGGCCGACCAGAACCGCGACCTCGGTGCGTGGCTCGGCAACGACCTTCAGCGCTCCGCGTTCGAGGCCGCCAAGAAGGTGGGGGTCCTCGCCCGTCGGGCCCAGGACCCGGCGATCCTCACCGACTGGCGGCGCCTCCTCACGTCGGACCATTTCTACTACATGTATGTGAGCGGCCACGGCGCGGACCTCGGCGTGCACCAGTACTTCTCGAGCTACGAGAGCCCGTACGACGCGTACGCGAACTACATGAACGCGCTCCAGGACCTCCGACGGCGGGCGCTCGACCGCCTGGGCGTCCCGATCCTGAAATGACCTCGGTCGGTTCTTTCGTCCTGCTTCCACCCCTTCCGGTACACACTTCGTAGGCCGGGGGACGCCCACTATATTCATTAGAGAGTCTATATATTGACTAAGGTAATACCGTAGAATTTTACCCTCCTAGTTTATAGAGGTCAAATTGGTTTCACTCGCATGCAGACCGAGCGTCGGCGAAGCGTGACAGTTTCGCTGGTGTTGGCGGCTGTGATGGTTTTGGGGGTGGGAATGGCTTCGGTCGTTCTCACCGCCGGACTTCACTCCGCTCCGGCGGCGAAGACCGAGGCGAACGCGGCGAATGGACCGAACACGGCGGCGCTGACCGCTCTGTTGCATCCCGGTGGGGGACCTGCGGTCCCGCAGGTGAAGGGTGTGACGGACACGACCAGCGGTAACTGGGCGGGCTACGCGGACACGGCCACCACCGCGGGCACGATCACCGAAGTGTTCTCGGAATGGTACATCCCGACAGCGACCTGCAACGAGAAGTCGGGCGCGACCTATCAGGTCCAGTGGGTCGGGATCGACGGGTTCGGCTCGGGATCGGTTGAGCAGGATGGGTCCTTCGACTATTGCTCCGGGCCCGGAGCGACCCCGGCCTACTACACCTGGTACGAGTTCTACCCCTTCGACTCCGTCCAGATCGTGGCTGCCTCGACCGCGGGCGCCTTCATTTCGGCCTACGTCCTCTACAACCCCGCGGAAACGATCAACGGCATTGCCGGCGTCTACACACTCGAAGTCTTCGATGTGGACAACGGCGTTGCCTTCTCGGAGATCGCCGGTGGATGGGACCTCGGCTACACCCCCGCGGACTCTTCCGTGGAGTGCATCTCGGAAGCACCGGGCGTCAGCACGGGAATCGCGCACCTGACGAACTACGGCACGACGAAGTTCTATGCGTGCGACGCGACCATCGGCTCCCACACGAGCGGAATCGGCGGCCTGAGCTCTGTCGCCACCGTCTACAAGATCAACCAGGTCGACGGATCCGGCCACACCGAGCAGTCGACGGGATCGCTCTCGAACTACTACGGGACCAAGTCGACGTTCACCATCACCTGGAAGCGCTCGACCTAATCCGGGCATCGAACCCTTTCGGGGCATCGGGCCGGTCCGTCCGACCGACTCGATGCCACCCTTTCTTTTCCGGCACCCGAAGGGTGCTGCTCGACCCCGTGTCCCACGTCCCAGTAGAGGGTCGTTGCCGAGCGCTGATGCGTGGCTGAAAGGCCGCGCGGCGGGTCCACCCGAACCGTTAAAGCGCCTCGTCGCCCCGGGCTCTCCCCGGATGGGGCCACTTTTTCGCCGGTCGCCCGTGCAGGAGGGCATCGCCTCATGATCACCCAAGTGACTGGGAACGGTCGGCTTTTGTTGACCGTCAACGAGAACGGCGATTGGAACGAGCTGTTCTATCCGTTCCCGGGGCAGTTCCAGCAGCTCCGCGAGGCGCGGCTCGGGATCTTTGACGTCCGTGGGGCGAAGTTCACGTGGCTGCGACGCGGGAACGGATTCGAGATCCGACAGATGCCGTACGGCGCCGGCCACCTGCCCGAGTCGGTATGGACCGGGCACGGTCTCACGATCTCGGTCCGCGACCACGTCCATCCGAACCACGACCTCGTGGCCCGAGTGTTCCGGTTGCGTGCGGAATCGCCCCGGTCGGTTCGCCTCTTCGCCTACCACGCGTTCCAGATCGCCGAGTCGATGTACCAGGATACCGCGTTCGTCGACGCGAGCGTACCATCGCTGGTCCACTACAAGCGCGGGTACTTCTTCGAGTTCTTTGCCGACCCTCCGTACTCTCGAGCCGTGTGCGGCGAGCACACGTTGAAGGGATTGCAGGGCACGTACGTCGACGCTGAGGACGGCCGGTTGGAAGGGCGCGCGGTCGCGCACGGCGCCGCGGACAGCGTGATGGAGTGGGACCTCGAGGTCGGCCCCGAGCGTGACAGCGAGATCCGTCTCTTTCTCGCCGCCGGTCGCAGCCTTCCGGCCGTGCACCAGGTCCGGGAGTACGTCCGCAACGGGGGGTCGGCGAGGTTCATCCGGGAGTCCGAGGCGTTCTGGGAGACGTGGGTGCAGCGACGGCTTCCCAATCCGCCGAAGGGGCTGAGCGCCCTCGCCCGGGACGTTTATCGGGCGAGCGTGCTCCTGATGCGTCACTCGACCGGTCCGAACGGCGCGATCATCGCGTCGCCCGACACCCGGTCGCTCGTCGCCGCCGGAGACACCTACAACTACTGCTGGTGGCGGGACGGCGGCTACGTTTCGAAGGCGATGGACGAGGCGGGTCTCTACGAGAACGCGGCCCACTTCCTCCACTTCGCCCAGCAGTGCCAGAACCCGGACGGCTCGTTCTTCCACCGCCACTACCCCGACGGCGCGGTGGGGAGCACCTGGCATCCGCCGCCGTTCCTGCAGATCGACCAGACCGCGACGGTCATCGCGGCGGCATGGCATCACTTCAAGCGCGGGGCCGACCCGGACGTCCTCCTCGAGCTCTGGCCGCTCGTCAAGGGAGCCGCCAATTTCCTGACGAACTTCCGGGACCCCGAGACGCGGCTTCCGGCCGCCAGTTTCGACCTCTGGGAGGAGCGCATGGGCATCCACGCCTACTCCACGGCGGCCGTGGTCCACGCCCTCGAACGTGCGGCGCGGGTCGCCTCCGAGATCGGTAAGGACCCGACGAACTGGCGAACGGCGTCGCAAGAGATCTCCCGCCTCGCCGTGGAGCGTTTCTGGGACCCGAACGCGCGTCGATTCGTGCGGTCGTTGTCTCCCCGCGACGAGCACCTGGACGCGTCCATACTGCTCGCCCTCAAGCTCGGGCTCATCCCCTGGTCCGACCCGAGGGCACGGGAGACCGTGGACGGAATCGAAGCCCGGCTGTGGGTCCCGAGCATCGGAGGCGTCGCACGGTACGAGGGAGACAAGTACTACGGGCACGAGAACCCGTGGATCGTCTGCACCCTCTGGCTCGCCGAGGCACGGTTGCGGCTCGGCGACCGGAACCGCTGCCGGGAGCTGATCGAGTGGGTGGCCACGCACGCAACGCCGACCCGACTGCTCCCCGAGCAGATCGACCGGGCCACCGGCGAGCCGAAGAGCGCGACCCCGCTCACGTGGTCGCATTCCACGTTCGTCGACGTGGTCCACAAGTTCGCGGAGTCGGAAGGCGGGGCGGCACTTCCCGAGGAGTAGAGCGCGAGCGCGGACGCCCCCGGGTCGGTGAGAAGGCCACGGACGCGCCTGCTCGGCCGGTCCCTACCGGATTGAAAAATACGAATCTTGCCGATTTTAATAGCAGGAGTTCTTCCGTTCACTGGGCCGGGTCGTATAACATGGGAGCATCGGGGAAGGGTCTGATTCGAGCCGGACTGGTTGCGGCGGTCGTAGTAGCGGTCATAGTGGCGTTCCTCCCGGGGTCGGTCGGGACCACCGATGGACGCTCGGTCGTCTCGCCTCCACATCCGGCCACGGGTACCGTCATCACGGCGTGTGACCAAGCGACCCTTGCCACGGCCGTAGCCGGTGGCGGCGTAGTCACCTACGGCGCTGCCTGCACCGTGGCGTTCTCGAGCGCCATCACGATCGGCTCGGGCCTCACCGTTACGATTTCGGGCGGCGGCTACGCGGTTACCTTCAACGGGCAATCCACCACGCGCTTCTTCCAGGTCTCCGGCGGCACCCTCACGGTCGAGTTCATCACGTTGGAGAGCGGACGAGCCACCGGAGCGGCGGGCACGGCCGGCACCAGTGGACCGGCGGGAACCGCAGGCTCCGCCGGCGCCACCGGGTCGAGTGGCACGAGCGGGAGCGGCGGGTCCGGCGGCGCGGGAGGGCCCGGAGGCACGGGAGGCGCAGGGACCGGAGGGTCGCATGGAAACGCCGGAGGCGGTGGCCAAGGCGGCGCGATCCGGATCACCAGTGGAACGGTACGTCTCACGAACGACACCCTGTACGGCAACTACGCCCTCGGAGGCGCCGGGGGCAACGGGGGCGATGGCGGGAATGGGGGGTACGGCGGAGGCGGCGGGACCGGTGGTGGAGGAGGTTCTGCGGCTTCGGGCAGCAGTGGCACCGGCGGAGCGGGCGGTGCCGGCGGCGCAGCGGGAAATGGCGGTAACGGAGGCGCGGGAGCCTACGGCGGGAACGGCGGGGCCGCGGTCGGGGGCGCGATCTACAACCAGGGACTGCTGGTGATCGTGAACTCCACCATCGAGTCGAGCTACGCCGAGGCCGGTTCCGGCGGCGCCGGCGGTTACGGTGGATCGGGCGGGTACGGCGGGACCGGCGGCTACGGCGGATACGGTGGATATGGCGGCACCCCTAACTCAGGATCAGGCGGAGGCACGGGCGGTATCGCCGGTGCCAACGGCGTAGCGGGCAAGGCGGGCGTGGGCGGGCTGGGCGGTAACGGAGGCGCGGGTGGCAATGCCCAAGGTGGCTGCGTCTATAGCACCGGAACCGTTTATGCCAACAGCTCGAGCTTCTATTCGTGTTATGCTTACGGCGGTGGGGCAGGCGGTGGCGGTTCTGGCGGCACCGGCGGCGAAGGTGGGTCGGGAGCGACCGCGTACACCGGCGGCAACGGCGGTAGCGGTGGAAGTCCCCCAACGGGCGGGAGCGGTGGTAACGGCGGGTCCGGCGGCGCGGGCATGCCCGGAGCCGCTGGCCTTGCAGGAGGCGCCGGCGGAAAGGGCGGCGCGGGCGGTGCCGCAGGCGAGTCCCTCGGTGGCAGCATCTACAGCGCGCACATCCTGCAACTGAAGGACGACACTTTCCAGTCGGGAAGCGTTACCAGCACCACCGGCGGGGCAGGAGGCTACGGCGGAACCGGGGGCTACGGCGGGAGCGGCGGAGAGGGCGGCTCCCCAGGGCCGGGCGGCGCGGGAGGCAGTGCGTCCTCCGGCACCGGAGCCACGGGCGGTTCGGGAGGCGCGGGGGCCCCCGGACGGAACGCCTATGCGCCGGGTTCGGGCGCCTCGAACGGTGCCGCCGGTGCAGGTGGCGCTGCCGGGGCCGGCGGGATCTCGGAAGGGGGATGCGTCTGGGCTGCGGGCAGCTCGCTGACGATTTCCGATTCGACCTTCACATATTGCAACGCGGTGGGAGGCGCCGGAGGTTCCGGCGGCACCGGCGGTAATGGATACTACGCAGGTTCGGGTGGAACGGGCGGATACGGAAGTTACGGTGGCGGCGGTGGCTCCGGCGGGAGCAGCACGGGGGCCGCCGAGAACGGTGGAAGCGGGGGCGCGGGCGGTTCCGCGTCCGTCGGTGCGAATGGAGCGTCCGGCGTGATCGGGGGCGCGGGCGCCAACGGTGCGACCGGCGGTGTCGCCTACGGTGGTGCCGTCTTCGCCTCGATCGCGATTTCCATCAGTGGGAGCACATTCTCGAACAACTGGGCCGCGGCGGGGGCGGGTGGTACCGGGGGTTCCGGTGGCTCGGGGTCTCCGGGCGGGTCCGGTGGTTCGGGCGGCTACGGCGGTAGCGGTGGGTACGGTGGCGGCGGGAGTTCGACCGGCTCGGGCGCTTCCGGAGCCGCCGGAGGGAACGGCGCGCCCGGGGGCAACGGCGGTGGTGGCGGGGCGGGAGGACCTGGCGGAAACGGCGGTTCCGGAGGAACAGCGGAGGGCGGTGCCCTCTACGCATCCGGGTCGCTGACGCTCACGAACGATCAATTCGTCCGCAACTCGGCTCGCGGCGGCGGTGGGGGTCCCGGCGGTGCCGGCGGGATCGGCGGGGCCGGCGGCAACGGCGCGACCGGAGGCGGCGGTGGATACGGGGGCCAGGGCGGCGGCCCCACGGGTTCGCCCGGAGCCGGCGCCCGGGGCGGCAACGGCGCCGACGGAGGGAACGGATCCCTCGGCGGGACCGGTGGCCCCTCGGGAACTGCGGGCAACGGCGGCAACGCCTGGGGCGGCGCGATCTACAACACGAGCGCACCGGCCTCGCAATCCGGCCTCATCTTCGGGGCCAACAGCGTCGTGGCCGGCCTCGCGGGGGTCGACGACTGCCTTGCCGGCTCCGCGTGTCCGGGAGGCGGCGGGGCCGCGGGTTCGGCGGGAGCCGGAGGAACTGGCGGTACCGGCGGCCTCAACGGCGCCGGCGCGAGCCGGGCCCCCTCAGGGGCGAATGGAGCCGCGGGTACCGCTGGTAAGGTAGGTGCCTGGGGCAGCAACGGCACGAGCGGCATCGCGGGCACGGCGAAGTACCAAAACTGGTACAAGGTGAGCCCGTAGGCGGAACCACTTCCTCCAGCGGGGTCCCGGACGATCGGCTCCGGGACCTCGTCACCTATTCAGGAACCAACGATAAGTGCCGTCGGTTCGACCACCGTTGATCAGCCGCCTTTCGGACGTAGAGCCCAAGAGGAGTGCCGGGCTGACCATGTTTGCTTACGCGGCCCAACGAGACGGGAAGGATGCCGAAGGCGAGTAACGAGGGAACCTGCCCGGGAACGGTCGCGGCAGCCCGCAACTCTCCCGGGGACTTGGTTCTCGGAATCGACCTCGGTGCTACCAAGGTCGTGAGCGGCCTCATCGCGGCCGATGGGACAATCGTCTACCAAGGCGGGCGCCACCTCCACGCCAACGACGGGCCTTCCGGGGTCCTGCGGTCGGTCCTCGAGAGCGTCGCGAAGTGCCAGGAAGAGGCCCCCCACTTCCGACCGCACGCGGTCGGTGTCGCGGTGGCCGCCCAGGTGGAGCCACGGAGCGGGACGGTGATCCATGCCCCCAACCTGGGTTGGCGGGACGTCCCGCTCGCGCAGCAGCTTTCGGAGGCGCTCGAAGGCGTCCCTGTGGTCGTCTTGAACGACGCACGCGCGGCGACGCTGGCGGAGTGGCGACTCGGCGCGGGTCGCGGGTCGGAGGACTTCTTCTGCATGATCCTCGGGACCGGCGTCGGGGGGTCCGCCGTGGTCGACGGGAGACTCCTCGAAGGGGGGGCCCACGCGCTTGGTGAGGTCGGCCATATCACCGTCGTCAGCGGCGGGCGGAAGTGCCGCTGCCCGAACTCCGGCTGTCTCGAGGCGTACGTCGGGGGCTGGGCCATCGCCGAGCGAGCCCAGGAGGCCGCTCGTGCTGACACCGAGGGGGCTCAGGGCCTCGTTCTGCGCGCGGGGTCGGTGGCCGCGATCACGGCGCGCACGGTCTTCGAGGCCCACCGTGCGAGCGACCCGATGGCGGGTCGACTCGTCCGAGAGACCGAGAGGTTTCTCGCCGACGGCGCGGTGAGCGTGGCGAACGCGTTCAACCCGAGCATCATCGCCCTCGGGGGCGGGCTCCTCGCCGGAATGCCGGAGCTCGTCACGGTCGTGGAGACGGCCGTCCGCTCCCGATGTCAACCTCCCGCCGCCGGGGCCCGAGTCGTGCTCGCACGGTTCGGGGAAAACGCGCCGCTCGTCGGGGCGGCCGAAGCCGCCCGACGGAGCCCCCTCGATTCGCCGACAGTACCCTGACGGTCTACTCCGCGAGCGCGGGCACCCCGGAAAGCCGGGCGCACGCCTCCATCAGTTGGTGAGCTTTGGAGAGGTCGTGGGACTCCTTCGACCCCGGCCGCGGCTTCCGGTCCGCGAAGTAGCCGTCGGTGGTCGGGTCGAGCTCGGGGGCGGACGCAACGTAGATCGGGGTGTCGGCGCCGCGTACCACGCTACGCCCGAACAGCCGCCCTAGGACTCGGATCGCGAAGGCCGTCCCGCCCTTGTTGTTGAGGCCAAAGCCCGAGGCGACGAAACCGGGATGAACAGCGTTCACGCTGACCCCTTTCCCGTTGAGGCGGCGTGCGAATTCTCGGGTGAGCCAGAGCAACTCGAGCTTGGAGGCCCCGTAGACGCGGAAACCGGAGTACCGCCGCGCGTGCTGAAGGTCGGTGAGGTCCGCATGCGCTCCCTCGTGGGCCGCGGATGCGACGTTGACGACCCGTGACGGGGCGCTTACGACCAGTCTCGGTGCGAGCAGGGTCGTGAGGATGTACGGGGAGAGCACGTTCAGCGCGAAGGTGCGCTCGAGCCCCTCCGCGGTGACCTCCCGCCGCCGGAAGTACGCCCCCGCGTTGTTGACGAGAATGTGGACGGCCGCATAGCGGTCGAGGACGGTCGCCGCGAGCTCTCGGGCGTCTGACCGAAGGGCGAGGTCGTCCACGCGCAGGGCCTCGACCCGGGAGTTCCCCGTTGCGTGGGCGATCTCCGCGGCGACCCGGGCCGCGCGGTCCTCGCCACGTCCTACGACGACCGTGGTCGCGCCCTGCCGGGCGAGGCCCAGGGCCACCTCCCGACCGATTCCCGAAGTGGCCCCGGTCACCACGGCGACTCGCCCCGCCAGCATGCCTTCCTCGCTCACGGACGAACCCTACCACTCCTCGGAGGTCCCGCTGCAGATGGCCCTTTCGGGCCGGTCGGGGGCCCTACGCGAGTCGGTATTCGCGACGGCGGGAGTCGTGGAGCGAGATCGTCTCCTGGACCAGCCCCTGGCGACGAAGCGATTCGAGAGCGCTCTGGACGGTACGACGCGGAAGTCGCGACATGTGGGCGAGCTGGGTCTGGTCGAGACCGCGGTAGGTCTCGAGGAGGAAGTAGAGGAACTTCGCGGCGGGGGGACCGCCGATCGCCCGGGCGTGGCGGATCATGCCGAACGTCTCGCCCCGGAGGCCGAGCCGCTCGGACGCGAGCGGCGCGATCGACCCGAGGGCTACGTTGCCGAGGTTCACCTCGGCTCCCAGCTCTCGCAGGAGCTGGACCTGCTGGCTCTCCTGGGGCGCCTCGAAGATCAGGTCGTCCGCGGGATGCTCCGAGAGGACCGAGCGTACCCAGTCCCACTTGATCGCGCCGTCACTGTCGTAGATCCCGACGCCGCGGCCGGATTCCCGGCTCTCGATGATCACCTTGCGGGGCGTGAGCGTCCGGGCGTGGGCGATCTGGGCGTTCGTCTCCTTCAGGGAAAGCTGGTGCTGCGGGTCCTTCTTGCCGACCTCGATGAAGAAATCAAGGTTGCGCTTGCGAACGTTCTCGACCAGCCGTTCGATCTGCGTGAACGAAAGCTCGATGATGCCGCTCGAGATCTCGATGAGGTCGAATCCCAGCCCGCGCGACTCGTCCAGCATCGGACCGACTCGGTCGTGCGCCACGGCGTACTCGAGAAGCGTTCCGCCGGTGCACACCTCGACCCCGATGTCGTGGTAGACCTTCACCCGCTCGTGGACCTTCTCCCGCGAGAGAAGGAGCGGAAGCCCCCAGCCGATCTTCACGACGTCGACGTACGGGGCGAGGTAGGAGAGCTCGTCCTTGTGGAGCCCCTGAAGACGGTCGAGGACGTGCGTGACGCCGGTGGTCCGGGGACGCGTTACCCGCGGCGCCTCGGCCGGAAAGAACGCATTGCGGGACTTCAGGGACGCAGAACTTGCGGACAAGCGGTCACTTCCACGCAGTCTCGCGTATGTATTGGGTCAGTGGGGGTCTAAATACCTACCCCTGCCCGGCCCGGCGGAGGACGCCTACTCGGTCAGCAACACGTCGCCGCGCGCCAGCACGCGGGCCACTTCGGGGCGGATGATCTCGGCGGGAAGGCTCTCGCCCTTGGAGAGCGCTTCGCGAATTCGGGTCTGGCTCGTGTTGAGCCGACGGTCCGCGGCGTGGCCACAGCTCCGCGCTGAGGCCATCCATCCGCAGTCCCGACAGAAGTACGTCTCCGCGAACTTGAGCACCTGGACCCCGAGAGGGTACTCGTCGAAGATCCGCTGGCAATCGAACGGGTCGTAGTACGACCCCACGCCGGCCTGGTCCCGCCCGACGATGTAGGCCCCACAACCGTAGTTCTTGCGGACGATCGCGAGGAAGAGCGCGGCCTTCGGGCCGCCGTAGCGCATCGTGATGCTGAGCGCCGCAAGCATCACGCGGTCCGCGGGGTAGTAGTTGCGGACCAGTGCCTGGTACGCCTCGAGGATCACTTCGGGCCGGTAATCGCCCTTCTTGAGGCGTCCGAGAACCGGGTGAACAAAGAGGCCGTCGATGTCCTCCCGCTCGAGGGTGCACCGCTGAAGGTACTCGTGGGCCGTGTGGGGAACGTTTCGGGTCTGGTAGCCGGCGACGTTCTTCCATCCACGCCGTTCGAACTCGGCCCGGGTCTCCGCGGGGGTCAGCTCGAGGGCGCCTGTCGGGAGCTCGAGCCGACGGAGAAGGTCGACCTTGCCGGCGAGAGCGGTCTCCCCCGCGGCCAAAAGGTCGGCGACGTTCGGATGCTTCGGGTCCGTGGTGGCGTAGACCCTTCGGGCGACCTCGACCTTGGGAAAAGGAGCCTTCTCCTCGAGGTGGAGGAGGGCGAAGAGCCGGCCCGAGGTGTCGGTGAGCCCGATCTCGTCCCCGGGCTTCGCCGCCCGCACGACCGCTTCGTTCGCCGGCCCGGTCGGGGCCAGGACGATCGGCATGGTCCAAGGAAGGTCGTTCGGGAGACGCCCTTTGGCCAGGACGGAGTCCACCGCGGCCCGGTCCTGGAAGCCCTCGAGAGGGCTGTAGGCGCCGACCCCGATCTTCTCCGCGTCGTACACCTGGTCGATGAACGGGGCAATCCGGAGGAGGTCCTTGGCCTCGGATTCCCGTCGCGAGCGTTCCGCCTCCGACGAAAGTCGGTTCACCAAGTGGCCGCCGTGCGCTAAAGGTAGCATGAGTGTCCGTGGCGGGGGAACGCTGGGCCTATTAGAGCGTGCTTGCCGCCGGAAGCCACGCGAACCGTCTCAGGGATCCTCACGCGCCCGCCGGGGTCCAGGGATGCCGGGGCCAGCCCAGTCGGTCGAGTTCGGCGAGGACATGGCGAGCGGACTCGAGGGGAGTCACGTTCACCGTGTCGACTCGAATCTCGGGGTGCTCCGGAATCTCGTAGGGGTCGTCGACCCCGGTCATCTCCTGGATCAGGCCCTCCCGGGCCTTCTTGTAGAGGCCCTTCACATCGCGCCGCTCGCAGACCTCGATCGGGGTCGTGACGTGGATCTCCACGAACCGGCCGATCTCCGCCCGGGCGCGGGCGCGCGAGGTCGCGTACGGGGAGATTAGAGCGACGATCGCGATCATGTTGTTCCGGGCGAGGAGCTTCGCGACGAACGTGACCCGACCGGCATGCGCTTCGCGAGCCGCCCGGCCGAACCCGAGGTCGGCGCTCAACCCGCGTCGCACCTCGTCCCCGTCCAGGAGCTCGACGTTCCATCCCCGCTCCTTGAGGAGCGGTATCAGGGCTTGGGCGATCGACGTCTTTCCGGCTGACGGGAGGCCGGTGAACCAGAGGCAGAAGCCCTTGTTGGACATGGATTCGACGGACTCCGGGACGGTTTCGCCTTAAGTAGATATTCCGAGGTTCGCGGGCCGGGCGGAAATGCGCCCGTCCCCGGGTCGGACCGACCGCGTCACCCCTGCTACCTCGGGATTCTCAGAGGAGCCCGGCGATGGGCCGTCCTTGAACGTTCGGCGGAATCGGCAGCCCGAAGTAGGCAAGCAGGGTCGGCGCGATGTCGATGAGGTCGTGGGGCGCCCCACGGGACCCCGTCCCCTGGGCCGGGTCCACCACGAGGTAGACCCCGTCGAACGAATGGACGGCGTCGTCGGGACCCGTATCGTTCTCCTGGATGAACAGCGAGCCGTGTCCGAGCGTCCCCGCCGAGCGCCAGGCGACGTCGCCGAAGTAGGCCATCATGTCCGGGGCGTCGCCGTTGACCTGACGATAGATGTTCTTCGGGACCTTGACCTCCGCCCCGAGGAGCTGACCGTCGGGCCGACGGACCTCCTCGAGCTCCCGGGTGAGTTGTTCCGAGAAGGCAGCGGCTCGGGAAGGTTCGAGCACTCCCTCGGGCTCCCGCCCCCGGATGTTGAGGAAGATCCTCGCATAGTAGCCGCCCGCGCCCCATGCGAGGGTCTTCTTCCAGTCGACCGCCGCCTTCTCGAGCAGGGTGCCCGGGGCGGGCGGAGGTCCCTGGAGGGCGAGGTATCCCCGAGAGATCAGCCACTCGTTGATGCAAAAGCACCCCTGCATTGCCTGGCTGCCATGGTCGGAGACGAACATCACCCGGACGTCGGGGGGAACCAGGTCGAGGAGACGGCCGATCTCGCTGTCGAGCATCGCATAGTACTCTTCCGCCAGACCCCGAAGGGTGGCGTTCTCCTCGTAGCGGGGGTGACCCCGGTCGAAGAACTTCCAAAAGGCGTGATGGATCCGGTCCGGCCCGATCTCGTGCATCGCGAAGAGGTCCCACGCCTCCTTCGACCAGAGGTGGCGGGCGGCCGCGAAGTGCCGGCGGGTCATGTCGATGAGCTCGCGTCCCACACGCTCACGGTCTCCCGCGCGAAACAGCACGTCGAACGGGTACCCGTTCGTAACCTCCTCGAGCTCGGGTCGAAGGCTGGCCGGATACACGTAATCGCTCGCGTTGTCCGGGGTCAAGAAGTCCGAGACAAACACGCCGTTGACGTGGGGAGGCGGGTATCCGGGGGGCATTCCGATCACGCACACGCGGCGACCCGCGCGGGAGAGGATGTCCCAGACCCTCGGTTGGAGGATCGTGTTCGAGGAGGGAACGTACTGGTCGAAGTAGCTACCGGGACGCCGGTGGCGGAATCCGTACACTCCCAGGGTGCCGGGGTCGATCCCCGAGAACATCACCGCCCACGCGGGCACGGTGATCGGGGGGTCGACGCTTCTCAAGGTGCCGAACGTAGACCGGGGAAGGAGCTCCCGGACGTGGGGCATCTGCGGAAGGAACCTTTCCAGAAGCAGGTCGGGCGAGACCGAGTCAAGACCCAGGACGAGCACTCGGGGACGGGCTGGTGCCACGACCTGACCACCCGGCGGCCCAATTAACGGTGACCCTCACAAATCCCGCCTCCGAGAACTCCCGCGAGCTGGGCGGTGGCTCGGCCTCTACGATTGTCACCGTTACTGAACCCGATGTGCCGGTGTCTCCGAGGCTCGTAGGGGCGCGAGGACGGGTCGACCACCTGGCCGAGACGAGACCGCTCCTCTCGAGGGTACCAGGTCACCTGGCCATTGGCCGTCGGTTGCGTGCCCCCGGACCATGGCCGGACGGGATCCTGGCGAACGCGCTTCTCATATACTACATATGCAGATGCATATGTATGTCTTCCCGGAACATCGCCGTGCAGAAGATGGTCTACGACGCGTTATCGCGCGAGAAGCGAAGCGGTGAGAGCTTCACCTCCCTCTTTCGTCGGCTCCTCGACCAACGCGAGGGTCTCGAGGAGATCGTGGGAAGCTGGGGTCGGTCGGGGGCCCGATCGAACCGGAGTGCCCTTCGTGCGCTCCGTGCCCCGAGCCGGAGGCGGTCGAAGTGAAGGCTCTCGACACCTCGGTCTTGCTGGCCCTCCTCGAGGGTGAGCCGGGAGCACGTGACATCTTGAGACGTCTCCACGGGGTCGAAGTGGCGACCACCGAGGCCAACCTCCTCGAGCTCGCCTACTTGTCCGCCCGAGGTCCCGAGCGGCATCGCAGGGCGCGGCGGGAGGCGATCGCGCGACTGCGCAGGAAGGTCACGGTGCTCCCGATCGACAACCACGCCGTGGAATCAGCCTCCGAGCACATCGCGAAGAGCGGAGAGACGCCGGTTCCCCTGGTAGCCGCGATGATGGGGGCCCTCGAGTCGAGTGGCTGCGAAGAACTGCTGACGCTCGACCCACCCGTCCCGATCGGCAAATGGAAGGTCCGGGTAACCCAGGTTCGATTTCACCACACTAAGTAAGTCATTATGCGTTACAAGCGTTCGTTAGACTCTACGATGATGTTCCTCCAAGGGCGATCCTCGGGGAGAAACGTCGGAAAGGCCCCCCGGAGCCATTTTCGGGTCCGGAACTGGGTCGTAGGCCCTCCAAAGCCCCCGACCCCCTCTTTTCTATCAACGACAATGTAGGAACGGCTGTATCGGTTACGGCATTATAGAGGCATACTAAACAGATGTCTACGCTGATCGCACAAGCCCGGCCTGCCCCGGGTCTCCCTCGAGAATTCGTATAACACGAGTTATACGCCGAACACGGCCAGGACCGGAGCCACTGGGTCGCGGGAGGAAAAGGGAAGGAAAGGGTTGGCCCCCACCTCGTTCGAACCGTCTTACGAGGAGGGCGGGGGCATCGTGGGAGGCGCCCCGCTAGGGCTCGAGGTTGGCGCTGGAGAAGTCGCCGCCGGCGCGGGTCCGGTGTCCTTCCGCGCCATGATGATCACGATCAGGCCGACCAACAGGATCACGAAGGCAACCAGTCCCAGATACCATCCGATTCCCGGACCCCAGGTCCAGCTGGCACCGGAGAACCCGTAGAGCGTGCCGTTCCCAGAGCCCCAGAAGGACGACCATGGTCCGCTGCCGGTGTGCCCCGGTGAGTCGGAACTGATGGCACCGGGGAGTGCGGCCGCAAACAGGCCCACGGCGGCTACGGCCAGGATCATCGCCACGATGGCGAGGGCGATCGCGGGCATTGTCCGCCGAGGGTTGTTCCTCGACATTACGCCCATGGCGGCGCCGATGAGACCCAGAATGAACCCCACGATCATCATGTAGAACCCGGCTTCCGCGATATTTCCGGTGTTATTCAGACGGAGACTATTGTAGGAAGTCTGGGAGGGGCAGGAGGCTTCGGAAGGCAGCCCGCTGCAGGAATACTGGATGGTCCCGTTGGAGGACGGGGCCCCCGGGTACGCATTCTGGTCAATCGTGATGTTGTACGTCGCGACCGTGGCTTTGATCTCCTGAGTGTACCACGGTATGAAAGCCGCCGCGATCAGTAAGACCGCCCCGATCAAGACGATAATCGCTCCCACCAGTCGACGTTTCCCGTTGTTCGCCATGCTAGACCCTGGCGTGCCCGTATTCACTCCATACCCTTAGACCGTTGGATTCCCGAGGGGACGGGTCGCGATCAGCCGGCCTGGCCGGGGAAACCATTTCGGCCATATCAAGTTACTGTGAATACATAACTGAGTATAGGTATACACTACACTGGCCATAGTTAGAGTAGTGTCTAGCGTGGTGTGGCCGGAGGGGCGGATTGGGGGGATACACATCGCCTACTTGAGCTCGGGCGGTGGGCAGATCCGGCCAGGGTCCTCAACAACGGCCGTCCGAGAGTCCGAGTCGATCGCGGTGACATACATATGCATATGTATATGCAGTGTTTGGAGCAAGGCCAATGCGAAACCTCAGCTTTGGGAACTTCGCAGTGGGCCGGCCGACAACGGACGACGACCCTCGAGAGGGGCGGTCGAGCTTCCGACAGGAGGATCGGCTGGTCAAACGTCGTTTGCAGAGACCGGACACGCGGTGGAAATGAACAGATGCATCACCGAGGTTAGTCCTGGACGTTCATTCGACGAGGCGGACCCCGCATTCTTCTTGGGATGCGTCGAAGACGAAAGATAGGTCTTTTAGAGAGGGTCGTGCTCGGACGGTCGCAGGTGCCGACACTTCCTCGGAGGAGACCACCATGATGGCAGCAAACGGGAAGAAGATCTGGATGGACGGTCGCCTCGTTGATTTCGCGGACGCGCACGTGCACGTCCTGAACCATACTCTGCACTACGGGGTCGGAGTGTTCGAGGGGATCCGAGCCTACCCGACGGCCCGGGGCGGTGCCGTGTTCCGTCTCCGCGAGCACGTCGAGCGACTCATCACGTCGGCCAAGTTCTACCACATGCCCATCCCCTACTCGCGTGAGGAGATCGAGCAGGCGATTCTCGAGACCCAGGCGGCCAACGCGCTCCTGCCCTCGTACATCCGTCCCCTCGTCTACCGCGGGGAGCCGGCCCTCGGCGTCAAGAACCTCAAGGGCAAGGTCTCGCTCGCTATCGCGGCCATTCCGGCCAAGAAGTATCTGGGGGACGGCTCGGAAGCCGGGATCCGGGCGAAGATCTCGCCGTTCCGTAAGCCTTCCTCGGAAGCGCTGCCGTCGTTCGCCAAAGCCACCGGAAACTACGCCAACAGCTACCTCGCGGGTGCGGACGCGACCCTCGAGGGATACGAGGAGGCGATCCTGCTCGACTGCCGCGGGTTTGTGGCGGAAGGGACGGGCGAGAACATCTTCGTCGTCCGTCGGGGCACCGTCTACACTCCAGGACTCGAGTCCGACATCCTGCTCGGGATCACCCGAGATTCCGTGATACGGATCGCTACCGACCTCGGGTTCCCGGTCGTCCAGAAGCTGGTCTCGGTGAACGAGCTCCTGTCGGCCGACGAAGCGTTCTTCAGCGGAACCTACGCGGAGATCGCCCCGATCAAGGAAGTCGGCCACTATACCATCGGCACCAGGGCCCCCGGACCGATCACCCGCAAGATCATGGGCGTATTCTTCCGGGTCATCAAAGGCGAAGTTCCGGAGTATGCCGACTGGCTGACCGCTGTCCCCCAGCCGGCTCGGGTCGCCTCGCCCGCGGCCGCACGAGGATAGTCGCTGGCCCCGTGAGGAGCGCCTACTCTTCGGGCTCCGGGGCGGGGGCCGGCGGCGCGACCGTGTGGGAGCAAGAATGGCTGTGGGGGTCGGGCCGCCACACGAGCTCGATCCGCATGCCCTCCGGTCCCCGTAGAAAGAGGGACCGGGAGTCCTCCCGTTCCTTCTCCCCCGTGATCACAACACGTGCCCGGCCGACGCGGCTGCGAAGCCCGGTCCATTCGTTCACTCGCAGGGCAATGTGGTCGAGACCTCCCAGGACCTCCCCGTCCTTGGCGTCGTGGAGGCCCAGGACCTGGTCCCCGAACAGTAGGAACGTGTGATCGGGGCCCTCCCCAATGACGTCCATCCCCAATTGCTCGACGAAGAACCTCTTCGCTTTCGCCCGGTCGCGGACACGGACATCCACGTGGTCGAAGCCCACGAGGCCGAAGTCTCGAGGGGCAGGGTGGCTCGGCACGTTCGGCCGACAACGTCCCCTGCTATATCCGCTCGGGGTCCGGCTTTGCCGGGTCCGGGCGGTCCTCCCCGCGCCCCGGACGCGTCGGCATCATGGTTATGGCCGAGGGTTCCATCGATTGCCTGACCGATGGGAGAGCTCTCCGACACGGAAGGCGACCTGTATCACACGGTGGCCCGCCTTGCGCAGAGGACCCCGTTCGTCGAGCTGCTCGCGGAGGCGAGCGCGGGGCTCTCCGTCCGACACAACGGCCATCTCACCACGTTCCAGCGTCCACCGCGCATTCGGGGAGCGGTGTTCCGAGCCTGGACGGCGTCGGGGTGGACCGAGGTTTCCGTCTCCGGTCTCGACCCGGTATCCTTACGGTTCGCCGAGGGAGCCATCGAACGGGTCCTGGCCCATCGACCGGCCCACGACAATCCACCCGGCGTCGCTTCCACCGTCCGGCTGGAGAAAGCCACTCCCACGCCCCGTCCCGTCCGGGACATGGGAGAAGAGGAGATGCGGACGCTGGCAAGGGACGTCTTCTCCTGGACCTCGGGAATCCCCGACATCCACGAGACCGAGGTCCAGATCAGCTGGCATCTCGATGAGCGGCTCTACCTGAACTCGGCGGCGGGCCGGTGCTCCCAGGTCATTTGCCGGGTCCGCGGCATGGTACACCCCGTGGCGATGGAGAACGGCCGGGCCGAATCCGACCGTTTGGTGCAGGGTGGGGTGGGTGGACGGGAGGTCCTAGACGGCCTCACCGCGGAGAATGCACGGAGGGTGGCCGATAGCGCCCGGGCCTTGCTCCACGCCAAAGCACCCCCGTACGGGAGGCTCAACGTCCTTCTGGCCCCGAGCGTGACGGGGTACTTCGCGCACGAGTCGTTCGGGCACGGGGCCGAGGCGGACCAGTTCGTACGCGATCGGTCCTACCTCAAACCCCTGCTCGGAAAGCAGGTGGGACCCGAGATCCTGACGATCGTCGACAACGGCGCCTACCCGGGGGCCTGGAGCGAGATCTACGCCGATGACGAGGGCCACCCGGCCCAGCGGACGGTCCTCGTGGACCACGGACGGTTCACCGGAGCGCTCCACGATCGGGCTACCGCCGCGACCCTCGGAACCGTGCCGACCGGGAACTCTCGCCGCTCGGACGTGTTCAGCCGATCGTTCGTCCGGATGACCAACACCTACGTGGAACCCGGGGAAAGCACGATGGACGAGCTCGTCAAGGAGGCCCGGGACGGCGTCCTGTTGGAGGCGGGAGTCGGGGGCATCGAGGACCCGCAGGGCGGCCAGGTCCAGGTGAAGGCGCGCATGGGTCACTTGATCGAGAACGGCAAGGTCACGGACCTCGTGAGCTCGATGGCCCTGTCCGGCCAGGTCCTCAAATTCCTGAGCTCCATTCGAGGGCTGAGCGGGAAGGAGGATTTCGCGCTCGACACCGGCAGCTGCGGCAAGGGCCGGACCGACTTCCTCCCGAACTCGGCCGGTGGGCCTTACCTTCTCTCCTCCGCCGTGGTCGGGCAGGCATGAGCGCCTCCCGAAGCAGCGACGCGGCCGCGTTCCGCGTGGCCGACAACCTCGCGGGGAAGGACCCGTGGGAGGTGTTCGGAGAGCGGATCCGGCGCTACGAGATCCATTTGAACCGCGGCGAGGTCGAAATGACCCGGGGGCCGGTGGCCCTCGAAGGGTACGACATCCGACTTTTCCGGCCCCGTGGTGGGGCTCTCGGGATCGGGAACCAGTCTTCGAACGACTTCTCGGCGGACGGGGTCCGCGCAGCCCTCCAGGACGCCGAGCGGTCGGCTGCCTGCGCTTCGTTCCCCACCTCGCGGCTCAACCTCCCGTCCGGACGGGGAGCGACGGGTGGTATCGTCGAGGTCCTGGACCGTGGGTTGTGGGAGTACCCGATGGACTCGTTGGATGGGTTCGTCACGGCCCTCCAGACCGCCTTCGAGGGCCGGAAGGACTTCTCCGTGAGCTTCGGGTCCGTCCGAGCGACCCTGGTCGAGACGTCGATCTGCAACTCGGCCGGCTTGCGCACGGGGTACGGCCACACGACGGTCGAGCTCGAGATGGCGGTGAAGGCCACCGGAGGTCCGGAAGGACCGGCTCCGGGGGAGTACTGGTTCAACGAGTCCGACCGGCGGCTTCGACCGCGCGAACTCGTGGCCCGTGTGGACGAGTGGTGTCGCTACGCGGAGGATGTGCGTCGGGGCCGACCCCCGCCTACCGGGGAGATGCCCGTCGTTCTCCCGCCGGCCGTGCTCGCGGGGATCCTCCCCGTGGTCTTCGGCGGGCGGTTCACCGGGTCCGCGCGACTTCGCGGGGCGGGGATCCAGCCGGGCATGAAGCTCGCCGCCGACCTGGTCACCATCCACGATGACGGCCGGATCCCTTGGGCCCCAATGTCATCGCCGGTCGACGATGAGGGGGTGCCGCAGCGCCGACGGACCCTGCTCGACCACGGTTCGGTGTCCGAGATACTCTACGATACCCTGCACGCGGGTGCCTTCGACACGCATTCCACGGGGAGCGGGTTCCGTGGCCTTTCGGGTGGCTTCCGGACGTGGTTCCGGTTCCTGCAGCCTCCCAGCGTCTCGCCCACCACGATCACCTTGGCCCCCGGAGATGGTGGAACAGAGAGCGAGATCGTCGAAGCCGCGCGGGACGGCATCTGGATCCAGGAGATCGGCTGGTCGTCCCCCGACCCGGTCAGCGGAGCGTTCGGAGGGGAGATCCGGCTCGGGTACCGTATCCGGGACGGGGAGCTCACCGAGCCCATCCGAGGGGGCACGGTCGGGGGGATCGCGCTCGCGCCGGAAGGATTGCCCTCGATCTTGACCCGCCTTCAGGCGATCGGTTCGCACAGCACCTTTTCGGAGCCTGTATCGTCTCCTCCCGTGCTGGTGGGCGCCCTCACCATCGGGGGAGAGCACTAGGGCCGGGAACCCCTACGGAGACTTGCCCGGAGGCAACGCAAGCAGGATCGTTCGGCAGTGAGCGCATCGCTGCCCGGGGAGGTTCGCCGAGTAGGTACCCCCGAAGCCGGTGCCGACCAGGACCTCGAGCCCTTGGGGCCGGAACCGGGCGGACGAGGCCTGGTGCGACCAGAAGAGGCCGGAACCGTTGGTCGTGGCGACGAACCCCGCTTCGAGCGGTCCTCCGCAGACCGTGCACTTCCCGTCGGCCATCTCCTAGACCCGAAGGGCGGCCACGGGACTCGGGTATCTCTCCTTTGCGCTCGTAAAGCGGGAACCCCGAGGTTCCAGAATCGCCTCGGTCTCGGGCGAAAAACACCGCCCCCGTAGGGCCGGGTACCCTACGGGGGCGAAAACATCGTGAAACAAGCCGACCGGGGAAGGGCCGTCATCGCTCCTCCTCCAGCAGGCGAACCTCGGGCCGGTGGCCGCCCGAGCGGTAGGCGGGGATGAGCCAGTTCGGCCATCCGTTGAGCGCGAACGAGTGGGCCGGAGGCGGCGGGGCAACCGCCAGCAGGAGGTCTCGGGAGCTCACCTGGGCGCGTTCCACCGCGGATCGTTCGGTCGGTAGCCGCGGCCGTTCCGCGCGCAGCATCACAGCACCTCCCCCAGATCCGGTGGCGGGAGCCAAGGGACACCGATGCCCCTCGCTCGCTCGGCGTAGCGGCCAGAAGCGGACCCAACGGTTTGGAGGGACTGTGCGAGGAGGTCGTCCGGGTTCCTCCGGGAGCCGGTCTCGACCATCCGGGGCGTGGCCGGCACCTTGATCGGCATCTCGATCACGGGGATGGGGAGGCTCACCACGGGGAAGCTTCCCATGACGACGAGAGGGCATTCGCGCGGGGCCCTGTGCTTGAAGCCGAACTTGCGCCCCTCATGGACCTGCCCGCAGGCGGGGCAGCCGTGGGTCACCTCGAGCATCGCACCGATGCCTCCGAGGTAGGCGCCGCTCTCTTGGGTTCGGCTCATGGTGAAGACCTATCTGGCGAATTTCATACTTAAACGTCGTCAGTTATTTTGTACAAAATAAATCTAAGTAGGCGAGGGTGCCTCTCGTCTAGCGGAATGGGAGCCCAGACCTACGTCCCGATAGAGATCCTCGACTACGTGGAGACCCACGCCCCGTCGTCGGATTCCCCGTTCGGGATTAGCCAGAGGGAACTCGCGAAAGCGCTCGGGTACCATCCTTGTTCGATGTCCCGCCCTGTCAATTCCCTCGTTCAGGATGGTTTCCTCACCCAAGGTCGGGGAATCGTTCGTGAGGGGGTTCGCAAGCAACTCACCTACCATATCACCGAGCCGGGACGGGCTCGCCTGCGACGGGAGACACGCGAGGTTCCCCTGCTTTCGGGAGAGCTCCCTCCGCCACCCCACCCGTTTCTCGGCCGAAAGGAGGAGCTCGCGCAGCTTGCCGACTTCGCCCGAGAAGGTGGTGGCATCACATTCGTGGATGGTCCTCCAGGAATGGGAAAAACAGCCCTAGTTGCCCGACACCTTAGGACGGTCAAGCGAGGACGGATTCCGTTTTGGTTCTCGGTCCGCCCAGCGAGTTCGCCGCGCCAGTTCGTGAGCGCCCTCACTCATGCCCTCTCGAGCTTGGGCGCCCAGCAGCTCGCGTACTATACGCAGCTGCCCCGGCCACCGGTTGCAAGGGAAGTGGCCGACCTAGTCGCCCGAGCGCTGGGGAGCCGCCCTCTGGCCGCGGTAATCGACGACCTCCAGATGGCCAGTCCTGACATGAAAGAGTTCCTCTCCGGGTTCACTCACTTCCTGGCAGGACGGGGCGACCACCTGTTCTACTTGGTGAGTCAGGTCGAGCCCGCGTTCGAGTCCCTAGGGGCATTGACCCATCGGCTGACGATTGGTGGATTGGACCGGGTGGCCGCCCACGACCTGACCGACCGACGGGGCGGGCTAGCCGATCGTTTCGAATCGGTCTACCAATCCACACTCGGGTCGCCTCTGCTACTTGAGCTGGCTGTGTCCAACCCCGACGTCGAAGCGGATGCAACCACGCTCCCTACGGCCGTCGTCGCCCGACTGGCGCCGGAAGACGTTCGCGCCGTTCTGCCCGTCGCTCTCGCTAACGAGCCCATCCCCATCGCCTTCGCTAGCGAATTCGAAGGCACTCCCGTCGCTCGCCTGATCGAACTCGAAAGGATGGGCGTCCTTCATAGGACCCTCCAGGGCCGGGTCGAGGTTCTGCAGGTCGTCAAGACGGCCTTGCTGGCACGCGCTGCTCCGCCGGACGAGCGCGAAGCCCATGCTAGGTTGGCGTTGTACTACTCACGAAGCCACCGGCCGGATGCGGTCCGAGAGCGCTTCCTCCACCTGGTCGATGGGGAGTCCTGGAAGGCGGCCGCCCAGCTCCTCACGCAGCAGGAGACAACGCTCCTCCGATTGGGGTACTCCGAAACACTTCGAAATGCCCTGAGACATCTGTCAAACGTTCTCCCCAGGGGCCAGATGCGGGTGCGCGTCCTCCAGGTGGAGGCGACGCTTCTTCGACTTCACTCCGACTACTCGGACTCTATCTCGACCCTTCGGCGGGCGATATCCGAGTCGAACCGCGACCCACGGACCACCGGCGAATGCCTTCTTTCGATCGCGGAGCTCTACATCCGCCTTCACCAGGTCGAGGAGGCCCAGAAGGCGTTCGAAGCGGCCCGAGCCATAGGGCCGGTCAGCCGTCGGCTGCAAGCTTTCCTTGTCCTCACGGAAGCACGCTTGGCCCAGGCCCGAGGAGAGGACCGACTCGCACAGTCCCGGTACGAAGACGCTTTCGAGATTTGCCGTAAGGTGCATGCGAGCGACCTGGAACTCGAGAGCATTGCGGCCTGGTCGCACCTGGCCGAGATTCACAGCGGTCCCGAGGTGGCTTTGAAGTTGATCGCGGACGCGCTTCCCGAGGCTCGACAAGCCGGCCGCATGGATGTCGCGTTCAACCTTCAACTCGTCCGTGCCCGAGCCTACACGGATCTGGGTCAGGACAAGCTGGCCGAGGTCGAAATGCGGACGATCCGGTCGGAAGCCGAGGCACTTGGCTTCCTCAGTCAGCTGACCTATGCATACAGCGGGTTGGCGTCCCTAGCCGGGGAGAACGGTCGGTGGGCCGAGGCGGTCAACTTC
>Ga0209039_10000512_pt1 | contig 37675 bp, 33 predicted proteins | sample BogFormECP12_OM1_FD_188238 | JGI IMG/M metagenome (GOLD analysis project Ga0209039, IMG submission 188238) | Bog forest soil microbial communities from Calvert Island, British Columbia, Canada - ECP12_OM1 (SPAdes) (version 2) | ecosystem: Environmental > Aquatic > Freshwater > Wetlands > Bog ...
CGCCCACGGCGATGTCCACCGCACCGGTGTAGACCATGCTGGTCGCGTAGGCCGCCCCGAGGTACGTCTGCGTGCCGGCCGGTACCCGTCCCTGGCCCAGTTCCAGACGCGCGAAATAGGCATACGCCACGGCGTCGCGGGCGCACGCGCCGGTGGAGTAATCGGACTGGCCGCCGCCTTCCGGCAACAGCGTGACACGGTGCGCGGAGCCGGTCTCCCGATCGAATGTGGTTTTCTCGATGCCCTTTCTGCCCGCATGGTCGGTCTCGCGTTCGAGCGCAGAGGAGCAGAGGTCCGCGCCGGTTGACGAGCGGTACTTGTCGGCGACCGCAAACCCCGGGATTCCGGCATTGCCCACCACGTCGAAAGACCACCCGCCGGCGGTCTTGCCGGCAGTGAAAAAGACGTCGCCCACCGGCAGCCCGCTCTGCCAGTTCATGGTGTAGTGCAGGATTTCGTTCTGCCACGGAAACCCGGCTAGTTTGCCGGCGGATTGGGAAGCTGGTTGGGAAGCGGCTTGCCCCGCGGCCGGGCCGGGGGACTGAGCCGCCGCCGCGCCCGCCAGAAACAGCCAGAGCGCGGCTAATCGGTAGCCGTAGGAATGCATGGTTTTCACCTGAGAGCCTTCACCTGTGAGCTATGGCCGCGGACGCCTCGGCGGGCTTTTCGACACGCTCGCCTTCGAGGACCTCGCGGAACACGTTCAACGTTCGTTCCGCGGTCTTCTGCCAACTGAAGTGCGCCGCCCGCTGCAGGCCGAGCCGTTCCATCCGCGCCCGCAGTTCGTGATCCAGCAGCAGGTCGGCGATGGCCCGCACGATCTCGTCGCGGTTGTACGGATCGAACACGATCGCCGCGCCGTCCACCACCTCCGGCAGCGCCGTGGTATTGGCGCAAACCACCGCGCGCCCGCACGCCATGGCCTCCAGCGCCGGCAATCCGAAACCTTCGTAGAAGGACGGGAACACGAACAGGTCGCAGGCGTTGTATAGCTGCAGCAGATCCTGGTCGGAGACGAAGCCGAAAAACTGGATGCGGTCCCCGACACCCGACTCCCGGGCCGCCTCGCGCACGCGGCCGGCGAACCAGGTCTCCTTGCCCGCCAGCACCAGCCGGTGTTTCAGTTGCGGATAGGCCCGCACCAGCCTGGCGAACGCCTGGATCAGTCCCACCTGGTTCTTACGCGGCTGCAGGTCGCCCACCGAGAGCACGAACGGCAGTGGCACATGGAACCGGTCCCGCACCATCGCGCCGGCGGCTTCGCGAGACAGCGGGCGGAATTCCGGGGCGGCGGCGTTGGGCACCACCACCACCTTGTCCTCGTCCAGATCGCCGTAGACTTTCAGAATGGACTTCCGCGAGAACTCGGTGCCCGTCAACACCTTAGCGGCGTGGCGCACGGTGCGCCGGACGGTCCACTGCAACTGCCGCGCACGCGTCCAGGGGAAGTACTCGGGATGCTCCAGAAAACTGACGTCGTGCACGCTCACCACCACCGGCACGGGACACCCCACCGGAGCTGTATATTGAACATGCAAAAGGTCGGGCTGGTCCTTCCGCACGCGGCGCCCCAGATCGTACCCCAGACGCACAAAAGGGTTGCCTGAGATGGCCCGAACCTGGATCCTGGGCGGAATCCACCCGCGGGCGGCTTCCTCCGACACGTAAGCCACGAATTCGCACTCCCGGTCCACGGCACCGAATGCGTTCAATAGATTTCTAACGTAGACTTCGTTGCCGGTCAGGTGGCGTCCGATAGCGTGAGCATCAACTGCAAAACGCATTGACCGTACCAGTATAGCTGACCAGAATGCCCCAGGGATGTGTCAAAAATCCAGGTCCTTCCACGCGGTCTCCCATACAAACTCTTTTTCCAACAACAGCCTGCCGGCCCTGGCTAACTTCCGTCTCAATTCCGGGGACTCCAGCAGCCGGGAAACCGCCTCGGCAAACTCCTCCGCGGTGTCCGCCAGCAGGATGTCTTCCCCGTCGTGCACGGGAAGGCCTTCAGCGCCTATAGTTGTTGAAACCACAGGGACTCGCGCCGCCCACGCCTCCAGGATCTTGAACCGCGTCCCACTAGCGGCCAGAAGCGGCACTACTGCAACCTTCGCGCGAGCCAACTCCCGCACGGCATCCTCCACCGCGCCGATGACCTTAATCCGATTGTCCCCGGAGGTGAACTGGCGCACCTCCGATGGATTCTTACCCAGCAAACGCCATACCAATCCGGGCCAACGCTCCCGCAGAAGCGGCCAGATTCCCTTCCGGAAGAAGCGCACCGCCGACCCATTCGGGTGATACTCCATGTTCCCGGAGAAGACTACGGCATCTTCTTCCACCAATTCCGGCGCCGGCTGGCGGGGGATGGCGTTGGGATAGACCCGCACGCGGGCATCGGGCGCGATTTCCAGCACCGTGGCGGCATCCTTGAAGGAGGCAGCCAGAACCTCCGAAAACCGCGGCAGCCAGGTCTCCTCCAACCGCCGGCTAGCGGTGAAGAACGCGCGATGAGCCACGCCCGCCACGGAGCCCTCGGATTCGGCGCATCTGGCGTGCAACACGGATTCGATGTTGTGCAGGTTCAAGACGGTCCGCCGGCAGACCGCCGCCACCGGCTCAAAGTAAGGCGCGCACCAGAAATGCTCGATGATGCCGGTGTCATATTGCCGGCCGGCCACGGCTTCCCGGATGCGCTCCTCGAACCCCGAGAACCGGTCCACCAGCGGCGGCGTCTTGCGAGCCACGCGGGCGGCATTCCGCAAGGCCCTGGCCGCCGCGCTGCGGCCGTTCTTGGGCAGGTCGATCACCACCACGCGGCGCACCTTGCCCGCCGGGATCTGCCCCGCCGGGTCCGCGGCCCCGGGTTGCCGGAACACGATCAAATCCACCGTATAGCGCCGCGACAGGTACTCCAGAAGCGACGCCGTCCGCAGCGCCCCGCCGCCCGTCATGGGGTACGGCGCTTCCGGGGCCAGCATCAGGGCCGCCGGCTTCTCGTCGATGTCTCTTTGCTCTTCCACGTTCTCCCAATCAGTGACGGCGCCGGGTCACTCTCCAAAACGCCGCCGCGCCTCCCGGTACACTTCGTAAGTGCCGCGAGCGGTCCGCTCCCAGGTGAACTGGCGCGCCCTGGCCAGCGACTTCCCGCGCAATTCCGCTACCCTCTCCGAATCCCGGCACAGCACCCGCATGGCCTCCGCCATTTCCCGTGCGTCACCGGCATACACGGCTGCGTCTCCCGCCGTCTCCTCCACAGCCCGCGAAGCGATCACCGGCGACCCGCATTGCATGGCCTCCAGTACCGGCAGGCCAAAACCCTCGTACAGCGACGGGTACACCAAAGCCAGCGCTCCCGAGTATAACTCCGCTAAAGCCCCATCCGGGACCTCGCCGATCCACCTCAGACCCGTCTCGCCGTTTGACCCCGGAAACTCCGGGAAATCGGCTCGTTTCCTGCCGGCCAGCACCAGGTCCACGGGGTGCGACTGGCGCACCTCCCGCCACGCATCCAGCAGCGCGGGCAGGTTCTTCCGCGGCTCCAGCGTGCCCACGAACAGAAAGTAGGGCGCGCCGTCCGGAACCTTCGGCTCGACCGGACCAAACCAGGGCGCCGCCGCCTCGGGAACCGCCACCACCCGGTCGGGACGGAGCCGGAAGCGTTCGATAGCCTGCCTGCGGACGGTTTCGCCGGGAGTCACCACCATGGTGGCGATTCCCAGCTCCAACAGTGCCGGCGTCCGCCTGCGGACCCGCTGCGCGGCACGATGCCAGCCAGGGTTCATCCACGGCGAAAGGTCGTGCAGCGTCAGCACACTAGGCCTCCGTGCCAGGTACGGCACCGAGAAATCCGGCCCGTGCACCAGGTCGGCGCCCAGGCGGCTCAACTCCCGCGCCAGCCCCCACAGCCACCAGCGCCGTTCGGCCGCGTTGCGCGGTCCGCCTCCACGCTTCAGGTTGGCGGGAGCCGCAGTGGGCATGGCAAACGGCCGGTCGGACACCAGGTAGAACTCATCCTCCGGAAAGGTGCGCGCCAACGCCAGGCTCAACTCGGCGGTATAGCGCGCCAACCCACCCGACGATAGCCCCAGCGTTGTGCCCTCAATTGCCACGCGCATAGCAACGCCGGCCTCACTTGCGATTGCCGTAATTCCTATCGTAATACGCCCGGTACTCGCCGCTCCTGACCCGCGCTACCCAATCCGGGTTCTGGCAGTACCACTCGACGGTCTTAGCCAGCCCCTTCTCAAAACTCATGACCGGCCGCCATCCGGTCTCGCGCATCAGTTTCTCGCTGGACAGGGCATAGCGGCGGTCGTGTCCCGGACGGTCCTTGACGTACTCGATCAGATCCTCGGTCTTCCCGGTGGAGGCGAGCACCATTCGTACCACCTCCAGGTTGGGCAACGAACGGTTGCCGCCGATATTGTATATCTCGCCTTCGCGGCCGCTCTCCAGCACGGCGCGGATGGCCCGGCAATGATCGTCCACGTAGAGCCAGTCGCGCACCTGCATGCCGTCTCCGTAAACCGGCAGGCGGCGGCCATCCAGGGCGTTGGCGATCATCAACGGAATCAGCTTCTCGGGAAACTGGTACGGCCCGTAGTTGTTGGACGCGCGGGTGATGGCGACCGGCGTCTTGTAAGTCACGAAATACGACCGCGCCAGCAGGTCCGACCCCGCCTTCGACGCCGAGTACGGGCTGCTGGGGTTGAGCGGAAACTCCTCGGTGGCCTCGAGCGGCGCTTTCAGGCTGCCGTACACCTCGTCGGTGGAAACGTGCACGAACCGCGGCGTGGCCCGTTTGCGCGCCGCTTCCAGCAGCGTGAAGGCGCCCCGCAAGTTGGTTTGAATCACCGGCTCCGGTGACAGAATGCTGCGGTCCACGTGGGATTCCGCCGCGAAGTGAACGATGGCGTCGGGCTTCTCGCCGCTCAGCAAACCGTCCACCAGCCGTTCGTCGCAGATGTCCCCCTGCACGAACCGGTACCGCTCGCATTTCTCCACCGCGGCGAGGTTTTCCAGATTGCCGGCGTAGGTCAACTTGTCCAGATTCACCACGCCCCAATCCGTCTCGCCGATCAGCAGCCGGACAAACGCCGATCCGATAAAGCCCGCTCCACCCGTAACCAGAATCTTCATGGCGTGTGCGGCCAGCCTCCTGGCCCATCCTGCGCGGCGCTTACTTCCACTGCGTCTCCCAATCGTACTGGATCGACGCGTCGTCGTAAGGAATCCGCCCCTCGTCGCGCGGATCGTAGAACCGGTCGGTCAGGTACACCAGCATCGAGTCTTCCCTGCCGATCACCTTGTACCCGTGCGCCACGCCCGGCGGTATCAGAATCTGCCAGGGACGCAGGCCGCCCACGTACAGGGTGTTGCGCGCGCCGAACGTGGTAGAGCGCAGCCGCAGGTCCACCAGCACCACCTGCAACAGACCCTTCACCGGCGTCCAGAAATCCGTCTGGTGCCGATGGTAGTGAAACGCCTTGATGGAACCCGGGTAACTCAGCGAAGCGGATACCTGGGTGGTGGCCGCCGGAAAAGACCCCGCCGGGCCGGTCCCCATGCGCTGCACTTCGAGGAAATAGCCGCGATCGTCGGGATAGATCGAGAACAAAGACAGATCCACGCCGGCGATAACGTCTTTGGAGGCAAGCGAGGAGATCACACTCCCGATCCCGCTGGGGCACTCCGGGACCGCCAGTTCCAGATCGGGAAGCGAAGCCAGGCGCCGCCCGGCCGGCTGTTTGAAGGTTTCCGGCGCCATGAGTTCAGACCACCCTTTCCAGCGCGGGTTGCGCTCCGGCCCTGGCGGTCTCCGATTGCGCCACCAGGTTGGCCGCCCGCAGCAGCGACTCGAAGGTCCCCGCATCCGTCCACCACCCGTCCAGATGGGAGAACGTCATGGAACCCTCGCGAATGTAGGCATTGTTCACGTCGGTGATTTCCAGTTCGCCGCGGCCCGAGGGAACCAGGGTCTTGATCTTCTCGAACACCGTGGCATCGTACATGTAGATGCCGGTCACGGCATAGTTGGACTTGGGACGTTGCGGCTTCTCCTCGATGCCCGAGATCCGGTCGCCGGCCAATTCCGCCACGCCGAACCGTTCGGCGTCCGGCACCTCCTTGAGAAGGATATGCGCACCCTTCTCCTGCTTCCGGAACCGCTCGGCGGCTAGCCGGATGCTGCCTTCGATAATGTTGTCGCCCAGGACCACGCAGATCTTGTGCCCGTCGGCGAAGTGTTCGGCCAGGGCCAGGGCGTCGGCGATGCCCCCTTCGCCCTCCTGGTAGGTGTAGTTGATGTGCTTCAGGCCGAATTCCTTGCCGTTGGCCAGCAACCGCAGAAAGTCGCCCGAGTTGCGTCCGCCGGTGACGATCAGGATGTCGCGGATGCCGGCGTCCACCAGGGTTTGGATCGGATAATAGATCATCGGCCGGTTGTAAATCGGCAGCAGATGTTTATTGGTGATTTTGGTAAGCGGAAACAGACGGCTGCCCGTGCCCCCCGCCAGTACTATGCCTTTCATAGGTCGCAGTCTCCATCATACAATGGTCTGGCATGTCCCATTACGATTGGAAACAGGTGCCCGAGGAGCGATTGAATCCGCTGGTCACGCGCAGAGTGATTCATACCGCTGCCATGACGGTGGCCCGTCTGCGCATCGCCAAGGGCGCGGTGGTGCCGGCGCATCGCCACGTCAACGAACAGTTGGCCATGGTTGAAAAGGGAGCGCTCAAATTCGACCTCGACGGCCAGGAAATCCTGGTGAGCGCCGGCCAGGCTCTGGCCATCCCTTCCGATGTCCCGCACGGCGTGGAAGCCATGGAAGACACCGAGGTGATGGACCTGTTCACCCCCCGCCGCCAGGACTGGATCGACGGCGACGACTCCTATCTGCGCAGGTAATCCAGAAAAACGGGTCAGACGCCTTTTTTCTGGCGCAAGTGTGGCAAGGCGCACACAGTGCCATAGAGCGCCACGACGCCGGTGTGCCTGAAGCCCGGTCCCACTGTAGAATAGAACCATGAGGTTTCGATCTCTGGCTCTAGCGGCTCTGCTCCCCGGCCTGGCGGTGTCCGCGGATTGGGATCGGGCGAAAATTCAGGGTTCCACGTCGGCGCCCGTGGCCATCGAGGTGTTTGGCAGCTTCGACTGCGTACACTGCAAGATCCTCCACGAGGGGATGCTGCAGCAGATCGTCCAGGATCTCGTCGTGACCGGAAAGGCCTGTGTGATAAGCCGCGAATTCCCGCTGGCCGGCCCCTACCACAAGTACGCGCGGGACGCGGCCAATCTGGCGACCGCCGCAGCGCGTATCGGCAAGTACCAGCCGGTGGCCGACGCGTTGTTCAAGAACCAGCAGGAGTGGGAGACGAGCGGGAAGGTCTGGGAGACGGTGGCGGGCGTGTTGGCGCCGGCCGAGCAGGTCAAGGTCAAGGCGCTGGCCAGTGACCCGGGCGTGCTGGCCGAGGTGCAGAAGGATTACGATCAGGGCGCCGCCATGGGCATCAACCAGACACCCACGGTGATGGTGATCCGCCAGAGGGACGGCAAGCGATATCCTTTCCCCGGAATTCAGATCACCTACGAAATGTTCCGGGACTTCATCACCAAGGACCTCGCAAAGTGAGCGGGCCCGGCGGCGCGGCCCTTCCCTACCGCGGAACGGTGGCTGTCAGACTATGCGCGTTGCTTCTGGCGGCATGGTTATCCGCCTTCGCGGCATCCGCCCCGACGGCAAAGGGCAAGGCCTCCGGCAATCCGGCGGCTCCCATCCTGATCGAAGTCTACACCGACTTCGAATGTCCCGGCTGCGGGTGGTTCCACACCCAATTTCTGCCGCTGCTGATGCGGGACTACCTCGATACGGGCAAGGCCTACCTGGTCACCCACGACATTTGCTGGCCCATGCACACCCATACCAGGGAAGCCACGGGATACGCCCTGGCGGCGGCGCGCGTTGGGAGATACAAAGAGGTGGCGGATGCCCTGTTTCAGCATCAGGCGGAGTGGTCGGCCAACGGCAAGGTTTGGGACACGGTGGCGGCGGTGCTGAGCCCGGCGGATCAGAAAAAGGTCGCCAAACTGGCCAAGGATCCCAGCGTGCTGGACGAAGTTCAGGCCGAGACCCAAGCCGGGCTGGCGAGGATCGTGAAGACGCCCACCATGCTGGTGACATGCGCTGGGAAACAGCGCCGCTTCGAAGGGGCGCCCCCATGGGAGATTTTCCGGGACTGGCTCAATGACCTTCTTAAGAAGTAAGACCTGCCGATGGATCGCGCTGGCCCTGCGCGTCATCCTGGGTGCGCTCTTCATCCTGGCCGCCTATCTGAAGCTGCGGGATTCGTGGCGCCTGTTTGCCATGGACATCGATGCGTATGGGGTTCTGCCCCATCACGGCATCTGGCTCGAGTTGGTGGCGCGCACGCTGCCGTGGTTCGAACTGGCGCTGGGAGTGTGGCTGATTGCGGGAGTCTGGCTGCGCGCCGCGGCCAGCATTTCGGCGGTGATGATGACGGGCTTCATCGGGCTGATGACCTGGGCGCGGATCAAAGGCCTCAGCATCGACTGCGGCTGCTTCGGCTCCGGCGAGAAGATCTCCTGGATCACCATGCTGCGCGATGGAAGCCTGCTGGCGGCCTCGCTGGCACTGGCGGCGTGGAGCTACGCGCGGCGAAAAAAGGGGTCAGACGCTATTTCTTGAGATGTCGCCAGGTGGCCGCCGGCGGCCTGAATCTCCGCCAGAGCGCGGCGCGAATCGTCCGCATTCAACCCCTGGATGGCATCGGTCGCCACCCACACCGGCCGGCCGGTTTTCAGAAGGCCGCGCGCGGCGTGCCACACGCAGATCTCGGTGACCACGCCGTACACCACGTGCCGCTCCGCCCCCAGGCGCTCGATCACCCGCGAGAGGTTTCGCGCGGCAAACACGTCCACGGTCTGCTTCTCGATGACGATCTGCTGCGCGCCATCGATCTCGAGGCCGCACTCGCGATTGGGAATCGTCACCCGGTGCGGCAGCAAGGTGGCCTCGGGCTTGCGCTGGCCCAGGGTTCCGGCCACGCAATGGTGCGGCCAGACGCGGAACTCGGGGTCTCGCTCGGCATGCGCGTCGGTGGTGGAAACCACGGGGATTCCCTGCGCGGCGGCGTAGCGGTTCAAGCGGGCGATGGCGGGCACGATGCGCTCCGCCCCGGGCACGTACAAGGCTCCGGCGGGATACAGAAAATCGAACTGCGAATCGATATCGTAGAAGACCGTCTTCATCCCAGCAGGTTGCGGCGGGTCCGTTCGGTAAGCTCGCGCAATTCGCGGCTGTAAATCACCGGCCAGGGCTCGCCCACCTCCAATTGTCGCAGGCTCGCGGGCAGACTGGCGAGCGAGGCGGCGGCGCGCGCGCGGGCCTGTTCCACGCCGGGCAGCGGCTCAACCAGCTCGCCGCCCAGAATCACCGGGCGCAACAGCGCCTCACCCTGGCCGCAGTCGCCCGAGACCGTCACCACGTCGCGAGTTTCGCCGCGGAAGATCTGCTTGGCGCCGGGGCGCGTCTGCTTGTCCGGGCTGAATTTGGCCGTGAAGCGATGGATGCCGCCCACATCCAGTTCCACCAGCTTGTAGACCGCCCCCATGTGGGGGGCGTCGGCCGAAGTGGCGAGCTGCGTTCCCACGCCGAAGGCGTCGATGGGCGCGCCGCCCTCGACCAGCTCGCGGATGCGGTATTCGTCCAGATCGCCCGAGACCATGATCTTCGCCGCCCCCAGCCCGGCGGCGTCGAGAATGGCGCGCACTTCCCGCGAGAGCGCCGCGAAATCGCCGCTGTCCAGGCGGACGCCCCACAGCGGCTGCCCCGCTTCCGCTGCGTGGCGCGCGCCTTCCAGCGTATCGTAAGTGTCGAGGAGCTGGACGGTGTGCTCGCCCAGCGTCCGCTGCAATCGCCGGAACGCTTCGATCTCGGAAGCGAAGGACATCACCCAGGAATGCGCCGCGGTGCCGGACACGGGAATGCCGAAGCGGAAGCCGGCCAATGCGTTGCTGGTGGCGGCGCACCCGCCGATATAGGCGGCCCGCGCGCCCAGCACGCCGGCCTCGGGCGTGTGCGCGCGCCGCGTGCCGAACTCCACCACGGGGCGGCCGGCGCCGGCGGACACGAAGCGCGCCGCTTTGCTCGCAATCAGCGTGGGGAACGCCGTGGCGGCCAGAAGGTAGGTTTCGGGAATCTGCGCCTCGATGAGAGGGGCGCGAACCAGCAATACCGGCTCTCCGGCGAACAGCGGAGTGCCTTCGGGCACGGCAAACAGGTCGCCGGTGAAACGGAACTGGCGGAGGTAGTCGAAGAAGGCGGGCGGCGCATTGCGGAATTGCGCGAGCGAGCGGAGGTAGGCGGTCTCCTCGGCCGTGAAAGCTAGGTTAAGCAGGTAGTCGGCCACCTGGGGCAGTCCGGCGGCCAGGACGAAGTTGCGGTTAGCCGGGAGGCGCCGGATGCCGAGTTCAAAAGTGGCCCTCTCGCCGGCCTTGCCGGCCTCGAAATAACCGGCCGCCATGGTGAGCTCGTAGAGATCGGTGAGAAGGGCGTTCATGAAGTAAGAACTTCGGTCCAGCAAGGTCTTATGTGGGGCAGGGTGTCAGCCTGCGGCGGGTTGTTAACCCGCCTCCTTCTACTGCAAACGTGGCCCCGAGTAGCGAGCAAACCAGCCGCGATGTTCCGGGCTTCGGGCGCCGGGGGGCGAGCTTCGCTCGCCGGGCCGATTAACAATCGGCCGCAGGTTGACAACCTGCCCCACATAACTACTTCTTCTTGGCGGCGGCAGGCGGCTCTGGTTCCCTGATTCCGCCGGCGGCCGATCGAACGTCGTCCACGGATTTCGCGGACAGTTCATAGATGCTCGAATCCCCGTCGCGTTGCGCGAAATATCGATCGCCTTGCGCGGCGATGGTCACCTTCTCGACGCGCTTTCCGCTGTTGGAAGTGACGGTGGCCTCGAATACCGTTTTTCCCCCGCCCTTGTCGGCAAACTTGTCGGCGGCCAGATCGCGCAGCCGGTCGATGAGGGTCTGCACGGTGGAGTTGTCCATGGTCTTCGCGCCGGACATCCACTTGTCGCCGCTCTTGGTGTAGGCGAACGATCCGTTATTCACGATCTCGAGCTTGCCGGGATCGCTGAAGCCGAAGTCGAACAGCTTCTTGTTGCGGAAATCGTCCAGGCCCTTGTTGAGGCCGTCGCCCACGTCGGCGGCAATCTTGTAAACGCCATCCACGGCGGAGCTCTTGGCGTAGTAGGTCTTGTCCTTGTCCTGGTGGACTTCGAGCGTCTGGCTGCCGTTCGAATCGGTGACGGTGACCGTCGCGACCCTGGGGGCGGCGGCGAACTTCTTGGCGGCGTCCGGATCGGGGTTGGCCAGATCCATCTTGGCGTCCCGCAGTTTGAAGATCAGGGAATCGATCTGCCCACCATCGGCGCGCAAGGGGCGAGGCTGTAGAATCTGCCACTCGCTTTCGCCGTTCCTGCCGAACTCCACGGCGGGACCGGTGGTCTGGAGTTGGATGCGCGCGATCTTGTCCTGTTCGACAGTCAGCAGACGCTTGTCGCGAAGATCGTTGAGGCTCTTGTCGAGACTACCCTTGACGTAGCTCGACAAGGTGACCACGCGCGGGGAGCCGGCCACCCTGGCGTAGTAGCCGGAACTGGTGGGGGTGGCATCGCCCACCTGGATCTCGCCGGTCTTCCCGTCCTTCGTAAGCACGGCGATGTCCAGCGCGGGAGAGTTCAGGCCGTAGGGCCCAAAGTCGGCGGCCTTGTCTTCGATGGTCGTCTCGGCGGTCACCGAAGAAAGGCTGGTGACCATCGAGCGGGCAGTGTCCGGATCGGCCGGGTAGGGCTGCGGCCCGGCGATGCGCCACTTGCCGTTGTCGCGGCGCAGCACCAGCGTTTCGACGCCCCTCTTGAAGCGGATCTCCTGAAACTGGTCCTCGGGGATCGTCAGCAGTTTGACGGTGGTGTCCGGGGACTTCTTGATGTCGGCTTCCTGCTTCCGGCCGGACCACCACCACAGGCCTCCCAGCACTGCCAAAAGAACGGCGGCGATCAACAGTCCCTTCGGCTTCATGGGTTATCTCCTCTTCCACCAGGTGGCCAGACCGAAGCCGACCACGCCCAGCGGGAACACGAACCAGGTCAGGTAGAACAGCGTGGCGAGCCGCGGCGTGGTGATACTGAACGGCTGGTCGTCCGTCGTCTTGGGACGAATCGAAATCAGATCCAGGTCCTGGGAGAGCCAGTCGATCGAATTCATGAACAGGTCGCCGTTGCCGAGCCGGCCGCTGCCCACGAGGGAGTTGATAGCCCATTCCGACGTGCCGGCCACCACGAAGCGGCCCTTGGCCGCGCCCGAAACCGTGCCCGCCGCGGCCAGCGTGAACGGACCGCGCTTGACTTTATTGGGGTCGGGTGTGCCGTCGGGCCGGATGTCGCTGAGCGCGGCGATCGCCACGCTGTCCTCGCTGGTTTGCAGCAGCTTGTCGACGGTGGCCTTGCCGCCCCCTTTGATGTCCAGCGAGCGCGCCAGCGGGAAGGCCGTCATGACGCGCGTGAGCGGCTGGGTGATCTGATGAGTCTCGTACTGCATTACCACCGGAATCTCCGGGCCAAATCCGAAAACCCGGCCGATGGGGCTGCCCTCAAGCACCAGGTCCTTGCCGGCGGCGACGCCCCAGCCGGCCAGCACATTCACCAGGTCGGGATTCTCCGCCGCGGGCTCCTGGCGGCCGAGGCGCACTACGGTGTCCAGCATGATGACGGCGCTGCCGCCGTTTTCCACGAAATTCCGGATGGCATCGGCCACCGGCGGCGGATAGGATTCCTGCGGTCCGCCGGCCACCAGCACGGTGCAATCCTTGGGCACTTCCACCGCCGCGGCGGGCACCGCCTGGCCGACCGCGAAGGACTTGCCCGCCTCCGTGGCGGCGGGTTTCAGCGTCACCGCGCGGCTCTTGTAGTTGTCGTGCTCCAGCAATTGTTTCAGATAGGAGAAGCCGCCGTGGTCGCTATCGTCGATGCTGTGTTCGCCGAAGCCGGAGACGAAGCACACGTTGCGCTCGGCGGTCTTCAACGAGCGGATCAAGGCGCCCGTGACTTCCTCTTCGGTCACGCTCTTGGCGCCTTCCCGGCGCGCGCCCGAATCCACAATCACCGGGGAATCCGGACGGTATCCCGCGGCCTTGGCGGGCTGCGGCTTCTTGTCCGGGTCCATGTACCTGACGTGGAGCCTGGGAGAGAGATCCGAGTAACGGTCCAGCAGGTCGCGGCTGCCCCGGAAGCTGTCCTCGCGTCCGAAGTAAGTGAAGGTCACATCCTGCTTCAATCCCTTGACGATCTTGGCGGTCTGTTCGGAGAGGCTGAACTGCTTGTTCTTGGTGAAATCGAGGAACTTGTCGTACCGGTTGGCGAGGACATTGGCGAAAACCAGCACGCCCAAAACCACCAGGATGTAAGCCGCGGCATAGAGAGTATATTCTCCGCGCCGTTTGTCCCAGGACAGGGCCAGCACAGGAAGGTACCCGAGGAAGGTGACCGTCAATCCGTAAAGCCAGAAATTGCGGCCCAGCTTGCGCGCTATGGTGCCCCACAAGTAAACGGATCCGCAGACAGCCACCAGCACCGAGACCCCGGCGGCGATCGCGAAGCCGCGTTCGACCGGCTCCTTTGACAGGCCCGACAAGCAGGCGAAATAGCCAAGCACGCCGAGCAACATCAGAATGAACCCGGCGATGGCGCGGGCCCGGCGCGCCAGCAGGAAGAGGTTATAGACGGGTATCCAGTATCGCCCCGCTGGGCCATCGTCGCCCAGCCGCCTGCCGATTTCCATCATGGCGTAGGCGGTATACAAGTAGAACAGGAGGCCGATCGCCAGACTGACCGGATCTATCGAGTGCTGTAAGGGGGTTATCGGGGAGGGCTCAGGCATTGAAGACTCCGTTTACCGCGGTTGCGGTGGCCACGCGATTCGGACTGTGTGACGGACGCTGCATGTCAGCTCCTCCACCGCAGCGATTCCATGGATCGCGAGGTTATGAACAGGGCGAAGAAAATCATGGAAAGATAGAAGACCACATCCTTGCTGGAGAGCACGCCCTTGGCGAAATTCTCGAAGTGGGTCACGATGGACAGGTAGTTCGTCACCTGGGCCACCAGGCTGCTGTCGAACTGGGTGAACCAGCTCAGCAGCCAGAGAATCAGGCAGACGAAAAAAGTGGCTCCGCCGGCCACGATCTGGTTGCGGGTCAGGCTGGAGATAAACTCCCCGATCGCCAGCAGGCACCCGCCCTGCAGGATCAGGCCCAGGTACGCCACCAGCACCGGCTGCCAGTCCGGCTTACCCCACATGAACAGAAACGAGATGATCAGCGCCGAGAGTCCCAGCACGCTGAGATACAGAATCATGGCGCCGAACCACTTGCCCAGGATGATTTCGATATCGCGCACCGGCGAGGTGAGCAGCAGCTCCATCGTGCCGGATTTCTTCTCCTCGGCGAACAGGCGCATGGTGATCAAAGGCAGCAGGAACAGCGAAATGGTGCTGGCGAAACCCAGCAATGGCCGGATGATCTGATCGTTGAGGTTCACCGGCTGCCCCTGCATCTGCGCCTGGACGCCGTAGCGGACCAGTTCCTTGACGGTGGGATAGAACACCAGGCCCCCGAACAGGAACGCAAACAGGGCCAGCACGGCATACGCGATGGGCGAAGCGAAATAACTGCGAACTTCCTTGCGGCAAATGAGGACGATGTTCTTCATTGCTTGGCTCCTTCGGCGGCGGATACGGATTCCGCGGTCTTCTCGGCGGCGGTGAGTTGCAGGAAGATCTCTTCCAGGCTCAGGCCCACGGGGCGAAGCTCGCTGAGGTTCCAGCCGGCCTGCACCACGCTGCGGGCCAGGTCGGCGCGGATGTGGCGCCCCTGCAGGCTCTCCACTTCAAACAGCAGGCGGCCGTCCCTGGGCGGTTTCGCCACCACCCGGCTGACTCCGGAAACCTGCTCCAGGCGCATCTGCACGTCGTCCGGCGCGGGGCGTCCGCCGGCGGGCTCCACTTCCACCGCGACGGCTTCGGCTCCCCGCAGGCGGTTGGTCAGGTTGGCCACCGAATCGATGGCCACCAGCCGGCCCTCGCTGATAATGATCACGCGCTCGCAGGAGTGCTCCACCTCGCTCAGGATGTGGGTGCTGAGGATGATGGTGTGATCCGGCGCCAGCGCCTTCAGCAGATCTCGGATCTCGATGATCTGCTTGGGATCGAGACCGCTGGTGGGCTCGTCCAGGATGAGCACTTCGGGGTTGTGGATGATGGCCTGGGCGAGTCCCACACGGTGGCGGAAGCCCTTGGAGAGCTTGCCGATCAGCCGGAAGCGGACTTCGCCGAGGGCGCACTTGCCGATGACATCGTCCACCCGCCCGCGGATGTCGCCGCTCGAGATGCCTTTCAGCCTGCCCACGAATCTGAGATACTCGGTCACCTCCATCTCGGGGTAAAGCGGCGGCGTCTCGGGCAGGTAGCCGATACGCTTTTTGACCTCGAGAGGGTTATCGAGCACGTCAAAGCCGGCTACGTTCGCGGTGCCCGCGGTGGGAGGCAGGAAGCACGTCAGGACGCGCATGGTGGTGGTCTTCCCGGCGCCGTTGGGGCCCAGAAAACCCACGATTTGCCCCTTTTCCACCTCGAAAGAGATGTTGTCCACGGCGACCGTCCGAGCGTATCGCTTGGTGAGGCCTTCGACTTTAATCATATGGTTGGTTCCCGGAAAACAGTGTAATCCCTTAAAGAACGAGACGTATCAGTTGGCATTTGGGCACTAGTCGACCACATCTGGGGGATGCAGCTTGCGTATTCGCCTTGAAATCTCATCATACGGACGGGGAGAAGTGTTGTCAAATGAGGCCGCGCGAGCCATCTCTGACCTCTCGGAAGCGACCGCTCCCGCGCCGTCCCGACACCGGAAGGCTTGCCCATGTGGTTGCGGAATTAAGGTGAACACCCTATACTGCCCTTTATGCAAAAGCTCATGCTGGCGGTAGTTTTAGGTGGTCTATGTCTGCACGCGGCCGACATCCCGGCCGGTGAGCTCCTCCCGGCCACCGTGCTCCGGTCAGCCAACGGGGAACACCGGAACCAACTGACGCTGTGGAAGGCGAGTATGGCCGCGCTGATGGCGGCCAACGCCGCGGACGCAGTCTCCTCATGGGGCAAGCCCGAACTGAACCCGGCGTTGTCCGGGAGCGCGGGAAGGTTCGGAAAAGAAGGGGCGCTGCTGAAGCTCGGCTTGGCGGGCGGCGTGGTGACGGTGGAATTCCTGGTGCTCCGGCGCCGGCGTTCGCGCTCCTTGGCCAAGGCTCTGGCGTGGATCAATTTCGGGGATGCCGCGGTCACGGGCGCGGTGGCCGGCCGCAATTTCGGTATCCCCGGGCGGTAGCGTAGGGCGGGCTACCGGAACCACATCCCCGCGCCGCGTTGCAGGATGGCGGCGGCGGCGGCGCCGGCGGCGGCGGAGAGGAAGGCTGAACGGGCGCCGCGCTGTTTCCACTCCTCGTGGACCGCGTGGTATCCCAGGTAAATCAGCCAGCCGGCGGCCAAGCCCAGGGGCACGGCGGTCCACTTCGTCCCCAGGTACGGCGCCATCCACAACCCTGCGGCGCCGCCCACCAGGGTGGTGCCCTCCGCCAGCGTGCACCAGGCCAGGGCCACGGCGCGCGATCTCACCGAAGCGCGCAGAATGCCGCCCAACGCCACGCCTTCGGGCAGTTTGTGCAGGCAGATGGCCAGGGGCACGGCCAGGCGCAAACCGGCCGGCGCGGCCACTTGCGAGGCCGCCACGCTCCAACCGTCCATGAAGCTGTGCACGGCCGCGGCGGCGATCAGCGGCAACGCAAATCCGTGCAACTCGTCGGCGCAGGCCCCGTGGTCGTGATCGTGCGCGCAGGTGGGACACACCGGATAGACAAAGCGGTTGATGGCCAGCAGCAGACCGTAGCCCGCCAATGGCAGCAGCACGCCGGCCAAGGGTCCGGACGCCTCCTGCAATTCCGGCAGCAACCCGAAGATCACCACGCCCAGCAGCACCCCGGCACTGAAGGGCACGGCGAAGCGCGTCCGGCGGCGCAGCGACGCAATTCCCACGCCCAGGGCCGCACCCGCCAAACCGATGACGGTGGCGAGGACGGGAACCGAGATGCCGGTGAGCGATGCGGAAGCGAGGTACAAGCTCCTACTGTAACTCGAATGGCGCCGCTCATTGAACAGGCGCGCCCGGCCCCCTGTCGACGGCGTCTTCATCCATGCTCCGCGGCAACCACGGCGAGCCGGCTTCCGCGGCAACAGTTCACTTACACCTTTACGCGGGCCCGCCGTAGTATCTTAAAGGAAACGCACTCCATGATCACCCGCGGCGAAGCCCTCGACCTGTTCCGCTCCTCCGACCTCATCGGCATCGGCATGGCCGCCGACGCGGTGCGCCGCCGCTGGCACCCGGAGAACGTGGTCTCCTACATCATCGACCGCAATATCAACTACACCAATTTCTGCACCGAGTACTGCACTTTCTGCGCCTTCTACCGGCCCATGGGGCACGCCGAAGGCTACGTGTTGCCGCAGGAGACCATCTTCGCCAAGATCCAGGAAACCATCGACCTGGGCGGCACCGGCGTGCTCATGCAGGGCGGCTTGCATCCCGATCTCAAGATCGAGTGGTACGAAGACCTGTTCCGCGCCATCAAGCGGCGCTTCCGCATCCACCTGCATTGCCTGTCGGCGCCGGAGGTGGTCAACATCGCCGAAGTCAGCGGCCTGAGCCTCGGCGACACCATCGCGCGCCTGCGGGACGCGGGCCTCGACTCCATTCCGGGCGGCGGCGCGGAAATCCTCGACGACGCCGTGCGGCAGCGCATCAGCCGCTTGAAGTGCCCGGTGAGCGAATGGGTGGACGTGCACCGCACCGCGCACCAGCTCGGCATGCGGACCACCGCCACCATGATGTTCGGATGCGGCGAGACCCTTGAACAACGCATGAACCACCTGGAACTGGTCCGCAACCTGCAAGAGGAGACCGGCGGATTCACCGCATTCATCCCGTGGACGTTTCAGCGCGAGAACACTTCGCTGGGCCGGTTCGTCAAGGAAGAGGCCACCGCCTTCGAGTACCTGCAGACCCTGGCGATCTCGCGCATCTACCTGGACAACTTCGAGAACGTGCAGAGCTCCTGGGTGACCCAGGGACTGAAGACCTGCCAGTTGGGATTGCGCTTCGGCGGTAACGACGTGGGCAGCACCATGATCGAGGAAAACGTGGTGTCGGCCGCTGGAGCGCATTACTGCGCCAGCGAGGAAGAGCTGCGCCGGATCATCCGCGACGCCGGCTTCGTCCCCCGGCAAAGAGATACGCTGTACCGCACGTACTTCCTCGATTGAATTGAAAGACCGCTGGAGTCTAGCGGTCGTGCTGGCCTGCGCAGGGCGCTGGGATCTCAGGCATAATCGAGACGGCAACCCGGAGACGCGAGCCAGTGACGCCAGAAGACCTCGAACAGATACGCGCCATCGTACACGCAGAAATCCAAGCCGAAATCAAGGCATCCGAGGAGCGCTCGCAGGAATTTGCGCGCGATCTGCAAACCGAGATCCTCTCTGGCCTCCAGCAGTTCGCACGCGGCAACTTTGCCCGCATGCATATCCTCTAAGCTAACCAGGGCGACATCAACATCAGACTGGCCGCCCTGGAAGAGCGCGTCCTCTACCTGGAGACGCGCCGGCGCCCGCAGTAGGCCTCGCCGTTCACTCGCTGCGCAGCGCCCCTGCAGGCTCAATCCCCAGCGCCCGCCGCACCGGAAACCAACACGCTGCCACACCTGCCGCGGCCATCGCCAGCGCCGCCGCCCAAAAGCTGAATGCGCTTGGCACAGCCGCTCCGAACAGTACCCGGAGCAGCAGCGGGGCCAGTAGCGAGGCGGTTGCCAGGCCCGCCACCATTCCCCCCGCCAGCAGAACCGCCACCCGTCCCGCCACCAGCCGGACAATGTTTCCCGCGCCCGCGCCGATGGCCATGCGGATGCCGATCTCGCGCGTCCGCAGCGTCACGGCGTACGCCACCACGCCGTAGATTCCGGTGGCCGAGAGCAGCAGCGCCAGCAGGCCGAAGCCGCTCAGAGCGCCGGCCGCCGCCCGGCCCGGCAGCGCTTGCAGCGAGAGGTGGTCCGCCAGACTTTCGGCCTCGTACAATGTAACCGCCGGGTCGATTGCCGCCACCGTCCGCCGGATCAGGCTGACGGCCTCGCCCGGCCGCGAATTGGAGCGAACGGCCACCGTCGCGCCCGGCCAGTAGTTCTGCTCTCGCGGCACGTACACGGCTGGCACCGGACCCTGGGAGAGCGAAACGTGTTTGCCGGCTTCCACCACGCCGACCACCTCCAGCCACTGGCCGGTGCGCGTCACCCGGAAGCGTTTGCCAACCACCGAAGCGTGCCGGGCGAAGGTTTGCCCGAAGGTCTCGTTGACCACCGCGACCAGGCGCGCGCCCGTACGGTCGCCAGAGTCGAAATCGCGTCCCGCTACCAGACGCGTGCCAACCGTCTGAAAATAGCCTGGGGTCACCTGATAGAACAGCGCCATCGGGGCGTCGGAATCGCGCGCAACAGCGGCGCCTTCCAGGTAGATCTTTCCCACGATCCACTTCAGGTCGAGTGGGATCATGCTGGCGATCGAGGCCGACTCCACGCCCGGAGCCGCCCTTAGCCTCTCGAGCAATCGCCGCTCGAACTCGCGCCCGCGAGCATCGTCGTAGCCATCCAGGCTCGGATCGAAGGCGGCGATGGCTGTCCGCTCCGGGTCCATCCCCAGGCCGGCGTGAAGCGCCTGGCGGATGCTGCCCGCCACCAGGCCCGCGCCCGCCAGCAGCTGGATGGAACATGTCACCTGCGCGGCGATCAGCAGGTCGCGCGCCGGCCACCAGCGCCGCAGGCCCGATGCGTCCGAGTCTCCCTTCAGTGCATGTGCAAGATCTGCGCGCACCGCGCTCAGCGCGGGAGCCAACCCGAACAGCAGCGACGTGGCTACCACGAGCGCGGCGGCGAAGCACCATCCCCGCGCGTCGATTTCGAAATTGGCGCGCACCTGCATGTCCACGGGCGGGCGCCACGCCGAAAGCAACCCGATCAGCCATCCTGCCAGCGCCAGTCCCGCCGCACATCCTGCCACCGAGAGCAACGCGCTTTCGGCGAATAGTTGCCGCAGTAGCCTTATACGGCCGACGCCCAGGGCCAGGCGCAAGGCGATCTCCTTGCGGCGCGCCGCTCCCCGCGCCAGCAATAGGCCGGCCAGGTTGGTGCAAGCAACCAGCAGCGCCAGCCCGGCGATGCCGCCGAGCAGCGCTCCCAATTCCGCCGCTGCCGAGCGGATTGACCCGCCGAACATTCCGGGCGGACCCACCGAGAGCTTCATCCCGGCGCATTGATCGGGGTGTTCCCGCCCCAGTTGCGCCGCGATGCCGCGCAGCGCGCTCTCCGCGCGAGCCGCCGTGACTCCAGGCTTGAGCCGCCCCAGCGGCATCAGGAACACGGCTCCGCGGTTTTCCTTCCAACCGTGGGCCGCCGGCTGGATCTGGTCGAGCATCGTAATCGGGACCCAGACCTCGGGCGCGAAAAGAAACTCCGTGCCGAAGAACCGCGGACGCGTAACGCCCACGATGGTGTAGGAATGGCCGGCAATGGTGGCCTGGCTGCCCACAACGCCCGGATCGGCGCCGAAACGCCGCTGCCAGCACCCAAAGCTGATGACGGCCACCGGGCTGGCGTTGTCCCGCACGCCGTCGCTGGGCAAAAGCACGCGGCCCAGGAACGCTTTCTCTCGCAGCGTGTCGAAATAGTTGCCCGTCACCACATAGCCCCAAAGCCGCTGGCTGCGGCCGTTGCGGCTCAGGCTCATGGGAAAAAAGCGATGCGCCGCCAGCGAGGAGAAGACATGGTTGCGGTCGCGGAAATCGCGATAGTCCGGATACGAGAATGATGGCAGCGGCGGGTGCGTCAGGTTCGTCACCTCCAGCAGTTCCCCCGGCCGCTCGACCGGCAATTTTCGGAACAGGATGGTATTGAGGACGCTGAAGGCCACCAGGTTGGCGCCGGTCCCCAGCGCCAGCGTCAGCACGGCGGTGGCGGCGAAAATCGGGCTGGCGCGCAGCCCCCGCAGAGCGTAGCGCACGTCCTGCCAGGTCTCCTCGATGAGGCGCGTTCCGCGCGCGTCCCGGCAAAGCTCCTTCTCCTGCTCCACGCCGCCGAGCGTCAGCCGCGCTTGCCGCTCCGCCCGCTCGCAGGTCATCCCCGAGCGCACAAGTTTCTCGATGGTCCGTTCGGTGTGGAAGCGGATTTCGTCGTCCAGCTCGCGCTCCACGGCGTCGCGCCGCAAGATGGCCTTGAGACGATATAGCAGATCGGTGAGCACCGCGCCTCCTTACGCCAGGTCGAGCACGTGCCCGACCGCCGTGGACAGCTTGCGCCACGCCGCCGCCTCGGCGCCCAGTTGTTTCCGCCCCGCGCGGGTCAGTTCGTAGTACCTGGCCTTGCGGTTGTTTTCCGAGACGCCCCAGGTGGCCGCGATCCAGCCGCGCCGTTCCAGGCGATGCAACGCGGGGTAGAGCGAGCCTTGCCCCACCTGGAAAGCGTTGCGCGAGATCTGCTCCAGGCGCTCCGAGACCGCCCAGCCATGCAGCGGCTCGAGAGCGAGGGTTTTCAGAATCAGGAGGTCCAGCGTGCCTTGCGGCAGTTCCAGCCGTTCGCCCAAAATGCACTCCCCTTTCGCTTCGACAAGGACTAGTATACGGCGGGATTTGTCGAAGTGCAAGGGGAGAGTGTTATGTGGGGCAGGATGCCATCCTGCGGCCCGGCCCTGGGGGCACCCCGCACTCGGTCCGGCGAGCGAAGCTCGCCTGCACGCCTTACCGGCCGCCTGACACCGGCAGTGAATCATGGCCGCCGGGCGGATTGTGCGCGGGCGTCCGGAGGCGGGTTACCAACCCGCCGCAGGATGCCATCCTGCCCCACATACCACCAGCCCCGCGAGCAGCGCCGTCCAGCTCAGCAGGCTGATCGCGGCGCCGGCGAGGAACCACGTCGAGCGGTAGCGCAGCGTCAGCTCGTGATCGCCGGCGGGCACTGACACGCCCAGCAGCGCCAGGTCGGCGGGCAGCACGCTGGCCGGTTGCCCATCTACTTCCGCGCGCCATCCCGGGAAATACGGCACGGCCACGCGCAGCAGCGTGGGCCGGCCGGCCTGATAGCGCAAGCGGTACAGGCCGGTCTCGTAGTTCACCATCCGCACCGTGGCGCCGCCGTTCGCGGGCAGCGCGGCAGGCAATCCTTCGACCACGGTCTCGCTGGCCGGATCGAGCGCCGCCAGACGCGCGGCAGCCTCTTCCCTGCCCCGCGCCGGCGTCACGCGCTCCGGCGCGTACACCCGCGGCAGCGCTCCCGGATTGGGCTCGAACTGGCCGGTGGTCGTGTCCAGCCGCGCCGTCACCGCCAGAGAATCGAGCAGCCGCGGGTTGCCCTTGGCCGCCTCCAGGTACTTCGAATAACGCACCAGAGCCAGCGGATTGTAGCCGTAGGTGACCTCGGTGCGATAGTCCAGCGCGCCGTTCAGCGGGCCGAAGCCGGGCGAATCGAACGGCGAATACAGGCGGTCGAGCGGATCGCGCGTGAACGGCCGGGCCACCGTCTGAAACCGCTCCTCGGCCGCGCCGTATTGGTCCTGGAACGACGCCCGCGTGTAGGCCAGCGCGTTGTGGTCCATGTTCCAGTAATACAGATCCATGCCCAGCGCCAGCAGCATCGCCAGCGGAATCCACGGCGAGCGGAAGCGCGCCCGCAGCGCGGCAACGCCAGCGGCCGCCAGCAGCGCCAGTCCCAGCGCCGCGACAAACCAGATGTGGACCGGCGCGCGCACGCTTCCGAATCCCGGCATCAGCGCAAACAGCGAGTACAGGCCCAGCGGCCGTCCGAAGGCGTACCACACTGCCGGGATTATCAGCGCCAGCGCCTGCCACCGCCGGCCCCATGACACGGCGCCCCAGACGGCCAGCGGCGCCAGCAGCAGTCCCTGGTACAGGAAGAACTGCGTGATATCGTTGGGGCCGGTATAGTGATCGGGTCCTTCGGGCGCGCCGTAGTGATCGGCGCTGACGAGCGTCGCCAGCGCACCGGGCTCGAGCGAGCCTTCCGCGCTGTGGGAGTAATCCGCCGCGGCGCGCTCGCTCTGTCCGGTCAGTTCGAACCCCGGCAGCACCATCACCGCCGGGAGCGTGATCGCCGCCACGGCGGTTGCCCCCAGCACCAGCGCGGTGCGGCGCCAGCTTTCGCGCCGCAGCGCGAAATCGGCCGCCAGAAACAGCCCCAGCGCAAAGAACGAATACAACGCCGTCTGAAAATGTCCGGGCAACACCACGCATCCCGCCACCGCCAGCAGCACCGGGAGACGGCGCAGCGAGCGCACGGCGCCGAGGCCGGCCCACAACAGCCACGGCAGCAGCGCCGCCGTCTGAAACATCCCCACATGGGAACTGTGACCCGCGAAGAAGCCGGAAAACGCGAAGAAGACGCCGGCGAACACGGCCGCCGCGCGGCTCGTCACCAACTGGCGCGCCAGAAGGTAGCCGCCCGCCAGGGCCAGCAGGCAGTGCAACGCCAGCTCCCATTGGATGGCGCGCGGCGTGACTCCCAGCAGGAAGAACGGCCAGTTGAGCGGATACCAGGCGCCGGTCTGCGGATCGGCCAGAAACGGAAAACCGGAAAACACGTACGGCGTCCAGAAGGGGAGCCGGCCGGAGAGCGCCTGGCCGGCAAAATACTTCTGCGCGCTGTAGTGAACGTCCACCGCGTCCCACTGAATCGAGGCGGCCTCGTCGAACAGCGGCCTGGCGTAGAACAACAGCACCGCGGCGGCGAAGGCGGCGAAGAGGACGCGTCCCCGGGCGAGCCTGTCCCAGAAGGCCGGTCCTGCGGGCGGAGCCGGCGCCGCGGCTGGCGGTTTTCTGGCGCGGGTTTTGGAGGACATGAAAGGGCTATTCTAACAAGCGGCCCGTGGCGCGCTTCGCCGAACGCGGCGCTCCCGCGCGTTCGCTCTATTTTGCGCGCGCGATGGCGAAATCCCAGACCTGGACGTTCAGCTTGCCGAGGGTGTACTGCACCACGGCGTATTCGCCGGGCTCCAGCGGCTCCTTGGGCCAGATCTTGTAGAGATCCTCATTCCCCAATTGTTGCCGGAAGATATCCACCAGGTTCAGTTCCTCCTCGACGTCGTTGGTGACGGGAATGAACGTCAGGTTCTCGACAACGCGCACCGCGCCCTTCGCCGTCAGCCGGGCAAGCCCGAAGCGCTCAGTGTCCGAGAGCTGGATGAAGAAGGCGTGCTCGGGGTCGGTGAAGACGTTTTGCGAATGCGCGCCATCCAGTTCCAGGGTCCCCTTGCCGGTCACCATGGGGATGGGCGACAGCACTTTGAGCACCTGGCGGCCCTTGTTCGTGTGCACCGAGGACGATGCCGGTTTCAGCGCCCTGGTTTCCTTGCCATCCAGCCAGTAGACACCGGGATCCCGCGGAATACGGGAAACCTCCTTCTGGATTTCACGCGCCGCGGCTTCCTCTTCGGCCAGCGACTTGGCGTCCGCATCGAGCTGCGCCCGGCGTGCGGCGGCTTCGCTCTCGGTGCGCTTCAGGTCCACCAGCTCCAGGGGAATCTCTTCCCACTCGCCGCGCTCCACGCTGTAGTAGCGGACACGGTCCGTCTTCACCTGGTATTCGCGGACCAGGTTGAAGGTGCCGTCCTTGAGATACAGCTTGACGTTCGCCGCCCAGGCTGAGAAGACCAGCAGCAGGACGGAGGCGGCCAATCGACGTGGCATTTTTTTACTTTATCACCAGCCGCGCGCAGGGCGAGCCGCGCCGGCGCGCGGGAGCCGGAGCAATTGGATACTTCTGCTCCACGGCATGAACAGTACCATGCAGGGGGCTCAGATAGGCCGTGTTGGTGGCTGGAGACGAGAACTGGTCTTCCTTAAGTACACTATGAAACAACTCTCGAAACATCGTCTACCTGTGTAGATAAGCCCGCGCGCGCCGATAAGAGGAATGCGAAGCGTCATTGACGCCCGCCGTGCTCCCACCGTGAAGCATGTCCCGAAATATCAGAGGAATATCGCCTTCGAGATATGCTGTGACCCTCGATCGTGCCGATTCCTCTATTGACTTAACTCTTGACCTATCGGTCCGACAAGGACGGACCACCGGAGACCCGAATGAACACGCATAACGCAGAAGGCCCCACTAACGGCGCGCCGGCGGTGCCGACCCGCCTCGCCATGAACCGTCTTGGACCGCAGAAGAGCGCTCCCCCACCGCCCGCGAAGAAGATCGCGGAGCCGGTTGGACATGGCGACGATCTTGCCCAGAACCGCCTCACCGCCAAGAAACTGGCGGAGGAGAAGGCGCGCGCCCGCACCGTGGCCCGCGCGCAGGCCGTGGCGGAGAAACTGTCCACCGCGACCGACCAGGTATCGAGCGCCATCGCCGAAGCGACCGGCGCGGTCGAAGAACTGGAGAAGACCATGCACACCATCGCGGCGGGTGCGGACCAGGCGTCGACCGCGGCGGAAGAGTCGCGTGCCGCGATTAACCAGATTGAGAAGGCGTCGGACAACGCCAACGGCCGCGCGGAAGTCTCCCTCAAGAGGGTGAACGACGTGGTCGCCCTCACCAAATCGACGTCCGTGGACATCGAGGCCCTCATCAAGGGAGTTGGCGACGCCGCCGATGCGAATATCGAATCCGCGAAAATGATCGGCGAGTTGGAGCGCCAGTCCGAAGAGATCGGCAAGATCGTTCATGCCGTGACGCGCATCGCCGACCAGACCAACCTGCTGGCTCTGAACGCCGCCATCGAAGCCGCACGCGCCGGGGAGCACGGGAAGGGATTTGCCGTGGTGGCCGACGAAGTGCGCAATCTCGCCGAGATCAGCGAAAAGAGCGCGCGCGGCATCCAGGAAGTGGTTAACGAAATTCAGAACCAGGTGAAGGTGGTCGCCGCGGACACGGAAACGGCCGGCAAAAGAGGCCGCGAGGAAGTGGAGAAGGCCAAGGTGATCACACAGGACCTGCTCAAGATCGCCGCCGATTACGAAGAGGTCCGGGCAAATTGCGCCGAAATCCAGAAGAACGCGGCCGAGGCGCTGGCGAGCGGCAAGACGTATCTGAAGGGCGCCGAAGAGATCGCCGCAGCCGCCGAGGAGGCCACCTCGGCCTGCCAGGAAGCCCAGAAATCCACTCAGGAGCAGTCCAAAGCGTACTCGGAGATGAGCGACGCGGCCCGTTCGCTGGCCGAGATGGCGGAGGCCTTGAAGACATCCACCAATGCGCAGAAGTCGGCCGAGGAACTGGCCGCCACCGCCGAGGAACTCTCCACCAACGCCGAAGAGCTGAAGTCCTCCTCGCAGCAGATCTCGACCGCCATCGAACAGATCAACAAGGCAGCCGGCGCACAGGCCAAGGCCGCCGAGGCCTCCAACGCCCTGGGCGCACAAATGCGGCACGCCGCCAAAGGCATGGCAGACCGCGCCGAAGCCAGCGTGGAGAAAGCGCAGGCGACAAAAAAGGTTCTGGTCAACAACAAAGTGAACGTGGATGCGTTGATCGTCAACGTGGGAAAGAGCGCCGATGCATCCGCCGAATCCGCCAGGAACGTTCTGGAACTGGAGGAGCGGACGCGCCGCATCGACAAGATCGTGGACGCCATTGTCATGGTGACCGTGCAGACCAAGATGCTGGCGGTGAACGGCAACGTGGAAGCCGCGCGCGCCGGAGAGTATGGCCGGGGCTTCTCGGTCGTGGCTGGAGACATACGCTCCCTGGCCAACGAAAGCAGCGAGAACGCGGACAAGATCAAAGACCTGGTCAAGAACGTCCAGACGCAGATCACCAAGGTGGCCGGGGACATCGAACTGGCCGGGAACAAAGGGCGGGCCGAAGTGGAGCGCGCCAAAGTGTCGACCGCCAACCTCGATCGGATGGCCAAGGAATCCGACGTGGTGGTGAACGACATCCGGGAAATCGCGAAGGCATCGGGCGAGGCTGCCGCCGGACTCGAACAGGCCGGCAAGGCCAGCCAGCAGATCGCCGCCGCCGCCGAGGAAACCGCGCGCGCTTCCACCGAAGCGGCGGGCGCTTCCGAGCAGGGGTTGAAAGCCGCGCAGGAGATCGCCCAGGCCATCGAGGATATCGCCTCGCAGGCCGATGAGCTGCAAAACGGGTAGCCGGTAGAGCGCTCTCGCCGAAGGAGATTCGTAATGGAAACAGACACTCTACAGCCATCCGCCGGCCTGAAGGACGAAAGCCAACTGGTCACGTTCCTGTTGAAGGACGAGGAATTTGGCTTCGACATCATGTCGGTACAGGAAATCATTCGCCTTCCCAAGATGGCGAAAGTCCCCCGCACGCCGCCCTACGTGGACGGCATCGCAAACCTACGCGGCGTCGTTCTGCCGGTCATCGACATGCGTACCCGTTTCGGCATGGAGCGGGCCCAGGAGACCGACCGCACCCGCGTCCTGGTGGTCGATATCGACGGCGTCAAAACCGGCTTGCGCGTGGATCGCGTCAAACAGGTCACTCGCGTGATGCGCAGCGAGATCGAGCCGCCGCCGGCGGCCATCCGCGGCACAACTTCGGACTACCTCCAAGGCGTTGTGAAACTCGACAACGGGCAGCGCATCATCATGGCGCTGAATGCCGCCCACGTGTGCGAAATCGGAGCGGCTCACAAAACCGCCTCCGCGGGCGGCGTGGCATCGGGCGCCCAAACCCGAGGCGGCGAGGCGCAGGACCAATCGGGCAACGCCGACGCCGAAGTCCTGAAAATGGTCACCTTTCGCATCGCCAAAGAGGAGTTCGCATTCGAGATGGAGCATGTCCGCGAGATCCTGCGCGTGCAGACTCCCAACCAGGTTCCCGACGTTCCCGACTATGTCCTGGGAGTGCTGACGGTTCGGGGCCAGATACTTCCGGTCATCGACCTGCGGCGGCTGCTCCAGCAGCGCTCGCTCGCCGACGAGTTCGCCGATAACTGCCGGCCGCTGCGGGAGGAGTACGAGCGCTGGATCGACCAGACCGCGAAACTCTTCGCCGGCGGCTCGCAGCAAAAGGTGGATAGCGCGGTCACCGAGCGCCTCCGCAAGTGGCTCGCCGATACCAACAGTTCCAGCCAGTTGCTGATGGAGGCGCTGGCGAAGGCGCGCGGGCTGAACGAGAAGGTCGTCAAACAGCTCCAGACCCGGACAAAACACGAAGAGCGCGGCGATCGCGAGGCCGCGCGCGCCTGCGAAGAGGAAGTGCTGGCCGGAGGGCGGGAAACGGTCGCCGCCTTGCGCAAGTTCGAGGAGCAGATCGCCCGCAACATCCAGGAAGACCAGCGCATCATCGTAGTGGATGCCGAAGGGTTCGTTCTGGGGTTGGTGGTGGATCACGTCCACGAGGTGCTGAACGTCCCCAAGAGCCTGCTGGAACCGCCGCCGCGCATCACCTCGAGCGGCGGAATGGAACTCTCGGGGGTGGCCAAACTGGACGACGGCTCGCGGTTGATCATGCTGCTCGACGTCACCAGCCTGATGAAGGACCAGAAGCTGCGCAATGTGCAGAACTCCCAGGCTCAGACCGTCGAAGAGAAGAAGACCGGGGAGAGTCAGAACCAGGGCGTTGCCGGGCAGGAACTGAGCGAAGTGCAACTGGTCACGTTCATGCTCGGCGACGAGGAATACGGCGTCCCGATTTCGCAAATCCAGGAGATCGACCGCCTCGCCAAGATTACCAAGGTGCCCAAGGCCGCCTCGTTCATCGAAGGCATCACCAATCTGCGCGGGGAAGTCATCCCCGTGCTGGACACGCGCAAGCGCTTCGAACTCGAGGTCAAACCGCCCGACGACCGCACGCGCATCATCATCGTGGACCTGGGCGGCGTCAAAACCGGTCTGGTGGTGGACTCCGTGCGCGAGGTGTTGAACCTCGCCCGGAAGGACATCGCCCCGCCGCCGGAGGCCATCGGGAGCGCCATCGATCAGCAGTTCATTTCGGGAATCGGCAAGGTGGATTCCGGCAAGCGCATGATCGTGCTGCTCGATGTGGAGAGGATCCTCAACCGTCAGGAGCAGGCGCATCTCTCCGAGATCGCCAAGTAGCTCCAAGCCAAACCGGGGCCGGGCGGCCGGCCCCGGTTGCTTGCCGCATCGGCGCTCGTGCCAATGCCCGGCGGGCCGCCCGCTGGAAGCCGGCCGTCAGAAAGGCGGCTGGGTTGACCTGGAAGTGGGAACGAAATCGATGGGCAGAATACGCGTACTCGTGGCGGACGATTCCGCATTGATGCGGCAAACCCTCAAACGCATCATCGGGGAGTCGGCCGACCTGGATCTGGCGGGCGTCGCACGGGATGGCGAAGACGCCGTGTCGAAGGCCCGGGAACTGCGGCCCGATGTCATCTCGATGGACATCAACATGCCGAAGCTGGACGGGATCAGCGCGTTGCAGATCGTCCTGCAGGAGAAGATCTGTCCCGTCGTCATGGTCTCGTCGCTCACCCAGGAGGGCGCCACCACCACCTTCGAGTGCCTGGAGTTGGGGGCCTTCGATTTTGTCGCCAAGCCGGATGGCACGGTCTCCTCCAACATGGGGGCAGTGGCGGAGGAACTGATTTCGAAACTCAAAGCCGCCGCGTCCCGGGGCATCGTCGATCGCCTTCAGCGCGGCCGCGAGCGCCGCCAGCCCGCGCGGGCTCCGCTGCGCGCCGCGTTCGAGGGTGTCACCCGGAAGCGGGCTGTCGCCATCGGCATCTCCACCGGGGGACCGGCGACCCTGCAGGACGTGCTGCCGCAGATTCCCCCCGACCTGCCCGCCAGCATCTTCCTGGTGCAGCACATGCCGCCCGCCTTTATTGCATCCTTTGCCAAGCGGCTGGACGAGCGTTGCTCGATCAAGGTCGTGGAAGGGCGCTCGGGCATGCCCGTGGAGCCGGGCGTCTGCTACGTGGCGCCGGGCGGGATGCACCTGTGTCTGCACCGCAAGATGACGGGCGACGTGGTCATCCGCACGCCCAACACGCCGGCCACGCTGTTCGTGCCTTCGGTGGGCGTCATGATGGACTCCGTTTTGAAGATGTACGGGGCCGACACCGTGGGCGTCCTGATGACCGGCATCGGGGACGACGGCGCCGATGCGATGGTCGCCATCCGCCAGGCCGGCGGGCACACCATCGCCGAAAGCGAGCAGACGGCGGTGGTCTACGGAATGCCCCGCGAAGCCATCGAAAGAGGCGGCGCCTGCGTGGTGGCGCCCAGCCACCAGGTGGCGGGAGAGATCGTGAGAGCCGTCCGGAGGACCGTGCAATGAGCAGTTTCACTGAGTGCATCGCAAGGCTGGAGGGCGCCGACGAAACCGAGCGCACCTACGCCGCCGAGGACCTCGGCTACTTGAATGTTCCCGAGGGCATACCAGCGCTCCTGGAGCGCTTGGCCGTGGAGCCCTCGCTGGCGGTGCGGGACGCCATATTCCAGGCCCTGATTCGAAGCGACGGGGACGCCCCTATCGAGGGCTGCGTAGGGTTGCTCGCAAGCGACGATCCGCAGATCCGCAACCAGGCTGTTGACGTGCTGCGGCGCAGGGGCGCGCCCTCGATCCCCTTCCTGCACACGGCCATGCGAGGCGGCGATAAGGACATCCGGAAACTCGTGCTCGATGTTCTGAGCGGCATTCAGGCCGGCGACACGGCGGCACTGTATGCGGCGGCGCTTTCCGACAAGGACCCCAACGTGGTGATTACGGCGGTCGAGAACCTGGGCAGAATTCGAGCGGTGCAGTTTCGAAGCCGGATCGAGGATCTGCTCCAGGCCGGAACGCACCCCATGCTGATGGCCGCCTGCGTGGAGGCCCTGGTGGGGATTGGCCAGGAAGCCTCGCTGGCGGCGATCCGCCGGTGTTTTCCGGACTTGGCCACGCTGCCGGACTTTTTTCTGGTGTCTTGTTTGAAAGCCATTGCCGCCTTCGGAACGGCTGGAGATTTCGCCGAAGTGGCCGGCCTGCTGCCGGTGCGCGGTCCGCACCTTCGCCCGGCGATCCTGGGAGCCCTGCTGGCGATTCATCCACGATGCCTTTCGACGGACGCCGTGACCGGTTTGCTGCCGGCCCTGCAGGCGACCGTCGAGGACGGCGACCCGCCCCTGTGCCGGTATCAGGCGACGCGCGTTCTGGGCCTGTGCGCCGCTCACGACGACGTGCACGCCTTCCTGGTCTCCTGCCTGTCCAGTGCGGAGCGCCTGGTGCGCCTGGGAGCGGCGGAATCCCTGCGCGCGTCCGGACGGCCCGAACTGGAGCCGCTTCTGGCGGCGCGCGCGCTCGAAGAATCCGACGAGGAGGTATTGCAGGCCCTTGGCTGCTGACGAACACCATGCCGGACCTTTCGGTCGAACAGTTTCAAAGGCTGAGCCAGCAGATCTACCAGAGGCTGGGTTTGCACTTCGACGACAAGAAGCTCTACTTCCTGAAAACCCGGGTCGCCAGGCGCATGGCGGCGCTAGGCCTGGAAGATCCCAAGGACTATGTGTTTCTGGTCAGTTGCGCCGACCCGGAAGGAGTGGAGATGCAGGCATTGGCGAACCTGATCACCACCAACGAAACCTACATGTTCCGCGAGTACGAACAGTTGCAGGCGTTCGCCAACCACTGTCTTCCGGAAGTGCTGTCGGCCAAGCAGGCCCGCGGAGAGAAGAAGCTGCGGATCTGGTCGGCGGGTTGCTCCTCGGGCGAAGAGCCATACACGCTGGCGATGATCCTGCAGGAGGTTTTCCCGCAGGCGCAGATGTGGGACTGCCAGATCGTGGCCACCGACATCGACGAGGGCATGCTGCGGCGGGTGGTGGCGGCGCGCTACGGATGCCGGTCGGTGGGTGACGTGCCGAGCGAATACCGGGAGAAGTACCTGATCGACGATGGCGAGGGATACGTGGTGCGGCGGAGGACCGCGGCCCTGGTCCAGGCCCTGCACCTTAACCTGCACGACCGCATGGCGATGCGCGCCATGCGGGGCTTCGATTTCATTTTCTGCCGCAATGTTCTGATCTATTTCGACGATCTTTCGCGAAAGGCGGTTGTCGATCACTTTTACAATGCCCTGAATCCGGGAGGTTACGTCTTCCTGGGGCACTCCGAATCGGTGGGACGCGTGACGACGGCTTTCAAGCTGAAGCGGTTCGACACTCACCTGGTCTATGTGAAGGAATAGCGCCGTGAATACCAAGAGAACGATCCTCATCGTGGACGACTCGGAATTCGTCAGGAGTTATCACTCCTACATATTGGAGCAGGCTCACTTCCGGGTGATTACGGCGGTGGATGGAAGCGACGGACTGGAGAAGCTGTTCACCAACCCCTGCGATCTGGTTCTCACCGACATCAACATGAGCAACATGGATGGCTACGAGTTCATCCGGCGGGTGCGCGCCGAGGGAAAGTACGGCTCGCTTCCCATCGTCATCGTGTCCACGGAAAGCGAAGGCAAGGACAAGACCAGGGGATTTGAAGCGGGAGCGAACCTTTACATGGTCAAACCCTGCTCGCCGGAAATCATGGTCGAGAACATTCGCATGATTCTCATGGCCAACTGAGGAGAGGGGTACCGGGATGCCGTATTCCATTACCGCCGGGCCTGGCGGACAACTTTTGAAACTCGAAGGCGCGGTCACCATCCGGCAGGCCCGCGAACTCGCCGCCGCGCTGCGGGAAGGTCTGGAAGACGCGGCTCCCCTCGAAGTGGACACCGGAGCCCTGGAAGATATCGACACCTGTATCCTCCAGTTGCTGTGTTCGCTGCGCAAGACCGCGCCGGCGCTGTGCTTCGAAAACCCGTCGGAGGCATTCCTCGCCGCGGTGGAGCGCTGCGGCCTGCGGCGCGAACTGCTGGGTGCGCGGGAGGGCCAATGAAAACCATCATGAGCGTGGACGATTCGGCCAGTTTGCGGCAGATGGTGGTGTTCGTGCTGCGCGGCGGCGGCTATGAGGTGATCGAAGCCACCGACGGCGAGGACGCCTTGTCCAAGCTGCAGGGCCGGGAAGTGGACCTGATCGTGTCCGACATCAACATGCCGAAAATGGACGGCCTGGAGTTCACGCGCCAGGTGCGCGCGATGGCGCGGTATAAGTTCGTACCGATCGTTCTATTGACCACCGAATCGCAGGCGGAAAAGAAACAGGAGGGCAAGGCGGCGGGAGCGACGGCCTGGATCGTGAAACCGTTCAACCCGGACCAGCTCCTGGCGGTGGTGAAGAAGGTCATGCGCTGATGCGGGGCGGCGGAACGGGGTTCCAGGCGGGGTAGGTGGCGATGTCAATCGACGTAATGGAGCAGATGCGGCGCACGTTCAGGGCGGAGGCCCTGGATCTGCTGATCGAACTCGACAGCGCACTCCTGGCGCTGGAGGCGGCGCCGGGCGATTCCGCGCCGGTGCACCGGGTGTTCCGGGCCATTCACACGATCAAGGGATCGGGAGCGACGGCGGGGTTCGCGCACCTCGCCAGGTTCGCTCACAAGGCGGAAGAGGCCTTCGACCTGGCGCGCGAAGGGCGTCTGGCGGTCACCGGGGAACTGATCGATTGCGGGCTGAAGGCCTGCGACGTGATCCGGCTGATCCTCGATGAGGCGGTCGAAGGGACCGCCGTCGCCTGGGAGGCGGAAGTCGCCGGAGATTTCGCGCGGCTCCTGCCCGCGCCGGAAGCGCCGCCGGCGGAGCCAGGCGGCGAATCGAAGCCCGAGTCCGCCGCTCGCGCGGCATTCGAGATCGTCTTCAGGCCCAAGCGGGAGATGTTCTATTCCGGCGCGGACCCGGTTACGCTTCTCGACGACCTGCGGGAACTCGGACCGGCGCACATCGCGGCTCATGCGGACCAGACGCCGCCGCTCGCCATGCTGGATGCCGAGCACTGCTATCTCTGGTGGGAGATCCTGCTGGTGACGGACCGCGGACAGGCGGCCATCCGGGACGCGTTCGTCTTCGTCGAGGACGATTGCGAGCTGCATATCCGGCTGCTGGAAGACCAGGCCGCGAGCGTGGCCCTGCTGGGCTCCGTGCCGGCGGAGGCGTTCGAGCTGTTCGTGGCGGAGTGCGAAGAGCGCCTGGAGGACGTCGAAAGGGAGGCGCTACGCCTGGAAGAGAACCCGGCGTCGAGAGAGTCCCTGGACTGCCTCTTCCGCGGCGTGCACAGCATCAAGGGCAATGCGGGCCTGCTGCTGGGGCAGGTGACCAGCGAGGCCCTCCCCCCCAGCCATCCGCTGCAACTGCTGCAGCGGGTGACGCACGGGCTGGAGTCCCTGCTCGATCCGTTCCGCGGCGCCAAGGCCGGGCAGTTGCCGGAGGAGGAGATCCAGACCGCGCTCGAAACCTGCGACGCCATCCGCACGCTGTTGGGGCGCCTCTCGCACAATGGCGCGGGTGGGCCGGTCTCGCGGGAACTGCTGGAGCGTCTGGGAGTCCGGACCGATGCTGCGCCGGCCGGCCAGAAGGTGGATGGACGCAGGGCCGCGTTTCTCAATACCACGTCGCAGTGCGTGGAGATGATCGCGGGTTGTTTCGCGCGCATGGAAGCCGGGGGCCAGCCGCCGGGGGCCGTGCTCGAAACCTACCGGCGCGGTCTCACGACCCTGTCGGCGGCCGCCCGGTACCAGAACCGTCCGGATCTGGAAGAGCCGCTGGCGCAACAGCTCCGCATTCTGGAAGCGGCGATGCAAGCCGGCGCGGCCCTCTCGGCCGGAGATCTCTCGGCGCTGGGCAGCGCCTTTCGCCAGGCCCGGTCGATTCTGGAGGGCCTGTCGCCCAACGGCGGTAGCGGCGGCGTTCCGGAGCCCGCCCGGGAGGCCCAAGCCCCGGCGGCGGCTCCCGCGGACCGGCCGGGCGCTCCCGTCTCGCCTTCCACGATTCGCATCGATCAGAACAAGCTGGACCGCCTGATGCGGGTAGTCGGCGAATTGCTGGTTGCCCGCGGGGCATTCCCGCTGCTGGTCCGCAAACTGAACGGCGGGGCCGATGGCGCCTCGGTGGGGAAGGACCTGAAAGAGGCCGGCTCGAACATCTCCCGCATCGCCGACGAGCTTCAGTCCAGCGTCATGTCGATCCGCATGCTGCCCGTCAGGACGGTATTCCAGAGGTTCCCGCGCCTGGTGCGGGACCTGGCGCGGTCTCTCGGAAAAGACGTCCGGCTGGCCATCGAAGGAGAGGCAATCGAGATGGACAAGACCATCCTCGAACAGATCGGCGACCCGCTGGTCCACCTGATCCGCAATGCCGTGGACCATGGCATCGAAGCGCCCGGCGAGCGCCGGTCGAGGGGCAAGGACGCGAGCGGGAAACTGACGCTGCGCGCCTCGCAGGAGGCCGGCGGCGTGGCCATCGAGATCGCCGACGACGGGCGGGGGCTGGACGCCGGGGCCCTCAAGCGGAAGGCCGTCGAGAAGGGATTGCTGGAGCCGGAAGCCGCCGCGGCGATGAGCGAGGAGGCCGCTTTTCAGTTGGTGTTTCTGCCCGGGTTGACCACGGCGGAGAAGGTCTCCGACGTTTCCGGCCGCGGCGTGGGGATGGATGTGGTGCGCAGCAACGTGCGCAACCTGCAAGGCTCCATCGAAATCCGTTCGCAGCCCGGCCGGGGCGCCGCGTTTCTGGTCAGGCTGCCCACCAGCCTCATGGTCGCCAAGGGCATCCTGCTGGAAGCGGGCGCCCAGGAGTATATCCTGCCGCTGAGCGCGATTCGCGACATGGTCAAGCTGCCCCAGGAGGAGGCGCACGCGTACCGGGGGCTCACCTTAGCGCAGGTCCGGGGAAACATCTACTCCATATTCAGTTTGGCGGAGATGTTGGGCCTCGCTCCCGTCCAGACGGCGGAGCTTTCCGTGGCAATTGTCGAGGCCGGGGCGGTGAAGTATGGTCTGGTGGTCGATAAGTTCGTTAGCGAAGTGGAGGTGTTGGTCAAACCTCTGACCGGTGGTTTGGAGCAGTTCAAGGAGTTTCAAGGCGCCGCCATCATGGGAGACGGACGGGTGGTGCTGGTCCTGAACGCTCTGGAGTGCCACAGCCTGGATCGAGCCGCATGCCAGTAGCCAATCAACCGGATGCCGGAGCCGGAGTTGCGACTTTCCGGGAGCAACTCTCCGCCTGGCTTCGGGCTCCGCGGAGCGCCGGGATGCTGCGCGGCGTGTGGCGCCGGAAGACCGTCGCAGGCGGCTCGCTGGGAAAGGACTGGGCGGCAACGATCGAGACCGTGATTGCGGATCTCGATCGTCTCAACAGCAGCACCGAGCGGGACTTCCTGAACACCGGCGAGAAGCTGGCCGGGTTCACCGAGACGGTGAAGCTGATCTCCTCCGAGTTAACCGGCCTGGCGGATCAACTCCTGGGCCAACAGGGATTGCGCGCATCCGAGGCGTTGACGGATGCGCTCGAACATGCCCGGAAGATGATAGCGTGGGCCGAAGCCAGCGCGGTTCTGCTGGGCGGCATGCGTCAGAATGCGGACCGGCTGAAGAAGACGCTGGACGGGTTTAAGGAAACGCTGGCGACGTTTCAAATCCTGGGCGTATTGACGCGGATCGAAACCGCGCACCTGGGCAGCGCGGGCGCCGATTTCGGCCATCTTGCCGACGACGTGAAATCGCTTGCCGACACCATCCAAGGCAAGATCGAAAGCGCGCTGGAGACGGCGGCCCGGCTGATTCCGCCCATCGAAGGCGTCTTGCGCGAGGTCTCGGCGCACCTGGAAGGGAGCGCCAAGGACCTTCCCCGCGTGCTGGCCGAGGTTCTGGCGGAACTGGAAGAGTTCCGCGCCATGCAGAACCGGACCCGCGAGGCAACGCTTCGCCTGGAAGCCCGCTACTCGGCAACCCTGAAAGCGATCGGCGACCTGATCGTGTCCATTCAGTTCCACGACATTACGCGGCAGCAGGTGGAGCACGTAAGCGAAGCGCTGCGGAGGCTCTGTCCGTCATCCGGGGGAACCGGCGGCGGCGTTTGCCGCGATCACGCGGATCCGGCGGCGGTGGTGGCGCTGCAATCGCTGCAACTCGCCGACGCAGGCGAAAAATTCGCCGCCTCGGTGGCGTCGATGGGGAACAGCCTGGAGCAGATTGCCACCAACGTCCTCGACATGGCCGGCGAGAGCCGGGCGCTGTCCGGCCTTTCCGGCGACGCGAAGAACTCCTTCTTCCTCGAAATGGAGCGGAAATGCACGGCCATCCGGGCCGCTCTCGGCGGCTGTGCCGCAACCGAGCGGGCCGCCCAAACCGCCAGTGCCGGTCTGGAGGAAACCATCGACTGGGTACACGGGTCCATCGAGGAGATCCGGGCCATCGAGATCCAGATTCAACGCATGGCGCTGAACGCCTGCATCCGCGCCGACCATATCGGCTCGGCGGGCGACGCCCTCGGCACACTCGCCTTGGCGATGGAGACCATAGCGTCCCAATCCAGGGAACGCTCGGACTCTCTGACCGCGGCGGCCGGCTCTACTGCTGGACGAGGACGAGGGGAACGCCTTCCGGGTCGTCGATGGCTGCCAACGTCGGGCCTCC